>CAEZST010000034.1_pt1 | contig 4724 bp, 3 predicted proteins | sample 7264041 | NCBI WGS metagenome assembly CAEZST01 (sample SAMEA6813785, study PRJEB35770) | uncultured Aquiluna sp. | biome: Freshwater; feature: Freshwater reservoir; material: water | place: Czech Republic | collected 2016-08-15 | depth 0.5m m | reverse complement strand
TGCAATCTTCATTATTGGTTCTGTCACCACTGGCTTTGCCAACACCATGTTTGAACTGGCTGCCTACCGAGCTCTGCAGGGAGTTGGAGCTGGTGGTCTGTTTGCCCTTGCGCTAACGATTGTGGCGGACATAGTTCCTCCGCGCGAAAGAGCCCGCTACCAAGGAATGTTCTTGGCAGTGTTTGGATCTTCTTCACTACTGGGGCCAGTTATTGGTGGAACGCTAGCCGGCATTGATGAGTTTTTGTTTGTTGAGGGATGGCGCTGGATCTTCCTAATGAACCTTCCTATTGGAGCGCTATCGCTCGTAATGGTCATCACATTCCTGCATGTTCCGCACACTCCGAGAAAACAGAAGATTGATTGGTGGGGAGCAGCAACCATCATCATGGCGACCGTGCCACTACTTCTGCTGGCGGAGCAGGGAAGAGTTTGGGGTTGGGCTTCAACTCTTTCAATCGGCATGGCAGTAACAGGTGTCGTTGGAATTGTGCTTTTCATAATGATTGAAAAGAAAATGGGAGACAGCGCTCTTATCCCACTATCAATTTTCAAGTCGGAAACTTTTGCTAGAACCCAGGTTCTTGGATTCTTAGTTGGAGCTGGAATGTTTGGAGGAATGATTGTGATTCCTCTAATTATTCAAATTGTTTATGGTGTTAGCCCGACTCTCACCGGACTCATGATGCTGCCGATGGTGTTTGGAATGATGGTTGCCACCATCACGGCTGGAAGAGTCACTGCAAAAACTGGTAAGTATCGCTTCTTCTTCAACACCGGCACGGCGACTCTCTTTGTTGGCTACATCTATATGGTTGTCTTCCTAGAGGCAGACATTCCACTTTGGATTGTTGCAATTGGAATGGTGTTGGTGGGCCTTGGGCTTGGCCAGCTAATGCAAACCACTATGGTGGCTTCCCAAAACTCAGTTGAGGCAAGAGACATTGGTGTTGCTACCTCAAGCGCAACCTTCTTCCGCCAGATGGGTGGAACTTTGGGAGTTGCTGTCTTCATGTCAATTCTGTTTGGTCAAGTGGGCGACAAGATTGCTGAGGCCTTTAGAAAACCTGAGGTTGCCAATGGAATTAGTGAGGCGCTGAATGATCCTGCGGTTTTGCAAAACCCAAGCAATGAGGGAATCTTAGGTGTTTACCAGGCAGGGCCTTCCGCTGCCACCAGCGTCACCGAAGACAGTTCATTCTTGATTGACGCTGATGAGCGATTGACGCTGCCTTTCCGAATGGGCTTTATCGAATCCTCCCTGTCGGTGTTCCTGCTAGCAGCCATCATCATTGGAGTTGGCTTTGTCATCAGCTGGTTCATTAAAGAGGTGCCGTTGAGAGAGAAAAGCGCTTCGCAAGAAGTTGCTGAGCAAGCGGGAATGGTCCACTAGCTAAGCTGGTTATTGCTACAAACACGGGAGTCCGGATAACCGGGCTGAGAGGAAGACTGAAGCGTCTTCGACCGTCGAACCTGATCTGGGTCATGCCAGCGTAAGGGAGACACCCGTGCCTAACTACAGAAAGGCACGCAATTGAAAAAAGCAATTGCTCTAGCAACACTTCTACTACTAACTGGCTGCACCAGCGCACCTGTTGAAACAGTGCGCCTTGCAGCACACGACTCATTCGCAATGAGCGATGAGTTGATTGCCCAGTTCGAAGAGTCCTCCGGTTTTCAGTTGGAGATTATTCGACTTGGCGACACCGGAACTCTGACCAACCAGTTAGCTCTGACCAAGAATGCACCTATCGCAGATGTTGTTTTTGGAATTGACAACACCTTCAGATCCCTAGCGGAAAAAGAAGGAATTGTGGCTGGGGACTTTGTTGAAATTGATTACTCAGATGTTTGCTTCAACTATGACATCGCCTGGTTCAAGGAAAACAATCTGACTCCCCCGGCAAATTGGCGTCAACTGATTAATCCAGAGTATAAAGCTCTGACAGTGGTTACAAATCCTAGATTCTCATCACCAGGTTTAGCATTTCTTGCCACTACCTTTGCAGGATTTGAAACCGACATGCAGACATTTGAGTATTGGAGAAACCTCCGAGACAACCAAGTTAAGGTGGCGAGCAGTTGGGAAGACGCTTACTTCTCTGACTTCACAAGATATGGTGGAACCCGTCCAATTGTTCTGTCTTACGCATCTTCACCATCTGCTGAAGTGGCGGATGGTGTTGCTGGGACTGCTGCCTTGTTGGACGAGTGCTTCAGACAAGTTGAATACGCCTCAACCATTCGAGGTGCTGCCAATCCTGCAGGAGCAACTGCCCTGATCGACTTTTTAGTCAGTGAGGCATTCCAATCCTCAGTGCCAGAGGCGATGTACGTCTACCCAGCAGTTGAAGGCATTGCAGTTCCTGAGGCGTGGGCAAAGTTTGCTCTGCCCGCGCGATCAACTCTCGGGGATGCTCAAGAGCTAAGCCAGAATCGCGAACGTTGGTTGAAAGACTGGTCCGACGTCTTTGACAACTAACACCGAGTTAGTGCTGGTAACAGCACTGCTGGCAATCAGCAGTGCTGTTCTAGCAGCTCTGCTTGGTTACCCAGTTGGTAACTGGTTGGCATCTCTCAAGCGGCTGAAAAACTTAGTCTCTGCTTTTTTGTTACTGCCATTTCTTTTGCCAGCCTTCTTGGTTGGGCTAACGATTTTGCCGCTGCAGCCAGTTGAGCTGAACTTTGGATTGGCATTTGGTTGGATTCTTTTCGCTCATCTCCTAATGAACATTGGGTTTATTGCTCGAGTGGTTTCAGCTAGTAGCGTTTCGAAAGAGCAACTGGAGGCGGCCGAGTTAGACGGCGCGAGCAAACTGCAAAGTCGCTGGTTAGTTGAAATTCCTCAACAGCTACCGGGTATTGCTTCAGCATCGCTGCTAGTGGCGCTGTATTCAGCCACCAGCTATGGGCTGGTTCTCACGCTTGGTAGAGGAGAAATCAGAACGCTAGAGACTGAAATCTCAGAGGTGGCCCTGCGTCAATTAGATTTAGTTAGCGCCGGAACTTTGGCTGTTTTGCAAACTTCACTCACGGTGGTGCTCTTCTTCATCGCTCGAAAAGTTGGCGCAAACCCAACACCACTATTTGGGGAAACCCAGCACACTGGTTCGAAGTTGGGCCAGCTGATTGGTTATCTGTATTTGACGGTGGTTCTGATCGTGATTGGGAACGTGGCTTATCGAGCAGTGACTCTAAATGGTGGATTTGTGGAGAACTTGCAAAACCTAGCTACTAAAGGAAGCAGAGACATCCTCAACATCACACTGCTGGAGGCAGCGGGCAATAGCTTTAGAAACTTACTGATTAGTTTGTTGATTTCTCTGCCAATTGCTTGGATTGCTGCGGCTCGAAAGAAACCAAGTTTGCTGGTGTTGTTGCCGCTTGGCATATCCCCGGTTGTGATTGGACTTTTGTTTTTGGTTGGTGCGGGTTATCTCCCCGGCGCCTTAGGAAACTGGTGGTTAGTACCTCTGGCCCAGTCAGTGTTTTTGATTCCACTTGGTTATCAAATACTCAGACCCGCAAGACATGCAGTTGAGCCTGAAATGCTAGAAGCTGCGACACTCGATGGCGCTGGACGAGTAAAAACCCTTGCCTATGTTGAGGCACCAATTCTGGCTAGACCAATTGCGGCTGCTGTCTCGTTTATGGCTCTCGCTTCACTTGGAGAGTTTGGTGCAGCGAGTTTTCTGGCCTATGGCTCTGAAGCGACTTTGCCGCTTGCAATGTTTAGGTTGGCTAGCAGACCGGGTGAGGTGAACCTTGGTATGGCGATGACTACTGCTTTGCTATTTATTGCCTTGGCACTAGTTGTGATCTACTTCATTTCTCGTGAAAAGAGAACTGAACTTTCTGTTCGTTGAGTCTTTTTTGAATCACATCGGTTGCTTCTTTTGACTTATCAATCATTATGAATCTGCGACCCAAACTGGCAGCTACTGCGCCAGTGGTTCCGCTGCCTGCAAAGAAATCCAGCACTAGATCATTTGGTTTAGAGCTTGCTTGAATGATTCTTCTGAGAATGCCAATTGGTTTCTGAGTTGGATAACCGGTTTTTTCTTTCCCGGTTGGAGAGACAATGGTGTGCCACCAAACATCGGTTGGTAGCTTTCCTCGCTCAGCTTTTTCTGGAGTCACTAGACCAGGTGCCATATACGGTTCACGATCAACCGACTCTGAATCAAAGTGATATTTCTTTATGTCTTTGACATAAACCAAAATGGTGTCGTGCTTGCTTGGCCACTTGCCCTTGCTCTTTCCGCCATAGTCATAAGCCCAGATGATTTCATTGAGAAAGTTGTCTCTGCCAAACAATCCATCCAGCATGACCTTGGCGTAGTGGGCTTCGCGGTAATCAAGGTGGAGATAGATGGTTCCGGTCGGCTTTAGTAGTCGCTTTGCTTCTTCGAGTCTGGGTAGCAAGAAGGCCCAGTAGTCAGTGAAGGCATCGTCATAGGACATGATGCTGGAGACCACCTGCTGGTATTGCTTCCCGCCAAAGCCTGCGTTGCCAGTTTCTGACTGTTCCGACTTGCGGGTCTTTCTCTCTTGCACGCGGCCCGTATTGAAAGGCGGGTCAATATAGATAAGGTCTATTGACTCAGTATCTAGCGATTTCAGAATTGCTAGATTGTCACCTAGATACAGTTGAGATTGGCTCACGGAAGGAAGATTAACAGCATGAGTACAAATGTTGTGCACGACATTGAGAATCACCGCTA
>CAEZST010000028.1_pt1 | contig 10338 bp, 7 predicted proteins | sample 7264041 | NCBI WGS metagenome assembly CAEZST01 (sample SAMEA6813785, study PRJEB35770) | uncultured Aquiluna sp. | biome: Freshwater; feature: Freshwater reservoir; material: water | place: Czech Republic | collected 2016-08-15 | depth 0.5m m | reverse complement strand
TAAATCTTAGACGCAAAAATCACCCCCCACAAGGGGTGATCGAAGGGACTAAGAATGTTGTTCTTGAGCTGCGAATCTAAAGATGATTCAGCAGACTTTGGACAACTTGCAAAATCTTAGTTACTTGTCCCGAGCTCGTCAAATGGGCAAATTCCGGGCGTGTCACTTGGAGAGGAAAAGCCCAGCCAGGTTCTTCTTGCCCCGAGCCAGCACTGCCATTTCCCCGGGCAGGGAGAAATCAACCACGGCATCTTCAAGCTCGACTTTAACCTTGTTGACACTGACTGAACCCTGCTGGATTGCTCGTTTGGCAGCGCCATTTGAGTCGACCAAGCCGGTAGCGACCAGGGCCTGCACCACGCTGGTTCCTTTAGGAAGAGCTGCATTTGGTAATTCAATCAAAGCTTGTTGCAACAGATCCGCTGGCAAAGAAGCGAGATCTCCGGCGCCAAACAGAGCTAGGGACGCTGTCTCCGCAGCCACAGCTTCTTCTTTGGAATGCACAATTTCAGTCACTTCCAAAGCCAATCGACGCTGAGCGGCCCGAGCCTGCGGCTCCTCCTGTACTGCCTTTGCATAGTTCTCGATTTCCTGACGAGATAAAAAGGTAAAGACCTTCAAGCGATCGATTACGTCTGCATCATCAGTATTTAGCCAAAACTGATACATGGCATACGGGCTAGTTAGCTCAGCATCCAGCCAAATTGCGTTTCCTTCACTCTTGCCAAATTTCTTGCCATCGGCATTCGTAATCAAGGGTGTTGCAATGAGGTGAACTGATTTGCCCTCTACTTTATGAATCAGGTCTGTCCCAGAAGTCAGATTTCCCCACTGATCGCTGCCACCGGTTTGCAAAACACAGTTGTGCCTTCGGTATAGCTCAAGAAAATCAAGCCCCTGCAATATTTGATAGCTGAATTCCGTGTAGCTGATACCAGCATCAGAATTCAAGCGCGCACTGACAGCATCCTTTGAGAGCATTTTGCCAACACGATAGTGCTTTCCCACTTCACGGAGAAATTCAATTGCGTTGTAGTTTTCAGTCCAATCAAGATTGTTGACAATCTGCGCAGCATTCTTGCCAGAAAAGTCCAAAAAGCGTTTGGTTTGGTTAGCAAGCTTGTCCACCCACTGTGCGACCGTTTCCTTGTCGTTCAAAGTTCGCTCAGCATTTGGTTTTGGGTCACCAATTAATCCAGTAGCTCCGCCCACGAGTGCGAGTGGATTGTGACCGGCAAGCTGAAGCCTTCTCATAGTTAGCAATTGAACTAGGTTGCCGAGGTGAAGCGAGGGAGCTGTTGGATCGAAACCGCAGTAAAAAGTAACTTTCTTTTCTAAAGCTTTTCCTAACTCTGCTTCATCTGTCGACAGAGCAACCAGACCACGCCATTTGAGCTCTTCTAAAACATCAGAAAAGCTGCTGTCGTTTTGTTGAGCAGAGAGAGTTTCCTTGGTAGCCATTAGCGCTTTACCTTGCCAGTGAGCTTTCGAAGTTTCACCATTTGCTCAATCACTTGCTTTGAAGAAGTTCCTCCGGCACTGTTTCTTGATTCAATGGCCGCACTTAGATTAACTACCTCTCTTAGCTCAGGCTTGAGGTGACGAGAAATTGATTCATATTGCTCTCTAGTCAACTCATCAAGTTCCAAGCCGTTTTCTTCGCAAAACGCCACAAGCTTGCCCACGATTTCATGAGCTTCTTTAAACGGAACGCCTTGGCGAACCACGAAGTCAGCTACATCGGTAGCGAGCGAGAATCCAGCCACAGACAGATCCTGCAGACGGGAACGGTTGAACTCCAAAGTCGCCACCATTCCAGTAAAGGCGGGAAGCACCAACATCAGAGTGTCAAAAGAGTCGAAGATTGCTTCTTTGTCCTCTTGAAGGTCTCGGTTGTAGCCAAGTGGAAGGCCCTTCAGGGTTGTTAGCAGTCCGGCCAAATTGCCAACGATTCGCCCCGACTTACCCCTGGCAAGTTCTACAACATCCGGATGCTTCTTCTGAGGCATAATCGATGAGCCTGTTGAATACTGGTCCGACAGCTTTACATAGTCAAACTCAGCGGTTGCCCAGATGATGATCTCTTCCGCTAACCGGGATAGGTCTATAGAGACCATGCTCAGAACGAAGTTGAATTCTGCGACCAGGTCCCTAGATGCTGTTGCATCAATAGAGTTTTCGGTTGGTTCGGAGAATCCCAACTCCTCAGCGACAAGCTGCGCATCAAGCCCATAAGTATTTCCGGCGAGCGCCGCTGATCCATAGGGAGATTTCTTTAGCCGCTTTCTCAAATCTTCAAGTCGCTGAAGATTCCTAACCTGCGGCCAGGCGTGGGCCAAAAGATGGTGCGAGAGCAGAATGGGCTGTGCATGCTGAAAATGAGTTCGACCCGCCATGGCTAGGCCCATGTATTCTTCGGCTTTTCCACACAGAGCGTCCAGGTAGGCAAGCAGCTGCTCCTCCACTGCCCTGGATGCATCGAGTGCGAACATCCGAATAAGAGTGGCAATCTGGTCATTTCGGGATCTTCCCGCCCTGATCTTGCCGCCGGCTTCACTTCCAGCTATCTCTATCAGTCCGCGTTCCAGGGCCGAGTGAACATCTTCATCCTCTGGCTTGAATCGGAACATGCCATTATCGATTCGCTTGGCAAGTTCGTCTATTGCCTTCAGCAGCACATCTCTCTCTTCTTCTGAGATAACTTGTGCCTTTGCTAAAGCTTTGAGATGAGCGGCCGACCCCTGCAAATCGTACTTAGCAAGCCGCCAATCAAAGTGAGTTGATTTTGATAGTGCAGCCATCGCATCGGCCGGGCCAGTCGCGAAGCGTCCTCCCCATAGGGCATCGTTAGCTTCCGTCATGGCTCTCCTTGAACTCCTAAAGTCTAGTTTTGGTTAGCCAACCAGGCCATTAGGGCCTTCTGTGCATGCAAGCGATTCTCCGCCTGATCCCAAACCACAGACTGAGGGCCATCTAGTACCTCGGCTGAAACCTCGAGCCCTCGATAAGCGGGTAGACAGTGAAGGAAGATTGCACTGGATTTTGCAGCGGCAAGTAGTGCCGCATCGACTGTGAAGCCCTTGAAATCCTGCTTTCTCTTCTCAGTCTCATCCTCCATGCCCATGGAAATCCAAGTGTCAGTAGCGATTACGTCTGCATTAACTGCGGCTTTGCCTGGGTCGGTGACTACCTCGATTGCCCCACCGCTGAATGCTGCAATCTCTCTAGCTCGAGTCACCACATTTACATCTGGTTCGTATCCGGCAGGCGAAGCAATACTGACGCTCATGCCAGCCATCGCGCATGCCACGAGATAGCTGTTAGCCATGTTGTTGGCTGCATCGCCCACATAGGCAATCTTCTTACCCTGTGTAGACCCAAGCTTCTCTTGAATGGTTAGTAAGTCAGCCAACAGCTGGCACGGATGCCACGAGTCACTGAGGGCGTTAATTACGGGCACGGATGAGTTTGCGGCCATCTCCTCTAGCCCAGTTTGAGCGTAAGTTCTCCAAACAATTTGGGCCACTTGCCGATCCAGAACTCTTGCTGTGTCAGCAACGGATTCTTTTTTTCCGAGCTGACTAACACCAGAGTCGATTATGAGTGGGACTCCCCCAAGGTCTGCAATCCCAACCGCGAACGATACGCGTGTTCTGGTTGAAGTTTTATCAAAAATCACAGCGACGGTCTGAGGACCGGCAAAAGGCTTCATAGAGAAGCGATCAGATTTGAGCAATCTAGCAAGCTTGAGAATCTCTGCCTGCTCGGCCGGGGTGATGTCATCATCCTTCAAAAAATGTCTTGCCATGCCCTACCCCGTTACCTGCGTACCCACGCCTGATTTAGTAAAGACCTCTAACAATATGCTGTGCGGTGTTCTACCGTCAATGATGTGAGCCTTTGGAACTCCGCCCTCTACAGCTTGTAAACACGCTTGCATTTTTGGAATCATGCCGCTTTCCAGTTTTGGCAACAGCTCTCTGAGCTCATCCGCCGTGATGCTAGAAATCAGCGACTTCTTATTCGGCCAATCTGAGTAAAGACCCTGAACATCTGTCAGCACCATCAGTTTCTCGGCCCCTAATGCCACCGCAAGAGCAGCCGCGGCCAGATCTGCATTTACATTAAGCACATCCCCATCAACTGTTGGAGCAATTGAGGAAATAACTGGCACCACCGACTTTTCAAGAGCCCCAAGAACTGCACGAGGATTCACTGATCGAACTTCTCCAACCAGGCCAATATCAACCGGACCTTTTTCAGTTTCGGCTTGAACTCTTATTGCCTTGAAAAGATTCGCATCTTCACCAGAAAGAACCTGAGCACTTGCGCCAGCCTGCTCTATCAGCTCAGCTAGTTCTTTTCCAATTTGGTTGCGAAGTACGTCTCGTATAACAGGTATAGATTGCTCATCAGTTACTCGCATTCCCCCGCGAAACTCACTCTGAATACCCAATTCAGCCAAGCGTGCTGTGATTTGGGGACCCCCACCATGGACCACAACTGGCTTAATTCCTACGTAACGAAGATAGGCAACGTCTTGAGCAAACGCTTTCGTTAGTTCTTGATCCACCATCGCATTGCCACCAAACTTTACGACGATGACCTTGTCGTGAAACTGCCGCAACCAATCCAAAGACTCAATCAGGGTCTCTGCTTTTACCCTGGCAATGGTGTTATCGGGAGTAGCTTCAATCATTAGCTTGAGTATGCACTGTTCTCTTCGACATAGGCGACCGTTAGGTCGTTGGTTAACACCGTAGCGTTCTTATCTCCAGCATGGAGGTTGATCTCAATACGAACATCCCTTGCCGTTAGGTTCACTTTCGAACGATCCTGCGCCGGAGCTCCAGAGGAGGAAACCAAGACTTCATTTATGGAGACATCTATGTTGTAGGGATCAAACTCAGCATCGGTCGTTCCCACTGCTGCCAGGATTCTCCCCCAGTTCGGATCGTTGCCAAAAATTGCAGCTTTGAACAAATTGTTTCTTGCCACCGCTCGAGCGACGGAAACTGCGTCTTCCTCGCTAGCTGCTTGACGAACCTCAATGTAAATGCTGTGCGATGCTCCCTCGGCGTCTCGCATAAGTTGCTGCGCCAAATCGAGGCAAAGCTCAGTCAATAGGCTTTCAAATTCTTCCTCATCGGCAACCACGCCTGAAGCACCGGAAGCAAGGATTGTGACTTGGTCATTGGTTGACGTAGCACCATCTGAGTCCAGTCGATCAAAGCTAACTCGCACCGCTTTGCGAAGCGTCTTATCCAGTAATTCACCTGGCACTAAAGCGTCTGTCGTAATGACGACCAACATGGTGGCTAGGGCTGGAGCTAACATGCCCGCGCCTTTGGCCATTCCACCTATTCTCCAGCCCGCTTGCGAGCTTCGCGCAGCTTGTTTAGGAACGGTATCAGTGGTCATGATTGCCTGTGCAGCATCCGCACCACTCTCCGGGGAAAGCTGTTTGTGGGCCAACTCGATTCCCTGCAAAAGTTTTTCTCGGTCCAAATGTTCCCCAATAATTCCAGTTGAGCAGACAATTACGTCTTGAGCCGAGCAATCCAACAGGGAGGCGGTTAACTCCGCACTCAGGTGAGTGGTCTGGAAGCCAACTGGGCCGGTGTAACAATTCGCGCCACCAGAATTCAGAATGACTGCTTTTGCTTGTCTGTCCTTGATTGCTTCGATAGACCAAAGAACAGGGTTTGCCCTGCAACGATTCGAAGTAAAAACAGCTGCTGCACTCAATTCTGGGCCTTGATTCACCACAAGGGCGAAATCAAGTTTCCCTGCAGCCTTGAGTCCAGCCGATACTCCGGCGGCAAGAAACCCTTTCGCAAAAGTCACGCTCAAGGAGCTACCCCATCAACTGATAAACCCAAGGACTCAGTGAAGCCCAAAGCAAGGTTCATGCTTTGAATCGCTGCCCCGGCCGTTCCCTTAACCAGGTTGTCAATTACACACACAAAAACAACGCGAGCTGCTCTCTCGTCAAAGCCAACCCATACTTGTGCCTTATTGCTACCGACTACTGCCTTGACCTGCGGCAATGTATCGTCCGAAAGAAAATCCACGAATACTTCATCGCCATAGGCATCTTCATAAACCTGACGCAAGGTCTCAATAGTGAAAGACTTGGTGGGTATCGCATTCATGACCGCAATGATTCCTCGAGATATCGGAACGAGCACAGGTGTAAACGAAATAGACCCTTTCTGTCCACCGGCTAGAGCGACATTTTGAAGAATCTCGGGAATGTGCCTATGTGATCCGGCTACGGCATACGCCCTAGCATTGCCATCCATTTCGCTGGATGACATTTCCGCCTTGGCGCTTCTGCCTGCTCCAGATGTGCCCACTGACAAAGTTGCCACTAAATCATTTGGCTCAACTAGGCCTGCAGTTAATGCAGGTGAAATTGCAAGCGTGACAGCGGTTACATTGCAACCAGGAACGGCAATCCTTTTCACCGACCGCAAGCGACCACGCATTTTCCCACCACTGGTGAGAGTCAATTCGGGCATTCCATATGGCCAAGTGCCTGCATGCACGCTCCCGTAATACTTTTCCCACTCATCAGGTGAAGACAGTCGAAAATCAGCGCCACAGTCAATAACTAAAGTGTCTTCTGGAAGTTGCTGGGCAATCTCAGCACTTTTGCCGTGCGGCAGTGCTAGAAATACGACGTCAGCTCCAGCGAGATTTTGGGCAGACGTCTCTACCAAATTCATGTCCGAATACTTGCCGAGGTGAGGCTGAAACATTGACAATTTCTGGCCGGCATTCTCGCCAGCTGTGACCGTCGTGACTTCGATTTCAGGATGTTGAGCAAGCAGTCGTAGCAGCTCTCCGCCGACGTACCCGCTGGCACCGACAACCGCCACTTTCAAGCTCATGATCTTATTTCCGCGCCAAATTTTTCTCTGCAAGATGCAACGGCAGCTTCTTTCACTGCACTTGCCTCAGCTTGAGTGAGTGTTTTGTCCTTGGCTCTAAACAGCATTGAGAAGGTCAGCGACTTTCGTCCCGTCGGAATACCCTCACCTTGGTATTGGTCAACCAATCTGATCGCTTCCAGTAGAGCGCCAGCGGACTGACGCAGCTCAACCAGAACTTCTTGAGCAGTAATCTCTAGGGGAACAACTAATGACAGATCTTGTGTTAGTGCAGGCATTGCGTTTATTTCGTTTGCGACGACAACCTCAGGCGAGAGAGAGTAAACCCGATCGAGGTCGATTTCAAATACCCCGACCCGCCTTGGAAGATTGTGCTCTTCAGCTAGGTCCGGATGAAGTTCACCGACCATACCGACTTCGTTTTCGCCTATTCGAACCTTGGCAGAACGCCCAGGATGCAGTCCCATGACCTCGACCTGTTCGAGAGTGTAGGACAATCCAACCGCCTTCAAGGCAACGCCAAGCGCCGAGATGGCGTGGGGATAGCCAGCCTCTAAACCAATGTTGGTTGGTGATGCCCCCACCCATTCGCCGGCAAAGACACCAGCTAGGTGGCGCGGTTGCGAAGGAATGGAATCGTTTAGCCTTTGCAGTATTTCCTGCGATGGTCGCTGATTTCCTATAGGCAAATTGATCACAGGGTTGCTCGATGTTGCAAGGAAAACTGATCCCTCTTCGATAATCGCAACATCTGATGTGCCGCGGGAGAGATTTCGAGCAGCTGCTGATAACAGACCAGGCAAAAGCTCTTTTCGTAATTCACCAAACTCAGCCTGAAGAGGATTCTCAAGTTCGATTCCGAAGCTCTTAGAAAAGTATTTGTTTTGGTCTGCTGATAGGAATGGATAATTCAAAACTTCTACCATCCCAGCCCCAACCATTGAGGAAAGAACGTTTCTGCGCAGTCGTTGATTCCTAGTTAGTCCACGACCCGGAGGCGCAACAGGAATGGTTGCCGGAATCTCGCTATAGCCAACTAACCTGGCAACCTCTTCGACTAGATCTGACTTATGTCTGAGGTCTGGTCTCCAAGTAGGTGGAGTAACCAGGAGGAATTTTGATTTACTTTTTACTTCACAGCCGATCAACTCAAGAGAATTCACTATCTGCTTTTCAGAATAATCAAGCCCAATTAGCTGAGACGGATACTCAATTGTTAGCTCGATTGCCACTTTGTCGGACTTGGTTTTGTGATCAGCTCCCAGCTTGGAAATCTTTCCTCCGGCGAGTTCTTCCAAAAGCCTTGCCGCGCGATGAGCTGCAATTGCACTGACTTCGGCGTCGACTCCTCTTTCAAACCGCTTGGAGGCTTCCGATGGCAACTTGTGTCTGCGCGCTGAACGTGCGATTGAAATAGGATCAAAAACGGCAGCTTCAAGGAGCACTCGGGTCGTTGATTCGGAAACTTCGGTTCTAGCGCCACCCATAACTCCAGCGATACCAATTGGACCTGAATCGTCACAAATTAAGAGGTCCTCCGCGTGCAGTCTGCGCTGTTTTCCATCCAGGGTTTCAATCGACTCTTTGTCCTGAGCCCTGCGAACGGTAATACCGCCCGACAGCTTGTCTAGGTCATACGCGTGAAGTGGCTGACCAAGCTCCAGCATCACGTAGTTGGTTATGTCTACCGCAATTGAAATTGATCGCATACCGGCAAGCTTGAGTCTGTTCTTCATCCACGAAGGAGTTGGAGCTGAAGCATTGATGCCCTCAACTCCCAGAAGAGCAAAATTGGTGCACCCTGGTTGCCCATGAATTGGAGAGTTGTCCAAGACTTTTAGGGCAAAGCCCTGCCCTGTCAATGGCTTCACTTGACTTGCCGGGTCAGTGAATTTCTTGCCCGTAGCGTGGGAGTACTCTCGAGCAATACCTCTAATTGATAGGCAGTAGCCTCGGTCCGGCGTGACATTGACTTCAGCTGCCGACTCTCCTAGCCCTAACACTTCAATTGCGTCAGAACCAATTTCCGGATCTAGATTCAGTTCGTGGAGTCTAAGAATGCCTGCATGGTCATCACCAAGCCCGAGTTCTTTAGAGGACGCAATCATCCCATCCGAGACATGGCCATATGTTTTTCTAGCCGAAATAGCGAAGCCGCCTGGCAAAACAGATCCTGGCAAAGACACGACTACCTTGTCGCCAATTTCAAAGTTCCTAGCACCGCAAACAATTCCCCTGACGGCTTCTCCGCCATCAATCGAAAGTTGTCCATCTTTCGCAACTCGCACCTGACACCAGCGGATGGTTTTTCCGTTTGACTGGGCTTCTTCAACAAAATCCAAAACTTGACCGACCACGACTGGTCCTGCGATGTCTCCTCCAATTGCCGACTCTTCTTCAAGACCGACTCGAACCAATTGCTCCATAACTGATTTTGGGGAATGCTCAACTAGTTCCACGTATTCAGCCAACCAACTCAGTGGGACCTTCATTAGATCACCGACCCAAACTGACGCGAGAAGCGAATGTCTGCCTCGACCATGTCGTGCATGTCCGTGACTCCATTGCGGAACATAAGAGTTCTCTCAATGCCCATTCCAAATGCAAAACCTGAGTAAACCTCAGGATCAATGCCTGCAGCAAGGAGAACATTTGGATTGACCATTCCGCAACCACCCCACTCCACCCAGCGTGCTCCGCCTTTAGCACCGGGGTGCCAAACATCCAACTCCGCTGACGGCTCAGTAAAAGGGAAAAAGCTGGGGCGCAATCTAATCTTCGCCTCATCGCCAAACATCACTCTGGCAAAGTGCTCGAGCGTGCCTCTCAGGTCAGCCATGGTTAGACCTTTGTCAACCGCTAGACCTTCAACCTGGTGAAAAACAGGCGTGTGAGTCGCATCCAGTTCATCCGTTCTAAACACTCGACCTGGACACAAAACATAAACGGGAAGGTCTCTCTCCAAAAGGGATCGAATCTGCACCGGTGATGTGTGAGTTCTAAGAAGAAGGTGGTTCTCAACTGGCGCCACAAAAAATGTGTCTTGCATTGCTCGAGCTGGATGATCCGGGTGGAAATTCAGTGCATCGAAGTTGAACCATTCATTTTCAAGTTCTGGACCATCAGCAATTTCCCAGCCCATGCCAACAAAGACGTCGCTGATTTGGTCCATTAGCAGGGAAAGAGGGTGTCTGGCACCATGCGGAATAATCGAACCAGCGGCAGTCAAATCAACTTTCTCGTTGGCTAACTGTTCGTTGCGAGCAATCTTTTCTAGCTCTTGCTCTTTGCTGTCAAATTCTGCTTGGAATTCTGCTCTCGCACCGCCAACTAATTTGCCAGCCTCAGCGCGCTGGTCTGCTGGCAGAGATTTAATTTGAGAGTAAAGCTGGCTTAGTGGAGAGTTTTCTCCGACCAATGAGTTTTTTGCAGCCCTTAGCTG
>CAEZST010000027.1_pt1 | contig 10538 bp, 8 predicted proteins | sample 7264041 | NCBI WGS metagenome assembly CAEZST01 (sample SAMEA6813785, study PRJEB35770) | uncultured Aquiluna sp. | biome: Freshwater; feature: Freshwater reservoir; material: water | place: Czech Republic | collected 2016-08-15 | depth 0.5m m | reverse complement strand
AATTAGCCAATGGTGCAGGTTTACTAGAAACCGTATTGGTAGAGACTAATGGCGTAGAAAGATGGCGTAGAAAGTGATTTGGCGCACCCTAGCCCCAGCATTTACGCGGGCGAGAGGGTGGTAGTGCGAATCAAGCATTCTCCGCCAGCAACTCCCTTTATTTAGAGCCTCAAAAGGCTCTTTTGAGAGGGAGTTTTTGTCTGATGTGCAAATGCGTGTGCTTGAAGATTCTAGGAAATGAAACGCCAAAAGCTAAAATCTTTCCATGAAAATCGAAGAATCTTTAGGAACCCTCAAAGAGGTCTTTAGTAAAGCAAGCCCTACTTCCCTTCCGCTCATCAAAGCAGCTCATAAATATCTGATTGAGCTAGCTCCGGACGCCGTTGTTGTACCCAGGCTTGGAGAGAAGTCAATTGCTTATGGCGTTGGCGTAAAGAAAATGTCAGAAGCTTATTGCTACTTGATTCCCTTCAAGGACTATTTGAATTTCGGCTTCTACCACGGAACTGACGTTGACGTTGATGGCATCCTGGAAGGAACCGGAGCAAAGATTCGTCACATAAAGATTCACTCACTTGATGATCTCAAGAATCCAAAACTCAAGAAACTAGTACTTAGGGCAATAAAAGACAGAAAAGCCAAGGTGCTCTAGCTGACTTCGCTTAGAAAGTGATTTGGCAAACGCTAACCACATAACAAGTGCTGACAAGCAGGCGTGAGATGGTATCAATTTTTTGCCTGCGGTATCCAGACCAAAAAGAAGATAAGTAGGTCGCAGGTTTTCGGCTTTGAAACTCAGCCTTTATTACTCGAGAAGATTGAAATCGCCGCAAAGGCAATGAATGCACCAATCAACGCCGTGCTGACGACGCCCGCAACCACTAGAAGTGGAATTGTCTCATTCATGGTTATGGTCAGGTTCTCTGAACCAGATTGAAGCAACGATGAGAAAGAAGCTTGAGTCATTGCTAAATCATAAAGGAATCAAAGGGGATTTTGCTGTAGTCCTGGCCTCAACAGGTTTGCCTAGGCGAATGTGTGAAGGCGCAGTTTGATTCCCAGAAAAACCACTGCAAAAACCACCAAACCAAAGACCCAGCCTGAGACAGAAAAGGCTTGAACACCCGAGAGTAAGACTCCAATGGTGCAACCGAGCGACACTAATGCACCCCAGCCGAGCAAAATGCCTCCGGCAAATCCACTCACTGCCCCTTTGAAAGATAGACGTTCAATTTTGAACCTTCCTCCAGCAAGTGCTGCAGCAAATGAAGCCAGGACTAAACCAAGAATCAGCCAGCCATTGTTTGTAATTGCCTGACCGACCAAACCTATGCAACCCGCTAATGCATCCATCCCATAGAGAAAGTCAGGAATCAAACCTTGTGTCTCCAAGATCGTGCGACTAGCCGAGGCAAATTGTCTTGTAACACCGAGCGGTTCGATTCTTAGGTATGCAACCGTGCCGATAACACCGATAGCAATTCCCACCAGCGCTGGAGACCATCTCTTTCTTAGAAGCGAGTAGGCGATTGACTTGAGATCAAATGGGTTCGACAGTACTTCATAGTTTCGATCCCGCCTCTTTGAATAGGCAATGGCAGCAACTGCTAGCGTCCCAATCACGAAAAGAGTTAGAACAAGCGAGCCAGCATAACCGAGTGAATCAGGTAGCCATATGGTCGGGGCATCCTGAATTAGATTCAAATAAATGTCATTCCATCCGATCAACCCCAGCGACAGACCAAGGACTACGCCAACCAACGAAGGGATTGCCCTGAGCGAACCTTGGCCTAGGCGATAGAGATGCCCGGCGATACATGCTCCTGACAGAACCATGCCTAATCCAAAAGCAAAGGCTCCAGCCACTAACGCCCAACTGACAGGACTTATGTGTGCAGAGGGAGGAAGAAACTCTCCATTGGGAACTGGCAGGAACAGGGCAAAGACAATTGAGTAGCCAAGTGTTCCTGTTGCTAAAGCCACCAGGATGCTGATGGTGCCTACTGCCACTCGATGTTCTGCAAGATCACGAAAAATGCAAAAGAAGCAAAATCTACCTCGCTCAAACAGGATTCCGAGAGCGACACCAATCAAGAGCGAGAAAGACGCATTGCTGCCGAAGTCGGGATTGTTACCCAGAATCCAGGCTAGATAAACCAAAGCTGTAACAATCGCCAAACCAATGAAGGTTTTTAATGCTTCACGTTTTGTCCAAATAAACTTGGAATCTAAACCTGCGCTCTGAGTAACTCCCGATGCTTCGGCAGCTGGACTAATCACTACTTCTTGCCCCAAACAGTTCCGGCTGGATTCGAGATTGGAACACCGACGCTGTTTCCATATTCAGTCCAGGAGCCGTCATAAAGCTTCACGTTGTAGCCAAGAATCTCACTGAGGACAAACCAAGAGTGGGCTGCACGTTCGCCAATTCGGCAGTATGTGATCACAGGGGTGCGACCATCAATACCAACTGCTCGGTAGAGACGAGCCAACTCTGCTCTTGATTTGAATGTACCGTCCGCATTTAGGGTGCTCTTCCAGCCAACATTGACCGCTGTTGGAATGTGTCCGGCACGGATTGCGAGCTCATCAAATCCTGGAGGCGCAAAAATCTTGCCGCTGAATTCATCGGCAGAGCGAATGTCTACAAGTTTGGCACGCAGTTCTTTCTTAGCTACTCGAACCACTTCCGGCAAGAAGGCGCGTAGTTTTTGATCAGGTGCACTGGCGCGGAAATTGCCCTTGGCAGGTGTCGGAACAATCGGCGTCATAGCTCGACCGTCTGATTCCCACTTAGCTCTACCACCATCTAATAAACGAACGTCTCTGGCTCCGTAGAGTTTGAAGATCCAAGCACCCCACGCGGCAAACCAGTTATTGTCATCGCCATAAAGAACAACGATGCTGTCTCGATTGATACCGGCTTGTTGGGCTAGTTTTGTGAACTCTGACCTTGAGACAATGTCGCGATTTACTTCATCAACGAAGTCTGTGTGCCAACGAAACTCGACAGCATTTCGAATGTGTCCTCGTGCATAGGCACCTTCTTCCACGGTTACCTCGATCAGCTTGACTCGAGGATTAGTGAGATTTCTCTCAAGCCAGTCGGCCGAAACCACTGCGTTTGGGTTGGCATCGGCTTGAGCCGGCACGGCACCACTAAAGCCAACGGCTGTAGCCAACGCAAAGACAAGGCTGGCCTTGCCTAGCTGCCTAAAGAATCTAGTTCTCTGATTTAGCACGATTTTCCCTTCAATTCAGAATGCGGTTCTTCGGTCTTGTAAGGAAAACATCGAAAAGAGAAAATGGCAAAACAGTGCTTAACAAGAGTAAAAAATACGTAACAAAAGTTAACTTTTGAAAATCGGCAAGCCAGGAAGGAATTAGTTTGCTAGTAGCTCTTTTAGCTTTGCCAGCAGACCGGTTACATCCTCGTCGGTTGTGTCAAAAGAACACATTAGGCGAACCTGGCCAGTTGCCTGATTCCAGACATAGAAGCGGTAATCCTGCTGAAGTTTTTCTGTAATAGCAGAAGGGAGAATTGGAAAGACTGCATTCGCCTCTGCTTTGTTAGGAACGGAAACCAAAGGGTTGTTCTTAGCAATCTCAGTAATCCCCTCGTAAAGCTTGTCGGCCATGGAATTGGCATGCCGGGCATTGGCAATCGCCACGGCAGCGCCGCTTTCAAAAAGAGCATTCAGCTGACAAGAAACAAAACGCATTTTGGATGCAAGTTGCATAGAAGTTTTTCTCAAGAAAGGCAGAGAATCCGCAAGCTGCTTACCTCTAGCGGTCGATGTGTTAGTGACAATCACGGCCTCCGCTGCCAGCGCACCGATCTTGGTTCCGCCCAACGAAACTAGGTCAACGCCGACATTCGTTGTGAAATCAGCAAAGCTGAGATTTAGTGCGGCCGCTGCATTGGAAAGTCGTGCACCATCTAGGTGCAGAAGCATTCCGTGTTCGTGAGCTAGATCTGCAAGGGCTTTGATTTCTTCAGGCTGATACAAAGTTCCCATCTCGGTGGTTTGGGTAATGCTGATGACAGCTGGTTGGGCTCGGTGAACTACCCCCATGTCAAAAAGTTGGCTCTTGGCTAGCTCAACGGTGAGCTTGCCGGTGGGTGATGGAACAGTCCAAAGCTTGAGTCCAGCCATTTTTTCTGGAGCACCACCCTCATCTACATGGATGTGAGCGCTCTCAACGCAAACAACGGCTTCCCAGCGCTTAGTTGCTGCCTGCAGCGCAATCACGTTTGCACCGGTGCCATTAAAGACCGGGAAGCCTTCAGCGTTTGGACCAAACAGTTCCTTCACTACCGAATTGAAGCGCTCCGTTTCAGAGTCCTCGCCGTAGGCAACCTGGTGACCTTGGTTGACGTTGCCAATGGCCTCAAGAACGGCTGGATGAATGCCTGCGTAGTTATCGCTAGCAAAACCTCTTTGATTATTCACTTGGCTCCTCAGGGATGGCAGGGGGTCTTGACTCAAATGCGGTGGAGAGGATCACACTGGTTTTGGTTGAGACATTAGCGGCAGATCTAATTCTTGCCAGCAATTCCTCCAAAGCTTCTGGCTCTGCTACTGCCACCTTCACGATGTAAGACTCAACTCCCGCAACAGACCAGCAAGACTCAATCTCGGCGATTTTGGAAATTTTCTCAACAATGTCATCTGGTGCTGCAGGATCAATCGGAGTTAGCGAAACCAAGGCGCTGATTTTTAATCCAACCTGACGCTTATCAACCTCGGCTCGGTAACCAGTTATTACTCCTCTGGCTTCAAGTTTTTTCACTCGCTGGTGCAGAGTGGAGCTTGGAACATCTAGCTGCGCCGCAAAGTCAGACAGCGAAAGTGAAGAGTCCTTGGCTAGTGCCAAGACGATGGTCCGATCTAGAGATTCCATGGTTGAAAGTATGCCCTAGGCCGTAATTCCCTTGGTGGCTAAAACCAAGTCAGAAAGCTTGCGGTTTAGCGTCTCGTAAAAGACGTTTAGTGGAAACTCATCATCCAGAACTAAGTTCACAACTTCCTTCAGTTCCCCACCGGTTGGCAACTGCTCTGGTCCCTTGGCCCAGTTAGAGGCAGGGTGTGGGGGAACTAGGCCTTTTACGAACTCATAGGCCGCAATCCACTGCGCAAGACGTGAGCGATTGATTCCATCGTGATACAGAGCATCTACCTGATTACTGAGCTCAACAACCGAGTCAATTACTTTGTCCCACTCGAATGTCAGTCTGTTGTCTCGCCAGTGCAAAGCGCCTGACTTGTGCAGGTGAGCAAACATAATCTGCCCACCAAGCCCGTCATAATTTCTCACGCGACTGCCAGTAATTGGGAAGCGGAAAAGACGATCAAACAAAATCGCATAACGAATGTATTTAGCCAGCCTGTCCCCTTCTGCTTCCAACACAAGGGTCTCTCGAAAAGTTGAAAGGTCACACCTAAGCTCTTCGAGTGCATACATCCAAAAGGGCATGCGCTGCTTGATCATGAATGGATCAAAGGGTAAGTCGCCTCGCGAGTGAGTGCGGTCATGAATCAGATCCCATAGAACAAAGGTCTCCTGGGCTAGAAGCTGATCCGAAAGTAATTCCTCGGCACTTGCTGGAAGTGGTAAGTAAAGCAGTTCCTTCGCTCCCGCCACCACCTTGCGGAATCTCGCCGCTTCGCGATCACAGAAAATACCTCCCCAGTGATAAGTAGCGACTTCTCTGACTGCCACGGTTTCTGGGAAAAACACAGCAGAGTTTGTGTCATAGCCAGCGGTGAAGCCCACAAATTCAATTGGTATAAATGCTGGATTGGAATATTTTTTCTCTTTGTCAGCCAACCACTGTGGCCAAAAAGTGTTGGTTACCAAAACCTCTAGATTGCGGTTCGGGTTTCCGTTTTGGGTATACATCGAAAAAACAGCTAGGTGTTGGATGTCATTTTTTCTCATTAGGTCTGGCCTAAATAGCTGCAGTGATTCGTAGAAATCTGGCTTGCCAAAGCCACCGGCTCGCCAACCCTCTAGATCTTTCACAGCCTGGGTTAGGTAATCCGCTTGATGAGAGAAGCTCGGAGCTAGATCGCGAATGCCAGCCAGAAGTTGATCTAGCAGCGCTGATGCTTTGGGGTGAAAAGTAGGATCCTCAATCGCACCATCTTTATTCTGCAGAGGCCTGAGCTCTTCTACTGCAGCTCGCATTGATTTCCAAGCCGCATTGTTTTCTAGTTTGGTTCTTGCAGCTTCAATGTCTCGGCTAGCTTGCTTTGAACCCAAAGCTAAAAAGCCAAGAACATTCAAGAGCAACTTTGAGTTGTCTAAGTCATTGATTGAGTCATCGCCAAAGATATCGGAATCAGCAATTACAACAACTTGGCCTTTTCCATTCCGCACTGCTGCTGCCACCGGCGCTTGGGCTGGAAGTGCAGATTCGCTGGTTCTCAGAAAAACCTCGCCTGCAAAATCGCTTGCTAATTCAAGCGTTCCTGTTCTGTAAAGTACTACTTCGTGAACCATAAATCTAAAGTCTGAGAGTAAGAGGGTTGGAAACTCTGGTTTTGGCCAGGATGCAACGTCTTTGAAATTTTTAGCCGGATCCTGCACAGTCTCATTGCTGAGCTTCATTCCATAGCGACTAATTAGCTCGTTGAAGTTGTTTCCGTATTTGGCTTGTTCATTTTCACCCAGAACCAGCAGACCGCCACCGCTTACAACGAATTGTGAAATTGCATCAATTTCGTTTTTGGCAAGAACTGGTGAGCCATAGCCAACGGTGTGCTCCCAGTCTGAAGTCGCCGCATGAGGCAGAACTAAAACATCCACATCGCTCAAGAGAGCTGACGAAATTTCTCCAGTTGTGTGAGCTAACACCTCATACCCAGCATCTTCCGCTAGTTCGCGCAGCTTTGCATAGCTGGCATCAGCTGGATTGGCCGGGTTCATTTGCTGGGCAAGCGCTAAATCAATGGTCCAGGCCTGCGAATGCGATTGGTCAATCAGAATTCGGGATTTTCTCTGCACTTTGCACCTTATTCATGGAGATTATCCATAATTCTAGGTCTTTTGAAGTCGAATCTCTAGCAAAAACTCCTCTCCCCGAGCCTGCCGGCTTCCTCTCCATGGGTCAATCCCGCTCTACTGGCGCAAACTCTGGCCATTGGCAGGTTTTCGCGGTTATCCCGCTAGTCTTCAAAAGGGGTTCCTTTTGGACCTCCTTTTTGACTTTTGAATGCGCTAGGTAAATAAGTGGCAGCTATCAAAAACCGCTGGATCGGTTTAGTTTTCATATCAATGTCGATTTCCCTCGTGATTATCGATGGAACCATCGTCAACACAATTTTCCCCTCCATTATCAATGACCTTGCTCTGACCTCCACCGAGGTCCAATGGGTGCAAGAGAGCTACGTGTTGGTATTTGCCTCACTGCTATTGGTCTGGGGTTCGGTAGCAGATCGAATCGGAAGAAAGTTGCTACTAAGTATTGGTATTGCAATCTTCATTTTTTCTTCCGTCTGGGCAGGTTCTGCTGATTCAGCGTCGGCATTGATTCTCGCAAGAATTGTTCAGGGTATTGGTGGAGCGATGGTTTTGCCGACCACTCTTTCACTAGTGAATGCTAACTTCCAAGGCAAAGAGCGCGGTATTGCCTTTGCAGTCTGGGGCGCAACAATTGGTGGCATGGTCGCGGTTGGGCCAGTACTTGGCGGATGGCTAGCTACTGACTTTGATTGGCGCTGGGCATTTTTGATTAACTTGCCACTTGGCCTTTTGATTTTGGTTGGTCTTGCAATTTTTGTTCCAGAATCAAAAGCCCAACAGGCCAAGGGTGGCTTGGACTGGGTCGGAGCAGCAATTTCAGTAGTCATGTTCTCGACTTTGGTATTTGGGTTAATTGAAGGCCGAATCTATGGCTGGTGGGAGGCGAGCGATAAGAATCAGTTTAAGTTGTTCGATTTTGCTTGGCCAACCGAAGGTCTGTCAATAATTCCAGTATCGCTAGCAATTTCTGCTGTGGCGACGGTGATGTTTATTTTCTGGGAATCACGCAGAGGCAAGCTGGGAAAAAATGTTTTGCTTGATCTAAACCTTTTCCGCATTGCATCATTTAGAAATGGCTCCATTGCAGCTCTAATTATTTCAATGGGTGAATTTGGAATCCTCTTTGCTATCCCGCTATGGCTGCAGAATGTTCTAGGGCTTAGCCCAATTTCTTCTGGACTGGTTTTGCTCTGGCTAGCAGGAGGTGCATTTGTTGCATCCGGTGTTGGCGGCGCACTGAGCGGGAAGCTACCGCCAGCAAGAGCTGTGCAAATTGGTGTTTTGCTTGAGCTGGTGGGTGTCGTTGGTGTAGCAGTAGTTGCCTCCCAGTCAGTTGGCTGGGTCGGAATCGCACCTTTCCTTTTTGTTTATGGAATCGGAATTGGTCTTGCAACGGCACAGCTAACCGGGGTCATCATGGTCGACGTTCCTATGGAAAAAGCTGGCCAAGGCTCAGGATCTCAGTCAACAGTCCGCCAAATTGGTTCAGCACTGGGAATTGCAGTGCTGGGCACCCTGCTATTTACGGGTACACAGTCTTCACTCGAAACTCGCCTAAGCGATATCGGCGTTCAGAGTGAGCAGAGCCAGGTCTTGGTGGAGGCAGTAGTGGACTCAGCTGGCGGTGCTATTCCACAAATCGGAACTGGTCTTGAACAGCAAGGCATTCCAGCTGATATTGCTGCCGAAGTTCAAGTGGCAGCAGGCGATGCATTCACTGACGGAGCCAAATTCTCAGCTTGGGCTGCAGCGGCGTTCTTGCTGCTGGGACTTCTTTCGACATTCAACCTGGGATCCAGGAAGAAGAAAGAAAAGCTGGCAGTTTAGCAATTTCGAGTTGAGTTACACTCGGATAAGTAATTATGGAAAATCTTACAAACCCCCAAACTCTGCACGCCCCAGAGCCGAAGCAGAGTGAATCGATGCCTGACTGGAAACGAAAAGTGGCAGTCTTTCTGGTTGGCCAAACCATAACGACTTTTGGTTCCTACCTGGTGCAGTATGCAATTTTTTGGCATCTAACCCTGAGTACGAAGTCAGGTTTGGTTTTAGCACTTGCCGCAATTTTTGGTTTTCTGCCGCAGGCGATCGTCTCGATTTTTGCTGGGGTTTGGGCGGATCGCGTAAATCGCAAAATCATGATTATCGTTTCCGATTCAACAATTGCCCTCGCCACCTTAGTGTTGGCATTTTTCATGCTTTCAGGAACGGATGATCTGTGGCTAATTTTCCTGGTGATGGCAATCCGCTCGGTTGGCGCGGGTGTGCAGATGCCGGCAATTTCGGCACTGGTGCCACAGATTGTTCCGACCGACCAGCTGATGAGAGTAAACGGAATCAACAGCAGTATCCAGTCATCGCTTACGCTTTTGGCACCTGTTGCGGCAGCAGCTGTTTATGCAAACTTTTCGCTGGAAGCGGTTTTGTTCATTGATGTAGTTACAGCTGCAATTGGTCTTTCCCTACTGGCCACTATTTCCGTCCCGACTCTGGCCAGAGCTGCCAGTGCAGAAAAGCCTTCATATCTAACCGATTTGAAGGAGGGCATCAGCTACATCTTTAGTAATCAGTTGGTTCGCTGGGTGATGGCAATCTTTGCAATTGTTTTCTTGTTGATTGTTGCGCCTTCCAACCTCTCGCCGCTAATGCTGGTGAGAAACTTTGGTTCGGAAGTTTGGATGCTGACAGTGCTGGAGCTTGCATTTGGGGTTGGCATGGTTTTAGGTGGTGCCTTGATGGCGCTATTAGCCAACAAGATTGACCGGATCGCCGCAATTATTGGAACGTCAATCCTGTTTGGAATCCTTGCAATCGCGCTGGGCTTTACCGCAAACCTAATTGTTTTCTATGTTTTGTTCTTCTTGATTGGACTGGCGGTTCCCGCCTTCTCTACCTCAGCCATGACGCTGCTGCAGGAGACAGTTGAGCCTGAGCGCCAAGGACGAGTCTTTGGTTTTGTTGGAATTGTGATGGCAGTTGCAATGCCGCTGGGAATGTCCATTCTTGGACCGCTAGCAGATATTGTGTCTGTCGAGATTTTGATGATTGTCACCGGAGCCGCCACTGTCTTGATTGCGGCATTAGCTGTCTTGCTCCCGGCCGGTAAAAGAGCAATAGCGGCGGCGCATGCTTCGACCGGTTCTAACCAATCAAAAACTAGTTAGTCTTTGTTTCTTTTGAAATAGCTTTTTACTTTTGTAACTATTCGCTCTAGCCCTTGCATCCCCTGCTTATTGAGCTCTCTGGCCCACTCAATTTCAAGTGCCAAGAGGGAGAGCCCTAGAAAGATGAACAGCAAACCAGGCCCCGGCGTTACCATCATTACCAAGCCGAGAATTAAGAAGATAAAACCCAAAACAATAGAAATTACCCAGCGAACTGGATGGGGTAATTTGGCTAAAAAGCCCTTGAGTTTCTCCATTTTCCCAATTCTAATCAGCTTGCACTAAAGCGACCTGAGAATATCCTCCACGCGCTCTTTGGCATCACCAAATAGCATGCTGGCGTTT
>CAEZST010000025.1_pt1 | contig 12776 bp, 13 predicted proteins | sample 7264041 | NCBI WGS metagenome assembly CAEZST01 (sample SAMEA6813785, study PRJEB35770) | uncultured Aquiluna sp. | biome: Freshwater; feature: Freshwater reservoir; material: water | place: Czech Republic | collected 2016-08-15 | depth 0.5m m | reverse complement strand
TCGAGCTCAGGAAGGGTGGTCATTAGATATAGGAATGCATCCTGCACCACTTCCTCGACCTGGGAAGGGTTGACTAAAAAACGACGAGCGTGACGCTCAAGGTGTGGACGGAAACGAACATAGATGCTGGCGAAGTCAGCCGCGGTCCAGTCCTTCAGAACTGCCGGGGTTAGGGTGTCGGCGAAGTGCTCTTTGAATTCGGGTAGGCCAAACTCCTCGTCAGTCTCCTCGTCCAGGAGCTGCTCGAGCGGATCTTCGCGGAACTCTTCTTTTTCAGCCATCGAGACCAATATACGCAGGGAATCCCTACTTGTTACGGGCAATTGCCTCGGTAGACTGCCCCCAAATGAAGATTTCGGTTATCGGACTTGGCTATTTAGGCGCCACCCACGCGGTTGCCATGGCCAAACTTGGCCACAGCGTCATCGGCATCGACAATGACCCCGCCAAGGCAGAAGCCCTAAATAAAGGTGAGATTCCCTTCTTTGAGCCAGGTCTCTCCCAGGCGCTGAGTGAAGTAATCAGCCAGGGCAAAGTCCAGTTCCAGTCATCTCACGATGAGAACTCAGCGAGCGCCGATATACATTTCTTATGCGTGGGAACTCCGCAAAGCCCAGATGGTTCAGCCAATACCTCTTATCTATACGCAGCTATCGAAGACCTTGCCCCTCACCTTTCCCAAACAGCCCTGGTGGTTGGTAAATCAACCGTGCCAGTGGGAACCGCTCAAGAACTCAAGAACAAACTGCAAAGCCTGGTTGGATTCGAACCCAGAATCGTTTGGAATCCTGAGTTCCTCAGAGAAGGTACGGCCCTAGAGGATTCCCTCAAACCAGACCGAATCGTCATCGGCTACTGGCACAAAGAAGACTCACTACCGCTACTGGTCGCTTACGAAAAACTAATCAAAGCCGGATCACCAGTAGTTGAACTAGATGTTCCAACCGCTGAGCTAGTGAAGGTGGCAGCCAACGCATTCCTTGCCACCAAGGTCAGCTTCATCAATGCCATGGCTGAGGTGGCGGAGGTGGTTGGTGCTGATGCGGTGGCGCTGAGCAAAGCCATTGGCTATGACGAGCGAATTGGCAACAAGTTTCTAAGATCCGGCATTGGTTTTGGTGGTGGCTGCCTCCCCAAAGACATTCGAGGATTTATTGCTCGAGCTGAAGAACTAGGAGTGGGTCAAGCACTTTCATTTCTAAAGGAAGTCGATGGCATCAACGAGCGAAGAAGACAAAGAGTAATTGAGCTAGCAAATAAAGAGCTAGGAAGTCTTTCTGGCAAGAACATCACTGTTCTAGGCATCTCTTTCAAACCAAACAGCGATGACCTCAGGGAATCCCCCGCTCTTGAAATAGCACGCTCCCTTGCCAGAGCCGGTGCCAAGGTGACAGTCACCGACCCCAAAGCACTGCATGGCCTAAGCGATGAGAACCTAAAGCCCGAGCCTGATACCTATACATCACTGGAAAATGCAGAGCTGGTGATCCTGGCAACCGAGTGGGATGAATACAAAAAGCTTGATCCTGTGCAGGCCAAGAGCAAAGTAGCTAACGCAACCATCATCGATGGCAGAAATGTTCTGGATGTTAGTGCTTGGCAAGCAGCCGGCTGGAAAGTAATCGCTCTGGGAAGAACCATTCGCAATGGCTGAGATAAGACAGGTGTCATTTGTGATGCCAGTTCTAAATGAAGAGAAATACCTTGAGACCGCCGTCAACTCTGTTCTGAAGCAGCAAACGCCAGGACTATCAGAGCTAATCCTGGCGCTTGGTCCCTCCACAGATAAAACCAACGAAGTTGCTCAAGAACTCGCTAGTCGCCACAGCAACCTGCGACTGGTTCACTCTCCCACCGGTCTCACTTCCACCAGTTTGAATCTGGCTATTGCGGAAAGCAGATACGAAGTAATAATTCGCGTCGATGCCCACTCTGAATTGCCAGATGGTTATGCCCTGCTAGCGGTCAAGATTTTGAATGACACCGGAGCTGCCAATGTTGGCGGAAGAATGCTTGCGAAAGGAACCACTAACTTTCAAAAAGCAGTTGCCTTTGGTTACAACAATCGCATTGGCTTAGGTGGTGGCAGCTACCACGTTGGTGGAGCAGCTGGCGTTGCCGACTCGGTTTATCTTGGCTGCTACCGCAAGAGCGTTCTTGATGAACTGGGCGGTTTTTCCGATACCTGGGTCAGAGCACAAGACTGGGAACTAAACCAAAGAATTAGAAAAGCTGGCTACCAGGTTTGGTTTGATCCACGACTGGAAGTTGGTTACTACCCTCGTCGCACTTGGCTGGCACTTGCTAAACAGTTTTTGAAAACCGGAATCTGGCGCGGCGCTCTGACTAGAGATGATGTAGCAAACTCGCGTTTTCGCTACTGGATTCCTCCGCTGCTGGTTCTCTCCAGTTTGCTTTGGTTCCCACTCTGGCTTTACCTGCTTGGCATTGCCTTCTACTCAGCTGGTGTCACCTCACTTAGCTGGCCGGTGCGGTTATGGCTGATAGCAGTGCTGCCAACCATGCATTATTCCTGGGGAATTGGCTTTTGGGTGGGGCTGATTCGTGGTCGCAAATAAAGCGATGGTAAATTTCTAGAAATGAGTTCTCGCGACGTAGTTATCTGTTCGTTCTATACCCCGGACGAGTATTACGGCAATCACGCCAAAGAGTTGGGTAGCCAACTAACCAATCTCGGTATCGCTCATGAACTGCTGCAGGTGGAAAAGAAGCCGGGCGAAGACTGGGCAGATGTCACCAGAAAAAAGATTGGTTTCATTAGAGACATTTGCCACAAGCACCCGGACAAGATGGTGTTCTGGATTGACGTTGACTGCAGAATCTCTCACCTTCCTGACTACATCTCAAACTCAACAGCCGACCTAATTGGTTTCCAAAGATCCTTTGGATCTCCCCTTCAGATTGGCTATGCCCAGAGAACTAGATTCTGGGAACCGAGCTTCTGGGGGATCAACACAACACCCCAGGCTCGAAAACTAATTGAAGATGCCTATGCCCTGGAGCAGAGAGCAACGCTCAAAGCAACCGATGACTACTTCCTGGAAGAAGCGTGGAGAGCAAACGCTCGAAACCTAACTTTCCAGATGATTCCAACTACCGAGATTCTTCGAGAACGAGCCGTGCTCGAGACCGGACAAAGACCACCATTTTTCAGCTTTGGTTCATCCGGAAATGTTGCGGAATTCAAGAACAAAGTTGTGCAGCACGGCAGCAAGAAAACCCAGAGCACCCGAGGAAAGCTATTGGCCAAGGCCAAGCAACTGGAGGGTCTGTTGCCTGGTGGTCTAAGGAATTCACTTAGAAGAATTGCCGACACAACTGGCGTGACTAGTGCGCTAACCAAAGACAAAGTCAAAGGCTTAGACCCAGTTCGTGGCCGACTCCTAGGAAAAATCGTTTACGAAGCGAAGCACGGTCATATCGCCAGCACAGATCAGCTAAAGAAAGAATTTTCGGCGAAGTATCTGCCGACTTACCTAGAGCAGTCAACAATCGAAGCAGCTGATTCTTTCGCTCACTACGCAAGCAAAGACAGCCACAAGATCCCGCTGATGTGGTGGGTTTATCCCTACCCAGGTAACTTTGGGGACTGGCTTTCTCCACTAGTTGTGTCGCACTACAGCAAAAGCGGAATTATTCACCAAGCACCGACTGATCCAAGCATCAAGAAGCACATTGTCGGACTAGGTTCGATTGGCAGATTCATTCGAGGTAACTCAGTCGTTTTGGGAACAGGAATCTCTTCGGATGACCTAAACCTTCATCCACGAGCGGATTACATTTCCCTTCGAGGACCACACAGCGCCAAAGCCTTGCAATCGGCTGGTGGAAAACTTATCGACGCACATGGCGATCCGGGACTGATCTTGAGTGAAATCATTCCCGTTCAGCGTGGAAAAACAAACGGCAAGGTGGCTTTTGTTCGCCACTTCTCTCACTCAGCCATTCCAGTCAAACTGCCTGCTCACATGGATGAACTATCAGTAATGATGTCGAATCCTCGTGACATCGAGACTTTTGTAAAGACGCTGAATCAGTACGACTCTGTTATCACCTCAGCAATGCACGTCATGATTGTTTGCCAGTCCTACGGCATTCCCTGCGGTCTAGTGACCTTCAAAGGATTTGAAGAAAACGTTCATGGCACAGGCATAAAGTACGAAGACTATGCCCTGGGTGCTGGGGTGGCAGTGATGAACCCGCAGGCCATTGAGCTAGACCTAACTAAGGCAAACCTGGACAATCTAACCCGCGATATCAAAGTTCCTGAAGAAAAGAAGCAGCAGGTTATTGGCCACGTCCGCCAAGCAGTCGCTAGATTTGAGAAATGAAAAAGTTAGCCCAGGAGCTGTGGCATTCAGCTCGGCTACTGGTCCCAACCAATAAGTTTCGTGCTCAGCTAATCCTTTTAGTTTTCATAGCTGCCGCTATCCCCGTCACAGAACTACTGGTGGCAAAGCTCTTTACTGATTTGGTAATTGATGGAGCTAACAAGCCCTTGAGCTTGATTGTTGTAAATCTATTGATCTTCGGTTTGCTGTTCGTTGCGACCAGAGTTGCCAACTACATTCAAAAGAACTATCGCGTGAAGTTCTTTGACAGGGCATTTGGTGCGGACAAGCGCCAGAAAACCGCTCAGGGCGAAAGCTGGGAATGGGCAATGGCGCTAGAAATGGTGAACATTCTTTCCTTCACTGTTCAAGCATTTGTCATCGTGGGCTTTTTCTTCTTCCTCAACCCACTGATGGCAGCAATCACCTTGGTCATGGTTTTGATCCTGCTGGAAGTGATGGGCAGAGTCTTTATGTTCCAAATGAAGACTCAGCGAGAATTTGTTGAAAAAAGAAGAGCTAAAGAAGTTGTAACCCCGGCTGAGCGCCTAGGTAGCAGAATCAAATCAGCGGAATTCGCAACTCTGTTAGCTAGCTTCTTCGTAGTTGCACTCATGGTGTTGCTAGTGGTTTTCAGCATTCAGGGAGTCATCACTCTCTCCAGCACAATCGTCTTCTTTCTAGGCCTAAGACTTATGAACACAACTTTCTCCTCTATCTCATCTGCCCTGATGAGATTTGCAAGAGCTAAGGCCAACAGCTTCTAATGAAGCTAACAATTGGTTATTCAACGCTGGCTGAGCGCGTTTCAAACATTCAATTTCCAGGCAATAACTACGACTACCTGGTCCTGGTCCAAAACCCAAACCAAGCTTCTTATTCAGCGCCCAGTGACGCCCAACTGATTGAAGTTCCTGGCAAGGGCGTAGCAAAGAGCAGAAATCAAGCAATTCGCAGCGCTAAAACAGAGCTACTAATTTTTGGTGATGACGATGTCACTTTCCACACCTCAGAACTAACCAAAGCGATTGCCAAGTTTGAAAAAGATCCGACCCTAGTCATGCTGCTATTAGCCGCAAAGGATGAGCACGGCCAGCCGCGCAAGAAATACCCAAATAACGAAAACAAGCTGACCCTCTTAAATTCGGCTAGAGCCGCCACCTACGAAATGATGATTCGAGTAGACCTGGTTAGGCAACTAGAGGTGAGCTTTGACGAGAACTTTGGAGCAGGTGCTGATCTCTACTTGGGAGATGAATTCATCTTTATCAGCGACCTAATCAAGGCTGGGGCCAAATGTGAGTTTTCACCAATCTTCATAGCCACCCACCCAAGTGACAGCTCAGGAGAGCGATGGGGAACAGCAACGGATCGCAAAGCTCGAGCCGCAGTCTTCGATCGAGTATTCGGTGCTGCAGCACCACTAATTCGTATTGCGTTCGGTCTTCGAAGAATTAATCTTCTAGGCGGCCTGAGGCAGCTTATTCTGTTTGTCCTCGGTCGCTGATTAGCGAGTGCGAACTGTTTTTGTAAACACCGGCGCAGCCGATCCATCTACGTGAATCTGTACGGTCACATCAGCACCAATTGCTCGAGTGGGTCTATCAAAGGCCTGAAAGTCTTGAGTTACTGTCACTCTTTGCCAGCGACCTGCGATTCTCCAACTGAGAGTTGAACCTGTGTAGCCTCGGGCGTAAACAACTAGTTTCCCGTTGAATGTTCCAATGTTTAGGGTCCGACCAGGTTCTGGTGTAACACTGGCACTTTGTTGAAGCTGAATGACCGCACTTCGCACATTAACCATCGGTATGTTTTTTCGAATTACGTCGTTGATTTTCGTTCCAGTGGACTTCATTACCGAGAGAATCTGCTCCGGTGTTCGATTTGGGAAAGCCTGGCGAAGAATTGCGAAGGAGCCAGCGACAATCGGCGCTGCAGCAGATGTGCCAGAGGCTTGGATGTAGCTGAAGGTGTTGGCGCTTCTTGCGTAGTCAGGAGCCAGGATTTCAACCTTGCTAGACATCGTGACGTACCAACTGATCTCGTTTTTGGTGTTCACAGAAGCCACCGCTACAACATCCTTCAAGCAGGATGGGAAAACGGAAGTTGCAACTTCCAACGTTGGAGTATTGCCAGCAGAAGCAAAGGGCATCACGCCCGCCTTGCGCAAATCCGTTAGAAGTGTTGCCAGCTCAGCAAGTTGAGGGTTGGTGTCACACTGCAACCAAGTTCTTGGAATCTCAGTAAAGTAGCCTCCCCATGACATTGAGAGGGCAACGATGTTAAGGGCTTCTCTTCTTTCTTTGATGTAGCGAAGGGCAGCCAGAATTCCGTTCAAAGTTAGGTCAACATTGGCCATCAGAATCTTGGCATCGGGTGCGACGCCGCCAGGAGCCTCGGCAGTTGGATTACCCGCTACTAAACCTGCAACCATGTTGCCGTGGTCTTCATCGGTCAGAAAAATGCTTCCGATTCTTCTCTGCGATGCAGCAGCAGGACCGGACTGTTCTCTGGTTCCATTTGGACAGCGCAGTGAAGATGTGATCTCCACGTAGCAGTAGCCATCGACAATCTTGTCCTTGAAGTATGGGTGATCTAGGTTCACACCTTGATCAATGATTGCAACGGTTGCCCCTGCACCCTTAAGCCCAAGGTTCCATGCATGAGAGAGATTTACCGCATCGTAGGCAGGTTCGATGACATTGGCGCTAGCAGTCTGGCTTGGAATAAGCAGTAGGGCCGTTAGAAGGAATGCACTAATTCTTTTCATGCTAAATCCTTTCCATAAGCTAGTTCTCAATCAATCTCAGACTTACGAGTCTAAACTTTAGCCATGTCACAATCGTCAAGATTCGCTGTAAAAAAAGCAGTAATTCCAGCCGCCGGCCTTGGAACCAGGTTCTTGCCCGCCACTAAAGCCCTGCCCAAGGAAATGCTTCCGATTGTCGATAAGCCGGTCATCCAGTTCGTAGTTGAAGAAGCCGTATCTGCTGGTCTTCAGGATTTGCTCATGATCACCGGCCGAAACAAGAATGCTCTAGAAAACCACTTTGACCGGGTGGCTGAGCTAGAGCAGGTGCTCTCTGACAAAGGAGACAAAAAGAAACTTTTCTCGGTTCAAGAATCCACTCAGCTAGCCGACATCCACTACACCAGACAGGGTGATCCCAAAGGGTTAGGTCACGCAGTACTTCGAGCAAAGAGCCACGTCGGTGAACACAGCTTTGCAGTGCTACTGGGTGACGATGTCATCGACAGCAGAGACCCAATCCTTCCCCAGATGCTAAAACTGCATGAGGAAACTGGTGACAACGTGGTGGCACTAATGGAGGTGCCGATGGACCAGATTCACCTCTATGGCGCAGCCAAGGTCTCTGAACTCTCAGGCGATGTAGTAAAGATTGATCAACTGATTGAAAAACCATCTGAAAAAGAAGCACCTTCGAATTTGGCTGTTATTGGCAGATATGTTCTTCGCCCCGAGATTTTTGAAGTTTTGGAAAAAACCCCAGAGGGTCGCAATGGCGAAATTCAGCTAACTGATGCTCTGCAGTTCGCTGCCGCCAACCCTTCCGTTGCCGGCGGCGTGAGGGGTGTCATATTCCGCGGTCGCCGCTATGACACTGGAGACAAGTTGGATTTCATCAAAGCAACCCTGCGAATGGCAATTGACCGAGACGACATCGGTAAAGAGCTAAGAGTTTGGCTAAAGGACTTCTCTAAAGAGATTTAGTCCGCTTGCATTTTTCTGAGCAGTAGCGAACCTCATCCCAGTTCTTAGCCCAAGACTTACGCCAAACCATTTCTCTTCCGCAGCGCGCGCAAATCTTGCTGGGAAGATTCTCTTTCTTTACCCCGCGCACTACTCGTCAGTTGACTCGGTCGGAGTTGGTTCTGGTTCAGGTTCAACAACCTTCAGAGAACTTCTTGGTAGATCGAGTAGCTCAACCCAAGTGTTGCCAGCTGCAAGTAGAACCGGTGAGCCAGCTTCGGTGGTCAATCTGATTGGCGACTTGATGCCAGCTTTGGTCCAAACTGCTTTGAGGTAGTAGCCATTGGTAAAGATGTGAGCAACACCAGTGTTATCAATCAGCTCAGCTTTGGGAATCGGACCATATCTTGGATCTCTAAAACTGAGATCGTGAGTTACTTCCAACACAACAACATTCTTGGTGTAGATCTGCTCATCATTTTGCTGGTTGTGAATTCTTCCGTTTTGAGATCTAAGCCAAACCGGTTCGCTTGATGCACTCCAAGCAAAAGCTGCGGTTCCTGGTTCCCAAGCAGAGAGAGTCTCTGGATACTTGACGCTCAAGCTAAGAACCGGCACACCTTGCGCAACAGCTGATGGGCTATCGCCATAAGTGAACTGCGCGGTTGGAGCAGGTTGCTGAGCCGAGTAAAACTCCTGCATTTTCTGAGCTCGGAATAAAAGATTCCATGGTGCAACTCTGGACTTTTCTCTGTAGTAGTTGTCGTTGTCTTGCTCGGTGTCTTCATCACTCATGACCAGACCGGTGTCCCTGGCTGCATTTTTGAAGGGAGCTTGGCCACCCGAGTAAATAAACACTCCGCCAAATGGAGCAATCAGCAGCGGATCAACTGGTCTGACAGATCGAACCGGTCCAACATCGACTGGCATGCGGGAGTGCCAAACCGGCAGCAATCTAGTCATGCCGCCTTCGATTCTGGTCACAAAAACAATGTCTGCATCATTTAGAGAAAGCTGTGGTTTGCCACTGGCGGTGTTATCAATCTTTGCCATAACCGCTGGCAAGCTCAGGTAGGGGTTGGTTCCCTCTTCATAGAGCACGCCCGTGAGAGGAGCTGCCACAAACACCGGCTCAGGCGGAGCGGTTTCGGTTGGGGTTGGGGCCGAGTCGGCTGGTCCTGAAACACAACCTGCTAGCAGGGAGACTGCTAGTGCTGAAATCAAAAGTCTGCGCATTGCAGTTAGTTTAGGGAGCAATACCCTCTATTTAGCTGCTCTAGCGTCAATTTCGCGAACCAGCTCTTCAACCATTCCCTTTATCTGGTCCCTGATTGGGCGAACTGATGCGACATCTTTGCCAGCTGGATCTTCCAGCTTCCAGTCGAGGTACTTCTTACCCGGGTAATAAGGACAGGCATCTCCGCAGCCCATGGTGATGACATAGTCAGACGCTCTTACGTCTTCATCAGTTAGAACCTTGGGAGCTTGGTTCGAAATATCAATTCCTAGCTCTGCCATGGCTTCAACCGCAGAAGGATTCACTTGATCAGCTGGCATGGTTCCAGAAGATCTGACCTCAACGCGGTCTCCAGCTAGGTGAGTGAGAAAACCCTGTGCCATCTGTGATCTGCCTGCATTGTGAACACAGACAAACATTACGGATGCGAGCTTGGTCATTTCTTTACCTTTCTAAGTCGCGCTGAAACAAGCAAAGCCAAACCAAGACCAATGAATTGAGCGAGTATGAAGTAGAGCGCAGACTCCACGGCGATTGAGCTTGGAGCGGTAGAGAAAACTCTTCCGATCGTTACCGCAGGATTTGCGAAGGCAGTTGATGAGGTGAAGATATGCCCGGCAAAAATCCAAAGCGCAACGGCAGGAGCAATCAGTTTCTCTTTGTTCGAATAAACCAGCTGCAGAACAAGCAGAACCAAGCCAGCACTGGCAACGCTTTCGCCAACCATGGAACCAAGGCTGAATCTGCCTACTTCACTGATAGTTGGAGTCTGAATAAACATAAGGTTCGCAATGAGTGCTCCGAGCAGACCGCCCATGAACTGTGCCACGAAGTAGATCCCGGCGTCTTTGGCACTGATGTCTTTGTGAGCGAGAAAAGCGATAGTAACGATGGGGTTGAAGTGAGCCCCAGAAATGGAAGCAAAAGAAGAAATGGCTACAAACAAAACTCCCGCGACAGCACTGGCGATCATGAATAGACCAAGGGCTGGCTCGGCAGAAAGATTAGAAACCATAAATCCAGCACCCAAAACAGCCATCACGATGCTGCCGGTGCCAATGAATTCGGCTAGAAACCTGACTCTCATTTGGCTCCAATCCAAGGGTTCAGTCACATAGATGGACATCTATGAATAGCTTATAGATAATTGTCTATGTAAGAAGGTGAACACATGGCGACCAAAATCTCACTCGACATCTCAGGTTGTGCACCAGCGCCAGGCCTTGAGCCAATGGCTAGAAGTAAGGCCACAGAAATTGCAGCACTACTCAAAGCCGTTGCCGATCCAACCAGACTTCAGATCCTGGCGCTAATTCGCCAGTCTCCAGACTCTAGAGCCTGCATTTGCGATCTAACCGAACCACTGGATCTATCTCAACCTACGATTTCTCATCACATGAAGAAGATGACTGAGGTCGGGCTACTGACCTCCGAGAAAAAGGGAACTTGGGTTTACTATTCGATTAATCAGAAGATCTGGAATCAAATTTCTGATTTATTCGATTGAGCATAAGACAATTTGTCTTTGGCTTTAAATCTAATTAGAAACCGACGCCGAGCCAAAGATTGCCGATCATAGATTTGGCCATTGGCCAAAGCACACGAGAGCTATTCGCGGAAGTTGCTTCCACCTAAAGAAACTTGAGGGAAAGCTAGTTATAACTAAAAGTTATGTTCAACCCAGAGTCAGGATGATAATTCCAGAAGGATGTAATTCTTCCCCACTTAGCCTCTTGCAGACCATCGAGAGCACGCGTTATCTCCACTCGTCTTTTCACTGAGGATGACATTTGCAAAACTCTGGTCACGCAGTTGTAATCGCTCTCCGTGATGAAGTACTTGAACGCGCCATCAAGAGTCAACGTCTTTCCATTGTCTCCAAGAGAGGCACCATACTTGTTATTCAACTTGCACAGATAGTATGCCTTCTCAGTCAAGAATTTCGAATTCTTAGCTGCGATTGGTCCATAGTCTTTCCATCCCCACTTGGAACCTGACTTGAGGCATATGTAAGTAGTGCCGTCATAAGTGAGTTTTTGATTTCTTTTCCCGCTGTTGCAGGTTGCTGCTTTCATATAGTCCGTCTTGAATCTTTGCCAAGCAGTTCCGTCCGGCAGGCGATCGAAAGCAACGCCGTCTGCAGTCGAAACAACTGCCAAGTTGATTTCTGGACGCATGTTGATGCAGTTCTTGGTGAATTCAAAACCATAGTCAGTCGATTGTGTTGTTGACCAGATGTAAACATCGCAAGTTTCGCCGCTGTAGGTTACTATCGCGGGGGAAGTCACAGGTGTATTGGTGGCTAAGTTCATTAACGTTCCGACGATTTTGTAGCCGGTCTCAGTAAAAGGCAAAATCCTTATGGAGTAATCTTCGCGCTTGTCTAGATTGGTATCAATTAGGAGTTCGACATAAGAAGTTTGGGTGATTTTTGTCGCAGCTGCTATGCCTTTTACGGTGGCATAGATCTGTAGCTCATCATCAACTGTGTGGCCCATGGACAATTCAGTTAGATCGAAGTCCACATTCATGCCTGCCGGGGTGGACCTGTCTGGCTTGCTCCACTGAAAAACACGAGTATCTTCTTCGTCTGCCGAAGCAGAAAACCCAACGCTTAAGACAAGCACTGCCGCAATAAAGAAAGAGGCTTTTCTCATTTCGCTCCCAAGCTATTCAGCTTTCAGCATAGCGAGTTGGCACAAGTCATTCACCCACCTGCCCTGGAAATAGAAGACATAGACTTGAGGCGGACAGGATTTACATGCAAAAGACAGAAATTGATATAAGTGGTATGACCTGCGGTCACTGCTCCATGAGCGTATCCAAGGAGCTATCTGGCCTGCACGGTGTTCACGTTCTAGAAGTAAATCACCAGACTGGCAAAGCGCTAATTGAAGGAACGGCCGACGAATCTGAACTTACAGCTGCCATTGAGAAGGCTGGCTATCAAGTCACCCGGTTCGTAAAGGTAAATGACTAATCAGCTAGAGCTTGAGATTGAGGGGATGACCTGCACTGCTTGTGCAAGAAGAGTTGAAAAATCCCTCAATCAACTTCCTGGCGTCTCTGCCTATGTAGATTTCGCCACAGAAAAAGCTCACGTAACTCTCAATCAATCAGTTGAGCTAGGCGAGCTGAGCGCAGCAGTTGATTCAGCCGGCTACAAAGTTGGAAGCGGAAAACCTGAGCTGAGCAAACTGATGCCACGAATTATCACTGGCTCGGTTCTCTCAGTCCTTGCAATTCTTTTCTCTATGGTTCCTGGCTTTCAGTTCACTGGCAGTCAGTACTTAGTTTGGGCTCTGGCCACTCCGGTAATCACTTATGTCACCTGGCCGTTTCACTCAGCAGCAATCAAGAATCTGCGCAAGGGCGACACCACGATGGACACTCTGGTCTCTCTTGGTTCATCGGTTGCTTATCTCTTCAGCATTTATCTAGTTCTGCAGGGTCACCCGCATCACTATTTTGAGGT
>CAEZST010000022.1_pt1 | contig 16949 bp, 17 predicted proteins | sample 7264041 | NCBI WGS metagenome assembly CAEZST01 (sample SAMEA6813785, study PRJEB35770) | uncultured Aquiluna sp. | biome: Freshwater; feature: Freshwater reservoir; material: water | place: Czech Republic | collected 2016-08-15 | depth 0.5m m | reverse complement strand
GAGCAAATGTATTGGTTAGAGCGGAAACCGAAGCAGACTTATTGTCTAAAGACATGGGATTGGGAGGCCAAGGCTGATGCAGAGCGAATACCGTCCTATCCGTGTTGCCTTGCTTGGGGCAGGTTCTGTTGGTGCCCAGGTAGCTAGATTGCTGATTGAAAATCGAGAAGAGTTAGCCAAGAGGGTTGGTGCCGAACTTCAACTTGTCGGCGTCGCTGTTCGAGACACCAAAGCCAAGCGTGGAGCTGAGATACCACAAGACCTAATCACCAGCGATGCTGAATCTATTCTTACTGGTGCAGATATCGTCATTGAGCTGATGGGCGGAATTGATCCTGCATATGACCTAATCAAAAAGGCACTTAACTCAGGTGCAGATGTCATTACAGCTAATAAGGCTCTGATTGCAGCCAAAGGAAATGAACTGATTGATTTGGCTCAACAGCTGGGCGCTCAGCTTTACTATGAGGCAGCGGTCGGTGGAGCAATTCCAATTATCAGGCCACTTAGAGAATCTTTGGCTGGAGACAAGATTAATCGCGTAATGGGAATCGTGAATGGGACTACCAATTACATTCTCGACCAGATGGATTCCAAGAATGTCGATTTTCAGTCTGCACTTAAAGAAGCCCAGGTTTTGGGATACGCGGAGGCAGATCCAACTGCTGATATTGAAGGGTTCGATGCGGCAAGTAAAGCGGCCATTTTGGCCTCACTTGCTTTTCATAGTGATGTACCGGTTGAGAAAGTCCACCGCGAGGGCATCACATCCATTACGTCTGCACAAATTCAAACTGCACGGCAAGCAGGCTATGCGCTCAAGCTATTGGCAATCGGAGAAAGAGTTGACCAGGGCTTGGTAGTGCGCGTACATCCAACTCTCATCCCGCTCAACCATCCTCTCGCGGCCGTGCGAGGCGCGTATAACGCTGTTTTCGTTGAGGCCGAGAGTGCAGGCCGCTTGATGTTCTATGGCGCTGGTGCGGGGGGAAAGCAGACTGCCTCTGCAGTTCTTGGAGATCTTGTGTCAGCAGCCAAGCGTCACCTGGCAGGTGGCCCAGGGCTTGCTTCCTCCACTCATGCCAACTTAAACGTACTGCCGGTTCAATCAACGAGAACAAGGTTCCAGATCACCCTTCGAGTAAGCGATCAGCCAGGAGTCCTAGCGTCGATTGCAGGCGAGTTCGCAGCGCAAAACATCAGCGTTGAAACAGTTGCACAGTCAGTGCCTGGCGATGGTGAACCTGCCGCCGTTCTCACCATCATGACTCACATCGCTTCTGAGGGAGATCTTGAGAAAGTAGTTGAATCGATTTCGAAAAACAAAGCAGTAGTTTCCGTGGAATCAGTTCTAAGAGTCGAAGGAATCTGATGGCTCACCAGTGGCGCGGAGTCATTCGCGAGTATATAGACAGACTGCCCTTTGAGGCATCTGATCCAATTGTCACCCTTGGTGAAGGTGGAACACCGCTGTTAGAAGCTCCTGCGCTAGCGAAGCTGCTGGATGTAGGAAACGTCCATTTGAAATTTGAAGGAATGAACCCCACGGGATCATTCAAAGACCGCGGTATGACAACCGCAGTTTCAAAAGCAAAAGCTCGCGGAGCGCAAGCTGTAATTGCTGCCTCAACCGGAAATACATCCGCCTCTGCAGCTGCCTATGCTGTAAAGGCAGGCATGACTTCAGTTGTGTTGGTTCCAGCTGGGAAAATTTCTTGGGGAAAGCTCTCACAGGCAGTTGCGCATAAAGCTCAGATTTTGCAAGTGAAAGGTAACTTTGATGATTGCCTTCGACTTGCCAGAGAGCTAAGTGACAACTATCCAGTCTTTTTGGTCAATAGCGTCAATCCAGATCGATTGCAGGGTCAGAAAACGGCAGCTTTTGAAGTTGTGGATGTCCTAGGGCAGGCTCCTGACTTGCATGCAATGCCACTTGGCAATGCTGGAAACATATCTGCCTATCACCTCGGATATCGCGAAGACCTCGAACTTGGCAGAATCAAAAAGTTACCCAGATTGTTTGGTATTCAAGCAGAAGGAAGTGCGCCTTTCACAAAAGGCGGACCCGTTGCAAAGCCTGAAACAATTGCCACTGCAATTCGCATTGGCAATCCAGCTTCGTGGGATTTGGCGCAAGCGGCCAAAACTGATACCAACGGAGGCTTTGGAGCAGTCAGTGACAAAGAAATTCTCTGGATGCATCGTTTTCTGTCCCAAGAAACAGGCGTATTTGTTGAGCCGTCGAGCGCGACCGGTGCAGCGGGGCTTTACAAGCTCAGCAAACAGGGCGAACTAAAGGGGTTAGATCAGGTAGTAATTACGGTGACCGGTCACGGACTTAAAGATCCGGACTGGGCCTTGAAAGACGACAGGGGCAAGAAGATTAAGCCACGAAAAGTTGCGGCAGCGGCTGTGGCTGTGGCAGGGCTACTGGGCCTGGAGAAAAACCGATGACAAAACTTAGAGTTACGGTTCCGGCAACCAGTGCAAACCTTGGTCCCGGATTTGATTCGTTAGGCATGGCACTAGCTTTCTATGATGAGTATGAGCTGGAAACTATCCAAGCTGGACTTGAAATTTCCATTGAAGGTGAAGGGGCAAACTCGGCTGCCAGAGACGAGACCAATCTAATTTTCAGATCAATAAAGTTGGTTTTCGATTCAGTGGGCGAGAAGTTGCCCGGCATCCGATTGATTTGCAGAAATTCAATTCCACACGGCAGAGGGATGGGCTCTTCTGGTGCTGCTGTGGCTGGAGGGGTGATGCTGGCCGCAGGCTTGCTTGCTAACAAGCAATTCACGGAACAGCAACTACTTGAATTTGCAACCAAGATGGAGGGTCATCCAGACAATGTTGCTCCTGCTCTCTTTGGCGGATTGACTATTGCTTGGGTTGATGAAACTGGCCCTCACCACAAAAAGCTAACTGTTCACCGCGGAATTTCACCGCTGGTCTTGGTTGCTCCCAACGAGATGTCCACCAAATTGGCTCGCAGCCTGCAACCGGAATCTGTGCCGCACACCGATGCTGTCTTTAACGTTTCTAGATCAGCTCTGCTGGTGGCAGCGTTGACTCAGAGTCCGGAGCTGATGATGAGCGCGACCGAGGACAGGCTTCACCAGAACTATCGAGCCAGTGCCATGCCCGAAACCAGCAGGCTGATCTCAAGTCTTCGAGAAAAGAGCCATCCAGCGGTAGTTTCAGGGGCAGGCCCCTCTGTACTAGTGCTTGAGGGCGATCCTCAGAATCGCCTTGAGGCCATTCAGTATGTGAAAGAAGCGTTTTCTGACTGGAGAGCACTTGCGCTTGCGGTTGATTTCAAAGGTGCTAGTCTTGAGAGGCAGTCTGGATCAGGCAGTTAGTTAGCCCCACTGCATCTTCAATCAAATTCTGAAGCGCGGCTTTGCCGTGAAGAAACGAGAAATAATAACGATGGTTGAAAGCCAAGAAGAGAAGCCAGCAAAACGTACTCGTCGAGTTAGTTCGACCGCGGCTTCCAAAAAAGAAAAATCAGAGTCAAAGGATTCCACTGCGGCCCCCAAGGCCCCAGTCGAGAACGAGAAACCCCAGTCAGAGGCGCCCCAGCAGCGTGAAGCTAATGAGGACCGCGAAACTCGAGCAAATGATCGAGACCACTCGCGAGAGCGCAATGATGACGACCGCAGAGGTGGACGTAATCGCCGCGGTCGATTCCGCGACCGCGATCGTCGCAGAAACCAAGACGACACCGAGCCCGAGGTATCTGAGGACGATGTCCTAATTCCGGTTGCGGGAATCCTGGACGTTCTGGATAACTACGCATTCCTGAGAACCTCTGGCTACTTGCCAGGTCCGAATGACGTTTATGTCTCACTTGGTCAAGTCAAGAAATACGGACTTCGCAAGGGTGACGCAGTAATCGGCTCAATTCGTCAGCCACGCGAGGGTGAAGGGCAAAGACAAAAGTTCAACGCTTTGGTTCGTGTTGAGTCGGTTAACGGTCAAACCCTAGAGGAATCCAACGCTCGCGTTGAATTTAGCAAGTTGACACCGCTATACCCAGACACTCGTCTGCGTTTAGAGACAGACCCAAAGAAAGTCACCACACGAATCATTGACCTGGTGTCTCCAATTGGTAAGGGTCAGCGTGGTTTGATTGTTTCTCCGCCGAAGGCTGGAAAGACACTCGTTCTACAGGCGATTGCCAATGCAATTACCACCAACAATCCTGAAGTCCACCTCATGGTAGTTCTGGTTGATGAAAGACCTGAAGAAGTTACAGACATGCAGCGCACAGTCAAGGGCGAGGTCATTGCCTCGACATTTGATCGTCCCGCGGATGATCACACCACTGTTGCTGAGCTTGCGATCGAGCGTGCCAAGCGTTTGGTTGAGTTGGGTCACGACGTTGTTGTTCTTCTAGATTCCATTACCCGCCTTGGTCGTGCCTATAACTTGGCTGCGCCAGCTAGCGGTCGTATTTTGTCAGGTGGTGTTGATTCATCAGCGCTTTATCCACCAAAGCGATTCTTCGGTGCTGCTAGAAACATCGAAAACGGCGGTTCGCTCACAATTATTGCTACGGCGCTAGTCGAGACCGGTTCCAAGATGGACGAAGTTATCTTCGAAGAATTCAAGGGAACTGGAAACATGGAGCTTAGATTGTCTCGCCAGTTGGCTGACAAGCGAATCTTCCCAGCCGTTGACATAAATGCATCCGGTACCAGGCGCGAAGAAATGCTAATGAGCCCGCAAGAGACCAAGATTATTTGGAAACTTAGGCGAGCGTTGGCAGGACTAGAACAGCAGCAGGCTCTTGAATTGGTGCTAAACCGACTCAAGGAAACCGCAAGTAACGTTGAATTCCTGTTGATGCTGGAGAAGTCGATGCCAGTACCTACTGAATCTGACTCGGAGTAACTTTGCAAGATTCGCTGTCAGGCCTGAGAGCCGAGCACGCGAGTTTGCAAAAGCAGCTCAGCGACTCGGCAGTTCACACCAACCCTGCGCTAGCTAAGAAAGTCAACCGACGATATGCCGAGTTGAGTGCAATTCTTTTGGCCGATGATGATGTCAAGAAACTCGAGCAGGACCTGGTCGCAACCAGAGAGCTAGCTAGCGAAGACTCAGCTTTTTCTGAAGAACTACCGAATCTGGAAGAACGGCTTGCGGCGGCAAAGGAAAAACTACGCCGCTTGCTAATTCCAAGAGATCCGGATGATGGACGCGATGTCATCATGGAGATAAAGGCAGGTGAAGGCGGTGCTGAAAGTGCCCTCTTTGCTGCCGATCTGCTTCGAATGTATATGTACTACGCCCAGAGCAAGGGCTGGAAAGCTGAGCTCTTGGACAAAACGGAGAGCGATTTAGGTGGCATAAAGGATTGTCAGTTGGCAATCAAGTCAAATTCCTCCGATCCCGCTAACGGAGTATGGGCTCACCTGAAATACGAGGGCGGAGTGCATAGGGTCCAAAGAGTGCCTGTCACAGAGGCCCAAGGACGTATTCACACTTCTGCTGCTGGGGTACTGGTATTTCCAGAAGTGGACGAGCCTGAGGAAGTCGACATTTCCCCAAATGACATTCGCATTGATGTATTTCGCTCATCGGGTCCAGGTGGTCAATCGGTAAACACCACTGACTCCGCGGTCAGAATCACGCACATTGCAACAGGCATTGTTGTTTCTATGCAAAACGAAAAGTCTCAGCTCCAAAATCGCGAAGCTGCAATGCGCGTTCTTAGAGCACGCCTGCTTGCCGCACAGCAGGAAGCTATCGACGCGGAACAATCGGCCCAGCGAAAGAGTCAGGTTCGAACAGTAGATCGTTCTGAGCGCATTAGGACTTACAACTTCCCAGAGAATCGAATTGCTGATCACCGCACGGGCTATAAGGCTTATAACTTGGATCAGGTTATGGAAGGCGCCTTGGAACCTATTGTGCAGTCCGCAATTGCAATGGACGAGGAAGCAAAACTTGCTGCAATAAAAGGCAACTAATGGAGCTTTCTGACGCACTCTATCTTTCTAAGCAAGTTCTCCTTCAAGCCGGAGTGCCCAGTCCAGAAGCAGATTCTTACTGGCTTCTTGCTCACACTTTAGAAATCCCTAAGTCTGAACTACTTACCTTGTTGACTCTCGGTTACCAACTAACAGAAGCCCAGGCAGGAGGCTTTAAGGAGAATCTTGATAAACGAGCAAGTCGAATCCCTCTGCAGCACATAACAGGCTCCGCTGGCTTTCGAAACATTGAATTGCATGTGGGTCCTGGAGTCTTTATCCCACGATACGAGACAGAGCAAGTCGTTGAAATAGCAATCAAAATCTTGTCTGGCTTGCCTGGCAGACCCAGGGTGGTAGACGTTGGAACGGGTAGTGGTGCTATAGCAATTTCACTTGCAAAGGAGACAGCTGCGGATGTCTACGCAATAGAAATCGATGCAGCAGCGGCGGAGTTTGCCATAATGAACATCAAATCTCTTACGGCAAACGTCGACTTGAGAATCGGAAAGTTTGAAGAAGAGCTTCCTAAGCTGAGAGATCTTGATCTGATCATTTCAAATCCACCATATATTCCCCTTGACGCGGTCCCCGTTGATCCGGAGGTTCGTGATTTTGATCCTCAACTTGCCCTCTATTCGGGAGCTGATGGGTTAGAAGCAATCAAAGAGTTAATCGCCCTTGCCCCAGTTAGCCTCAAGTCTGGTGGTTGGGTGGTGCTAGAGCATGCCGACGGACAGTCCGATATGGTGTGTGAACTACTATTGTCAGCAGGATACGAAGCGATTCGTGCCCATCCTGACGCAGCGGGAAGGCTCAGAGCCGTGAGTGCGAAGTGGAGGAGCTAGGTGGCAAGTGTTTATGACTGCTCAGTCGACACAGACCTTCTGACTGGCTTTCGTTTAGCTAAAGTTTCGCTCGACAGGTCTGAGTTAGTGGTACTTCCTACCGACACGGTTTATGGAATTGCTGCTGATGCATTCAACCCAAAAGCTGTTGAAAATCTTCTGAACGCCAAAGGTCGAGATCGAACCGCGCCACCACCCGTTCTTATTCCAAAAGTAGAGACCTTATCTGCGCTAGCCAGTGACTTGCCACTTGTGGCCAATCAACTTGCAGCTGCTTTTTGGCCGGGCGCTCTGACCATGGTCCTAAAAGCTCAGCGCTCACTGGACTGGGATCTTGGAGAAACTCGTGGAACTGTTGCTCTTCGAGTTCCCGACCACAAAATAACTTTGGCAATTTTGGAAGATGTAGGTCCTTTAGCAGTTTCAAGTGCCAATCTGGCTGGTCAACCAGCCGCAGTAAATGCCCAGCAAGCTGTTGATTATTTTGGAAACAAGGTTGCTGTTTATCTAGATGCTGGTGCTTCACCAAAGGGTGAATCATCTACGATTTTGGACTTGACGCAAGTTAGAGACGGTGAACCGATCCGCGTTCTACGCAAAGGGGCAATTTCGCTAGACCGGATCCGCTCAGTAATCGGCAATGTGGAGTTAGAGGTCGAGTAGTGCGCGCCTACTTCTTGGTCGCACTAATCACTGCTTTGGTGACTTACTTTTCGACTTGGGGAGTTCGATTTATAGCAAACCGCTTCAACATTGCACCTGCAATTCGAGAAAGAGATGTGCACAAGAATCCGACGCCAAGAATTGGTGGGATTGCGATGCTGCTTGGATTGGTAGCGGGTTTCATTGCGGCAGCCTCTTTCGGATGGTTTGAACCACTATTTGTCGACTCGGGTCCAATTTGGTCGATTGTCCTTGCAGCGGGATTAATTGTTGTTGTTGGAATCTTGGATGACCTCATCGAGCTTGATTGGACAGCCAAGATGGGTGGCCAAATGGCTGCTGCCTGGTTAATTGCATCTTCTGGGATTCAGATAGTTTCGCTACCCATTGGTGGCTTGACAGTTGGCAGCTTCGCGGTCTCGCTTGCCATAACAGTGTTTGCTCTCGTTCTAGTAATGAACGCTGTCAACTTCATTGACGGGTTAGATGGATTGGCAGCGGGAGTGGTTGCGATTGGAACCTTTGCTTTCTTCCTCTACACATACCTACTTGCCCAGCAAACCACACCAACAAATTACTTTTCGACGGCTGGACTAATTTCAGCAATTATTTTGGGGATGGTCGTTGGATTTCTTCCCCATAACTGGCGTCCAGCCAAGATATTTATGGGCGACTCAGGCGCCATGCTGCTTGGCTTGTTGATGGCAACCAGTGCAATCACCGTGACTGGATCTATCGATCCAGCAACTGTGACGCGTAATGATCTACTGCCTGCGCTAATTCCTTTGGTACTCCCAGTCTTTATTTTGGTATTGCCATTACTCGACCTATTGCTGGCAGTTATCCGAAGACTATCTCGGGGTCAGTCACCTTTCGCCGCTGACCGTGAACACATCCATCACCAACTTCAGGACCTTGGACACTCTCATCAGGGCGCCGTGATTGTTTTTTATCATTGGACTTTGCTGGTTTCTTCGACACTATTGCTGTTCTTTTGGTTCGAGCTTCCGCAAGTTCTTGTAATCTTTGGTAGTTGGCAAATACTGGCGCTTCTGCACACCTACTGGCCAGTGTTATCAAAGCGTCTAAAACAAGGGGGAAGAATTGCAAACAAGTAGTCAAAAGCTTTTCTCGAAGGCTCTAAGGCTGAATCTGCTACTTTCACTGGCGGTTGGGGTTTTGGGTTCTGGTCTAGGTGTTTTGTTTTTCGGCCTGCCCGGGGTTTACTCTTCCCTAATCGGTGCCGGAGTCTCAGCAATTTTTGGAGCCATGACCATTGGCAGCATTCGATTCGGTTCAAAACTAGGACTCAATGGCTTTTATGCACTTGTCCTTGGGGGCTGGCTTTTGAAGGTTCTCTTGTTTGCCTTGCTTCTCGGGGCCCTGCAAGGAGCAACCTTCATTTCAGGCCCAATGTTCTTTTTTGCAGTGGTTGGATCTGTACTAGGGGGCCTTGCCATCGACTCCTACGTGGTCCTGAACGCCAAGATTCCCGTAGTCGAGAATTAGCTGTTAATTTTATGAATTGGGTCAATCGGGCCTTCTCAACTCTTATAAACTCTTCGAGAAAACCATCCCAATTGGCCTTCAGCGCCCCTGACCAGGAGAGCTAACCTGTTTACAGCACTGAGTATTTTCCTGGCCGAGGATGGTCAGTTCAAGCCGCCAACAATTTATGAGTTCTATCCTGAAATTTTCCTTTTTGAGGGCACCCCATTTGCAATAAACAGAATCATGATGATTCGTTTGATTGTCATGGTCCTTATCATCGTCTTGTTCCTGCTTTGGACGAGAAAATTCAACCAATCTGTGAAAACTGGGAATGTTGTCCCAGGTCGTTTCCAATTGGTTGGGGAAATGGCACTCAACTTTGTTAGAAAGTCCATTGCACATGATCAGCTAGGGGAGAAGGACGGCGAACGCTTCCTTCCACTGTTGACCACCATCTTCTTCATGGTTCTTGGGATGAATATCACCGGAATCATTCCGTTTGCAAATATCGCAGGCACATCGGTGATTGGTGTGCCACTGGTTCTAGCTGCCGCTGCCTACGTCACTTTTATCTACGCCGGTATTCGTCGACATGGCATGAAGTTCTTCAAAAATTCCCTGTTCCCCTCCGGCGTGCCTGTGTATTTCTACACCCTGGTAACTCCAATTGAGTTTCTCTCTACCTTTATTCTTCGTCCAGTGACGCTCGTGCTTCGTCTGATGATGAACATGATTGCTGGCCACCTATTGCTAGTGCTCTGCTTTTCGGCAACGCACTTCTTCTTCTTCCAAACCGACGGCCTATTTAGGGCCTTTGGCGCGGGAACATTCCTGTTCGGATTTGCCTTTACTCTCTTTGAGATTCTGGTATCAGTCTTGCAGGCGTATGTATTCACTCTTCTGACCACTGTCTACATTCAGTTGGCATTGGCAGACGAACACTAAACCACCACGGAAGGAAATAAAGTGGACGTAGTAAACCTTGCCGAACTATCCGGCAACATTGCAGTAGTTGGTTACGGTCTCGCAGCAATCGGACCTGGAATCGGTGTGGGCTTGGTAGTTTCCAAGACCATCGAGTCCATTGCCCGTCAGCCAGAGCTCGCAGGCCGTCTTCAGGTGACCATGTGGCTAGGTATCGCCTTCACTGAGGCTCTAGCGCTAATTGGTCTAGCAACCCCATTCATCTTCGGCTAATCGCAAATCATGATTAGCAAGATTTTGGCTGCTACCGCACCCGAGGGTGGTGAATTACCGAATCCACTGCTCCCGGCTGATTACGACATTATTTGGTCATCCGTGATCTTTGTGATTTTGCTCACCTTCTTCTGGTTCAAGGTGCTGCCTGGATTCAAGCGGATGCTCGATGAGCGTGCTAAGGCAATCGAAGGCAGACTGGCCGAAGCAGAGGAAGCTCAAAAGGCAGCAGAGCGTCGCACTGCGACCGTCATGGCCGAGCAAGAGAAGTTGCGTTCAGAAGCTTCGAGTATTCGTGAAGAAGCTCGCAGTGAGGGAGCAACTATTTTGGCTGAGCTCAAGGAGCAAGCTGCTAAAGAAGCAGAAAGACTCGTTGAAAACGGCAAGTCCTCTCTGCTGGCAGAACGCGACTCGGCCTCAAGAGCGCTAAAGGCTGAAATTGGAGCGTTAGCCCTTGAGTTAGCTTCCAGAATCGTCAATGAAAAACTTCAAGACGACAAAGTTGCAAACAGAGTCGTTGACGATTTCATCGCAGAACTAGAAGGCAAGAAAGTCAAGTAATGGCATCTAGCACCAGGCAATCCACTAAGGCGATGCAGGAAAAACTGCATGGCCAGTCAGGTGTTGACCTAAAGCTAGCCGAAGAGCTTTTCGCAATTGCGAATGCTCTGCAGACCAGCGCGCAGCTGCGCTCTATGCTCTCGGACCCTTCCGCCGAGACGGCTGGCAAAGACAAAGTAATTGACTCTGTTTTTGCTGGTGCTTCTTCCACTGCTAAGACTCTCGCCAAGCAGGCCGCTAGCCTTCGCTGGTCAACTTCTAGGGACATCGCTGCTTCGTTCGAACTGATTGGAGTCCGCGCTGTTGCATCTCAAAGTAAGGCGCTCGATGCTTTGCAGGGCGAGCTGTTTGAGATCCAGCAATTGGTGGCCAAGGACAGTGAGTTGGAACTAACGCTTTCTTCCACCAGATTCAATTCCCAGGCAAAGCAGGAATTGATTAGGAAGCTTCTGAGCGGAAAAGCCAGCGCAGATGCGTTAGCACTGGCGAGTCAGGCAGTATTCTCCAGAACTTATAAGCGCTTCGCAGAAGTTATCGAGCAGTACGGCCTCTGGATTGCTGAGTTCGCAGGTGAATCAGTGGCTCACGTAAAGGTAGCAAAGCAAATGAGCACCGAGCAGCTCAATCGCTTGTCCTCAGCACTAGCTAAGGCATTCGGGAGAGAGCTGCAGCTCAATGTAGAAGTAGATCCTGAAATTATTGGCGGAGTTCACGTGACCGTGAATGGCGAAGTAATGGATGGCACAGTACTAACCAAGATGGTAAACGCAAGATTGCAGCTCAACTGAGCTGAAATAAAGGGAAAAGGAATAGCAATGTCAGAGCTCAAGATCAGCCCGAACGAGATTCGGGATGCACTGAAGGACTTCGTGTCGTCCTACGAGCCCAAGTCCTCGAGCAAGCAAGAGGTTGGCTACGTAACCGACGCTGCCGACGGGATTGCGCACGTTGAGGGTCTACCAAGTGCGATGGCAAATGAGCTATTGAAATTTGCTGATGGCACTATCGGTCTTGCACTTAACCTGGACGAACGAGAAATCGGTGTTGTCATCCTTGGAGAGTTCTCCTCAATCGAAGAGGGCATGGAGGTTTACCGCACTGGTGAAGTTCTATCCGTTCCGGTCGGAGATGCTTTCTTGGGTCGCGTTGTTGACCCGCTGGGCAAACCAATTGACGGTTTGGGTGAAATCAAGAGCGAGGGATCACGAGAGCTTGAACTTCAGGCACCTGGTGTTATGCAGCGTAAAAGCGTTCACGAACCACTGCAGACAGGAATCAAGGCAATTGATGCGATGATTCCAGTCGGTCGTGGTCAGCGTCAGCTGATTATCGGTGACCGCCAGACTGGTAAGACTGCCATTGCAGTAGACACCATCATCAACCAGAAGAGCAATTGGGAAAGTGGCGACGTTCAGAAGCAGGTTCGCTGTATCTATGTTGCTATTGGTCAAAAGGGATCAACCATTGCTGGTGTGAAGGCTGCTCTCGAAGAAGCTGGCGCAATGGCCTACACGACTATTGTTGCGTCTCCAGCATCTGACCCAGCTGGATTCAAGTACCTGGCTCCCTACACTGGTTCGGCAATTGGTCAGCACTGGATGTATGGCGGCAAGCACGTTCTAATTATTTTTGACGACCTGAGCAAGCAGGCTGAGGCCTATCGCGCAGTGTCATTGCTACTTCGTCGTCCACCAGGACGTGAAGCCTACCCAGGTGACGTGTTCTATTTACACTCTCGCTTGCTGGAGCGTTGTGCAAAGCTTTCAGATGAGCTTGGTGCTGGATCTATGACTGGACTTCCAATCATTGAGACTAAAGCTAATGACGTTTCTGCCTTCATTCCGACCAACGTGATTTCCATTACCGATGGTCAGATCTTCCTGCAGTCCGACTTGTTCAACGCAAACCAGCGCCCTGCAATTGACGTAGGTATCTCGGTTTCTCGTGTAGGTGGAGCTGCCCAGGTCAAGGGAATCAAGAAAGTCTCTGGAACTCTAAAGCTTGAGCTAGCTCAGTACCGATCCCTGGAAGCTTTTGCCATGTTTGCCTCTGACCTCGATGCTGCATCACGTAAGCAGCTTGAGCGCGGTGCTCGACTAACAGAGCTTCTAAAGCAGCCACAGTTCTCGCCATACCCAGTTGAAGAGCAAACAGTTTCGATCTGGGCCGGTACCACTGGAAAACTCGATGACGTTCCGAAGGAAGACATCTTGAAGTTCGAGCGCGAATTCCTAGATCACCTAGCTAGAAAGACGCAGATTCTTACCACCATTCGCGAGACTAACAACCTTGAAGATGACACCATCAAGGCCTTGGAAAAGGAAGTTGAGCACTTTAAGAAGATGTTCCAAACCTCCAAGGGAACTCCACTTATCTCAGGTGATGAGTCAAAGGTTGAAGCACTAGCCAGCGAGGAAATCACCCAAGAAAAAATTGTCAAGCAGAAGAAGTAAGTAAGGAAAGAACATGGGAGCGCAACTTCGGGTCTATCGGCAGAAGATCAAGTCTGCCAAGACGACCAAGAAGATCACTCGTGCTATGGAACTGATTTCGGCATCCCGAATTCAGAAAGCCCAGCAACGAGTGGCTGCGTCTAACCCATATACCTCTGCAGTCACCAGGGCAGTTTCAGCAGTGGCCAGCCACTCCGACATAGACCACCCCTTGACTAGACAGGTTGAAAATCCAACCAAGGCTGCGGTCGTTATCTTTACTTCTGACCGCGGATTAGCAGGAGCATTCTCTTCGGGAGCCCTAAAGGAAGCAGAAGCTTTATCCAAGCGTCTGACTGATCAAGGAATGACAGTGGTTTACTACCTAGTTGGTCGTAAGTCGGTTGCATATTTCAAGTTCCGTCAACGCCCCTTTGTTAGAGATTGGCAAGGTGGCACTGACCAGCCCGGATTCGAGACAGCAAGAGAAATCGCAGCAGAGATTACTGACGCCTTCAACCGCCCCAATGAAGACGGGGGAGTTGACGAGATTTACCTGGTTGGCAATCGATTTGTGTCAATGATTCTTCAGGAACCAACGACTATCCGTTTGCTTCCTTTGGAAATTGTTGAAGAAGAGGCTTCGTCTGCACTCGAGGTTTTCCCGCTGTATGAGTTTGAGCCGGAACCAGAACAGGTTCTTGACTCACTTCTTCCTGTCTATATTGAGAGCAGGATCTACAACGCAATGCTCCAGTCGGCAGCTGCGGAGCATGCAGCAAGACAGAAGGCGATGAAGAGCGCCACCGACAATGCCGACAAGTTGATTTTGAATTACACCCGGCTTGCCAACGCGGCACGCCAGGCAGAAATTACCCAACAGATTTCCGAGATTGTCGGTGGTGCGGATGCACTGGCGACCGTCAAGGACTAACAAGGAAGAGAAAGCAAAATGGCCAACAGCACGAAGACAGCCGGTCGTATCGCCCGAGTAATTGGTCCAGTTGTGGACATCGAGTTTCCGCACGATGCCCTGCCTGGTATTTACAATGCGTTAACCACCGAGATCTCCTATGGCGACAAAACCACAACTCTGACTCTGGAGGTGGCTCAGCACCTTGGCGATGACTTGGTCCGCGCAATTGCACTTAAGCCAACCGATGGTCTAGTGCGCGGTGGTCTGGTGCACGACACCGGTGCGCCGATCTCGGTTCCAGTTGGTGATGTCACTAAAGGCAAGGTTTTCAACGTTATCGGCGAGGTCTTGAATGGAACTCCTGGCGAGAAGATTGAGGTGACCGAGCGCTGGCCAATCCACCGCACACCACCTAGCTTCGATCAGCTTGAGTCCAAGACACAGATGTTCGAAACCGGTATCAAAGTGATCGACCTCCTAACCCCTTACGTGCAGGGTGGAAAGATTGGTCTATTCGGTGGTGCTGGTGTTGGTAAGACAGTTCTAATTCAGGAGATGATCTACCGCGTGGCCGAAAACCACAACGGTGTTTCTGTATTCGCGGGTGTTGGCGAGCGTACTCGTGAAGGTAATGACCTAATTGAAGAAATGAAAGAAGCTGGCGTTATTGATAAGACTGCGCTGGTCTTTGGTCAGATGGACGAGCCACCAGGAACTCGTCTTCGCGTAGCGCTTTCAGCGCTAACCATGGCTGAGTACTTCCGTGATGTTCAGGGCCAAGACGTTCTTCTGTTCATCGACAACATTTTCCGTTTCACTCAGGCAGGTTCCGAGGTTTCCACATTGCTTGGCCGTATGCCATCGGCTGTGGGATACCAGCCAAACCTGGCAGATGAAATGGGTATCTTGCAGGAGCGAATCACCTCTACCCGTGGTCACTCGATTACATCTCTGCAGGCTATTTACGTACCTGCCGATGACTACACTGACCCAGCACCTGCTACTACCTTTGCTCACCTTGATGCGACCACGGAGCTAAGCCGTGAGATTGCAGCTAAGGGTCTTTACCCGGCTGTGGATCCACTGACTTCAACCTCACGTATCTTGAACCCGGCTTACATCTCAGCCGAGCATTACGAGACCGCAATTCGTGTGAAGGCAATTCTTCAGAAGAACAAAGAACTTCAGGAAATCATCGCGATTTTGGGTGTTGAGGAGCTTTCAGAAGAAGACAAGATCACAGTTGCACGAGCTCGTCGTATTCAGCAGTTCTTGAGCCAAAACACCTACATGGCTACCAAGTTCACCGGTGTTGCAGGTTCGACTGTTCCCCTAAAGGAGACAGTGGAGAGCTTCAAGATGATCGCAGATGGCGAGCTCGACCACGTTCCTGAGCAGGCATTCTTCAACTGCGGAGGCATTGAGGACGTAATGCGTGCCTACGAAAGAATCAAGAAGGACCTTGGCTAGTGGCAAAGCAAGTCGTGGTCAATCTCGTCTCCGCTGAGAGAGAGATTTGGTCTGGTGAGGCTGACATGGTGGTAGCAAAGACATCTGTTGGTGAAATTGGTTTGCTCGCCGGTCATGAGCCAATCCTGGCAGTCTTGGTTGGTGGACAAATTCGCATCAATTCAACAGCTGGCAACGTCGTAGTCGAGACTCAAGAGGGTGGATTTATTTCTATGGAGTCTGATGTCGTGACCGTCGTGGTTAGAGACGCACAACTCGTCAAATAATATCAAAAGCTAAATCGCCGCCGAGACCTAGGTCACCGGCGGCGATTTCTCTAGGGTTGGACAATTAAACCTCCCCTTGCAATTATTTAGTTCTTGTTTTCCGCAGGCTCTTCTACCATCGGCATTATTCCGTATGGCTCCGGCAGTTGGATTACTCCCTCAACCAATGAGACGATGCTGTCAAACCATCCTTGATCATTGAAGAGTAAGTAGCCTGGCACAAGCCACATGTTGCCTTGGCTATCGAAAACCGATACCAAAACAGCCTGCGACTTAGTTATTCTCAGGTCTACAATCTCCGGCTCAACTGGTTCAACTGGCTCTGCCGGTTGGTCCTCCTGGGCACCCTCTGGTGCTGGAAGGGCTACCCCAGCATCAGACGAACGAGCAGTACCAATGGGCCTATTGAACTGCTCGTAGTACTTAGCAGCGACACCGCCGTACCATCTGCCATCCTTGATGCGAGCAACCGCTTCAACTGGTGAAACTGTTCCATACTCTCCACGCTCAATCACTTCAAAGCTGGCACCCGAGATGGAAGATATCTGCCCCATGAAGTCCCAAGCAATATAAAAGTCGATTGGAATTGGCTGACCTTGGAAAGAGTTGCTTACGGTTACGTAGGCTCCCCAGACGTCTCTTTGCACGCTGAGCTGATCTTCTGAGACAGCGATTCCAAGAGCCGCGAATGTCTCAATTGTTTGCCTAATTAGCTCAGGTTTGGATGGAATTCTGTCTGGTTCTGATTGGACTGGAATGCAATCTTTGGTGGCTGGTTCAGACGAATCGACACCTGGCTCAGCACAAATAACTTGGTCGGTCCAGCGTCCAAAATTCCAATAGCCAGCTCCCGACCAATAGACGCTGAGATAGAAGTTAGGTCCAGAGATTGAATAGCTTGGATACTCCTTCGTAGACCATTCGTCCTCTTTGGGTTCTCCTTGGATGTCAAACAAATTCGCAATTTTTCGAAGAATTTCGAGTGGGTCACCCACTTTTCGAATTTCATAGACGGTTCCGCGACCGCCTTCGTCACTAAGACCATCGGCGATGTGGTTGTACTGAATCCATCCCGGCCAAATCATCTTGGCATCGGCCATTTCAGTTCCAGCAGAAAGTCCTGCCGG
>CAEZST010000020.1_pt1 | contig 20748 bp, 10 predicted proteins | sample 7264041 | NCBI WGS metagenome assembly CAEZST01 (sample SAMEA6813785, study PRJEB35770) | uncultured Aquiluna sp. | biome: Freshwater; feature: Freshwater reservoir; material: water | place: Czech Republic | collected 2016-08-15 | depth 0.5m m | reverse complement strand
GCGAATACCTACACCATCACATTTGCTGCCGGCACTGGAGCGAGTGGTTCCAACCAAACTCAAACCAAAACGCATGCCGTTGATCTCACATTGCCAAATAGCGCTACTGCCAATGGCTGGTTCACACGGTCTGGGCAAACCATCGTCGGCTGGAGTACGAGTGATGGTGGCTCGCTATCTCATGCTCTTGGTGGCACCTTCACCACCAATTCAGCTACCACCCTTTATCCAGTTTGGACTTGTGCGGCAGGAGCAGACCCAGTTGTTAGTTCAGGACTAGTACTGCGACTTGATGCCGACAATACCTGTTCAACGGGCACGTCAGGAAAATGGAGAGATGTATCTGGTAATAGTCGCGACTTGTCATGGGTCAATTCACCGACATTAGGGACCGACTACGGCAAATACTACGAATTTAATCGCGGTAACTCTCACTACGGAACCCTAACTAGCAGTGGCCTGAGCGACTTCACCAATGGCTTCAGCATCACTTTCTGGGCAAGATTTGATGCAACTGCCGGCGGTGGCTGGGAGAGAATAATCGACCTTGGAAAGGGAGACAGCAACGAAAATATTGTCGTCGCTAGGGAGTGGACCAGTAATCGTCTCGTAATTGAGTTTAGACGCGGAAGCACCGAGACCTATGAGTGTTCGAGCGCCATCATCACAGACGGGCAGTGGGCTCATTTCTCTATAACCGTAAATTCCTCTGGCACATGTGCAATTTATAAAAACGGCACAAGCCAAACCTTGTTCACAAATGCAATTCGTGCAACTCCATTTATGCCGATTAATATAGAGAGAACATCTAATTTAGTCGGGGATAGCAACTGGACTGCAGATGCCTTTTTCGATGGAGGCATCGGAGACCTGGCAATCTATAACCGAGCTCTTACTTCGAGTGAAGTCTCCACGAATTATTCCGCGCAACTGGCGACACCCAGCACTTACACAATCACCCTCAACAAAGGAACAACTGGAACTGGCTCCAACCAAACACTGACAAAGACACATGGCCAGGCTTTAACTCTTCCCGATTCAGCTACCGCCAACTCTTACTTCACCAGGACCGGCTACACGGTTACTGGCTGGAGCACATCAGATGGCGGTTCTCAGTCACATGCGTTAAGCGGAAGCTTCACAACTGATTCAGCAACCACTCTCTATCCAGTCTGGACTGGCAACACCTACACCATCACCTATGACTCAAACGGTGGATCATCGGCATCCAATGGCACCTTCACAGTTGGCGGTTCTGGACTAACGCTGCCAACTGTCACCAGAAATGGTTACGCCTTCGCTGGTTGGTATGAAGCATCTAATTTCTCTGGCAGCCAGCTCACATCACCCTATTCACCCCCACAAACCAGAACTGTCTATGCCAAGTGGACTGCCATTGGCAACAGGTTCGCAGATTTCACAAGCGCCATTCCAGGGAGCGCAAACAGCAGCGGTATTTCTTTGCGCTTTGTCGGAGATGGACTCCCGTCTGGCAGAAACAGTTGGTCAGCCGAAGCCTGGTTTAATGAAAAAACCCATTCAGCAAACCAGAATCCAATTCTTTCTCAGGGACTCGACAATGGCGCTAGCGGCTTTGCGGTATTAATCGTAAACGGCTCGACGGGTAGAGAACTCTCCATCGTAAACGGCAGTTTCCTACCCGCAATCGCTGTCCCAATCGAGCAAAACACCTGGAACCACTTCGCATACACATTTGATAACGGAAGTTACAGGATTTATCTGAATGGCTCTCTAGTTGGTTCGGGAACAACGGCAACCATTACTGATGTCGGAAGTTTCCTAATTGGAGAAAATTCCTATTACCAAACAGGCACCGCACGGCATGTTTTTCATGGCCGAATAGATCAGGTAAAAATATGGTCTAAACCTCTAACTTTGGCTGAAGTTCAAACTTCAATGCATGCTCGGGGATCTGGCGGCATCAGCAACCTCAATCATTTGTACACCTTTGACAATGCGAGCAATCCCGGTTTGGATGAAGTTGGAAGTAAAAACCTCTCCAACAACGGAACTGGTACTGCTGTTTCCTATTCGTCTTTTTCTATGGCGATAAGGACTCCGTCATCGGGATTAAGCACCACCGTTGGTAACGTGTTCAATCTGCCAGCGGTAGCTCCAGGTGGCGACGGGGTGAAGACTTTCGCAGTAACCGCTGGCACCTTGCCTGCCGGATTGAGCTTGAATCCAGCTAGCGGAACTATTTCTGGAACTCCAACGTCTGCTGGAAATCAATCTGTAACAGTTTCAGTCACAGACGAAGCGTCTCAAACTGTTTCAACCTCGTCATTCACGATTTCAGTCAACGCCAACACCTACACGATCACGTACGACTCAAATGGTGGCTCGTCGGCATCCAATGGCACTTTCACTGTTGGAGGTTCTGGACTAACTCTGCCAACTGTCACCAGAACTGGTTACACATTTGCTGGTTGGTATGAGGCATCTGACTTCTCAGGCAGCCAGCTCACATCACCCTATTCACCCACCCAAACCAGAACCGTCTATGCCAAGTGGACGGCTAATACCTACAACGTCACCTACGACGAAAAGGGCGGCTCAACCGTTACTGACGGGACCTTTACCACGGGTGGATCTGTTGAGCTCCCGAGCGCTCCAACTAGAGCAGGTTTTATCTTTGGTGGCTGGTCCGCCACGGACGGTGGAAGTGCGGTCTCGTCACCTTATTCACCAGGAGTCACTTCTAACATCACGCTTTATGCAGTGTGGATAACCATCGCTCCGCCAACCAACGTTCAGGCCACGGCGGGTAACCAGACCGTGACTGTTTCATGGCTACCGCCATCAACAGCACTCAGTCAGCCGCCAACTGCTTATCGAGTCGAGTATTCAACAACAGGCACGGGAAGTTGGACTACGGCTGATGCGACATTAGCCAGCACCGTCCGAAGTCTTGAAATCACTGGCCTATCAAATGGCACAAACTATTACGTCAGAGTGGCTGCGGTTTACTCTGGCGTCAATGGAGTCTACGGGTATCCGTGGACACTGATTTTTGAGTCCACTACTCCCGCCCGTCAATCAACCGCAATGGTTTATACAAACACCAATGGTCTTACCGGCAACGATGTTGATCTCTCACGCACTGATTTTAGCCGCGTGCGCTACTACGTCGGAGCTAAGTATGCATCGGGGGATGCGACCCGACTCTTTGTTGACGCCAACTTTGATAAGTCGATGACAAACTTGGGAAGCAACTCGGAAACCTATGCCAATGGCAATCTGCATCGATTGCAGGTGCCAACCACTGCTGGCGGCACCCAGAGCCAATTCGAACTTCATGGCAACATAAGCAATTTAGATGTAATGAGCAACTCCTCGGCTGTCACACAGGGAACGGGCCTAAGCGGAAGACTCGAGATTTGGCCTTGGAACTATGGGCCAACTCCGCAGACGGGACTCAGTGGCGGCTCCCTGAATACTGGAACCTATGATGATGGCGACTCTTGGGTAGCTGGCGGAACATACGGGTCATTCCAGTTGCACAACATCGGCACCGGGGCTCAAACAATTTTCGCTTGGAACAATCATGGTGCAACACCTGAGATTGGCTTTGGAAACAATGTTAGCAACAGCAATCCAGACTGGACTTTCGCAAGCAGAGAAGGCGGCTACACACAGCGAGCAGACTTTCTGTTCCAAAGTTACGCAAATCTTTCTGTTACGCCAAAAGGGAACTACACCATTTCGTATAACGCAAATAGTGCATCCAGCGGAAACCTTCCTAGTAACCAGACCAAAATTCAGGGTACAAACCTGACACTCGCCAGCAATTCAGGAAACCTAGCCAGAACGGGCTATACGTATGCCGGTTGGAACACCCAGGCAGACGGCTCCGGAACAAGTTTCGCAGCGGGTGCTACTTACACACTTGATGAAGGTGACGAGCTGTTTGCCAGGTGGACTGCAAACCAATATGCGTTCAATGGAAACACAGCGTCGGGTTCTACATCATCACTCACATTTGCAGGTAGCACGCTGATAGCTCCATCCAATGGATTTACCGTTCCAACGGGATTTACTTTTGGGGGATGGTGTTCTGCTGCACTGGCTTCAGCTGCAGCTGCCTGTTCCGGCACTACCTATCTTGCTGGTGCCAACTTACCCACACCAGCTAGCGCAACCGTAACTCTCTATGCGATTTGGGTTGCCAGCACTTTCACGATCACTTACGAATACAACGGCGCCGATGGTGGCACCAGGCCTGTTACTAATACCTTCACCACCGGCGGAACAGCTATCACCTTGCCTACTCCAACCAAGACCGGTTACACCTTCGCTGGTTGGTTTGCAGAAGTTGGTTTAGCAACTTCGGTTGGATCGGCTGGAGCAAACTATTCACCCACTTCCACTACAACCATTTATGCAAAGTGGACAGCTAACTCGAATACGGTGACTTTCAAGTCCAACTTCGTTGGTGGCGCTAATGACGCTACCCAGTCGATCGTTTCAGGCACTGCTACGAACCTAACCTCTACCAGCTTTACCCGAACCGGCTACACCTTCGCTGGCTGGAACACTCTTGCTGATGGAACTGGCACCAACTACACCAATGGTGAATCGGTCACACTTACCGGTGCGCTTACTCTGTTTGCAAAGTGGACTGTCGCCACCTACACCATCACCTACAACTACAACTCAGCAACTGGTGGCAACAGTGTCGCTAGTGGCACCTTCACAACCGGTGGATCAAACCTAGTGCTACCGGTTCCAACCAGAACCGGCTACACCTTCGCTGGTTGGTTTGATGACTCTGGCTTTGCAGGTAGTGCACTGGGAAGCAGCATCAGCGCCACTTCCTCTAAGACCATCTATGCCAAGTGGGATGCCGCCACCTTCACAGTTCTATATGACTACAACAGCGCTACCGGTGGTAACACAACTGCTTCTAACACTTTCACAACTGGTTCCACTGCCATCACGCCACCAACTCCAACTAAGACCGGCTACACCTTTGCTGGTTGGTTTGAGAGCAGCTCCTTCACAGGCTCTGCTGTTAGCTCAAGCTACACCACAACCCAAAACAGAACTCTGTATGCAAAGTGGACGGCTATCAACTACACAGTCACCTACAACGCCAATTTGTTAGTGGGTGCGGACACTATTGCGCCAAACAGTGGCAGTGTTCCTACCAACAACACCAACTACAACATTGGACAAAGCTTCTCGGTTGCAGCCAACACTGGCTCATTGGCAAGAACCGGCTACACCTTTGCTGGCTGGGTAACTAATGCTGATGGAACTGGAACGGCTAAGAATTCAGGAGAAACAATAACCTTTGGTGCAGCGAACATTAATCTCTATCCACAGTGGACACCAAATACTTACACAATCTCTTACAACCTAAACGGTGGTTCCGGCAGCCTTTCCGGTGCTCCAACGTCATGGACAGTTGGGGATTCGAACGTGACCCTGCCATCATCTGGCTTTACTCGTACGGGTTATAACTTTGCCGGTTGGGCAAAGACCCAGGGCGGATCTGTTGTCAACAACAGCTTCAATAACTTTGGCAATGTCACTCTTTATGCGGTTTGGACAATCAAATCCATTAGCTACACCTTTGGTAAGGGCACAGCGGCTGGACTGACCATTGCAAGCTGGCCAGCAGACTCTTCTGCAAACTTTGGAACAACAATCACTTTGCCTAGCCTGTCTGGCACGACAGTGACTATAAGTGGAGGCAGCTACCTGTTCTTTGGTTGGACTAGCGGTGGCACCACATATCAATCAGGCAGCACCTTTACGCTTGGCGAAACTGCCCCTACCTTCACTGCTGAATGGGTGCAGGTATTCGATGTTCGCTATGGCTTTGCCGGAGGTACTCACGCAGTAGCAGGCGACACCGATGATGAGTGCACCACGGGCGGACTCTGCGTGAATAGCCAAAGCATTACTCTACGCACAGCTCCTACGCGCACGGGATACACATTTGATGGCTGGAGAGTTCAAGACACAGGCACCACTAAGGCAGCCGGCGCCACTCACATTCTCTCGGCCACCCAATACCTGTTCTATGCGCAATGGACAGCTGTTGACTATGACTTCAGCTATAACTCCATGGGTGGATCAAGCTCACACGCTAGTGTGACGGCAAACATCGGGCAGTTAGTCACAATGCCTAATCCAGGCTCAAGAACTGGCTATACCTTTGCTGGTTGGAGTCCAGATGGAGGATCAACCAAGTACGCCATTGGTTCAACATTCTTAGTTGGAACTGAGAGCAAAGCCTTTATTGCGCAGTGGACACCAAATGTCTACACCGTAGTCTTCGACTGGCAAGGAGCTTCTGGAACACCAACTCCTGATGCCAGCTACACCGTTGGCACTGGATCCCTGACCTTGCCTGTCATTGGCGATAGAACGAGAGACGGCTTCACCTTCGGCGGCTGGTCTGAAACAGCTGGTGGCACAACAGCCGTTTCTAACTTTGTTCCAACCGCTAACGATGTTCTTTATGCAATTTGGAACGATGGCAACTACACACTTTCTTATAACGGCCAGGGAGCTAGTGCAGGATCAGGTTCAGGCTCTGTCGCAAGAGGCCAGAGCGTTAACCTGCCAACCCCAGTTCGCGCCGGCTTTGTATTCAATGGTTGGTATGACGCCGAAACCGGTGGCAACAAAATTGGTAACGGTGGTCAGGCTCACACACCAAATAGATCAAAGACCATGCATGCTCGCTGGGTACAGAAGTCGCTGTGGGGAGTGGACCTAGCAACACTGGAAAGCGGGTCAGAATACACCGCAAGCAATAGCACTGAAGTAGACGTCACTCTTACCCATGTGCCTACCAACACAGCTGCCCGAGTGAAAGTGCCAGCTGGAGCACTGCCAAACGGAACCAAGGTCAACGTCCAGTACTTCAAGGACACAGATCGCCAGTCCGCACTGATCCCAGGCGACAACAGCTACTTCTTCTCAGTGTTGGTTTCTTGGCTAAGTGGAACTGGTTCTAGCGCAACTGTTCCAAACACCAATGCTGGAAAGCCAATCGAGGTAACTCTCACAAACACCGCCATCAAGGCTGGAGCTATGGCCTACATGGTGATTGGTGACGAGGTGAGGGAGCTAGGCAGAGCCACACAAGATGGCACCATTACAGTTCAGCTAACCGAAGACCCTGAAATTGTCGTAGCAGCAACTGCGCCTGCTAACCCGGGATCAGTCGTAGCATCGGGTGGTAACCAGCAGGCAACTATTAGCTGGTCTGCTCCTTCCACTAACGGTGGTGCTCAAATCACCGGTTACACCGTTACTGCCAGCCCTGGTGGCGCAACCTGTACTACTGCAACCACCAGCTGCAGCATTACCGGACTCACTAACGGAACCGCCTACACCTTCTCAGTCGTTGCAACCAACTCAGTTGGATCATCCTCTGGTGCAAGCTCTTCTTCAGTGACCCCAGCTGTTGTGACCTACACCGTCACCTTCAACTCAAACGGCGGCAGCAATGTTTCTAATGGTTCATTTACCTCTGGCGGCAGCGTTTCAGAACCAACTGCTCCAACCCGCTCTGGCTTTACTTTTGATGGTTGGTCTACTACGCAGAACAATGCTGCAACTAAAGTGACCTTCCCATACTCACCAGGAGTCACCAACAACATCACTCTTTACGCTCTTTGGACCCAGGTTCAAAGCAGTGGTGGATCTGGTGGATCTGGTGGCGGTGGCTCATCACCAACCCCAACTGTTACACCAAGACCAACTCCAGGACCTACCCCGGCACCAACTCCAACTGCGCCACCAAGCCAGATTGGCTTCAAGCCAACTCCTCCTGCCACACCAGTAGTTGAAACAGGACCGGTTGGAACTGTTGTTGGAAGCAGCGAGCAAGTCAGAGTAGTGAAGGATGCACCAAGCGAAAAGATTGTTGCAACCGCTGGCAGCTGGCAACTTGAGATCAAGCCACCGGTTACTGAGGAAACCACCAAGCCTGTTACAGAGAAACTAGAACTGCAGTTCCCAGTTGCTTCGAGAGCTCAGATTGCTGGAACCGGTTTGCAACCAAACACCACGGTTGAAGCTTGGGTCTTTAGCGAACCGATGTATGTCGGAACCATCAAGGTTGGACCAGATGGCTCATTTGCTTCTAACTTGACTCTGCCTAGGAACCTCTTGCCAGGTCAGCACACCCTGCAGATTGGTTCCTTGAACTCTCAAGGCAGATTGGTAACCCTTTCGGTCCCAATCACCATCAAGGGATCAGTCACCGTTGGAACCTTTAGAGGCTTTGTCGCTATCTTCACCAAGGACCTGCAAGGTCAGGAGCTAACTGCCAGGGTTGCTGGAAAGTGGATTAGACAGAACCCAGTAAGGAACTTCAAGACCAATAACTACTCCAGGCTGGTTAGATTCACCGGAGCTGGATACAACATTGTCATTGATGTTTACATCAACAAGAAGTTCTACAAGCGCTATACGACTAGAACGCGCTAGATGCGCAGCAGTATCAAGCTGCTTGCCATTACCGCCATGCCCGCAATTACTCCGTAAACAGTTAGGTGGCCTCTGGCCGAATTTCTGGCGGTTGGCAGGAGGGTGTCGATTGCTAAGAAGATCATGACTCCTGCAACCATCGCAAATATCACTCCCAGCACCAGGTGGTTTAGGAACTGAGCCAAAATCAGATAACCAATCACAGCTCCAGCTGGCTCTGCCAATCCTGAGAGGAAGCTAAGTCTGAAGGCCTTTAGCTTGCTCTTGGTGGCGTAGTAAACGGGGACAGATACTGCGATACCCTCGGGGATGTTGTGCATGGCAACAGCAATAGCCAGTGCAATACCAATTTCTGGATCATCGAGAACTAGCAAGAAAGTTGCAAGTCCCTCTGGGAAATTGTGAATGGCAATTGCAAGAGCGACAAACAAACCCATTCTCAAAAGTGCTTGGTTCTGCTTTTCAATTTCTGGAGCCGTTGCTCGACTTTCATCCAACAGCTCTACCTGGGTGTTTTCGTGTGGGTTGGCTCCTGATGGAACCAACGCATCAATTAGCGCCATCACAATCAGACCGGCGACCAAAGCCGCAGCTGCTAGTGCAGCGGCTTGAACCTCTGGGAAGTACTCGGCCAGATAGCCAGTTGCTTTGGGCAGAATTTCAACAAAGCTTAGATAAATCATCACTCCAGCGGAGAAGCCCATCGAGATTGCAAAGAATCCCTTGTTGGTGGTCTTAGCAAAGAATGCAATGGTGGAACCGATACCGGTTGCTAGACCTGCTCCTAAGGTGACAGCGAAGGCAAGCAGTAGTGCGCTATCCATCAACTGATCCTTTGCTGAAAAACCCCTCGGTGGGGGTTGAGATTTGCTTTAGGTTACCCCAAACCCCTTAGAAATCACTGAGTTTTCAGGCATCCAACTTAGGATGGCAGGACGATGTTCCAAAAAACCAAAGCCCTTTTTCTGACCTCGCTCATGCTTGCGGTCACTGCCTTTCCAACGGCTGCTCATGCCACCAGTTGCCAACCGCAGCGGCAGCTAGCTTCTTCTCATATTGCTCAACTCCATGTTGAGGTTGTGAATGCTGCCACTGGCCAGACTCTGTTTGCTAGAAATGAAACTGCAGCGGAGAGATCAGCTTCTGTGATGAAAGTGCTCACTGCGGCAGTGGCATTAGATGTTTTAGGTCCAAACCACCAGATCACAACCAGTGTCTTTAGTGACCCTAGCAATCCCGGCAGAATCTATTTAGTTGGTTCGGGCGATGTGACTCTTTCAAGGATGCCCGGCAACATCACTTCTTTTTATGCCAAGGCTCCTAAGCTCGATACCCTCACCAGACAAATCTCGGACTGGAGTCTACGAACCGGCAATGTAGTAACCGAGGTGTTTGTCGACAGCTCACTATTTGGTTCCAATGACGAGTGGCACCCGACCTGGAGTAAGCGCGGTCTCTCCGATGGATATATGGCTCCGGTTTCTGCGCTGCAAATCGATGCAGCTCGCCTAACATCCAGCAGAAACAATTTAGTTTGGCTAGCCAAGCGAACCGATAAACCCGTTACCCAAGCCGGCCAGCTCTTTATCGAATCTCTAAACAAGCGTGGCATAGCGGTTGGTCTAACAGCCAGTGAAGCAAAGCTACCCAGCGGTGCAATTGCAATTGCCTCGGTGCAATCAAGACCCATGAGCGAGTGGGTAGTGAACATGCTGAGAGTCTCAGATAACTCACTGGCTGAGGCTCTTGCCAGACTCTCTGCTTTGAAGCTTGGTCTTGATGGCTCTATGGAATCTGTCAATCCACTTTTCAAGCGAGTGCTGGGGGCAAGAGGACTAGATGTTTCAAGGCTGAGGATTGTCGACGCCTCTGGCCTTTCTAGAGACAACGCTGTTCCGGTGGCTTTGGTAAATGATCTGCTAGCGCTGGTAAACCAAGGTGTTGGTGATTATGAAATTTTGGAGGCAGGAATGCCGGTTTCGGGTGAGCGGGGGTCACTCCGCTCCCGGTTTGCCACTGGCAATCTCGCAGCGGCCAGGGGGTTGGTAGCAGCTAAGACTGGCTACATCTCAACCGGTTACTCACTAGCTGGCTTTTTGACTGCTCGTGATGGAACAAAACTAATCTTCACTGTTTATAACCTCAGCCCCAGGGCAACTATTAGACAGAGAAATGCCATGGACAATCTGGTCTATCGCTTCTATCAGTGCGGGGCGAGCTTAAGCGGTTAAAGCAAAACCGGGTGATTTCTCACCCGGTCTACTTTTGTAGTTAGTGCTTGCCGCAGTTACATGTGTCTTTTCCGCAGTTGCAGTCCATGAGCATTCCTCCTTAGAAGTCCCAGTCCTCGTCCTTGGTGGATTCGTGCTTACCAATAACGTAAGAGGATCCGCTGCCGGAGAAGAAGTCGTGGTTCTCATCGCTGGATGGGCTAAGAGCAGAAAGAATAGCTGGCGAAACATCGCAGTCATCTTTCGGGAACAGCGGGTCAAAGCCTAGGTTCATCAGTGCTTTGTTTCCGTTGTAGTGCAGGAACTGCTTGACGTCGTGAGTTAGACCGATCTCGTCATAGAGGTCGGCGGTGTATTTCACTTCGTTCTCATACAGCTCTAGTAGCAGGTCATAGGTGTAACCCTTGAGGTCTGCCTTGCGCTCGGTGGATGCTTCGTTGTATCCGAGCTGGAACTTGTATCCGATGTAGTAGCCGTGGATGGCCTCATCGCGAATGATTAGACGAATTAGGTCTGCGGTGTTGGTCAACTTCGCTCTGGAAGACCAGTACATCGGCAGATAAAAACCGCTGTAGAACAGGAAGGACTCCAGCAGCGTGGAGGCGACCTTTCGCTTCAGTGGGTCATCACCGTTGTAGTAGCTGAGGATGATCTCTGCTTTTTTCTGCAGGTATGGGTTGTCTTCTGACCAGCGGAACGCCTCGTCAATCTCATTGGTGGAGCAAAGGGTTGAGAAGACAGAGGAGTAGCTCTTGGCGTGGACAGACTCCATGAAGGCGATGTTGGTGATGACAGCCTCTTCGTGCTGAGTTCTAGCATCTGGCATCAGGCTCATCGCACCAACAGTTCCCTGGATGGTGTCGAGCATGGTGAGGCCGGTGAAGACGTGCATGGTGAGCTTCTGCTCGTGTGGACGCAGGGTTCCCCAGGACTGAACGTCGTTGGATAGTGGCACCTTCTCAGGCAGCCAGAAGTTCTGAGTAAGTCTGTTCCAAACGTCTAGATCAACTGCGTCTTCAATCTTGTTCCAGTTGATGGGACGGGTAATTAGCTTTGTCTTTTCCATGATTTCCTCTTTAGAGCATGCAGCTTACGCAGTTTTCGACCTCGGTGCCCTCAAGCGCCGCCTGTCGAATACGAATGTAATAAATGGTCTTGATGCCCTTGCGCCATGCATAAATCTGCGAGCGGTTGACATCACGGGTGGTGGCGGTGTCCTTGAAGAACAGGGTCAGTGATAGTCCCTGGTCGACGTGCTGGGTGGCTACAGCGTAGGTGTCGATGATCTTCTCTGGTCCTACCTCGTAAGCATCCTCGTAGTACTCCCAGGTCTCTTCGTTTAGGAATGGAGCTGGGTAGTAAACGCGGCCAAGCTTTCCTTCTTTTCTAACCTCAATGCGGGAGGCAATTGGGTGGATAGAAGAGGTGGAGTTGTTGATGTAGCTGATAGAACCGGTTGGTGGAACAGCCTGCAGGTTCTGGTTGTAGATACCGTGCTTCATCACAGACTCTTTGAGGCGCTTCCAGTCTTCCTGGGTTGGAATGTGGATGCCTGATTTGTCGAACAGCTCCTTCACCTTTGGTGTTGCTGGCACCCAGGTCTGGTTGACGTACTTGTCGAAGTACTCACCGCTGGCATACTTTGAGTTCTCAAAGTTGTCAAAGGTGCTCTTGCGCTCAATTGCAATCTTGTTAGAGGCAGCAATGGCGTGGTAGTTCACGGTGTAGAAGTAGATGTTGGTGAAATCCAATCCCTCTTCTGATCCGTAGTGTATTTTTTCGCGAGCTAGGTAGCCGTGCAGGTTCATCTGGCCCAGGCCAATGGCGTGTGACTTGTGGTTACCATCTGAAATGCTGCGAACGCTCTCGATGTCGGACTGGTCGCTCACTGCGGTTAGTGCACGAATCGAAGTTTCGATGGTCATTCCAAAGTCAGGTCCATCCATGGTGGCGGCAATGTTTAGCGAACCTAGGTTGCAGGAGATGTCCTTACCGATGTGGTTGTAGGAAAGATCTGCGTTGTAGGTGGTTGGTGTGTTCACCTGCAGAATCTCTGAGCAAAGGTTTGACATGTTGATGCGGCCCTGGATTGGGTTTTCGCGGTTTACGGTGTCCTCATACATTACGTACGGGTAGCCGGACTCAAACTGCAGTTCCGCAATCTTCTCAAACAGCTCACGAGCCTTGATCTTGCTCTTACGAATGCGTGGGTCATCTACCATCTCGTGGTACTTCTCGGTTACCGAGATGTCGCTGAATGGAATTCCGTAAACGCGCTCGACATCGTATGGCGAGAACAGATACATGTCCTCGTTGTCTTTGGCAAGGTGCATGGTGATGTCTGGCACAACCACACCAATTGACAGGGTCTTGATACGGATCTTCTCGTCAGCGTTTTCGCGCTTGGTGTCGAGGAATCTCATGATGTCTGGGTGGTGAGCGTTTAGGTAAACCGCACCCGCACCCTGACGAGCTCCCAGCTGGTTGGCATAGGAGAAGCTGTCTTCTAATAGCTTCATCACTGGGATGATGCCGGAGGACTGGCCCTCAATCTTCTTGATTGGAGCTCCGTATTCACGGATGTTGGTTAGAGATAGTGCAACACCACCACCGCGCTTAGACAGCTGCAGAGCGGAGTTGATGCCTCTGGCGATTGACTCCATGTTGTCTTCGATGCGAAGCAGGAAGCAGGAGACAAACTCACCGCGCTGCTTCTTACCGCAGTTTAGGAAGGTTGGAGTGGCAGGTTGGAAGCGACCGGAGATGATCTCTTCAACCAAGTGAATAGCGCGGTCTTCGTGGCCCTCGGCAAGGGTTAGGGCAACCATGACAACGCGGTCTTCAAAACGCTCTAGGTAACGAGCGCCATCAAAGGTCTTTAGGGCATAGCCGGTGTAGAACTTGTAGGCACCCATGAAAGCTTCGAAGCGGAACTTCTTGGAGTAAGCAAGGTCGTTTAGCTTGGTGATGAACTCGAAGGAGTACTGGTCCAGGATTTCCTTCTCGTAGTACTCGTTCTCAACCAGGTAGTCCAGTCTCTCTTGCAGGCTGTGGAAGAAGACGGTGTTCTGGTTTACGTGGTCAAGGAAGTACTTTCTTACTGCAAGTTTGTCTTTCTCAAGCTGTAGCTTCTGATCATTACCCCAAAGGTTAATCATCGCGTTGAGGTCTTGATAGCTCATAGCGGATTCCATTCCGCGAGCGCCGATGAGGTTTCCCTTATCGTCTGTTAGTTCTACAACTGAGTTTGCCACAGCCTTGCCAGCCTTTCCTTGACTTCATTTACATCTTCTGGTGTGCCAGTTATTTCAAAGCGATACAGCACTGGCACCCCGAGCTTTTCGGCGACGACGTCGCCAGCTCGGCAGAAGTGATCACCAAAATTGGTGTTCCCTCCGGCTATTACCGCTTTTATGTGTTTCCGGTTTTCCGGGTTGTTCAAAAACTTGATTACCTGTTTTGGAACTGTTCCGCCCTCGTTGCCGCCACCGTAGGTGGGGACTACAAGAACTGAATCCTTATCGTGGACAAACTCTGCTGCTTCTTCGGTCTTGAGCGGAATGCGAACCGTCTTGACACCTAGTTTGTCTACAAAGCGCTTGGTATTTTCAGAGACGCTCGAGAAGTAAACAACATCGAACATCTCATACCTGCGCTAAGCCGAGAGAGCTTGGATCTTGTCCATGCGGAAGCCCGACCAGTGCTCCTCGCCTGCAACCACTACTGGGGCTGCTGTGTAACCCATGGTTTTCACCATTTCTAGGGCTACCGGATCTTGGCTCATATCAACCTCTTGATAGTCGATCTGATTGCGCTGCAGCAGGCGCTTAGTGCTGTCGCACTGCACGCAAGCAGGCAATGTATATACGGTCACCGCCATTGGTGGTCCTCCCCAGTTCTGTTGGCCTAAAGTGGCCAAATTGAGCCAATTTTTAGAAAATTTCCCGTTAATTCGGATTTCTGACTATAGCAGCAAACCACTACATCTTGTGTCGAATCTTGAAAAATGTCTGTTATTTAGTTGTTTTCCCGAACATTAACCCACAACTTGAACTTTAGGTTGGAGGCTCTGCCCGCGTGTCGGATTAGTCTCCAGAAAAGTCCAAAATTGTTGTTTCCAGCTGGCTGGTGACCAATGTTGGGGTTCGAAAATTATGCTCCTACTCACCGACATTCAGCCTTAGGCGGTGGCGTGTTGAGCGCTTAGGTGGGGAAAGAATTTCTGAGCCAGCGACTATCCTCTTAGGGTGCCGCTAACCTCCTCTTTGCCTAAGCGTGGCACGGTCTTAGACTCCGGCGAACACCTCTCTAAACGGCTTCTGTTGGGCTATGTGGTGCTGTTAGCCCTCTCGATGTCTCTCATCCCCTTCACCATTGATCCCTACCTGCCAGCCTTCCCGGCCATTGGGCAGTTTTTTGGGGTGACCAATGGTGTGGTGCAGGCCTCCTTCACCGGAGTCACCCTGGGGCTGGCGATTGGCCAGTTAATTCTCGGCCCGCTGTCTGATGCGTTTGGTCGAAGACCACTAATGCTGCTTGCAATCGGTGGCTATGTGGTTGCAATTGCACTGGCATTCTTGGCGCCAAGCATTGAGCTCTTTATTGCTGCCAGATTCCTCATGGGATTTTTCTCAGCAGGAGCTGACGTGATTGGAAGAGCAATCATTCGAGATCTCTATCGAGGTCAAGCAATGCAGCGCATGCTTGCAAAGACTTATTTGATTCAATCAATTTCACCAATTGCCGGTCCGATTGTTGGTTCACAAATAAGTGAGGCATTTGGTTGGCAAGCAATCTTCTTGTTGTTTGGCATTGTCTCGCTGGTTTTATTGCTGCTGCTGAATTTCATTTTGTTTGAGACCCTGCCAGTTGCCAGAAGAAGATCCAGCACTCCAATTGGATTAGCACGCGGTTATCTAAACGTAATGCGCGATCGAGTCTTGATTGGATTAATCTTTTATTCCGCAATGCAGCTCAGCGCTCTGTTTTTGTATTTGAACTTCACCCCGTTTGTTTATCAGCAGTCATTCGGAATCTCCCAAACCGACTACGGTCTTTGGTTAGCACTCAATGGAGCCGCTTCTTATATCGGAGTGCAGGTGGGTGCCTATGTTGCAAGGTATTTGAAAGGCCAGTGGATGCTGGCAGGAACGGCAATCATTGGTGTTGGGGTTGGTTTAGGTCTGCTACTAAATGCCGGGGGAGAGTTCTGGATCACTCAGGCTCTGTTCTTTGTTCAGCTGTTTATCTTCGGCGCAGCCATCACCATCATCCCGACCATTGCTCTTTACAACCACGGCAGTGAGGCTGGTACTGCCACCTCGCTGATGGGGGTCTTTAGCTTCACCTTCACCACCATCCTGTCCTTCTTCTACTTCCTGATAAGCAGTGCCGACACTAGCGACCTAGGGGTTGCTATTGGAACTTTGTTCGGGCTCTCGCTAGTGTCTTTGATTGTGATTAGTCGTCCTTGGCTCATTCCGGACCTCAGGAAGCCAGATGTCGTTTAGGCCTTGGCAAGAAGCTGATGTCGCAGAAATAGTAAAGCTCTGCAATGCTCACGATTCCGCGATTGACTCTGAGTTTGAAGATTCCAGCGAAGAAGAAATTCGCGAAGAACTAACGGGGTTTTTTGATGAGGTTTTTGCTGAGGTTTACGAAGAAGATGGAGTCATCACTGACCTGGTGAGTGCCCAGGTTGATCACAAGCGCAAACGCGTCGAAATTGATGTCTTTGGTCTACCAAGCAAGCACGATTATGACCGCAGCATGCAGCATGCACTTACTTGGATAAAGAAGAATTACCCAGATTACGAGGTGCGGTCTCACTGCAACGACAAGGACCTAAAGCTCCGCAAGGCTATTACCGACGCTGGCCTGCACCTGGTTCGCAAATACTGGACCATGCGCAACTACCAACCAGATCGCAAGTATCCAAAGCTTCCGAAGAATGTAAATATTCGCAGAGCAGATTTTGAAAACGAAAAAGCTACCTGGCACTTTTTGCTCATGGACTCATTCTCCGATCACTACGGATTCCAAAAGAAGACCTTTCATGACTGGCTGAGCAAGCAAGAAGAAGCAGTTTTGCAAGATGAGAATGGAGTTTTCTTCCTAGAGGAGAACGGTCTGCCAGTTGGCTTTTTGGTCTGCACAAACCATCGCAGTGAAAATCAAGGCGGCTTCATCGACAAACTTGGTGTTCGCAAGAACTTCCGAGGTCGCGGATATGGTGAGCTGCTATTGAAGTGGGGCTGTGCTTATTCGGTGGAGCGAGGTTTCAAGGATGTTGCACTTGGAGTTGACACCGGCAATGAAACAGGCGCAGTTGCGCTCTATGAAAAATCGGGCTTCAAAGCAGCCAATGTCTGGCTAGCTTTTTCTGACTCGGAATAAAGGTTTAGCTTGCGTTAGGTAAGCACCAAGCAAAACTAAAATCCCACCAGCCGGTTCATACCAGTGCAAGGGTTCGCCAAGTAACGAGATTCCCCAGAAAGTTGCAATCACCGGATTGGTGTACGTAACAGTTGAAGAAACAGTGCTGCCAGCTTCTGCAACGATCTGGTGATAGAGCCAGTAAGCAACTCCACTTCCCAGCACACCCAGCAACACCAACGCTCCAACTGTTTCGAATCGTGGGGCTGCGACAAATAGCGGACCAGTGAGAAGGTAGAGCGGCAACAGAGTTACAGCACTGGTGAAGACCTGCACCATGGCAGTTGAAGTAGCAGGCAGCTCCATTGGGGTAATGAACTTGCGCAGGTAAGGGGTGCCAAGACCATAAGAAATACTTGCTAACAAAAGAGCAGCAATTGCCATCGGGTCGTTGTCACCAAAGCCCTGCCAAACTCCCAGCGTTATGCCAACTCCAACTAGGCCAATCAACAAACCAATGACGGCAATGCCAGTTTGCTTTTGTGCCTTGAAGATTGCGAGTATTGCAAGAAGAGTGAACAGCGGAGTAGTTGCATTGATGATTGCAGCCAAAATACTCGTGGTGCTTTGCTGAGCGTAGGCATAAAGAGAGAAGGGAAGAGCTGACATCAGAATCCCTGCAACCCAGAGGTGCAGCCACTGCTTGACTTGCTTTGGCAGTTTTACTTTCAGAAAAGCCATGATGATTGCCATTGCGGCAGCTCCCAAAGCAGTTCGCCAAAATGCCACACCCAACGCAGTGGTTAGCTCTAGGGAAAGCTCAATAAACAAAAAGCTGGAGCCCCAGATCAGGGCCATCGGGATGAACTTATAAACCCAGCTCGGCACGAACTAAAACCTAATCGGTTTGGACTTCAGAGCGGTCTTGCGACCAGCGGGTGTGGAAGGTGCCTGGCTGATCCACTCTCTTATACGTGTGAGCTCCGAAGAAGTCTCTTTGGCCCTGAACCAGTGCTGCCGGCAATCTCTCAGCCCTTAGGCCGTCGTAGTAGCTCAAGGAGGAGGCGAATGCAGGAGCTGGAATACCAGTCAAAGCAGCCATCGCCACCACCTCACGCCAGGCCGCTACTGAATCATCAATGGCCTTTAGGAAGTAGTCGTCAAAGAGCAAAGACAACAGGTTTGGTTTGCTTCGGTAGGCGTCTGTGATGCGGTTTAGGAATTGAGCGCGAATAATGCACCCGCCTCGCCAGATTTTTGCCACTTCTCCAAGATTGATTTCCCAACCAAACTCTTTGGCACCAGCTCTGATTGCATCAAAGCCCTGCGCATAAGCAATGATCTTTGAGGCGTAGAGCGCTTTGCGGACAGACTCAACGAAGAGCTCTTTATCGGTGATGTTCCAAGTTTGATTCTGGGCAGGTAGCTCTGGTTTTCCTTGACGCTGTTCGGTTTGTGAAGAAAGAGATCTGGCAAACACAGCTTCAGCAATTCCGGATACTGGAACTCCCAGGTTCAGTGAAGTCTGAACTGTCCAGACTCCGGTTCCTTTGCTACCAGCTGCATCCACCACGATGTCAACAAATGGTTTGCCTGTCTTAGCATCTGTTTGCTTGAGAACTTCTGCGGTGATTTCGATTAGATAGCTTTCGAGCTCACCCTTGTTCCACTCAGTGAAAATGTCTGCAATTTCTTTTGGTGAAAAGCCGCCGCTCTGTCTCAGCAGGTCATAGCTTTCTGCAATCAATTGCATATCGGCATACTCAATGCCGTTGTGGATCATCTTGACAAAGTGACCTGCTCCATCGGAGCCGATGTGGGTGACGCAGGGTTCGCCTGCCACTACAGCGGCAATACTCTCCAAGATTGGACCCAAGGTTTTGTAAGCCTCTTTGGTTCCACCGGGCATGATCGATGGACCTTTCAGTGCACCCTCTTCACCACCAGAGATACCAGCTCCAACAAAGTGGATTCCTTTAGCTGAAACTTCTTTTTCTCGGCGCATGGTGTCGGTGTAGAGGGCATTGCCACCATCAACGATGATGTCACCCGGTTCAAATCTCTCAGCTAGTTGCTCAATAACTGCATCGGTGCCGGCACCTGCCTGCACCATGATGATGGCGGTTCTGGGCTTAGTAAGGTTTGCTACAAAATCATCAATTGTTTCACTTGCTAGAAAGTTTGCTTCCGGGTGTTCTTTGGTCAGCAGCTGAGTCTTGTCGGCGGATCGGTTATAGATAGCAACTCGATTGCCTGCTCTGGAAGCTAGGTTGCGGGCAAGATTGGAGCCCATGACGGCCAGACCGACTACGCCAATATTTGCTTTTTCGGACATTTCAATCCTTGGTTGATAGCTGAAGATCGCTCGTCATCGGGCGGAATTAGCTCTAGGTTAGCCGAAAAAGAGGGCCTGAGCAGTAGCCGGAAACTGGCGGTACCCTTGAGGTATGGCCCGCAGCGTTTATGTCGCATCAGTAGAGGGCCACACCGCGAAATCAGTTCTAGCCCTAGGCATGGTGCAGGCACTTCGGGGCAACAATCTTCGCGTTGGCATATTTCGCTCTGTCACACCGGATGCTGAAAATGACCACGTTCTAAAGCTTTTGCTCAGTCAGCTGGGCGAAGAAATCTCCTACCAAGACTCAATTGGAGTGTCTTATAAAGAGGTGCATGAGTCTCCTGAGCGAGCACTAGCCAAGATCATCACAAGGTACCGAACACAAGCCAAGAAGTTTGATGCGATGGTGGTGATTGGTTCTGATTACAAAGATGTGGTTGGCACCACCGAGCTTTCCTTCAATGCCAAGGTGGCTGCCAACATGGCAGCGCCAGTAGTGATGGTGTTGTCCGGTCGGCAGGCTTACTCATCTTCTGAACACCTTGGCCAAGCCGCCGCTCGCAGCGTTAGCGACCTTTCACAAATGGCTGAGCTTTCTCTTTCGGAAATGAAAAACGAAAATGCCAAGCTGTTGGCAATTGCTGTAAATCGGGCAGAGCCTTCTGACACTCAGCAGATTCATGATTCACTCAAGTCGCTGGTTGCTCCAGAAACTCCAGTTTGGGTTTTGCCAGAAGACAAACTTTTGGTTGCCCCCAGGCTGAAGCAAATTCAAGAAGCCGTTGGTGGAAAACTTTTGTTTGGTGAACCAGCCAGATTAGAAACTGAGACGCTGGATGTGGTGGTTGCCGCAATGAGTGCGGAACACGTGTTAGAAAGACTCAAAGACCGGGCAGTGGTAGTTACTCCCGGCGATCGAACCGATGTAATCGTTCCGCTCATCATGGCCGACCAAGCAGAAACCTTCCCAACCCTCTCCGGCATCATATTGAATGGCGGATTCGAACTGCCGGATGAAATTCAGAAACTAATCAAGGGAATGAACGCATCAATCCCAATCATCAGTTGCGATCTGGGGTCTTTTGATACCACCATGCAGGTGGTGAAAACCAGAGCACTGCTGACAGCTGATGACAAAGTTAAGTTGGCTCGTGCCAACGGACTAATCACTAACAGTCTGGATCTACTGCAGGTTGCGAGAGTGATTGAAGACTGCGTGGTGGATGCTGTTACTCCACTGATGTTTGAGCAAGACCTGATTGAACGGGCTAGTCAGACTAAAAAGACAATAGTTTTGCCAGAAGGTGCCGATGACCGCATTTTGCAGGC
>CAEZST010000019.1_pt1 | contig 23002 bp, 18 predicted proteins | sample 7264041 | NCBI WGS metagenome assembly CAEZST01 (sample SAMEA6813785, study PRJEB35770) | uncultured Aquiluna sp. | biome: Freshwater; feature: Freshwater reservoir; material: water | place: Czech Republic | collected 2016-08-15 | depth 0.5m m | reverse complement strand
AGATCTGATACATCCTGACCAACATCACGCTGACAGTTAAGCTCGTGAAACCCATTACGACCGTGGCCCAACGGCTTGGTTCTGCCAAAGCCCAAACAAAGCTAGCCGGTGGAAGAAGCAGAGCAACCAGAAGATAGCCAAAGAACTCTAAGGTGCTGACTACCGCCTGTTGGCCTGCAAAAACTACTCCGACACTGGCAGCCAATTGAACGAGTAACCCAATCTCGACCGATACCAAGCCTAGGACCAACCAACCTTTGGGCTTTATCCCAAATAATCCAAGGACAACTGTTACTCCCCCGACAAGAATGGTTTGGCCCATTAAAAATACATAGAGCCACTCAAACATGAAATGCCTCCGGAAAGACCGTCGTGGATCGGTAACTATTTCCGATTGGCTCAAGAATTGCTAGCAGATTCCCTTGGTAGGTGGCTGCAACAGTCTCTTCCGCCACCAGAGCAATTCTCTTTCCGTGAATGATGTCCTGGGCCTGCCCTTGGGTAAGTTCGACCGATTGAAAAACTTTCTTGGCTGCTTCAGGCAGTGACCTGAGACTGTCAACTTCATGGACGGCCACTGCATCTTCCAAAGAAAATTCACCAATTCGAGTTCGACGAAGCGCTGTCAGATGACCTCCCACACCAAGAGCAGTGCCCAGATCCCGAGCTAAGGCTCTGATGTAGGTCCCGGAACTGCAATCAACAATGACATCCAATTCTATAAACTTGTCAATTTGGCGGAGGTTTGAGGTTGGCTGAAAGTGATAGACCTTGACTTCTCGGGAAGGAATTGAAAATTCTTTTCCATCTCTCGCTAGGTCATAGGCACGTTTACCTTCGATTCGAATAGCGCTGAATGTGGATGGCGTCTGGCTGATGCTTCCCGTTAGGTTTCTGATTTCTTGGTTAATTAGATCAAGTGACAGCCCTTTTGCGGAGGATTCAGAAATGACCTCACCCTCAAGGTCGTCGGTAGATGTGCTTTGGCCCAGTCTAATAGTGGCTTGATATTGCTTATCAAGTCCAAACAGGTGGTGCAGAAGCTTAGTTCCAGAACCAACACCCATGATTAGCAATCCGGTAGCAAAGGGATCCAGCGTTCCAGCATGACCGATTTTCTTTTCGGAAAGCTGCTTCCTCAACTTCGCCACAACATCATGGGAGGTCATGCCTGGTGATTTATCAACGAGCACAATGCCGCTCAGCATTTATTCGCCCTGAGATTTGGGTTTTTGATAGGGATCAGCGTCTCCGGCTGGCTTTGCCTTCTTCGCAATTTCCTCTAGTTCGGCATCTCTGCGCTTAGCCTCGGCAAGAAGTTCAGCAAGGGCTCCTGCAGTTGCTGGAATTTCATCCTTGATTAGTTCAACTGTTGGAGTGATTCGAATGCCCAATCGGTGACCGATCTCCCCGCGCAGCCTCCCTCGGTTCCTCTCAAGCGCTTCAATGGTCTTTTCTTGCTCTTCCTCTGAGCCATAGACAGTGAAATAAATCCTGGCGTGTGAAAGATCAGGGCTGACCTTGGCATCAGTGAAGGTGACGAAGCCGATGTCCGGATCCTTAATGCCACGCTCCAGTGCCTCTGCAGCGAGTACTTTGATTCTCTCCGCTAACCTGCGAGCTCTGTCGTGATCAACCACTAGACCCTCGGCTTCTCCACCATTTCATATGTTTCAATCTCGTCGCCAACTTGCAAGTCGTTGAAATCGCCCAGTCCAATACCACACTCATAGTCGGTCTTGACTTCGCTCACATCGTCCTTGAATCTTCGAAGCGAGTCGACCTTCAAACCTTCTCGAACGACTGCTCCGTCTCGAATCACTCGAGCAAGCGCGTTTCGCTTGATTACGCCGCTTCGAACATAGGAACCTGAGATTGTTCCAAACTTAGAGGAGCGGAAGATTTCGCGAATCTCAGCGCTACCCATTTGCTTCTCTTCGAACTCAGGCTTGAGCATTCCCTTGAGTGATTTCTCAATGTCCTCAAGAACGTTGTAAATAACGCTGTAGTAGCGAATATCAACGCCTTCACGATCGGCACGCTCTTTTGCCTTGTTGTCGGGTCGAACGTTGAATCCGATGATGACAGCCGCGTCAACCGTGGCCAAGTTAACATCTGACTCGGTAATAGCGCCAACGCCTCGGTGAATAATTCGTAGCTGAACGGATGCATCAACATCAATCTTTAGAAGAGAGTCTTCCAGTGCTTCAACAGCACCGGACACATCACCCTTGATAATGAGGTTTAGGGATTCAACCTTGCCGTCTTCAAGAGCCTTGGTGAAGTCCTCAAGAGACATCTTCTTGCGAGTTCTGGCTAGAAGAGCATTTCGATCGGCTGCTTCACGCTTCTCCGCAATTTGTCTTGCCTGACGCTCATCTTCGGCAACAACAAACTTGTCACCAGCTCTAGGAACAGATTGCAGACCTAGCACCTGCACTGGTCTAGATGGACCCGCTTCAGAAACGGCGTCACCGTTTTCGTCAAACATCGCTCTCACGCGACCATGCGACGAACCGGCAACAATGGCATCTCCCACTCTCAGGGTTCCAGACTGGATTAGAACTGTTGCAACCGCACCGCGACCTTTGTCTAGGTTGGCTTCAATTGCTACTCCGCGAGCGGCGCGGTCTGGGTTAGCTCTCAGGTCTAGGGCGGCGTCTGCAGTCAATAGAACTGCGTCAACCAGCTTGTCCAGACCCATGCCCTTTAGAGCAGAGACATCAACAAACATGACATCGCCACCGTATTCTTCCGCGACTAATCCAAACTCGGTTAGCTGCTGACGAATCTTGGCTGGGTTAGCGCCTTCTTTATCAACCTTGTTCACTGCCACAACAATTGGGACCTGAGCCGCTTGGGCATGGTTGAGAGCCTCGATGGTCTGTGGCATTACTCCGTCATCAGCCGCGACCACCAGGATTGCAATGTCGGTGACCTGAGTACCACGTGCACGCATAGCAGTGAACGCCTCGTGACCTGGTGTATCGATGAAAGTTACCGCTCGGTCCACTCCCTCATGCTGGGCATGAACCTGGTAAGCACCGATGTGCTGAGTAATACCGCCGGCTTCGCCTGCAACAACGTTGGAGTTACGAATCGAATCCAGCAGTTTGGTCTTACCGTGATCAACGTGACCCATCACGGTAACCACTGGCGGTCTTGCCTGCAGCAGTTCTTCATCTTCATCTTCAAGCTCTGTGGAAATGTTGAGTCCAAAACCTTCGAACAGCTCGCGCTCTTCGTCTTCTGGCGAAACGATTTCTACTTTGTAACCTAGCTCCACACCAAGAATCTGGAAGGTGTCTTCATCTAGTGAAGCGGTGGCAGTTGCCATCTGTCCAAGGTGAAAAAGAACGGTGATCAGCTGACCGGAATTTGCGCCAATTTTGTCGGCAAAGTCCTGAATTGAAGCACCGCGTCTCAAGCGAACTACTGTGTTGCCATCACCGCGTGGAACAACTGCACCACCAAGTGAAGGAGCGGCTCTTAACTCAAACTCTTCCTTCTTTACACGCTTTGATTTGCGGGACTTGCTCTTTGAGCCGCCCTTACCAAATGCTCCGGCTGTACCAGCTCCGCGACCACCGCGACCACCTGGACCAGGTCTAGAAGGTGGGAAAGCTCCCTTGCCCGCTGGTGGAAATGCAGAAGGTGCTCCGGCACCAGGACGCTGCGGTGGACGTGGCCCACGCGGCGCTGCACCTTGCGGTCTACCCCCAGCGCGATCTGGTTTTTGACCTTGCGGTCTGCCGCGTGACATTCCTTGCGCAGATGAAAATGGATTGTTGCCAGGTCTTGCCATAGGGCGCGGAATTCCCATGCCCTGAGCCGAAGCAAACGGATTGTTGCCAGGTCTTGGAATTCCCGTGAGCGGAGACTGAGTGGCTGGAGCGGCAGGCGCCTTGTCTTGCTTGGGCTCTACCTTTGCTTCATCGGCTGGCTTTTCTTGAGCAGCTGGCTGATCTTCTGAAACTTCTGCTTTAGCTTTCGCCTTGGTTGACTTCGCAGCAGGTTTTTTAGGGGCTGGTTTCTCAGCGTTGGGGAAAGCTGCTCGCAACTTAGCTGCAACAGGAGGTGCGATGGTGGAAGATCCACCCTTCACATATTCACCAAGCTCTTCCAACTTGGCTAGCGCGACTTTAGTGTCGATACCAAGTTCTTTGGCTATGTCATATACGCGTGGAAGCGCCAATTACTTTCTCCTGTCCGGGGCCAAACCCCAAACAGGGCAGGCCTTATTGCTGAGCGGGGCTCATTTCGAGCTACTCATTTGTTGTGACTCATGGTTTCTGCCTGCTTTAAGTTATCCGCTATGCGGTGAAAGGTAATTCTAGGACCTTGCGGGCCAAAAGGCTATTCCTCTAATGAGCTATCTGGCTGAATGTCGATTTTCGCCCCAGTCAGCTTCGCAGCAAGACGTGCGTTCTGCCCCTCTTTGCCTATGGCTAGGGAAAGTTGGAAGTCTGGGACCAAGACGCGGACCGCTCGCTGAGCCTGATCGATAATGAAAGAGGAGGAGACCTTGGCCGGCGAAAGCGCATGCGCTACGTATTCAGCCAGGTTTTCGGAGTAGTCAACCACGTCTATTTTTTCTTCGTTGAGTTCGGCACTCACGGCGCGAACTCGCTGACCTAGCTCGCCAATGCAGGCACCTTTGGCATTAATGGAAGGATCTTTGGTGCGAACAGATATCTTGGTGCGATGTCCAGCTTCGCGAGCCACGGCTGCAATTTCAACTAGTCCCGATGCCACCTCTGGCACTTCCAAAGCAAAGAGTTTCCTAATCAAATTCGGGTGAGTTCTAGAAACCGTAATCATTGGTCCGCGCAAACCCCTCTGAACTTGCGTCACGTAAACGCGAAGCCTTCTTCCATGGGAGTAGTCCTCCCCTGGCACCTGCTCTTCGGGAGGCATGAGCGCTTCAATCGAACCAAGATTCACGTACACCATGTAGGGCTTGGTGCCTTGTTGAATTTGACCAGAGACAATGTCTCCTTCTTTACCCTTGAACTCGCCTAGCAGGCCTTCATCTGAGAGTTCACGCATGCGTTGCGCAATAACTTGTTTTGCTGCGTAGGCAGCTACTCGCCCAAACCCTTCTGGCGTGACTTCCTTCTCACCAATCTTCTCGCCCGCTTCATCTAAAACTGGTGCGAAAATACTGACGTGACCGGTCTTGCGATCCAGCTCTGCCCGCGGACCTTTGGTGTTATCTGAGACGTGCTTGTAATAGGCGGCGAGAATTGCTTGCTCAATAATTGAAACTAGCTCTTCAAAGGGAATCTCTTTTTCGCGCTCCAGCAGTCGAAGGACATTGAGATCGATATCCATGACTGCCTCTATTTCATTTTCTACGCGTAATTTCCGCTAAGGCAGATTCTAGCTTCAGATTCCGGCGCTCGCCGCTGGCTCTTTGCCAAAGCTCAACCTCGCCCTGCTCGATGCCTCTTCCGCAGACGATAACCCAAGGCATGCCAAGCAACTCGGCATCGGCAAACTTCACTCCCGGCGAGACCTTTCGGTCGTCAAGTAAGACGGTCAGACCAAGCTCCTCGGCCTCTAAGGCAAGCTGCTCGGCAGCGGCAAACACGGAGTCCTCTTTTCCAGCGGCAACGATGTGAAGCTGGGCTGGCGCTACGGACTCAGGCCAAATCAAACCTTTATCGTCGTGAGACTGCTCTGCAATTACCGCCACCAGTCGAGTGACGCCAATGCCATAACTACCCATCGTTACGGTTACAAGTTTGCCGTTCTCATCCAGCACCTTCAGATCGAGTGCTTCGGCATACTTTCGGCCCAACTGGAAAACATGGCCGATTTCAATGCCTCGAGCCAGTTCCAATGGACCAGATCCATCTGGTGATGGATCGCCCGCTCTAACTTCAGCGATGTCTGCAATGCCATCTGCTTCAAAGTCTCTGCCATAGGTCAAATTCCAAACATGATGCTGATCTTGATTGGCACCAGTTATCCAGGCAGAACCTTTAGCAACACGAGGGTCTACAAAGTAAGGAAGTTTGCTCTCTGCCTTTTCACCCAAAAACTGTTTACCGTTCTTGGTAGGGCCAATGTATCCCTTGACTAAATCAGGATATTTGGCGAAGTCTGATTCTGTGGCCTGTTCAACATCTTCAGGTGCAAACCATGCCTCTGCTCGCTTGGTATCAACATCTCGATCTCCCGGGATTCCAACTACAACCAATCGACGCTTTCCTTCGGGCGATGTCAAAGCCAAAACAACATTCTTTAGAGTGTCTGACGCGCCCCAAGCATTTTCGCTGCGTGGGTGGTTGGCGTTGGAAAAATCAACCAGGGTTTGAATAGTTGGCGTATTTGGAGACGAGTGAACTTGGGCCGGAGGATTCTTTGAGCCATCGACTTCAGGGGCTGCTGCAAACTTGACTGCCTCGACGTTGGCAGCGAAGCCGCCGGCTGAGCGAACAAATGTGTCTTCCCCAATTTCAGCTGGGCAGAGGAACTCCTCTGACTTAGAGCCCCCCATTGCCCCAGCGTCAGCCTTCACAATTACGTATTCAAGCCCTAGTCGAGTGAAGATCCGCTCATAAGCATCTCTCTGAGCCTGATAGCTGTTGGCAAGACCGGCATCATCTACGTCAAAGCTGTAGGCGTCCTTCATCACAAATTCACGACCTCGCAATAGGCCTGCTCGTGGCCGAGCTTCATCGCGGTATTTGATTTGAATTTGATAAATAGAAAGTGGCAAGTCTTTGTATGAGTTGTAGAGGTCCCTGACTAAAAGTGTGAATACTTCTTCGTGAGTGGGAGCCAACAGAAAGTCAGCGTCTTTGCGATCTTTCAAGCGGAAGATGTTGTCGCCGTATTCTTCCCATCTGCCAGTTGCTTCGTATGGTTCTTTTGGAAGCAGGGCAGGAAAGTGAACTTCTTGCGAACCAGCCGCTGCCATCTCTTCACGAACTATTTGCTCAATCTTGTTCTTAACCATGAGCCCCAACGGCAACCACGCAAAAATTCCTGGTCCATTGCGGCGAATGTAACCAGCTCGAACGAGTAGCTTGTGGCTGTCTACCTCTGCATCGGCAGGGTCCTCGCGCAGGGTCCTAAGGAAAAGTGTGCTCAGGCGTATAGGCATGGGCACAATGTTAGCTAGTTACCGACGGTAACCTGTGCTGTGCCGACCTCTGAAGGAGGCATTTCAGCGGCAATTCGGTTAGCTTCCTCAATCAAAGTCTTCACAATTTCGCTCTCGGGGACCGTCTTGATGACTTCACCCTTCACAAAGATCTGACCCTTGCCGTTACCTGAAGCTACACCTAGGTCTGCCTCACGCGCCTCTCCTGGCCCATTCACAACACAACCCATGACTGCCACACGAATAGGAACAGTCAGATGCTGAAGACCTTCGGTCACCTGATTGGCAAGAGTGTAGACGTCTACCTGGGCTCGACCGCAGCTCGGGCAAGAAACAATCTCAAGCTTGCGGGGGCGAAGGTTAAGGCTTTCAAGGATTTGGGAACCAACTTTTACCTCTTCAACCGGAGGCGCGGATAGGGAAACGCGAATCGTGTCACCAATTCCCTTGCTGAGAAGTGCTCCGAAGGCAACAGAAGATTTAATCGTTCCTTGGAATGCCGGCCCTGCTTCCGTCACGCCTAGGTGCAGTGGCCAGTCTCCTTTTTCTGAGAGCATTTCGTAAGCGCGAACCATTACTACAGGGTCATTGTGCTTTACAGAGATCTTGAAGTCGTGAAAATCGTGCTCTTCAAACAAGGAAGCTTCCCAAACCGCCGATTCGACAAGTGCTTCTGGAGTTGCCTTTCCATACTTCTCTAACAGTCTCGGATCCAGTGAACCAGCGTTAACTCCTATGCGAAGAGATATACCGGCATCTTTAGCAGCCTTGGCGATGTCCTTTACCTGGTCATCAAACTTCTTGATGTTGCCAGGGTTCACTCTCACCGCCCCGCAACCAGCCTCAATCGCCTGGAAAACGTATCTAGGTTGAAAATGAATGTCAGCAACCACTGGAATCTGGCTGCGCTTAGCAATTATTCGAAGGACATCAGCATCATCTTGGGAAGGAACCGCAACGCGAACGATATCGCAACCACTGGCGGTTAGTTCAGCAATCTGTTGAAGGGTTGCATTTATATCAGTGGTCGGTGTGGTTGTCATCGACTGCACGGATATAGGTGCATCTCCACCAACGGCAACTTTTCCAACCATTATTTGTCTGGTTTTGCGTCGCGGAGAAAGAGTTGGGGGTGGAGACTTAGGCAAGCCAAGGTTTACTGCCGGCACGGATTTCCCTTCATTACTGCTACTGATTTAACCACTTGAATGCTTGAAAACTTCCTACCCGAGGGTGATTGGGTTTACTAAATCAGCCAAAATCAGAAGAAGTCCCGTAACGATAAGCACAACCCAGACAAAATAGGCCAACGGCAGTGCCTTGGCTGTATCAATTGGACCCGGATCGGTCCCCCGAACGGCTTTCACGATCTTTCGTTTTGCACCTTCATAAACTGCGCCAACTACGTGTCCCCCATCAAGTGGCAATAAAGGAACCAAGTTAAAAACAAACAAAACTAAATTCAAAGAACCAAGCAATAAAAGCAGTGAAGCCAGCTTTGCGTCGATTCCGATGTCGGCGGATGTTAGCTCACCGGCCAGTTGACCGACACCAACAATTGAAACAGCTCCGAAGGGATCTCGCTCCGCAAAACCTAATGTGCTTGCAACTACCTGATATACCTGTGCCGGTAACTCAACAATGAAGCTGGCCATCGCAATCATCGAAGTGCCGGCAAATAGGAGTGCTTGATCCAGAGCAACTGGAGTGGTAACACCTTGCAAACGAATACCAAGCACCGGTGTAAGACGAGTTAGAGGATTTCCTTGATCATCTAACTCCAAGTTTCCAAAGGCATCGTAGACAGCGCGCTCCATAAAAATGGGTTCAATCGTTAGCGTCTGCTCCACGCCATCTCTCAGAACCGTAAGCTGACTGCTTGCTTTGTCTTCCAGGCGACTCGTTACTTGAGCCCAGCTGGTTACAAGTTCACCATTAACAGCAACAACTTCATCGCCTGGTTGCAGCCCAGCCAAAGCGGCTGGTGTTAGAGGATCTCCCTCCTCGCACAAGCCAGCGGAATCAACTTCTAAACACTGATATACCTGATCGACTTTGAGCGAGTTTTGAAGAGTGCCAATTCCGGAAAGCGAGACAACAATCAGAACAACACCCAACAGAAGATTCATGACTGGACCACCAAGCATGATGGTGATTTTCTTTGGCGCGCTTAGTTGATAAAACTTTCTTGATTCCTCAGTGTCTTCCTGAGCTGCAATCTCCGCACGGGCTTCGTTGATCCAGTTGGCAAACAATCCTCGATGAGGTTTGGTCGCTGGCGGATACATGCCTGACATGAGGATGTAGCCACCAAGCGGAAGTGCCTTGATTCCAAACTCGGTTTCTCCGCGCATTTTTGAAAATAGAGTGGGCCCAAAGCCAACCATGAATTGACGAACTTCAACTCCGAACTTCTTGGCGGGTAAGTAGTGACCCACTTCATGCAAACCGACCGAAACGGCAATTCCAACCAGGAAAATCAAAATCCCGAGAATGTATAAAAACGTGTCCAGCACTGGTCTAGGCTACCTGCCCTGACCTGCAAGCTTGCTAGGAGTCGGGCCTGCCTGTTTCTTTACCTCCGTGGGGAATCTAGACTGTTTATATGAGCCTTGAACAAAAACGTCAAATAGTAACCGCTATTCCCGGACCGAAGTCCCTTGCCCTTCAACAGCGCCGCTCTGAGGTCATCTCCTCGGGAGTCGGAACAATGCTCGCTGCCTTCATTGAAGAGGCGCACGGGGCAATTCTGAAAGATGTGGATGGTAACCAATTCATCGACTTTGGTTCCGGCATCGGAGTTGTGACAATCGGTCACACCAATCCTGGAGTAGTTGAGGCCGTCTCCAACCAGGTGGCTAAGTTAACTCACACACTATTTACAGTTACCCCTTACGAACCTTACGTTCGGGCTGGCGAGCTACTCACCTCTCACGCACCTGGAAACTTTAAGAAGAAAGCAGCTTTCTTCAATTCCGGTGCAGAGGCTGTTGAGAACGCCGTCAAGATTGCTCGCAAGGCAACTGGACGAACTGAAATCGCAGTTTTTGATCATTCATATCACGGGCGCACCAACCTAACAATGTCGATGAATTTCAAAGTTCATCCATACGGCACAGGTTTTGGCCCATTGGCTGGAAGCGTTCACCACGCTCCAATGAGTTACCCCTATAGAGACCCAGCCGAGATGACTGGTCCAGAAGCTGCAACCAGGGCAATCACCTATCTGGAAAAGAGAGTCGGTGCTGCTCAGATCGCTGCATTGTTTATAGAACCCATTCAAGGAGAGGGCGGCTTCATTGTTCCAGCGCCTGGCTATTTGAAGACCTTGCAGGACTGGACGCGTGCCAATGGCATTGTCTTTGTTGCTGATGAAGTTCAGTCTGGTATGGCCCGCACCGGTAAGTGGTTTGCTAGCGAATGGGAAGAAGGCTTAGAGCCTGACCTAATCACAGTTGCTAAAGGTATTGCTGGAGGTATGCCACTTTCTGGTGTGGTTGGACGAGCAGAAATAATGGATGCCGCTCATGCCGGTGGACTCGGAGGAACTTTTGGTGGTTCACCGACTGCAGTTGCCGCTGGTGTTGCCGTAATGGAACAGTATGAATCTGGCAACTGGTTCAATCGTGCATTGGAAATTGGTGAAATTATTTCTGGTCGTCTGAATGCCATGAAGAACAGCTATCCAGTCATTGGAGATGTTAGAGGTCGCGGCGCTATGCAAGCAATCGAGCTGGTAGAACCTGGAACAAAGAATCCAAACCCTGCAGCTACCGAAGCGCTACTCAAGCACTGTCACCAAAACGGAGTATTGGTTCTAAACGCTGGTACCTATAACAACGTGCTTAGATTCCTGCCTCCTCTTGCCATTTCTGATGAATTAGTGCATGACGCGCTAGATGTCTTGGCTGCCGGTTTGGCAAAGCTCTAAAAATCACTTAGGGTGGGGAGGAGCCCGAAAAACGGGCTCTTGTTGGTTTATTAGGGATCAAAGGTGATTCATGTCTTCCGCGTATACCGATCGCGAAAAGTTGAAAGACTTAATGCGCTCGGAAAACAATCGATTTATTTCTACTCACCCACGCTCACGCGAAGCCTATGAGAGGGCCAAATCCGGGTTAGTGGGCGGCGTACCCATGATCTGGATGGCTAAGTGGCCGGGGCCTTTCCCGCTATACGTCAACAAGGCCAAGGGCTCCAGGTTTACCGACGTTGATGGCTTGGAGTATTCCGACTTCTGTCTAGGTGACACCGGGTCAATGTGTGGCCACGCTCCTGATGCCACTGTCCGAGCCGTGCAGAAGCAATCGGCTCGAGGCTTCACCTTCATGCTGCCAACCGAGGATGCACGCATCAATGGGGAAATTCTTGCCGAGCGATTTGGGCTACCCAAGTGGCAATTCACGCTAAGTGCAACTGATGCCAATCGTCATCTTCTGCGCTACGCCAGGCACGTGACCGGACGACCCAAAATAGCAGTGCATGACTACTGCTACCACGGCACCGTTGATGAAACATTCGCTGTTATGGACGATGACGGAAAAACCGTGCCCAGAAGAGACAACGTCGGGATGCCCATCGACCTCGATAAAACCACAGTCGTTATTCCATTCAATGACCTAAAAGCGGCGGAGAAAGCATTCGCATCTGGACAAGTAGCTGCAATGCTCATGGAGCCAGCGTTGACAAATATTGGAATTGTGCTGCCCAAACCCGGCTATCTGAAGGGAATGCAGGAGCTCTGTCAAAAATACGGCGTTATTTGGATTCTTGATGAAACTCACACCATCTCTGCTGGACCTGGCGGAATGACTTCGATCGAGGGACTGAGCCCAGACGCAATTGTTCTGGGAAAAACTATTGGTGGTGGTGTTGCCGTTGGTGCCTACGGGCTAACGGAGGAACTGGCATTGAGAATTTCCTCATCGATGCGACTTGAAAGTATTGACGTTGGCGGAGTTGGTGGAACTCTGGCAGGTAATGCTCTTTCGATGGCGGCTGTGAGAGCCACTCTCACCAAGGTTATGAAGCCCAAGGCGTTCGATCACATGATTGATTTGGCAAAAAAGTGGGAACGAAACGTCCAGTCCGTGATTGACGAATACAAATTGCCCTGGCAAGTATCTCGCATCGGTGCTCGAGGCGAATACAGCTTCCGCTCGACTCCTCCCCTGACAGGAAGAGAAGCATCGGACGATGATGATTTCGAGCTTCAGCAGTATCTGCAACTTCACGCGATAAATCGTGGCGTGCTAATGACGCCATTTCACAACATGGCACTGATGAGCCCTGAGACTTCTGAGCGCGACCTAAAGCGTCACGACAAGCATTTCCGAGAAGCGGTGCAGTTACTTTTTGGCTAGCTTGCGCTGTTTGATAGATGAGCGCACTTGCACAGTTACAACTATGGCGATTGCAACAATGAAGACCATTGATCCAATCACGTTGGCCTCTGGCGGAATACCTCGAGCAGCCGCTGTGTAAACAAACTTCGGGAAGGTGTCAATCGATCCTGAGTTGAACTGGGTAATGATGAAGTCATCAAAACTCAGCGCAAATGCCAACATTGCGGCAGCCAAGATGCCTGGCAGTAGCAACGGAAAGGTGATCTTCATAAACACCTGAGCCGGATTGGCGTAGAGGTCTCGACCTGCTTCTTCCAATGCTGGGTCTAGAGTAGCCACTCTGGCTTTGACCGTTACCACAACAAAACTCAAGGTGAACATTGTGTGAGCAATGATGACAGTCAGCATGCCCTTAGGCCATCCGAAATCAAGGAATTGTGCCGCTAAACCGGCACCCATCACCACTTCGGGAGTTGCAAGTGGCAAGAACAAAAGCAGGTTCGTAGCGGAGCGGAACTTGAATTTGTAGCGGACCAGAGCAATCGCAATCATGGTTCCAAGGACAGTTGCTATCAGGGTCGCTGAAACTGCAATTATCAAAGAGTTTGCAAAAGCATCACAAACGTCTTGCTGGTTGCAAACGTTGAGCCAATTGTCGAACGTAAAACCACGCCAGATGATGTTTGACTTAATTGAGTCATTGAATGAAAAGACGAAGGTATAGGCGATTGGAATGCCCAGGAACAAAAAGGTGAGAAAAACGTAGGTTGGCAGTAGGTATTTACCCAGTGAGAATTTCATAGCAGGTCATCCGTTCCACTACGTCGCACATAAGCTGACACCAAAATCACAATTGCGGCCATTAGCAACACGGACAGCGCTGATGCAGTTGGGTAATCCTGAATCCTTAGGAAGTTAGCCTCCACCACGTTTCCAATCATGGCTGTATCGGGTCCTCCTAAGAAGTCTCGACTGGCAACGACGTAATCTCCACTAATTGGAATGAAAGTAAGCAGTGTTCCTGAGATTACGCCTGGAAGAGATAGCGGGAATGTGATTTTTCTGAAGGTCGTTATGGGGTTTGCGTACAAGTCGCCGCTTGCCTCCAAAAGTCGAAGATCGAGACGATCTAGATTTGAAAAAATTGGCAAAGTCATAAATGGAATGAAGTTATAGACCAGACCAAAGATCACAGCAAAGTCCGTGCCGATGATGTAGCTGTCTGTTCCAAAAATCCCAAAAGATTTGAGAGTATTCACAATCCAGGAATCATTTGAAAAAATCTGCTTCCAAGCAAAGGTCCTGAGAAGCATCGAAATGAAAAATGGGGCGATGACTAGGGTCAGTAACAAACCCTTTAGTAGCGGCTTGTTTCTAGCCTTGACCGCAATGAAGTATGCAAGAGGGTAGCTAATGGCCAATGCGACGACTGTGGCTATCAAAGCAAACATGAATGAGCGCAGGATTTGCGGCATGTACTGCTCAACCGCGAAAAGGTAGTTCCCAAACTCCACCGCATAGTCATATCTACCAATGTCCCCAGATGCACTCGGGGTCTTTAGTGAGGTGAGAATTAGTGAGAACAGCGGTGTTAGAAAGAACAGACCAAGATAGGCGATACCGGGCAGCAGTAACAGGAGTGCTACGCGGCCAGCCTTCTTTGGCGCTTGCTTCTTAGCAGCAGTCGATCCACCAAGTGCAACGAAGGCCATTAGGCGTCTTCTTTGCCGGTTGGCAGATCAGCTAGACCGAAGCTGTGTTCGACCTGCCAACTGACCCAAACTTGCGCTCCGAGTTCAACGACTGGTGATTTCCCTACGTTTTGAGCAAACACGATGATTTCGCCAATTTCAGGGATGTCAATTAGGTACTGATTGGAAACACCGGTAAATCGAATGTCGGTGATTTCGCCTGGCCCTAAAACGTTGTTTGTGGATGTCGCTTCAGGTTTTGTTGCGTGGAACTGGGTTTTCTCAGGCCTCACACCAATTGCAATCTTGCCTGTGGTCTTTTCAGACCGAGCCACTGGGGCGGTGATTTTGTTGCCCTTGAAGTTGATCGAAACAGCCTCGGAGTTTGTTTCTGAAACTTCACCAACAAAGATATTCGACTGTCCGAGGAACTTAGCAACGAAGGCGGTCTTGGGTCTGTCATAGAGCTTTTCTGGGGCACCCATTTGCTCAATCTGGCCCTTGTTCATAACAGCCACGATGTCAGCCATATCCATGGCTTCTTCTTGATCGTGAGTTACGTGCAAGAAAGTGAGCCCGACTTCCATCTGAATGTACTTCAGTTCAATCTGCATCTGACGACGCAGCTTTAGGTCCAATGCACCCAGCGGCTCATCGAGTAGCAAGAGGGCAGGGCGATTAACGAGAGCACGAGCGAGAGCAACTCTCTGCTGCTGACCGCCCGATAGCTGAGCGGGACGTCGCTCGGCCATGTGGCCAAGTTCAACCATGTCAAGAGCCGCTTGGGCCTTAACCATAGGGTCGTCGACTTTTCTTTGGCGCAGACCGAAGGCAACATTTTCAATCACGCTCATGTGAGGGAAAAGTGCGTAGTTCTGAAAGACAGTGTTGACTGGTCTTTCGTGCGGCTTTAGATCAATTACGTCTTTGCCACCGATGAGAATCTTGCCACTGGTTGGATTCTCAAGCCCAGCAATCATTCTCAGAGTTGTGGTTTTTCCGCAACCGGAAGGCCCCAGCAGAGCGAAAAACTGACCAGCTGGAACTTTTAAATCTAGGTTTTCAACCGCAACGAAACCGGGGAATTCTTTCCTCAGGCCAACAAGCTCGAGGTCTTTTCCCCCGGCTCCGAAGTCGATCGACACTAGGCGCCTAGCAGCAGGTTCTGCCAAGCAGAAGAAAAGCGCTGCTCCTCTTGTCCAGTTAGGGCACGGAATGCCTTGCTCTTTGCAAGAGTGTCAGCGTTCGGGAAAATCAATTGGTTTTCCGCAAGAGCTGGGTCAATTGACGCCGCAACGTCCTGAGCACCAACCACCGGAGTGATGTAGTTGACCCAGAGCGCAAGCTCAGCAGCGTTGACAGGGTCGTAGTAGTAGTTGATCAGCTTCTCTACGTTCTTCTTGTGGGTGGCACCCATTGGCGTAATGAACCAGTCGGCCCACAGGGTCACGCCTGAGTCTGGGAACACAAAGCCATAAGGCTCTGGGTTATCTTCGGTTCCCTCGTTGGCATTGATTACTGTGATGTCACCGCTCCATGCAGTAGCAGCAATGATGTTGCCGGTGGCTAGGTCATCTAGGTAGCTGTTACCTCGAACGTTGAAAATTTGTCCACCATCGATTTGTTGCTTGATGGCCTCGATTGCAACCATGAATGCATCCTCTGTCAAGCTCTCAGCAGAAGTGATGTCAATTCCTTGGCTCATTAGAACTAAACCAACGCTGTCGCGCATTTCCGAAAGAAGACCGACGCGTCCCTTCAGCTCAGCTGCCCAAAGGTCAGCGATCGAACCAGGGGCATCTTTACCGGTTGCGTCTCTGTAAGCCTGCTTGTTGTAACCAATTCCAGCAAATCCAGCTTGCCAAGGAATGACATAGGTACGGTCTGGATCTTCTGGGGCGCCTAGGTAGGACGGTGCAAGGTTGGCAACCTTGTTTGGCATGTTTGCATCGTCATACTGCTGCAAGTAACCGAGATTTAGAATGCGTTGCGCCATCCAACCAGTTGGGCAGGCAACGTCTGCACCGATGTCTTGACCTAGCTCTAGCTGGTCTTTAACTTTCGCGTACCAGGTGTCGTTGTCATCGATTTCAATTTTGTAGTCAACGGTGATTCCAGACTGCTGCTCAAATCTTTCTAGGGTTGGGTAGTTGCCTTCGTCATCTTCATCCATGTAGGCGGTCCAGTTGTGCCAAACCAATACCGGTTCAGTGTCAGAAACATCCACTGCAGGAGTAAGCGCGGTTTCTGCTGGTGCACATGACGCCAAGGTCAATGCAGCTGCAGTTCCTCCCACACCAGCGAGCGCCGCACGACGCGAAATCTGGGTTTTTCGAGCTAAGTCAATTAGCTCTCTGAGCATTGGGTCGTTTGGTAGCTCTCGCTTCTCCATGTTTTCTCCTATTTTTTAAGGCAACGAAGTAAGGAAAAGTTTCGCACACTTTCCCGCCCCGAAGCTGGCTTGAAACCGAATTTTTACCTTTAGTCTCCGATGTAGTGCATGACGTGCTTGATGCGGGTGTAGTCCTCAAAACCATAGGCAGAAAGGTCTTTGCCATATCCAGAGTGCTTGAAGCCTCCGTGGGGCATCTCAGCGGCTAGTGGGATGTGGGTGTTGATCCAGACCGCACCAAAGTCAAGGTGCTTGGCAAAGCGCATGGCCCTGGTGTGGTTATTGGTCCAGACAGAGGAAGCTAATCCGTACTTCACATCGTTCGCCCAGGTAAGAGCCTGCTCATCTCCAGTGAAGCGCTGAACCGTTAGCACCGGACCAAAGATCTCATCCTGGATGTGCTCATCAGTCTGCCTGAGTCCTGAGATAACAGTTGGCTCGAGGAAGTATCCCTTGCCCGAAAGTTGGTTTCCACCAGTTTCAATCTTTGCGTGAGCAGGGACTCGGTCAATGAATCCCTTTACTCGCGATAGCTGGCTTGCGTTGTTGACAGGACCAAACAAAATGTCTGCATCCGATGGCTTACCAACCTTTGCCGAAGCCTTAACCTCAGCTAAAAGAGCTGCCATGAATCTGTCATAACCTGCGTCTTCTACCAACAGACGAGTGGCTGCAGTGCAATCCTGACCAGCATTGAAAAAGCCGGCAGCAACAATTCCAGCAGCTGCTCGTTCCATGTCTGCATCAGCAAAAACGATTACTGGGGCCTTACCACCAAGCTCAAGGTGAACCTTCTTTAGATCTAGAGCAGCGGTCTTAGCCACCTCCATACCTGCCCGAACCGAGCCTGTAATGGAAACCATTTGAGGAATCTTGTTTTCAACCATCATGCGACCGGTGTCTCGGTCACCAGTGATGACATTGAAAACTCCAGGCGGTAGGAACTTATTCGCTATTTCAGCGAGCAACAGAGTTGAAACTGGTGTGGTGTCTGAAGGCTTTAGGACAATAGTGTTTCCAGCGGCAATGGCTGGTGCAAACTTCCAAACTGCCATGTTGAGTGGATAGTTCCATGGAGTTACCTGACCAATAACACCAATTGGCTCGCGGCGAATAGAAGAGGTGTGGTCTTTGGTGTATTCAGCTGTTGCGCGTCCCTCTAAGTTTCTCGCGGCGCCTGCAAAGAATCGAATTTGATCAACTGATGGCACCATTTCAAAATCAACCAGTGTTGCTCGAGGTTTACCAGTGTTTTCGCTCTCGACATCAGCTGCTTCGCCGGCGCGCTTTTCTAACTCATCAGCAATACGGAAGAGTGCGAGTTGTCGCTCACTTGGCGTTGTCTGACTCCACTCTTTGAATGCTTCATGCGCTACCTGAAAAGCGTTTTGCACATCTTCCGCACCAGAAATCGGTGCGTTGGCATAGACCTCTTCAGTTGAAGGATTTATTACATCGCTATATTTGCCGGACGCTGGATCTGTGTACTTACCACCAACGAAATTCTGTAGCTTCTTGGCCACTATTACTCCTCATCGAGTTGTTCTAGAAGATGCTAAACCTCTAGGGGCTTCTCGGCAAAATTAAGCCAAAAACCTGCTGATTTCGTAACTTATTGATAAACAAACTTCGGATTTAAGGGCAAAAGGCGCCCTTGACTGTGATACTCGAAACATGACTCGCATGGCCCGTGCCCGCCAATCCCACCTGGATGAAGTCTCAAAGCTCATAATCGAGCAGCTTCAAAAGGACGGTAGGAAGTCCTACGCCGAAATCGGCAAGGTGGTTGGCCTGAGCGAAGCGGCAGTTCGGCAAAGGGTTCAAAAACTCACTGAATCTGGAGTTCTCCAGATTGTCGCAGTAACTGACCCCCTAAAACTGGGCTTTTCTCGCCAGGCAATGATCGGAATTCGCTGCGTGGGAGATTCTATGCAGGTGGCTGATGCAATCGCCAAGATTCCGGCTGTGGACTATGTAGTTATAACAGCTGGTAGTTTTGACGTAATGGCGGAAGTCGTCTGCGAGGACGATGACCAACTGATTGAGCTACTGAACGATAAAATTAGGTCGTTACCAGGAGTAGTTAGCTCCGAGACCTTTGTCTATCTTCGTTTGCACAAGCAGTTCTACAACTGGGGAACCAGATAGAAAGTTACAAGTGATAATCAATGGCGATTTCAGAGAGCAAGAAGACCAACCCTCTAGCTAACCTGCTCAAACCACTTCTCAAGCGAACAAGCTCAGAGCCGGAGCTTGCGCTGCTAGACGCGATGCAAGCTGGTAAAGAGGTCGGCGACAAAGAGTGGCAAAAATCTGGCAAGGAGCACAGCTGGCTCCACTTCACTCGACACTCCCCCTTTAGCAAGGGAGACATGAACATCATTGTTCGAGGCGAGGGGCACTTCATCTACGACTCGAAGGGCAACAAGCTCATCGACGGCCTCTCCGGTCTTTTCACTTGCAACGCAGGTCACGCCAGGCCCGAACTAGCGGCAGCTGCTCAAAAGCAAATGATGGAACTGGATTTCATGCCACTTTGGTCATATGGCCACCCGCGAGCTATTGAGCTGGCAGAAAAGCTTTTGTCAATTGGCCCCGAGGGAATGAATCGCATTTTCTTCACTACCGGAGGAACCGAAGGTGTCGAATCCGCTTGGAAAATTGCCAAGCAGTACTTCAAGATGACTGGGAAGCCCCAAAAGCACAAAGTAATTTCGCGCATGACTGCCTACCACGGAACCAGCCATGGAGCTCTTTCCATCACAGGCATTCCAGCTTTCAAGCAAATGTTTGAGCCTCTTGTTCCATCAGCCTTTAGAGTTCCCAACACCAACTACTACCGTGCTCCGCACGAGTTCGCGAACGAAGATGAGTTTGGTATTTGGGCAGCAAATCGCCTGGAAGAAGCAATTTTGTTTGAGGGTCCTGACACAGTTGCAGCATTCTTTGTTGAACCTATTCAAAACGCAGGCGGTTGTTTCACTGCTCCTAAGTCTTACTTCAAGCGGATCCGCGAAATTTGCACGAAGTATGACGTGATTTTGGTTGCCGACGAAACAATCACGGGATATGGAAGAACTGGTGAATGGTTTGGATCGATTCGTTATGACATCCAGCCAGACATGATGATCACCGCTAAGGCAATTACCTCTGGAGCGCAACCGCTGGGAGCGCTATTCCTGAAGGAAAAATTCTTTGAGCCTTTCAAAGACGGAGTTTCAACGCTTGCCCACGGCTATACCTTTGGTGGCCACCCCGTTGCTTGTGCCGTTGCTTTGGCCAACCTTGAAATCTTTGAGCGCGAAAATCTAATCGAGAGAGCTAGAACAAATTCTCCGATCTTCCGAAAGACCCTTGAAAAACTCTATGATCTTCCAATTGTCGGAGACGTTCGCGGTGATGGCTACTTCTTTGCTGTTGAAATTGTCAAGGACAAGAAGACCAAGGAGACACTATCCAGAGCAGAGTCAGAGAAGTTATTGCGTGGCTTTCTCAACAATGCGCTGTTGGAGGCAGGAATTTATTGCCGCGCGGATGACCGAGGAGACCCGGTGATTCAGCTAGCTCCTCCGCTAACCTGCGGCCCGAAGGAGTTCGACGAAATCGAAGCGATTTTGCGCAAGGTGCTGACTGAAGCCTGGAAGAGACTCAACGGCTAGTTTTGTCCAACTATCGCTCACTGAGTTTTTGGCACGACTCACTTACTGAGTCGCTAGAACCTCGCCCTACTCCAAGCGGCCGGGACTTCGATGTTCTCATTCTGGGTGCCGGCTTCACTGGCTTATGGACTGGGATCTATTTGCTAAGAAGTCAACCTCAGCTGAGGGTTGCGATTTTGGAAAAAGAGATAGCGGGATTCGGTGCATCGGGTCGCAACGGCGGTTGGTGCTCCGCTCTATTTCCCTGGTCAACCACCCTTCTTGCCAAAGAGTTTGGCATCGAAAAAGCTAAGGCTCTTCGAATGGCCATGATTGAGTCGGTGGATCAGATTGGCAAGCTAACCAAAGAGTTAGGAATCGACTGCGACTATCAAAAAGCTGGCACCTACACCTTGATTCGCTCTGCTGCCCAGAACCAAAAAGCCATCGCTGCAATCGAAGAAGCAAGGCAGTTTGGGGTCGATGGACTTACGCTCCTGGACGCGAAGAATTCTCCACTGGCAACCATTAGTCAAGGCGCAGTTTTTGATCCCGCGTGCGCAAGCATCCATCCTGCAAAGCTAGTGAGAGGTTTGGCGGTAGCTTTTGAAAAGTTGGGTGGCACATTGTTTGAAACCACCCAGGTCTTCGACTTCAAGCCGGGCTCAGTTCGAACCAGTCAAGGTGACTTCACAGGTGAATTTATTGTGGACGCACTGGAGGGTTATCGATCCACCCTTCCTGGCAAGAAAAGAGAATCGCTGCCACTGTATTCGCTGATGATTGTCACCGAACCCATTCCGTCTGAAGTGCTCGATGGTCTGGGTATTAAACCTGGCGCTACATTTGCTGACTTTAGAAATTTGATCATCTACGGTCAGCGAACAAAGGACAATCGAATCGCTTTTGGCGGAAGAGGCGCCCCCTATCACTTTGGTTCCAGAGTGAGAAATAGTTATGACAGAGTCCCGGCCATCCACGCTCACCTCGAGCGAGAGCTTAAGGACCTCTTTCCAGAATTGGCCAGATACCGAATCACTGATCGTTGGGGTGGTGCACTAGGAGTTTCCCGAGACTGGATGGCTTCTGTGAAGTTAGATCCCGTGACCAAGATCGCGCAGGCGGGCGGTTATGTCGGTGACGGGGTTGGCACTTCCCATTTGGCCGGAAAGATTTTGGCCGACCTGATTTTGAGTCGGGATACTCCGGAGACTTCTCTTTGCCTCGTCAATCACTCGTCTCCTAAGTGGGAAGTTGAACCGCTTCGATTCATTGCGGCGCGTGGAGCCATGGTGGCGGCTCGCTTGGCTGACAAGCTCGAGTCTTTCACTGGTAGAAAGTCTTTCATCTCGAGGATCATCGGCTGGCTCACTGGTAAGTGACCCATCAATCACCGTCAGTTCAACTTGCCTGTCAGCAATCCTCCCTTCAGCTATGAGAGCACTGTGCTCAGCTCGAACTTTCAAGTGGCCGCTGGCCGACTCAAGTCGAGTGCCAATGACTACAAATCGCAGAGTTTGCTGTCGTTCTGCAACTAAGACATCTAGAAAGTCACCTGCAGATTCTCCATCGACCAAGACTGTGAATGGATAGGAAACTTTCGCCCTACTGTGCAGGGACTTAGTAAAGAGGTCTCTTTCTTCAAAGATTGAGGGGTCAACTGCCTGAAAAGATTTGATGGCATCTTTGTGGGTGCTTACCCACCACAGCTCCTCATTGGCAGAAGCAAACAGGAAAGCCAGCAATCGAGTGCAGTGATCAAGCTTTCCCTCCAATAAAAAGTCTCCTGTCTGCGAAACTGCTGGCAAAACATAGACCTGATTTTCCTGGTCATAGACAACACCAGGTTCTTTTTGAAAGCCCTGGTCCAGCGCCACTGGTTTATCCGTCAAAAAACCAAGACGGGGAAGCAAAAGAAGGAGGCAGCTAAGGATTGAAACAGCCAACAAAAGTGGGTCTCCTTGAATAAACAAGTGAGCCCCGTAGAGAAGGCTTGGCAATAGGGCTAAAAAGAGCACCTGATAATGATGTAACAGGTCTGATCTCCTGGGGTGATCAGGCTGAGGCTGTGGATAAGTGAATTCATTCCAAATTCTTCGCTAGCTTTTACATATGTCGGAAATAGCCGCTCGAAAGGTAATGCAAACCTCACTCGGGAAGGTGTCCATCACATCTTCCGAGGTGGCCCTAACTTCTCTAGAGTTCCTGCCGGGTAGAAGCTCTCTAAAAGATTTCTCTGGCAGTCCCCATGCCAAGGCATTGGTCGAGGATGCTGCAAGGCAACTCGATGAGTATTTTCGAGGAGAGCGAAGACGGTTTGATCTGAAGCTGGCTCCAACAGGCACTAAGTTTCAACAGCAAGTTTGGCAACAGATTCAAAAGATTCCCTTTGGACAAACCATCAGTTACGGAGCGATTGCTAAGGCAATCAAGAAGCCATCAGCTGCAAGGGCGGTAGGCGGAGCTGTCGGCGCCAACCCCCTGGCAATTTTTATACCGTGTCATCGGGTGATGGGCTCCACTGGAAAACTCACTGGGTATTCAGGCGGAAATGGAATCCCAACAAAAAAGAAGCTACTGGCATTAGAAGGTATTGAACATCGATGAGTAAAACCAGGAAGCATGCAGATGGAAGGGTCCGCTGTAGTTGGGTCACCGATGACAAGATTTACATTGATTACCACGACAGCGAGTGGGGAACCGCCACCCTAGATCGGCGAGAGCTATTTGAAGGAATTTGCCTTGAGGGCTTTCAAGCCGGGCTTAGCTGGCTAACTATTCTCAAAAGAAGAGAGGGCTTTCGGGATGCCTTTGACAACTTT
>CAEZST010000018.1_pt1 | contig 23365 bp, 21 predicted proteins | sample 7264041 | NCBI WGS metagenome assembly CAEZST01 (sample SAMEA6813785, study PRJEB35770) | uncultured Aquiluna sp. | biome: Freshwater; feature: Freshwater reservoir; material: water | place: Czech Republic | collected 2016-08-15 | depth 0.5m m | reverse complement strand
ATATGAGATTGAAAATGCGTGGCAGGTTTTGGTTGGCGATTATGTGACTGCCGATGAAGGAACTGGAATCGTCCATCAGGCTCCCGCTTATGGTGAAGACGACCAGTTGCTTTGCAGTGCGCAGGGAATCCCAACCTACGTTTCAGTTAATGAACGCGGGCAATTCAATTCAGTGGTGGCACCTTATGAAGGACAGCATGTCTTCGATGCCAATAAACCAATCACTCAGGATCTGAAGAGTGCCGGAAGGCTATTTAGACAGGCTTCTTACGAGCACTCTTACCCTCACTGCTATCGCTGCAAGAACCCGCTAATTTACAAAGCGGTTTCGTCCTGGTTTGTGGAAACTACAAAGCTTCGTGATCGCATGCTTGAACTAAATCAACAAATCAATTGGGTGCCTGAGCACACCAAAAACGGCAGCTTCGGCAAGTGGTTAGAGAATGTCAGGGATTGGGCCATTTCTCGAAATCGTTTCTGGGGTGCACCGATTCCAGTGTGGAAATCGGACGATCCAAAGTATCCACGAATTGACGTCTACGGCTCTCTTGCAGAGCTCGAGAAGGATTTTGGAATTAGCCCGAGTGATTTCCATAGACCAGTCATCGATGAACTAGTGAGACCGAACCCTGATGACCCTACGGGCAAGTCCATGATGCGCAGGGTGCCTGAAGTGTTGGATTGCTGGTTTGAGTCTGGCTCTATGCCTTTCGCACAGGTTCATTACCCATTTGAAAACCAGGAGTGGTTCGACACTCATTTTCCAGGTGATTTCATCGTTGAATATGTAGGACAGACCAGAGGCTGGTTCTACACCTTGCACGTTCTTTCAACCGCACTGTTTGACAGACCTGCTTTCAAAAACGCCATCAGCCACGGCATTGTTCTTGGCAATGACGGACAAAAAATGTCTAAGTCACTTCGTAACTACCCGGACGTGAACGAAGTTTTCGATCGTGATAGCTCCGACGCCATGCGGTGGTTCCTGATGTCGTCCACCATTTTGCGCGGCGGAAACCTTGCTGTAACTGAACAGGGAATTCGTGAGGGCGTTAGGCAGGCGCTGCTACCACTTTGGAATAGCTACTATTTCTTTTCGCTCTATGCAAACGCGTCTAGCTATCAAGCAAGCCCAAGTTACGGATCCCAAGATCTTCTCGATAGATATATCTTGTCCAAGACTCATCAACTGATTGTTTCTGTTCAGGCCGACCTGGATCAATTTGACAGCTATCAGGCTTCGGCGAAAGTCCGAGAATTCGCTGAAGTGCTGACTAATTGGTACATCAGACGTTCTCGAGATCGCTTTTGGGCGGGTGACAAAGATGCATTTGACACTCTTTACACAGTTCTTGAAGCCACTCTTCGCGTAGTTGCGCCGCTGCTCCCAATCGTTGGTGAGGAAATGTGGCGAGGACTCACTGGTGGTAGATCTGTGCATCTCGAGTTTTGGCCGGAAGCCGAAGAGTTTCCTATAGATTCCGATCTGGTGAGAGACATGGACGCCATCCGAGAAGCCGCATCCGTAGCGCTCTCTCTTAGGAAGGCCGCAGGTTTGCGAGTGCGCTTACCGCTCAGTGAATTGACAATTGCCGTTGATGCAGCTGATTCACTTGCTCGCTATTCCGATCTAATTGCTGATGAGCTGAATGTTAAGAAGATTTCTGTCGTTAGGGCTACCGATGAGGTTGCTAAACAGTTCGGTCTTACGAAAACTCTCACCGTAAACGCCAGGGCTTTGGGGCCAAGACTAGGCAAAGCTGTCCAAGACGTGATTCAACAGGCAAAAGCTGGTAAATGGGAATTGTCAGGTCAGGGAGTAATGGTCGGAACCACTGAACTGTTTAAAGGCGAATATGAAGTAGCACTACAAGCAAATTCATCCGATGGAACCGCAGCCGGAGTTACCTCTAACGGTTTTGTACTTCTCAATCTGGTAGTCACCGAAGAGCTTGAGCAAGAGGGTATTGCACGTGATTCAATTCGACACGTTCAACAGGCAAGAAAAGACGCCGGACTTGATGTTTCAGATCGAATTAGTTTGACGATTTCCTCGGACCCTGCAACCCTCTTAGCGCTTACTAAACACAGTGACCTTATTGGGCAAGAAACGCTTGCCACGCAACTACAGCTCATCGAAGGTGTCGGTTCCTTGCCGGTTGGGGAGAGCGCTCAAATCATGATTGAGTTATCTAAACAGTGACTCAATCTTCAATGCAGCTAGCTCTGGATGAGCTGTATTCAAGAAAACCAGAGCATCAGATGCGGCCGCGTTTGGAACCAACACGGATTGCTTCTGAGATGCTTGGGAATCCGCAGGCAAACTACCCAATCATTCACATCACTGGCACAAATGGAAAAACCTCAACTGCCAGAATCATTGAACGCATTCTGCGTGAGTTAGGGCTCAGGACTGGAAGACTGACTTCACCTCACTTGGTTCGATTTAACGAACGCATTTCACTTGACGGTGAGCCAATTGAAGATGAGCGTTTCCTGCTCACCTACAACGAAACCAAGCCGCTGCTGGAATTGGTGGACCAAAGACTGCTTGAGTCTGGCGAGCAACCTCTGACATTTTTCGAGGCCATGACTGCTATCGCTTTCCAAGTCTTTTCTGATGCACCGGTAGATGTCTTGGTCTTGGAAGTCGGAATCGGTGGGGAATGGGACTCGACTAACGTTGCGGATGCTGATGTGGCTGTCTTTACGTCAATTTCGCTGGATCACATGAAACAGTTGGGCAACACAGTTGAAGAAATAGCAACCACTAAAGCCGGAATCATCAAAGACAAGTCAGTTGTTGTATCTAGCACTCAACCAGCCAGTGTTGCTGATGTGCTGATGGCCAGAGCTAAACAAAATTTCTTGATAGCTGGAACCGATTTTGAGTTAGTGGATGCGAGTAGCGAAGGATACGGAACTAGATTTTCAGTTTCAGGTAGTGCTGGCAACTATCCAAGCCTGTGGATGCCAATCATAGGTGCCCATCAGGCCGAGAACGCGGCTACCGCGATAGCTGCTGTCGAACAGTTTCTTGGAGGTCGAAGCATTGCGGATGAGTACCTCAGATCGGCAATTGCCGACGCGGTAAGTCCTGGGAGACTGCAAGTAGTGAATAAAAACCCCTTGATTGTTTTAGACGGTGCACACAATCCTGCTGGCATTGCGAGCCTAGAGCGCTCCATCACACAGCACTTCGGGGACCCAAATCGAATTGGTTTGGTAGCAATGGTCGCTGACAAAGACATTGACACAGCTGCTCAGCAATTTGCCCAGTTGTTCCCCCGGATAGTGGTAACTGAGCTAGCAGGTGAACGAGTTTTGCCAGCGAATGACTTCGCTAAGAGAATTCAAGAACACGGCGGCAACGTAGTTGAAACCCAGCCAAATCTCAGAGAAGCCCTCAAATTCGCCAAAGAATTGGCAGAAGCAGAGGATTTGGCTTTGTTTATTACAGGTTCGCTCTATCTAATTGGTGGAGTTCTGGGAGAATTGCAGCTAGATGACGATGAAGAATAAATCTACTAAGCGCTTACTGGCCTCAATTGTCTTGAGCTTCCAGTCAATTGTCATATTTTTTGCAACCCTGACTGCTTTTGGTCTAAAAATGGCGGATCAAGCTTCAACTCTTCCACCAATTGAGTTGATTTGGGGAATTGGCTTGAGCCTTGCCTTGCTGGCTATCATCACTCCTGCCCTGTTGAGAAAACCAGTTGGCTATTGGATTGGGTGGATTATTCAGGCCGCGCTGCTAGTAAGTGGCTTTTGGCTATGGGGAATGTTTGTCATTGGCTCGATTCTGGTCGGACTTTGGATTTGGGGGTTAGTCGCAGGAGCGACAATCGATAAAGCAAGAGAGAATTACAACAAGTTGATGGGAGAGCAAAGTGAACGCGACCCTAGTTCTTATTAAGCCTGACGGAGTCAGGCGCAATTTGGTCGGCGAAATAATCGCGCGTTGCGAGGCCAAGGGCTACAAGGTTGCTGACCTTAGATTGGTCCAACCAAATCGCGAACTGCTGGAACAGCACTACGCAGAACACAAAGGGAAGCCTTTTTATGAGCCCCTACTCGAATTCATGCTTTCCGGCCCAACTGTCGCTCTAAGGCTCGAAGGAGAGAGAGTGATTGAGGGATTCAGAAATCTTGCTGGGGCAACCGATCCAACTCTTGCTGCTCCAGGAACTATTCGTGGAGATTTGTCCAGAGATTGGGGCACCAAGGTGATTCAGAATCTTGTTCACGGCTCTGACTCAGAAGAAAGCGCTAAGCGCGAGCTCGCTATTTGGTTCTAAAACAGTGTGGGCCAGAAGTCCCAGAACTGAATGATGATAAAACCAATCAAAGTGGCGTAGGTAAGTATTGTTGCGACCCATGCCCATTCATATATGACCTCACCAAAACTGACAAGTTTTTTACCAAGGTGTCCCTCTTTGCCTGTGTAACCGAGGATCGACCAAAAGAGTGGAATGGTTGCAGTCCATGCCACCATGCAATAAAGACATAGTGCACCGATGTCATAGACACTTTGGCTGAATAGCCAAATGACAAAGACCATCGCCAAAACGTGCCCAGCAAGAAATAGTTGCCAAAACCAACTTGCAAACTTTGCTCCAGCCAAGATGGCGAAACCAATGACAACGGGAGCGAAGAATGCCGCCAAGCCAATTAGAGGATTTGGGAAACCAAATAGGGCAGCTTGCTCAGAGAGCATCACTGATTTACAGCTAATAAAAGGGGAGATGTCGCAGGCAGTGGCTGCACCTGGATCCCCAGCAACCTTGATGCGTTCCAGGGTCAGCCCAAAGCTGGCTGTCCAGCCGATGGCGCCAAAAATAATGAGGAATACAGGGAACACAGACGAATTATCCCATTTTCCGCCTTGCCGTGGCATACTTCTAGGTAGATGCGATCACACTCGCATCGCAGGTTTCGTCAAGAACAACGGGTTTTTGACGCATTAGGTTTCGATTTAGGTTGCGGCCTAAATCACTCGAACCGGGCTACCGGGGTGTGAACCAGGGCCCAGCATAGGCACTCGTGGCAAAGAAAAAAGAAGAACCAGCCAAACCGGCGGTTACCCAGCTAATCTTCCAAGCACCCTCGCTTCCAACACCAAAAATTGAGCGCGCTCCAAAGAAAAAGGCAGAACCAAAGCCTGAACGCAAGGAACGAGTAAAGAAGGAATCTCCCAAGGAAAAGACCAAACCCCAAAAAGCCCCTGCTAAAGAGGAGGACGGCTCGACCAGGGTAGAGGCGAAGCGAATCCGCAGACGAGATTCAAGAGACACCGGACGTCGTCGTTCAACGGTGACTCAAAGCGAATTCCTAGCACGCAGAGAGTCGGTCGACCGAAAACTAATCGTCCGCGAGGATGAGGGGCGATTCCAGATTGGCGTATTAGAAGACGGGCTACTAGTTGAGCACTATGTGACTCAGTCTCAGAGTGTGTCGATTATTGGCAACGTTTATTTGGGAAAAGTTCAAAATGTCTTGCCTTCCATGGAAGCGGCATTCGTTGACATTGGTCGCGGTCGAAATGCAGTTCTTTATTCGGGTGAAGTGGACTGGGAAGCGGCGGAAACCGGCAACCAACCGCGTCGAATCGAATTGGCTCTAAAGAGCGGCGATCAAGTTTTAGTTCAGGTGACCAAAGACCCAGTCGGACAAAAAGGCGCTCGTCTAACCTCTCAAATTTCACTCCCGGGAAGATTCCTGGTTTATGTTCCAGCCGGCAACATGTCTGGAATATCTAGAAAACTGCCAGAAGGTGAGCGAGCCAGGCTCAAGCAAATTCTCAAGGGAGCCCTTCCTGAAGAAGCAGGCGTAATTGTTCGAACTGCGGCTGAAGGCGCAACTGAAGAGCAGTTGAAACTTGATATTGAGCGCCTGCAAATGCAGTGGGAAGAAATCACTCGTCAGGCCGAAAAGGGCAAGGCTCCAATTCAGCTTCATTCGGAGCCCGAGCTTTTAGTGAAAATCATCCGCGATGTTTTCAATGAAGACTTCCAACAGCTGATTGTGAGCGGAAAAAATGCCAATGAAATCATTCGCAATTATCTAACAAACGTTGCCCCAGACTTGATGGAGCGACTAGTGGAGCACACCAGCAAAGAAGATATTTTTGATCACTTCCGAATTGGCGACCAAATTGTCAAGGCACTCGACAGAAAGGTTTATTTGCCCTCTGGCGGATCGCTGGTAATTGATCGCACAGAAGCTATGACTGTGGTGGACGTGAATACTGGAAAGTTCATCGGTTCTGGTGGCAACCTGGAGGAGACCGTAACGAAGAACAACCTGGAAGCAGCTGAGGAGATTGTTCGTCAACTTCGTCTGAGGGATATTGGCGGAATCATCGTGATTGACTTTATTGACATGATTCAAAGTTCAAACCAAGAGGCGGTCAGACGTCGCTTACTCGAGTGCTTGAGCAGAGACCGCACCAAGAATCAAGTCAGTGAGATTACTTCTCTGGGACTAGTCCAAATGACCCGCAAAAAGATCGGGGTAGGCCTCCTCGAGACCTATTCTGAAACTTGTGAGTGCTGCGGAGGCAGGGGACTAGTCATTCATGACGAACCCCGTTTCAAGGCAGCGGAGCAGCCCGAAGCCAAGAAGGGCAAGAAGAAAGAAGACAAGCAAGCCGTCAAAAAGGTCGTGACCGGAGAACAGGCCGATGCCCTGAAGTCGGTTGTGAACAAGATTGCCTCCGCGGCCAGCTCTGAGCCCTCCAAGGAGCCAGAAGGCAAAACCGAGATGCTGAACGCCGTTCTAGAGTCCCTTCCAGAGCCGGCAGACAAGCCTGCTCGTAAGCCTCGAAGAGCCAGCAGCATTATCCAGAAGGTCAAAGGCAAGAAGTAGGGGCTTTGGTTGACCCACCCTGGAATCTTGGCTAGAATTTCAGGCTGTTGCCCGCTCCTGAGGAGTGGAAGTCCCAGAAAGTTAGGTTAGAAGTGGTTTACGCAGTTGTTCGTGCCGGCGGCCGCCAAGAAAAGGTCGAAGTTGGCACCATCGTCACCATGAACCGGATTGAGCAATCATCCGGCACCGTTGAGCTACCTGCACTTCTAGTTGTGGACGGCGACAAAGTCACCTCTGACCCACAGGCTCTAGCCAAGGTCAAAGTTGTTGCCGAAGTTATCGACCAAACTCGTGGTCCAAAGATTGTTATCCAGAAGTACAAGAACAAGACTGGCTACAAGAAGCGTCAGGGTCACCGTCAGGATTTGACTCGCGTAAAAGTTACCGAGATTAAGTAGGTAGAGAAAAATGGCATCCAAAAAGGGAGTTAGCTCCACTCGTAACGGTCGCGATTCCAATGCTCAGCGACTAGGCGTAAAGCGCCACGACGGTCAAGCTGTAAACGCAGGAGAAATTTTGGTTCGTCAGCGTGGAACCCACTTCCACCCGGGTAAGAACGTTGGCATTGGAAAAGACGACACACTGTTTGCACTGGCCGCCGGTGCAGTTCAGTTCGGCTCCAAAGCTGGACGTCAAGTGGTGAACGTAGTCACCCAGTAAAGGTTTTCAAAACCGAGGCGGACCCGTTGGGTCCGCCTCTTTTTAGTTGAGGAGAGAAATGGTCAGTTTCGTAGATCATGTGACTCTTCATTTGCGCGCGGGCGATGGTGGCGATGGCTGCACGTCTATCAGAAGAGAGAAATTTAAACCCCTCGCTGGCCCGGATGGTGGCAATGGTGGCGATGGCGGATCTATAACTTTGGTTAGTGATCACAACGTAACCACGCTATTGGAATTCCATCACCGACCTCATCGAGTCGCCAAATCTGGTGGCAGCGGTAAAGGCGACTACAACAACGGCGAACGCGGTGAAGATCTGGTTTTGCAGGTACCCGTGGGAACAGTCGTTAAGGATTCCGAAGGCAACCTAATTGCCGACCTAGAGTATTCGGGCATGGAGTTGCTGGTAGCCAGAGGCGGAGCTGGTGGTCTAGGTAACGCAGCATTAGCCAGCAGAAGACGTATTGCACCAGGATTTCATCTCCTAGGAGTTCCAGGTTGGAAAGGTGACATTCAGCTTGAGCTGAAAACAGTTGCCGACATTGCACTGGTTGGATTCCCATCTGCTGGGAAGTCATCATTGGTTGCAGCACTCAGCTCAGCACGTCCAAAAATTGCGGAGTATCCATTCACAACCCTCCATCCCAATCTGGGAGTAGTTGCGGCAGGCGAATCTCGATACACCATTGCGGATGTCCCGGGGCTGATTGAGGGAGCATCCGAAGGTAAAGGCCTTGGTTTGGATTTCCTTCGTCACGTTGAGCGTTGTAGCGCTCTTTGTCACGTAATCGATTGCGCAACTTTGGAGCCTAATCGAGATCCGATGAATGACTATCAAGTGATCAAACAAGAGCTCGAGAAATATGAAGTTCCTGAGGGTCAGTTGCCACTGCTGGAAAGACCGCAGGTGATAGCCCTAAACAAGATTGATGTGCCTGAGGCTAGGGAACTGGCTGAGTTTGTCAAAGCAGACTTCGAGGCACTCGGCTTCCAGGTGTTTTTGATTTCAACCGCTAGTCGTGAAGGGCTAACTCAATTGAGCTTTGCGCTGGCGGCCCTTGCAAACGCTCACCGTCCCAAGGTTGAGACAACTAGAAGATTCTCGCTACTAGAAGATAAAGAGGATTCAAGATTTCAGGTCGTGCCTGAGGAGATTGAGGGCGAGACTGTCTACAGGATCACTGGCCAGAAACCCGAACGCTGGGTTGCCCAGACAAACTTTGGCAATTCTGAAGCAATCGGTTACCTATCCGAGCGGCTCAACAAGCTTGGCATTGAAGACGCTCTCACAAAGGCAGGAGCCAAGGCGGGCTCGACTGTGATTATCGGCCGCGAGAACGGAGTGGTCTTTGACTGGGATCCGTTTATCTCATCCGTTGTCGAAACGATTGAGTCCCCAAGAGGAACAGACGCGCGACTCGATGGAACAGACCGAAGAACAACAAAGGAAAGACGTGCTGAGTATTACGCCATGATGGATCAGCGAGCCAAGGGTAGGGCAGAGCGCCAAGCTATTCGAGAGCAGAGCCTAAAGTCGGAGGAAGATTGAGCAATCAACAACTTCTAGATAAAGCCAAGCGCGTAGTAATCAAAGTTGGTTCCAGTTCTATCACAGGCTCAAACGAGTCCAATTTGGATCAAATAGTTGACTTTGCTGTTCGCCTTCGTTCTGCAGGTAAGCAGGTGGTGATTGTTAGTTCGGGTGCTATTGCTACGGCCGCACCGTTAATTGGGCTAACTGTGAAAAGCGAAGACCTCGCAACTTCGCAAGCATTAGCAAGCATTGGCCAGGCCAAGCTCATGAGTAGATATGAGAGATCTCTTGCTAGACACAACCTCATGCCTGGCCAGATTCTGCTCACGGTTGACAATCTTGATGAAGAAGTAACTCGAGCAAATGCACTGCGAGCACTCGAGAGACTCATTGAAATTGGCGTGATACCTGTAATCAACGAAAATGACTCGGTGGCCACGAATGAAATTCGCTTTGGTGACAATGATCAGCTAGCTGCCAGAGTCTCTTTGCTAGCCCAGGCTGATCTGCTTGTTTTACTCAGCGACATTGATGCTCTTTACACTCGCCCTCCTAGCGAACCGGGTGCTGTGCCAATCGCGATAGTCGAAAGCGATGACGAGCTGGTATCAATCGAGATTTCTGGAACATCCACTGGATATGGCACGGGAGGTGCGCTAACTAAGCTGGCGGCTGCCCGGCTCGCGACCAGCGGCGGCGTCACAGTTTTGTTGACTTCCGCAGCCAACGTTCCAAAACTAGACTCAGCTGATTGCACTCACACCTGGTTTAAACCAGTCTCTTCTCGAGATTAGGCTCTTGTAATGACTGTTCAAGCTCTTCTTACGGCATCTAAAGCGGCTGCACCGTTGCTGGCCAGAGCATCCAATGAACTAAAGAACCAAGCCTTGTCAGCCATCGCAGATGAATTGGAAGCGCGAGTTGCCGAAGTGCTAGCCGCCAATCAAATCGACATGCGGGAGAGCCAGACCAAGCTTTCAAGCAGTTTGTTGGATCGTTTGCAACTGACGGAACAAAGAATCAAGTCACTCGCCAAGGCGGTGCGAGAAGTGATTGATTTGCCAGATCCGACCGGCAAAATTCTCGAAGAGAAAAAATTACCAAATGGCCTGCACCTGCAAAAGGTTTCCGTGCCGCTGGGTGTAATTGGTGTTATTTATGAGGCAAGACCTAACGTCACCATCGACATCGCGGCTATTGCACTAAAGAGCGGAAACGCTGTTGCCCTACGAGGCGGGAGTGCAGCTGAGAACACAAATCGTGTCTTGATTGACATCGTGCAGGTTGGCTTATCCAGCGTTGGACTTCCCAAGGAATTGGTGCAAACAGTTGACGAATTTGGCAGAGAAGGAGCGCAACAAATGATGCAGGCGCGGGGGCTTGTTGATGTCCTAATTCCCCGAGGCTCTGCAAATTTGATTCAAACTGTTGTTAATGAGTCAAAGGTGCCAGTTATTGAAACGGGCGATGGTGTAGTTCACATCTACGTTGATTCAGAGGTAGATGACAGCATTGTCACGCCAATCATTGTGAATGCAAAGGCCCAGAGACCATCAGTTTGTAATGCTCTGGAAACTCTCCTTATTCACGAAGCTGTGGCACAACATCTGTTACCTCAGATTTCGAAAGCGTTAGTTGATGCAGGCGTTACCATTCACGGCTGCGAGAGAACTCAGGCAATCATTTCCTGCGTACCTGCGGCTGATGACGAATGGGAGCGGGAGTATTTGAGCCTTGACCTCTCGGTGAAAGTGGTGAGTAGTCTTGATGAGGCACTTTCCCACATTGCAAAGTATTCAACCCATCACACAGAATCCATCTTGACCTCTAACCCAGTGACCGCCGAGCGATTCTTGAATGAGAATGATTCAGCCGTGGTGATGGTAAATGCCTCGACACGTTTCACTGATGGGGGAGAGTTCGGTTTTGGGGCTGAGGTAGGGATATCGACTCAAAAGCTGCATGCTCGGGGCCCAATGGGCTTGCGAGAGCTGACCAGCTCAAAGTGGCTGGTCCGTGGCTCTGGGCAGGTCCGAAGCTAGACTGGTACCGACCAAGGAGTAAAAAGTGATTCCAATTCTTATTGCCGAGGGCGCTATCGTCCACCACACTGAGCTTCCCATGCCAGCAATCTTGTATGGGGTTATCGCAATGATTTTGTTTTTAGCACTTGGTGCAGTGACATGGTCTTACAGAGATGTTTCAAACCGCAATCCAAAGCGAACTCAGCGGGCAGGCCACTAAAAGCTAATGACTGCCAGGCGTCTACGAATTGGCGTGATGGGTGGCACCTTCGACCCTATTCACCATGGCCACCTGGTGGCAGCCAGTGAGGCTGCCGTCGCGCTTGAGCTAGACGAAGTTGTTTTTGTTCCAACTGGCAATCCAGGCAACAAAAAAGTAATTAGCAGCTCTGAACACCGCTACTTAATGACTGTAATTGCAACTGCCGCTAATCCTAGATTTACTGTGAGCCGGGTGGATATCGATAGACCGGGAGTCACTTACACCATCGATACCCTGACTGAGTTATCAAAATTGAGGCCTGACTCTGACCTCTTCTTTATTTCTGGCGCTGATGCTATTGCGCAGATTCTGGCTTGGAAGGAAGTTGATCGAATTTGGCCACTGGCTCATTTTGTTGCCGTGACTCGACCAGGTCATCAACTTCAACTGCCTCAAGTCAAAGAGGCGAGAATCTCTCAACTCGAAGTGCCTGCTCTTGCAATTTCTTCAACTGACGTGAGGAATCGTGCAGCTGTTGGAAAGCCAATTTGGTATTTGGTTCCTGATGGCGTTGTTCAGTACATAGCAAAACACAAGCTTTACAGGGGTCACGGTGACTCAGTACACAACTAGACGTGAGCTGCGAGAAGCTGAACGAAGAGGTGTGGTAATCACCGAATCTCCAGTTGAAGTTGCACCGGCACCCCCAGCATCACCATCTATGGATCTGAAGAATTTGACTCGTCGGCAGCTTAAGGAGATGGGTTTCTTTGATAACCCTGAAAAACTAGCGGCCTACCAATCAACGGTGGTTTCCGCCCCAACAGTTGTAGAGCCCCAGAGAGAAGTCAGGGCAGAGATTCAGGCCCCAAGTGCTCCGGTTGCTCTGCAAGTTCCTGACATTGATTTTCCTAAAACAGACTTCAACGAGCAAAACTATCTATCGGAACCAACGACAGCTTCGATTGTCCTCGAGAGAGCCCCAGAGGCGATAGTTTTGCCAATTGACACTGGTGAAATAAACATCACAAATTCGATTTCCGTTGTAACGGATCCAATTACCTCGCCGAATACAGGAAATTTTGACGGATCTGAGCTTGATCAAATAATCGTCTCAGACGATGCGGTCACTGGAATCATCTCGGTGGTTGAGCCAATCAGTGCTCTGGATCTTATCGATCAACGTGCAGCCAGTGGCGTGGTACCTGCATCGGTTCTCAGTCGTGGCTGGTGGAGACCTTGGGCTATTGGTATTGGGGCGATACTGATGACTGTAGCGGCCGTAGTTTCTATCATCTTTATGCTGAACGCCGTGGGGTCTAACTAGTGACAGTAAGCAAAGAGACTCAGAATATGCTTTCAGTGGCTGCGTCAGCTGCCAGTGACAAACTAGGAGAGAACCTAGTTGCCTTGGACGTCTCAGAGCCATTTGCCTTGGCCGAGGTATTCCTCATTGTTTCTGCTAAAAATGACCGTCAGGTTTTAGCGATTTCGGATTCAATCGAGGATGCTCTGCAAAAGACTGGAGTCAAACCACGCTTTACCGAAGGCCGTGAGGCAGCCAGATGGATCCTGCTTGACTTCGGTGATCTGGTGGTCCACGTAATGCACGAGACGGAACGAGAGTTTTATTCACTGGAGCGACTGTGGCGAGACTGCCCGGTGGTGCCAGTTAGCTAGATTCTGTGTAGACTAAAGCAGTTTTGGGCCTGTGGCGCAGCTGGTAGCGCACCTGCATGGCATGCAGGGGGTCAGGGGTTCAAGTCCCCTCAGGTCCACCAAAGCCTCTTTTTTACAGTTTCCCCTGGCTTGTGGCAGCTAGTTTGCAGGATTTTTGCAGTCTGTTCCCTTACACTCAACTCACAAACGTAAATGGAGGAAAGTTGTCACACAACCCGATTTTTAATCAGGCTGTTCGAACTGGTATTGCTGCATCCGAGATGACCCCGGTAGAAGTTGACCAGGAGTTCGGACGCATTACCGGCAAGAAGATGACCATGGAGGGAACCACCTCTAAGGTGATTGGAATGCTGCTCGCCGTATTGGTTGGAGCAGGAGTCACTTGGTTCTTTGAGCTTTATGCCTTTGTTCTGCCAGCGATGCTGGTTGGTTTAGGTCTTGGTCTTTGGGCTTCCTTCTCAAAGACAATTCGACCAGGCGTAATGATGGCTTACGCATTGGTGCAGGGTGTATTCATCGGAGGCCTTAGCGGCATTCTCGAGAGCATGTACCCAGGAATTGTGCAGACTGCTGTAATTGGAACCTTCGCTACTGCTGGAGCCATGTTTATGGCCTACCGATTTGGCTGGGTAAAGGTTGACGCTAGATTTACTCGCTTCATGATGTTTGCCTTGATTGGCTACTTTGCATTTGCAATGATCAATCTTGGATTTGCCCTCTTTGCTGGAGCAAGCGTTTACTCCTCACCTTTTGGATGGCTGATTGCTTTGGTTGGTGTTGGACTTGCCGCCTTCACATTGAATCTTGACTTTGAGACAATCCGTTCAGGAATTCAACAGGGCTGGGCAGAGGACATGGAGTGGCGGGCTGCATTTGGTCTAACCGCGTCTCTGCTTTGGCTCTATGTTGAAATCATCAGATTGCTCTCGATTTTCAACCAAGAGTAAGAACCGTTTTCCCAATCGTGCCAGAGTTGCCTGAGATCCCAGGCATTCTCGGCCAGGATCGAGACCCCTCGCACACCAGTGCGGCGGGTCTTTCCTGATATTAGGAGCAGTCGGTTTTGAAATAGCAAGCTGGCACAGCGCCGCTGTGCTTCATCAAAGAATGTCGCATCGGCACAACCGGTCCCATCATCCAAGCTGATAAAAACCACTCTTTTGCCACTGCGCATTGGAGGGGTTTGGGTTGCTACTCTCACTCCCGCCACCAAGACTTCCGTGTTGCTCCTGAGGTTCACCAGCTCATTGGCTCTAACTACGCCCATCTCGTCTAGCATCTGTTGAAATTTTTCAATCTCATGCTCAGAGATATCCATGCCAGTTATTTCAAGTTCATTCTCTAGTTCTTCTTCTTTCGTGAGCCCCAAGTTCCCGGTTGGCAGGTTCTGCAAGGCTCCAAGTTCAAAGCTCAGCTGGTTAGCATCAATCGGCTTTGGCCGCTTTGCACAAAGCTGGCGAACATAGACCAATAGGTCTGCCCGATTACTTTCAGAATCAATTCCGGCTATTCCAGCAAGGGTGTCGAGTGCCCCAATTAGAGTCAACCGCTCCATGGTTCGCTTAGAGGGGCGAGCTCGCTGATAAAAATCCGCAATATCTACAAACGGTTGTTCGCAGATAATTCTCTCGATTTCTGGAGTCGACATGCCCGCTATATCACTTAGCGCCATACGAACGGCATTACCTGCATTTGTTTTTTCTACTAGGTATTCATTAGTTGAGTAGTTGACATCAATCGGGAGAATCTTTACTCCAAGCCTTCTTGCCTCTCCCAGTAGTAGTCGCTTTGGGTACATCCCAGGATCATGAGTTAGCAGTCCTGCTATGAATTCGGTTGGGTAGTGGGTCTTTAGCCACGCGGATTGGTAGGTGGGGAGTGCAAATGCTGCACCGTGAGCTTTGCAGAACCCAAAGCTGCCAAAACCTTCAATAATTGACCAAACTCTCTCGATAACAGATTGGCTATATCCCCTGGCAAGAGCAGAGTCTCGAAAATACTTCTCAATGGTTGAAACCCTAGAATCTTTCCCCAGCATTCTTCGCATTTCATCTGCTCTGGCTAGTGTGCAGCCGGTCATCTTCTGCATTATTTTCATTAGTTGCTCATGGAACACCACGACTCCATAGCTTTCTTCCAGAATTGGTCTTAGATCAGGGTGAATGTAATCAGGTTGAGCAATTCCATGTCGACCATCTAGGTAGGGCTTAATCATGTTGCCCTTCATCGGACCTGGTCTAAACAATGAAATCTGAAGTGTTAAATCATTGAACTGAGTGGGTTGGTGTTTACCAGTTAGCTCTCTCTGACCAGGTGATTCAATCTGAAAGATTCCGAGAGTATTGGTTGTCCTAATTTGCTTGTAAACAAGAGGATCATCCTTTGCAATTGAATCAAGCTCAATCACATCTTGGTTTACTCGCTTAGCTTCTCTGACCGCATAAGCCATCGCACTTTGCATTCGAACCCCTAAGACGTCTAGCTTCAAAAACCCCATGGGATCCATATCGTCTTTATCAAATTGGCTCATTGGAAGACCCATGCCGCTTGGTTCAGTAGGTGTTAGATCCAACAGTGAAGAATTACCTAGAATCACTCCACATGGATGAACCGAGATATGCCGGGGGAGCCTGTCTAGTCGTTCTGTGATGTCAACCAACAGATTTAGTTGACGATTTTCCTTGCTGTCACTGGCAAACCGAGCCAGCTCAGGCTTTTCATTCATTGCCTTACGGAAGTTTCTGGCGGAAAATCTCCACATATTCTTAGCGATGTCATCAATTTCTTCATCTTCTAAACCAAGCGCTAGCCCCCCATCGCGAACCGCACCACGACCTCGATAAGTGGATTGCATTGAAAGCAGGGTCACTCGAGATCCGCCATAACGGCGAAAAATGGCTCTATAAATCTCATGTCTTCTTGCTGATTCAACATCGATATCAATATCTGGCAGGGTGCTGCGCTCGGTTGATAAAAATCTTTCAAACAGCAAGCCCTCCGCAATCGGATCAACCCCACTTATGCCCAGCAGATAGTTCACCAGTGAGCCAGCCCCAGAGCCTCTAGCGGCAATTCGGATCTTCATGTCCCGAATCATTTGAGCTACATCAGCGACCGTTAGAAAGTAGGTTGCAAAACCAAGTTGGTTGATAGCGATTAGTTCTTTTGAGAGACGATGCTGGATGTGTGCAAGTTCTGCAGCTTTGACGGCCGGATAGCGCCAAGAGATTGCCGAGTGGGATCTTTGCCAAAGTACCTCAAACGGGTTCTCATCAATTCCGAGAGCTTGCTGCTCAGGAGTCTTCGGAACTCCCCAGCTGCAATCTGAAACTGGGTCTAATCGACACTTATCGGCAAGGAAAGCAGTGGAGGTGAGAAGCTTTCTAGCTCTTTGGGTATCCTCACTAACTTCAAGTGCGATTCGGGCCATCTCCTCAACTGGTTTTAGCCAAGCTTGAGCATTTGGCTGCAGAGTAAATAAACCAAGCGGTTCTAGGTGCCGAGCTGAGTCTAAAACGTCAGCAGTCAGGGCATCATCTGGCTGTAGATAGCGAACAGCATTAGTAAGCACTGCTGGCAAGTTATTTTGATCTGCTAATTCAAGCATTGCGCGAGCATGCTTCTCAGAATAAAGAGTTCCAGGTTCGGTCAGCAGATTAGTTACCTCAATTACTAAGCTTCCCGGTTTTAGGAGTGCGTTTTTCCAAATGGAAAGTTCATTCGCAGTCAACCGAGAATCTTCAAGTACTGATTTACCAACTATCGATTCACCACCGAGCAAAATAGAGCAAGCTGGATTCTCTCCTAAAATTTCAACCAAGGCAGACATTCCAATAATTGGTTTTTTATTTTTACTTTGGTGAGCTTTTGAAATAATTCTGCAAAGCTGAGACCAACCCCTGCCTTTATTGTGGCCATGCGCCAGAATAATTACTCTGCTTTCACCACCGGCTGTTTCAACGCTCAAACTCACACCAACAATTGGCGATACCTTGTTGGCTATGCAGGCACCAATGTGCTTAACCGCACCATACAAACCATCTCGATCAGTTATCGCAAGAGCATCAAACTTCTCAGAAGCAGCTACAACCAGGTGCTCGGGACGATTTACTCCGTAGTGGGCGGAATAAGCACTAGCAACATTTAGATGAACAAAGCTCATCAGCTGTCGATTCTGTAAATCTCCCAGACACCGTCTGGCTGCTGGTGTCTTAGCTCTAAAAAGATGCGATCAAATTCGCTAGTTGCCCACAACCGCCACATCTCAACCTCAACGAGAGCACTACCTACTCCTTTAGGGGCGGACTGAGCCTGCTGCCACCAAATCTTTCTGCTGTACCAGCGGACAGGTCGAGAGGAGACCAGATAGTGGCGGTTTTCGAAAGTGAAGGAGATAGGGGCGCCGTCTGGGTCTAGGACAACACCAGTAACTACTTGCTGCATGACGGCACCCCTATCGAACATTTGTTCGAATAGTTAGTCTATGGGGAAGCTCGACATTTTCAAAAACGGCTCTAAATCGGCCTAATTAGCTCCGGGGAGTTGGAAGATACCTGCCCCACCTGCTTGGAAACAGGGTGAAATTCCAGCTCTTGAGCCACTAAATCCGACTCATTAGCCAGTGCCTGTAACAGCTCTGGGGTGGTCTGGTAGTCCGGGGCGAGCCAGGCCGAGAGGTTTTCTTCAGACAGGAATACGGGATTTCGATCATGAATCGAAGAGAGCGCGGGGGCCGAGTCTTTCGTGAGGAAAGAACAGGTAAGCAGCCAGCGACTCGGGTCATCGGCAGCCTTAGCCGGGTCTCGCCACCACCAGTAGATTCCAGCAAAAGCAAGCATCCCATCAGCTGGGTGAATGTAATAAGGGGTCTTTCCCTCTTCGGTGGTTTGCCATTCGTAATATCCAGATGCCGGAATAGCACAGCGCTTTTGCAGGGTCGCCTCTTTGAAGCTTGGTTTTTCTAAAGCCGTTTCGATTCTTGCGTTATTTAGTGGCGTGGTGGAAATCTCTTTCGCCCAAGAAGGAACCAGTCCCCAGCGAGACAGATGCAATTCTCGGGAGGGAATCGAATCTATTTCACGCTCAACAATGATCGGTATTTTTTGGGTAGGGGCAATGTTGTAACTGATTGGATCAAACTCGACAGGAACCTCATCAATTTCAAACAACTCTGTGATCCCAGAAAGCTCCTTGGCGATTACAAATCTGCCACACACTAGTTATCAGCAAGCATTCTTTGAGGGCCTCTTCTTCAGCACTATCTACCTTGAATTGTATGGAAAAATTCCACGAGCATCCTCATCCTCACCGCGCACTAGAGGCTAGCGAAATGCTCAATAACCTCTTCGGGAGTTGGGAGCGGGGTAGCCAAAAGCCCAAGGCGTTTTCTGAAGGGGCTCAGCATGTGACTGTCTGCCAGACGAATCTCACCCCAGCTGGAAACTGCCCTTACGCCTTGTAAGGCGCTCAAGCTCCAAACTTCGCAGTCAGCTAATTCCTCAGGCCTTGCTCTTCTCTGATGTGTTTGATAGCCCGCCTGCTCGGCCAGTTCGAAGACCAATTCTCTGGTGATTGAGGGCAGCCAGGGAGTCGAGTCATCTGGCCCAACTAGTGTCTGGTCCTCCCACCAGAGAATGGAACTTAGAGCCCCGTCTGATATCGCACCATCTGCCGCCAAGATCACAGCCTCGTCAGCGCCATGGAGATTGGCAGCCCTTCTTAGTTGCTGACAAGTGGCCAGATCTGGCCCTTTAACTAAAGGATTAGCTCTTGGGTCTGGCTCATCAATCGACCAAAGCCGACAGGTTTCTGTTCGCTCGGGCGCTGTTCTCATTCGAAGAAACAACCGCTGGCCCTCCGGCTGAGAAAGCCTGAATTCAATTCGAGGGAACCAATCACCCTCCGGGGGAAGTAGCGCAACGGCGCTCGCTAAAAACCCAGGCACTTGCCTAAGAGTCCGCTCATCTTGGATGGAACCTGCAAAGCGAGTGAAATGTCGCATGATGGCTCGAGCGCTGCCATTTTGCAAAAGGAAACTATCGGCGACTGTCAATGAGTCATCCAGGGCAGCATCCAACGGAAGCAAGTCACCGTCAATGAACTGGAAGAAATCGCCGCTCACACTCACGGTAACTAGACTACGAGACTGGAAGGGTGTCTGATGCCACTGTATTGGGAAAAGCTAAATGGCTGGACAGCCATCACTGACACCTTTATTACTCTCTACGCAAATCAACCTGGGGCGTTTTGGCTGGATCGAGAACACCATCCAACCAATCGCCACTCAATTATTGGTATCGGTGTTCCAACCACTGAGCTGCCTAATCTTGAAGAACAAGCCGCTGACTTGCCATTTAATTTTCGACCTGGAGTTATCGGAGCTTTTCACTACAGCCAGGAACCAGGAGACATTTCAGTTCGATCTCTTCTAAAAGTTGATCGAGCGTTGGTCTATGACCACGACAGCAAGGTAATTTACTTCGTGGCTCAAGTGCCATCGCGCCAAGAATTTGACGAGTGGCACCGCGCCGCACTACTTCGAATTGCTCTAACCGGCGGCGGCATGGCCGCCCATGAGCTCTCTTTTCCAGCTGCAACAGTGGCTGAACTGGTAGCTGATGATGAAAAAAATCTTTACATCGAGAAAATTAAGTTAGCGCAGCAAAGTATCGCCAAAGGAGATGCATATCAGCTTTGTCTGACCACTCGCCTGCGCGGTGAGTACACAGGTGACCCCCTTAGCTTCTTCCTGCGACTAAGAAAACAGCACCCTGCCCCCTATAGCAGCTTCTTAAGAGTTGGCGAAAAAACCATCGTTTCAATTTCTCCAGAGCTGTTCATCTCAGTCCACGGTGATCGAGTTTTATCGTCGCCAATCAAGGGCACTCGGAAGCGATCGTCTGATGCCAAACAAGATATCGAGCTGATGAATCAACTTGGCCAAGATCCAAAAGAGCGAGCAGAGAATCTAATGATTGTTGACTTGATTCGCAACGATCTTTCTGTTGTTTGTCAGGCAGGTTCCGTCACTGTTGATTCACTACTGGCAGTTCGCAGTTATTCAACGGTTCATCAGTTGGTGAGCGATGTTTCAGGCAAACTTCGAGAAGATCAGACCTCACTAGATGCATTCAAAGCCTTGTTTCCTGGCGGTTCAATGACCGGCGCCCCAAAGGCTTCAGCCATGAAGATTCTGGCTGAACTGGAAAGCAGCCCGAGAGACATTTATTCTGGAGCTCTTGGCTATGTTTGCGCGAATGGCGATATGGAACTGGCAATGGTCATCAGGACTGCCGTGTTTGAGAATCAGCAGGTAACTATCGGTATTGGCGGGGGCATTACAGCTGATAGTCAGCCCGCCTCTGAGCACGAGGAGATCCAACTCAAGGCCCTAGCCCTGGCGGATGTCCTGGGGGCACGGGTGCGTTGGTAACCTTTAGAGGTTGTTTTCATAGAGGACCAATTGTCAGAAGAATTTAGCCTGTCAGCGCTGCAAGATAAGTGGCTGCCCGTTTGGGATTCACTCAAGCCATTTGACTCTGCCAAGCCCGGCGATGAGCGTCCTAAAAAATATGTTTTGGATATGTTTCCTTATCCCTCAGGCGATCTGCATATGGGACACGCAGAGGCGTATGCACTAGGTGATGTGATTGCCCGCTACTGGATGCAAAAAGGATTCAATGTTATGCATCCCATTGGTTGGGATGCCTTTGGCCTGCCTGCAGAGAATGCAGCTATCAAACGTGGTCTAGATCCAAGGAAATGGACATACGAGAACATTGAGCAGCAGAAATCTTCCATGCGTCGATATGCCTGCAGTTTTGACTGGGATCGAGTTTTACAAACCTGCGATCCGATTTACTATCGCTGGAACCAGTGGTTGTTTTTAGAGTTCTACAAACGTGGACTTGCCTACAGGAAAAACAGCAATGTTAACTGGTGCCCCAGTTGCCAGACAGTGTTAGCGAATGAGCAGGTGGTGCAGGGGCTGTGTGAGCGATGTGACACTCAGGTAACAAAGAAAGCTCTTACCCAGTGGTATTTCAAGGTGACCGATTACGCAGACCGCTTGCTGGATGATCTAGATACCTTGGAAGGTAAGTGGCCAACCAAGGTTTTAACCATGCAGAGGAATTGGATAGGACGTTCCTATGGCGCAAATGTCCAATTTGAGATTGTTAATCGAAAAGAACCGGTGACTGTTTTTACGACTCGCCCCGACACTCTTTACGGAGCAACTTTTATGGTTGTGGCCGCGGATTCAGATCTTGCAAGCGAGTTGGCCAGTGAATCTGATGCAAGTGTTCGCATGGAGTTCTTCTCATACCTTGAAAAGACCAAGCAAGTTTCAGATATAGATCGTCTAGCAACTGATCGCGAGAAAACCGGAGTATTTCTCGGCAGATATGCGGTTAATCCGCTCTCGGGGGAGCAAATTCCAATCTGGGCCTCAGATTATGTTTTAGCCGACTACGGCACTGGCGCAATTATGGCGGTTCCCGCTCATGATGAGCGTGACATGGCTTTTGCCAACGCAATGCAATTGCCTGTTCTGACTGTTGTCGACACCGGCGAGGAAGATCCTTCAGTTAGCCGTATTGCAACAGCGGGTGATGGAGTAGTAGTTAACTCAGGACCGCTTACTGGACTGAAAAAAGATAAAGCCATTGAAAAAGCGATTGAGCTTCTTGAGGAGAAGAAGTTAGGACTTCGGGCAAAGAATTATCGACTACGCGACTGGCTGATTTCACGTCAGCGCTACTGGGGCTCACCAATTCCAATTATTCATTGTGAAAAGTGCGGGGAAGTGCCCGTGCCAGAATCCGAACTTCCAGTCTTGTTGCCAGATAGCGCTGGACTCGACTTGCAACCCAAGGGCACCTCACCGCTGGGTGCTGCCAGCGATTGGCTCAATGTTGCCTGTCCAACCTGTGGGGGAGCAGCAAAGCGCGATTCAGACACTATGGATACTTTCGTTGACTCGTCTTGGTATTTCCTTCGCTTCCTCAGCCCAAATAGTGAAAAGCATGCCTTTGATCCTGCTGAAGCGAAGAAGTGGGCACCAGTAGACCAGTATGTGGGTGGAGTAACCCACGCAATCCTGCATTTGCTTTACTCACGCTTTTTCACCAAAGTGCTTTATGACATGAAGCTGGTTGACTTCGAGGAGCCATTCTCACGGCTACTGAATCAAGGCATGGTTTTGATGAATGGTTCAGCCATGAGTAAATCACGTGGGAATTTAGTTCGTCTGAGTGAACAGCTAGACGAGCACGGAGTCGATGCTATTCGTCTCACCATGGCATTTGCCGGACCACCGGAGGATGACATTGATTGGGCAGATGTATCTCCTGCTGCTTCGGGGAAATTTCTTGCAAGAGCTTGGCGAATCGCTAAAGATGTCTCGAGCGATCCCGGTAGTGATGTACAGACTGGTTCTCTTGAGGTAAGGAAAGCCACCCACTCTTTCCTAGCTGCGTTTACGGAAGCCATTGAAGGGTTTAAGTTCAACGTTGGTGTTGCCAAGTGCATGGAGTTAACCAATGCCCTGCGTAAAGCTATTGACTCAGGAGTCGGCGGAGGAGATCCCGCTGTTCGAGAAGGGGCGGAAGAACTAGCCAAAGCAATCAGTTTGTTTGCTCCATATACCGCGGAGGACATGTGGGAGCTTTTGGGTCACAAGCCGGGCGTTGCTCTGGCAACTTTCCGCAGCGTAGAGGCAGATCTACTAGTTCAAGAAACGATTACCGCTATTGTCCAGGTTGACGGGAAGCTGCGAGATAAATTCGAAGTCTCAGCGTCAATTTCTGAAGCGGAACTGCGATCCTTGGCTCTAGCTTCGCCTGCTATCACAAGATTGCTAGAGGGCAAACAGCCCGTAAATGTGATTGTGCGTGCACCGAAACTTGTCAACATTGCAACCAAATAGCAGGTTTTCCACCGAAGTACTTATTTCCTTCTTTGGTCTTAATCAAGCATCCAGACTTCCCAGATGGAGCAGTTATTTGATTGGTTTCGCCAGCAATCCCTAGCAAAACGCTGGCAGGTACTTTTGGCGGGCTTGTTGGCGGTCGGGGTAATTGGCTATTCACTATCTAGTAGTGCAACCCCTACACCAACGGACCAGTCCGGTGTTTTTGAACCCTTGAGGTTTGAGTCAACTATCTATGTTCATGTAGTTGGTGAAGTGACAATCCCTGGACTCTACGAGCTTCCGGTTGGAGCCAAAGCTCAGCAGGCTATCGAAGCAGCTGGCGGTATGACCTCAGATGCCCAAGCTGCCAGTGTGAATTTGGCCCGCACTTTGTCCGATGGTGAACAGCTGGTGGTCCTATCGAAGACTATGTCAGCCAGCTCGTCCGGCAAGATTTCTCTGAATCAAGCCTCCGCAGCCGATCT
>CAEZST010000017.1_pt1 | contig 23634 bp, 17 predicted proteins | sample 7264041 | NCBI WGS metagenome assembly CAEZST01 (sample SAMEA6813785, study PRJEB35770) | uncultured Aquiluna sp. | biome: Freshwater; feature: Freshwater reservoir; material: water | place: Czech Republic | collected 2016-08-15 | depth 0.5m m | reverse complement strand
CCCAGCCAGCCGCTGGAGTTTGATCTTCGAAAATTGGTCGGTCGTCTTCGCAGGTCTTTGCTCGCCGGAGATCAATCAGCGGCTGGATCGTTAGCTGCTTTGGCTGTTTTGGGAGTGCCAGGAGCGCATCCCGGTAGTTGGCAGGGACTTTTACCAATCAGTAGCGAAGAGCCGCTCAGCAGCGCAACGGATTCAATCGCAGCTTCGCGTATTGAAGCATTTGAGAAATGTCCGCTGCACTGGTTTGTCTCATCTTTCGGCATGGATTCGGTTGGTTTTCAGGCAGCGTTAGGAACTCTGCTGCATGCTGCACTCGAAAACTCAAGCAGCATTACCCCGACTGAGTATGTCGATCAACACTGGCAAGAAATTGAGTTTGATTCTGCTCTGACAGAGCGCAAGGTAAGAAAAGAAGCCGTGAAGATGGCGGGTTTGATTGAGCAATATCTGCAAACTGAACCCGAACTAATTGCCGCCGAACAAGGATTTGCAATTGAGGTTGCTGGACTGAGGATTGTTGGAAAGATTGACCGAATCGAAAACACTCCAGCCGGGCCGCTGGCTGTCGACCTAAAAACTGGCAAGAAGATACCGACTAAAAAAGAGGCGGCCGCTAATCGCCAACTATCGATTTACCAACTGGCCATCGAGCAAACACAAAAGGTTCAAACTGTCGGTGGCAAGTTGGTAAACATCGGTGATGGCAAGCTCAAGCAGCTAGAGCAACCAGCGCTGAGAGAGCAGGATCGAACCGAACTTACTGAACTTGCCAAACGAATTACCCAGCAACTGGACGAAAGTTATCTGACAAGTTTCGATGAGCACTGCAGCCAAGACGGCAATTGTCAGTTGCTGCTGAAGCGGGTGATCACAGGTGGCTAGAGCATCCGCACAGCAGATTTATTCTCTAATTTCCAATCACTCACTGACTGAGGAACAAGCCAGCATTGTCGAGTCAGCCTCCCTAACAAATCCGTCCCTGGTTGTCGCAGGAGCCGGATCGGGTAAGACCGAACTAATGATGGTTCGAGTAATGTTTTTGGTGGCAAATGGTTTTGCAAAACCTGATGAGATTCTGGGACTAACTTTTACTCGCAAGGCAGCCAGTGAACTTAGAGCGAGAGTATTGCAAGGACTCATCAGGCTGCGCGAGAGCGAATACTGGAACAAGGACCTTGGTGATGATTTCGCACCACCCAAGATCACCACTTATAACTCTTTCGGAAACGACATCTTCAGACTCCATGCGCTGGAGATTGGATTTGAGTCAGATTCAAAACTACTCACTGAATCGCTGGCGATAACCAGCGTGAAAGAGCTTATTGAGCTTTCAGATAACCCTTTGCTGGAGGAGTACGAAGGAAGTCTCAACTCATTGGCAGAGAAGGTTCTGCGGGCCCAATCGCAATTGACTGATCATCTGGTTTCGTCAGAGCAAGTAGTGGAATACCTAGCTGACTTTGCAAGCACCTTAGGTTCGCTACCTAAGAATGAAAAAGGAGAAGACGGGCTCTACTCGTACACAGTAGAGACACTTCAGAAAGCACAGACTGCACGCCTGATCTTCGAGCTAGCCGGAGAGTTTCAAAGCTATAAGCAGGAGCGCAACCTGTTTGACTACTCCGACCAGGTAGCGCTCTCTTTGCGGGTCAGTGAATTTGATCGAGAGATAATTCCCTTTAAGTTTGTCATGCTGGATGAGTATCAAGACACTTCGGAAATTCAGACCAAACTGCTAAGTCGCTTGTTTGCCAACCAGCCGGTTATGGCCGTTGGTGATCCAAATCAGTCGATTTATGGCTGGCGAGGTGCAAGTAGTTCAAATTTGTCTGACTTTTTTGCCGATTTTGGTGATGGGGAAAGTTTCACGCTCTCAGTTTCATGGCGCTCAGGCGAGCCAATTCTTAGGGCGGCTAATCAGATTGCCAGTCGAATTGATAACGAAAACATTCAGCCCATCCAGCTCAAAGCGGGTAAGGACGTTGTCTCAAGAGTTGAGGCAGAAGTATTTGCCAGCGATTCTCAAGAGTGCGAGGCGGTAATTGATTGGATAGCCAAGGCTCACACTGAAGAGAGTAAGCAGGCAATTCTGTTTAGGACCAAAGACGGAATGCGTCGTTATTCCATCCGGTTGTCAGAGCTCGGAATACCACATGAGATTTCGGGACTGTCGTCTCTGCTGGAGCAACCCGAAGTGGCCGACCTAATCTCTATTCTTCGGCTCCTGGCTAGGCCAGAGTCATCGGTTGATTTTCTGCGCATCATCACCGGACCACGCTTTCGCCTAGGCAGTGCAGACCTAGTTCTACTTAGTCAGGCAAGGCAGGCAATATCGCGCATCCGCAAGCTGCCGAGAAATCGATCACTCACCCTGTTAGAGCTGGTGGACCAATTAGATCTTTCATCCGTTAGAAAACAGCTAATGGTGAGTGAAGCAGCGCTAGAGCGTTTGCAAGAGTTTTCCCAATTGATTCGAAGTCTTCGCCGCGCCAGCTCGCTATCTCTGACGGAGCTGGCTTGGCGGGTTGTCGAAGAGTTTGAGATTGACATTGAACTGTATGCGCATTCTGAGCAGGCAAACCCGTTAGCAAACTTGCACAGCTTCATTGGACGAATCAGTGAATTTGAGAGCACCACCGATAGATCGAATCTTGCGAGCCTGATTGCCTGGCTGGACTATGCATTGGTGAATGAGAGTTTTGAGCTGCCAAAGACAGGCGCAAAGCGCGGAGTTGTTCAGCTGATGAGTGTTCACGCAGCAAAAGGTTTGGAATGGGATCGGGTAGCCCTGCCGCAGTTGAGCATCAAGAATTTCCCAACCGATGCCAAAGATCTGGCGGGTTGGCTGGCTGGCGGAATCTTGCCTCAACAGTTCAGGCTCGACCATGAGTCAATTCCCATTCTTCGTTGGCAGGGCATTAGTTCGCAGCGAGAATTTGCAAAACGACTTGAGGACTACGGCACTGAGCTGAAACAGCATCATCAAATGCAAGAGCGCAGATTGGCCTATGTCGCTATCACCAGGGCAGCCTCGGATCTTTTGATGACTGCTAGTCACTTTCAGGAAAAACGCAAAGAGCCGCTATCTCTATCGCCGTTTCTTGAGGAGTTAATGCCCGATCTTGTCAGTGTTCGTTCAATAGCCGATCAACCGGCGACTAAACCTGAAGCGAAGAAAACGATCACGACCTGGCCCTCGGATCCGCTTGGCACGAAGCGAGTTGCTTGGCAGCAAGCAGCTAGCACTGCGCTTGCTGCGCAACCAGAGGAACTGTCTGAAGAGATTGCCCTGCTCTTGCGCGAGCGCCAACTTAGAAAACAGTTGCAGCTTCCAGCTCTGCCCCTGCGTTTGTCAGCTTCTGCAGTGGTCAAGTTGCTAACTAATCCAGAAGAGTTTGCCCAGCTACTCAAACGACCCACCCCAAATTTGTTCTCGCAGCAGGCTCATCTCGGAACAGATTTTCATGCCAACTTGGAAAAGGCTTTTCTTGCAGGCAGTGAGCTTGACTTTTCTCACTGGTCAGAAGATGAGAAAGAATTGGGCATTTCATTCGAACAAAGTCGTTTCGCAAAACTGACTCCTTTGTTAGTAGAGCAGGCAATCGAATTCTCCTTTGCTGGTTCGGTGATTGTCTGCAAGTTAGATGCCGTCTATCAATTTGGAGAAGAGTTTCAAGTCGTCGATTGGAAGAGCGGCAAAATTCCTCAAGGCGACGAGATCAAAGACAAAGCAATTCAATTGGCTCTTTATCGAATAGCACTCTCGCGCCATCTAGGCGTTGGTGTTGAAAGAATCTCCGCGAGCTTCTTTTATGCCGCGTCGGGGGAGGAGCTAAAGCCTTCACTTCCAAGCGAAGCCGAGTTAGTGGAAAAACTAAGAAGCTTTAGAACAGCTCATCTGTCTCGGTCGGCAACAGAGCTGGCTCAGTAATTTGAGATACCGGCGATGTGGCCGCAGCGGCTCCGAGTCCGACAAATCCTGCTGCACGCAAAGGCCTTAGCAGACCACCTTCGAGTTGATCTGCCAAGTCCTGCAGCATAGATTCCGCTTCAGCAATCAGGTTTTCGTCCCGCAGCTGAACGCAGTGAGTGAGCCAAGCTGCCAATTCGATTTCAGAGTAGAGAACGGCTCTCTGCATTATGTTTTCATCCGCTGCTGGCCTGCTCGCCCGGTAGTGCAAAAGCGCATCTTCGAATGTAGATGGCAGGGATCCACCCGCAAGATAGCGAAGATCCTCAGCTGGATCAGCAATGGCTAGGCCTGACCAGTTTCCAATTCCAGTAACAATTGATGATTGAACAAAGACACTTTCTTGAGAAATGCCGCCATGAATGACGGTTGCATGAAATCTGAATAACCCGACATCTTCCAGCGCTTCTTCCCAACGGCTAAGCAGTTGCGGAGGAACTTTTCCAGTTGACGCTGCCGCGTCAATCTCGGCCACTTTGTTTTGAAGTATTGAAGTCGAATCGTATTCAGGCAGGCCAGAGTCTCGCACGACAGCCGGGTCTAGCTGATGAATCGCAGCCAGGGCCTCACCGAAAGACTTGGAAAAAGCTCCTGGAGAATATTTAGAAAGGTCCAGCTGCTCCCCGGGCAGCATAGTTAGCAAGATAACCGGCAACTCTCCGTCCGTGGTTTTGCCAACCATCTGGCTCACTTCAAAAGGAAGCAGGGGAGCGGCCTTGCCAATCGCTTGCAAACCAGCCATCAACTGAGCTTGTTCAGCGATACCGGCAGTGCTGGCTGGAACTATCAGCTCAAAACCATCGCCGGCATCATCAAACAGCTGCAGAACATCAAGGTCGGGATTGGCCGCAGCTCGCCTGAAATGGCGGAAGTTTTTCCCACTGGCAGCGTCGGCTGCTAGCGCGGCTAAAATCAAGGCTGGTCTACCCACGGATTTAGGTTAGACAACTAAGTAACACAGCAACCGCAACGCCACGCGTTGCAGATGGATTAGCGGTGAGCAACGAAAGCGCAAAATCAATCTTGGATTCGCTCGACGAGGACCAAGCCGCCGCCGCTTCTGCTCTTCGTGGACCAGTTTGCATTATCGCTGGTCCGGGCAGTGGAAAAACTCGAACTATTACTCACCGGATTGCCTATGGAATTGCAACTGGAGTATTCAATCCTGATCGCGTCTTAGCACTCACCTATACCAACCGTGCTGCAGCCGAGATTCGCTCACGGTTGCGCCAATTAGGTTCGCAATCAGTTGCGGTTCGAACTTTTCACTCCGCTGCCCTAAGTCAGTTGCAGTATTTTTGGCCGCAACTCACGGGCTCTGCTTCCCCAAAGCTTTTGACCTCAAAACGCAGTCTAATTTCTGAGGTAGCTCAGCTGATTGGCTTGCGGCCTAGTGAAGGTCAAGTTTCCGAAATCGTTTCCGAAATCGAATTCCTGAAGTACTCGCTCACAGACCTGCCCAAATACTTTGAGCTTGGGAGATTGCCAAGTTTTCTATCTCAGGAGCAATTTACCGAGATTGCAAATCGTTACCAAGAACAAAAACTGCAAAGAAGATTGATGGATTGGGAAGATACTCTGCTACTCGCCACGGGTTTGCTAAGAAATGAACCCAGACTGCTCTCGCACTTTCAACAGCAGTATCGCTTTTTTACTGTGGATGAATATCAGGACATTTCGCCTTTGCAAGAAGGGTTACTCCGAACCTGGCTAGGGGAGCGCCAAGAGATTTGCGTGGTGGGTGATCCTCGTCAAACAATTTATAGCTTTGCCGGAGCAAGCAGCGAATTTTTGCTTGACTTTCCAAATCAGTACTCGGACGCTGCAGTTTTTGAGTTGAATCGCAACTATCGTTCTGGAGCAGACATAGTTTTATCAGCAAATCGAATCTTGCCTGAGAACCCATTGCACTCAATGCGGGAATTTCCAGGTGTTGTTAAGCGAGCCTCATTTGGTTCCTCCGCTAAGGAGGCGCAAGCGGTTGCTGGTCAGATCTCTGAAAGTCTTGCAAAACGCAAAGCTAGTGAAATTGCTGTGTTAGCAAGAACCAACCAGCAACTCCTGGCTTTCGAATCAGAGCTTTCAAAGCTTGGAATCAAATCCCAGGTTCGCGGTCAAGGACGCTTCTTTAGGCAACCGGCTGTGGCCCAGGCTATGAATGCCATTAGAGCTCTTTCGGTGACACCATCAACTGAACCGCTTTTCGTGGAGCTGTCCCAAATTCTCACCGCACTCGGCTGGACTTCACAACCTAAATCAGATGAAACATGGGATTCACTTAATTGGTTTTTCCAGGTGCTGGACGAAATGGAAGATCCCTCTCTGGCGGAATTTATTAGGGAGGTAGACGAGCGTGAAAGGAGTGGTCACGAACCGACCAAAGATGCCATCACACTAGCGACAGTGCATGGCACTAAAGGCTTGGAGTGGCGAGACGTTTATCTAGTTGGTATCAACCAGGGAGTTTTTCCCATTAGCCATTCAACCGGTGAGCTGGAAAAGGCCGAAGAAAGGCGACTTTTTTATGTCGCGGTCACCCGTGCTCAAGATTTCTTGCAGCTCAGTAGCTGGTCGGATCCTTCTGAATTCTTATCTGCTATCGACAGCCGCAGCTAGTTGCCTTTGGGACAAAGCTTCCTAGCTGTCCTGACCTATCTAGTCGAAGACTAAGTGGTTCATGCTTTTCTAGGTCAAGAAAATTCAATGCTTGGTTTAGAGCAACCCCGCTTGCAAACAGAAGCATCGCACTGTCAGCTAGGGATCGGTCTAGTGCAAGCAGCTGCGGTGCAATAACTGGCCAGTTCTCGACATTCTCAAGCCGATGCTTTTCAAAACACGCTAAGCAGTTTGTTCGACCAGGAATCACCAGAGGCGACACTTCAACTCCTTCTTCATCAAAAAGAATAGAAACGTGAGGTACATCTCGCGCTAGCCAGGTTTGGTAGCTAGCCGGATTCACGATGTCAGTTGATATCAAAATCGCAAGCGAGACCTCGTCGAAACTACTCGACAGCCGACTGTGCATTTGCATGTCACAACCCACCAGATCCTGTGCTGCCCGAACCCTTGCAAGCCCTAATTGAGCGGGTAGGTAGCCAAGTTCTGAAACATCGGCTGATGATACGCGCCTTTGATCGAGACTAATCAGCTTGCCAATACCTGCTAAGGCCAAGGCTTTGGCAACGGTGAGACCGGTCGGATCTAGGCGCTCGATAAAGACCGACTTTGTTTTCCGGGACTTCTTTAGCTCTGCTGGATCTGATCCCTGCAACAGCATTCTGGCGATTTCAGCAAATCTCTTTTCAACCTCGGTCGACTCGATGCCTGTGCGAGAGTGCCAAAGAACCCGATTTATCCTCTTTTCTAGATCAGTCGTAAGTTCAGAATCTGTTTTGGCCAATCCGGGGAGGGATTTGTGCTGTGCGGAGGTAATGCCAAGTTCAAAGAAATCCAATAGGCGTTGTTGAGGTTCGGTCAAGTCTGTTACCTGTAAGGCTTGACGGTAGCCATATTGCCTTGCGTTGTCGGCTATCCATAAGCGCGCTAGCGCAGGATTGATTTGAGTTGCCATCTGTCTAAGTTGGCATATGTATGAATCTGCAGCTTCAGGTTTTCCACAAGCTACTCACCAAGAAGCTTGCGCAGATCAGCGTCAAAATCATCAGTGGGCTTTTCAAGCCTGCTAATCAACAGTGATGGATCTTGAATCTCATCTTTCGATGGGAGCTGATCTGGGTGAGACCAGAGCGAGTCTCGGATGCTCAGTCCCAAATCACCAACTCTTTCCCACATAAGTTTGGCTTCTCTTCTCAGGCTAGGTTTGAGCTCAAGGCCGAGAAGAATTAAGAAAGTCTTTTCAGCAGGTCCGTCAGTTGCGCGCTTCCTGCTAATTAGCTCAATCAAACTGGCGATGTTTGGCAATCGCTTTGCTGCTTCTGCACTGATTGCATCCACGAATCCATCAATCAGGGCCAGTAATGTCTCAATTCTTACCAATGCCATCTCTTGCTCTGGAGTTCTTGAATTGAAGCTCGCGCTAGCTTCCATGATTTGGTTAATCGAATCCGGGTTATTTGGATCTAATTGCTCAACCATTTCTTGCAATCCAGTGAGCTCTACTTTTAACCCTGCGGCGAATTCCACAACTTGAGTTGTGATTTGATCAAGCAACCAGCGATTCGATTGATAAAGAGAGCTGATTGCCAATTCACGTACTGCCAGGTAAATCAAGACTTCAGATTTTGGTGTCTCTAGTTCATTGAGAAAGTTCTCGACGTTTTGAATGACAAGGCCGGGGCGTTCAATAAGTGGAATTCCAATCTCGCCACCTGAGAGCGTCTTACTGGAAAGTTGTCCAACTGCCATCCCCAGTTGACTTGCAAAAATTGTTGCCCCAGCATTCTGAATAAAGTTTGTTGCTGGAATCAAAATGCCTTGCATTTCTTCCGGCAATAGGCCGCTTAGATTTTCGCCTAGGGCTTTTGACATTTTGGTCGCTAGTGGATTGCCTAGTTTTTCAAAAAGTGGCAATGCATCCTGAACCCAGATTTCCCTTGAGAAATACTTTGCGGGAGCTGTGTTTGAAAAAGTTGTTACCTCTGCGAGCCAAAGCTGAGCGATCTCAAATGCCTTCTTTGCTTCTGCTTCCAGGTTTGAATTGATTGGCTTTTGCTCTTTTCGGGCAATGCTCAGAGCCTGCTCTTTTGCCAAGGTCCAATTAACCGAGTCACCAGGCTCCATCATGGAACGGGCTTGACTGAAAAGATTTTGCATCAAGGCAGGATTGGCGGCAAAGCCAGCCAACTTGGCCATCGAGTCAGGATCAATCTGACCACCAGCCAACATTTTTCGGATTAGCTCTTCGAGCTCTTCTCGATTTTCCTCGCTCAAGGCTCTCCTTTTCCAGTTATTCGAGGTTACCTCTGCTTAGTAGGAATTGACTGGGAAAACTCGGCGGATTGGTGTTCGCCAAGGGCGTGAGCCACGGGCATAAAAGATGTCTGCTTCCTACCTAGCATTAGTGCAATGACTTTCTTCACCGAACGACCTAAACGCAAGGGAAATGCCCGCTACGTGGTTTTGGGCCTAAGCCTTATCACCTTTAGCTCGCTGGCTCTGTTACCAACTGGCTTTGTAATTGAGCGACCCGGGCAGGTATTCAATGTGATGGGAACCGTTTCAGGTGAGCCAGTGATTAGCTCCAGTGACTTGCCAACGTTTGAATCCGATTCTCGCTTTGATGTGACAACCGTTTCTTTGGTTGGCTCTCGACAGGCTACGCCGAGTTGGCTGCAGGTCCTGATTGCTTGGGCGGATAGCGAACAGCGTGTCCTGCCGATCGATGAGGTTTATCCGCCCGACAGGACAACCGAAGAGATTCGAGCAGAGTCCACGGCCCTGATGGAGATTTCGCAGCAAGATGCAATTGCGGCAGCACTTAATCAGTTGGGTTATGACGTTCCCAGAAATCTCTATGTTGCTTCTGTTTTAGAAGGAGCTCCTTCATCCAAGATTTTGATTGCAGGCGACATCGTCACGAGTGTTGGCGGTGTAAAAGTAAAGACATTCGAAGAGCTTCGTGGACAGATTCAACAAACTGAAGGAGCAGCAATCGAAATTGCTGTCACTCGAGACGGCGAGCCAAAGTCGTTTCTGATAACTCCAGAACTCAGGGATGATCTTTGGGTGATTGGGGCAATGATTAGTTACACCTATACCTTCCCCGTTGAAATTGAATTGCAATTAGGTGATGTTGGTGGCCCCAGTGGTGGCCTGATGTTTACTCTGGGAATTCTTGACACCCTCACTGAAGGCAGTCTTGCTGGCAATAACCATGTCTCTGGTACGGGCACCATTTCTGCAAGTGGCGAGGTGGGGCCTATTGGCGGGGTAGAGCTGAAGATGATTGCTGCTAGAAAGTCAGGAGCAAATCTGTTCCTCCTGCCCTCAGGAAACTGTCAGGAGGCAACTGGGCAGGTTCCGGAAGGTTTATCTGTTGTATCAGTGAGAGACTTAGCGGAGGCTTTGGCTGCCATTGAACTTCTGAAAAGCGGTTCGCCAATCCCCGCCCTGAGTTGTAAATAGGAGAATAACCAGTGACATCTTCAGCCCCAATACGTCAGAGACGCGTATCGCCAGTTTCAGTAGCAGTCGGAATTCTTGCTGCCATTCTTTTTGCGCTATTGAGTGCAGCGGGAGTTTATACGGATTGGCTTTGGTTTGATCAGCTTGGCTATGCCACTGTTTTTACCAATCAAATTCTCGGTCAGGTGATTGCTTTCACAATTGGCTTCGCGATTATGGCTGTAATCGTTGCCATTGGCCTGATGCTCGCCTGGAAAACTAGGCCAATTTATCTTCGCATGCCTGAAGAGTCACCGTTCCAGGCTTACCAACAGCTACTGGAAGGGCTTCGCAAGGTAGTGATGTTTGGTGTCCCCGCCCTAATTGGTTTGGGTGGTGGTCTGATTGCCGCCCGGCAATGGCAAACCGCCGCACTTTGGCTAAACGGCGAGGACTTCGGTACTACCGATGCCCACTTTGGTCTGGATGTTGGCTTCTATGTTTTTGATTTGCCTTTCTTAACCTTCTCCGTTGGATTTGTTTCTGGTGCAGTTTTCTTGGCGGCGCTAATAAATCTTGGCGTTCACGTTGTTTACGGCGGGATTCGATTCAACGGTCGAGACATATCTATCTCAAAGCCAGCTCGCATTCAGCTTTCCTTGCTGGTCGCCGTTTACCTTTTGCTTCAGGGTGTCAGCTTGTGGCTTGATCAGTACAGCACTGTTGTTACTACGGGGACCTTATTTACCGGAGTGAATTACACTGACGCTAACGCCGTAATTCCTGGTCTTCAGATACTGGCTTTAATTTCGGCTGCCGTGGCAGTCACCTTCTTGATTACTGCGTTTATTGCGCGTTGGAGAATAGCCATTATCTCCACTGCGCTTATGGTTGCCAGCTCACTAGTTTTGGGTGGGCTATACCCCTGGATAGTTCAAACTTTTATGGTCGTACCAAACGAGCGAACTCTAGAGGCTCCTTATTTGCAACATAACATCGAGGCAACCAGGGTTGCCTTTGGTTTGGACAACGTAAATGTCGTTGATTACGACGCCAAGGTAGTGGCAGAGCCAGGAGCCTTGCGAAATGACGCGAAGACCACAGCATCAATTCGAATCATCGACCCTGCGCTGGTCAGTGATGCATTCCGCCAGTTAGAGCAGTACCGCCAGTACTACAGCTTCCCGAACCGTTTGCACGTAGGTCGCTACGAAATAGATGGGCAGGTTCAGGACACCGTTGTGGCAGTTCGTGAGCTAAACCAGGCTGGTCTGGGAGAAAGCCAATCCTGGTACAACTCGACAATTGTCTACACGCACGGGTTTGGCTTTGTGGCCGCTTACGGAAACAAGCGTGATACCGATGGTAAGCCTTTGTTCTTGCAGTCTGGAATTCCACCGCAGGGTGCATTGGGAGACTTTGAACCAAGAATTTACTTTGGACTTAATTCACCAACTTATTCAATTGTTGGTGCACCAGCGGGCGCTCAGCCATTGGAGTTCGATTTTCCAGCAGGTGATGATGGTCAGCGCGAGACCTACACAACCTTTAACGAAGATGGTGGGCCAAGCATTGGCAACATGATTAATCGACTGGCCTACGCTCTTCGTTTCCAGTCCGAGCAGATCTTGCTATCCGATGCAATTAATTCTGAGTCGCAGATTCTTTACAATCGCAATCCGCTCGAGCGCGTTCAGCAAGTGGCTCCATACCTGACCTTGGACACCGAAACTTACCCCGCCATTGTTGATGGCCGAATCAAGTGGATTGTTGATGGTTACACCACCACCAGCAATTACCCCTACTCAAATGCTGAGCCTTTCAACATCGCAATCCTCGACACTGCTTCGGAAACTTTCAACCGAGGCATGGGAGACGTGAATTACATCAGGAATTCCGTCAAGGCTACGGTTGACGCTTATGACGGCAAGGTGGAGCTATTTGCTTGGGATGAGCAAGACCCACTGCTGAAGGCATGGACCAAAGTGTTCCCCAGCACAGTAAAGCCCTTGAGTGAGATGAGTGGAGAACTGCTATCCCACGTGCGCTACCCGGCCGATCTATTCAAGATGCAGCGCTGGGTGCTTGGTCGCTATCACGTTACTGATGCGGGATCCTTCTATTCACAGCAGGATGCTTGGATGACTCCGAATGATCCGGTGGAGGGGACAGGCCTAGGTGCTCTGCAGCCGCCGTATTACCTCACCATGCAGACCCCTGGGGAATCGGACAGTACGTTCTCGATCTACTCAACTTTCATTCCGCAATCGACCGGTGAAACTACCCGAAACGTTTTAACTGGATACCTAATTGCGAATGCGGATGCAGGTCGAACTGGTGGAACCATAGCTGAGCGGTACGGTCAACTAACGCTGCTAAATCTTCCGCGAGGAACGATTGTTCCTGGACCTGGTCAGGTTCAGAACAACTTCAACGCCGATAGCGAAGTATCGTCACTGCTTAATATTCTTCGTCAAGGTTCGACCAGAGTATTGAACGGAAACCTGCTGACTCTTCCAGTCGGAGGCGGTTTACTTTACGTCCAACCGGTCTACATTGAGTCCACTGGTGAAACCAGCTACCCATTGCTTCAAAAGATATTGGTAGCGTTTGGTGATCAAATCGCATTCGAGGACACTCTCGAGCTTGCGCTAGATGATCTATTTGGTGGCGATTCTGGTGCAGATTCTGCGGATGGTGGAACTGGCTTGACACCGCCTGGAACTCCTGGCGGCTCTGATTCAGGTGCGCCGTCGGATAACCCAGCACTCGATGCTGCGCTAAACAGAGCAAAGCAAGCACTGGAGGATAAAGAAGAGGCGTTGCGAAATGCCGACTGGACCGCCTTTGGTGAAGCTGATGAAAGATTGCAGCAAGCAATTGAAGAGGCACTGCGGGCACTAGAGAACTAGCGATAGTTCTGCTAGCCTTACTACTTCGCCGCGGGGTGGAGCAGTTCGGTAGCTCGCCGGGCTCATAACCCGGAGGTCGTAGGTTCAAATCCTGCCCCCGCAACTAAATTCCCTCGAGAGATTTCTCTCGAGGGTTTTTTCTTGTGGATAACCGTCTTCAGCCTTGAGCGGTTGTTTATAGTCTCTGGCCATGCGTTGGCTTATTCTCATTCCTCTCTTGGTTGGATGCACTGGCTCTGAGCTTCAACAGATCCAGAACAGTTTGACCAACTATGCGAAACTTTCGGCCAGATTGGCTCCGTTGGATTCTGTTCTGGGTGGAGCCGCTCTGGCAAGCGCTCAGCAGAGCTATCAATTAATCGAGTCTCTTCAACTGACCCAGCAGGGATTGGCTTCGTTTGAGGTTGAGACTGCCGAACAGGGTCGCGCTAGGGGTTGCCTAGATGTTGGCGAGGTCAAGTTTCGCAATCAAAAAGGGGAACTGATTGCACCTGATCGACCTGCTAGATCGATTTTCTCCGCTACCTACGACTCCAGCTTCTTAATTACTGAGCTGCGGGTTAGCGAGGAACCGTGTTGAGCCTGCAAGTCTTCATGGCTAGTTGCGACCTGATTGCGGCAAGTCTTGGAGCATGTGGTTGTGCAATCAGCGTCAACTCAGAGGTTGAGTACAGAATTTGCGCGGAACAGAAGCTTTCCGTTGAACAAGTTGCGCCAAAGGACAAGCCGCGTAAGTGGTGCAAGTATTACTCCAACGGAACCATCGACGTTCCAACACCCTTATTTATAGAAGCCTATGTTTACGTCGGTTCTCGGCTTTGTATTGGCGATAAGCCTGCGAACAACACCAGTAGGTCTATCGACGATGAACTAAGGGACCAACTGGCGGCAAGATCAGGTTTTGCGATCGCAAGCTGGTTACCCGGCGGTGAATTGGAAATTGATGAAACAGCGCAGTTTGAAGTTGTGTTCGCAAACAAAGTCGTCGCCGCTGAATTACTCGGTCGGGAGGCAACTATTCGTTTCACAGCCACCAGATTTCGGTGGGTGTTTTCAGATGGTGAGAGGGCCTTCTCAGCTTTCCACCAAAAAGCATTTGAAAATGCAGAAAACCAGACAGCCCAAGCCTTCGTTGGAATTCGGGTTGACTATCGATTCTCAGGCCAACCTTGGGTGGTTGGCGTGCTGGAGGCCGAGATTCCGAGCAATCTTTTGCTGCTAAACGTGGTTGAAAAGCCCAGAAGGACGCTCTTGGTCGGATAGGTTCAGAAAACTTTCAGCCGGGATTCAATCAATCCCCACTTTTGTTGACAATAATCAATGGCAGCAAGAAAGGGTTGAAATGTCGCAGTTCAATAGATCTGGGGAATCGCAATTCGTTTTCTCTTCGCCGTATACACCACCGGTGGTTGAGAGCAAGAAGCCAAAGCGTAAGGGAATGCTTGGGATTGTGGCTCTGGCTATGTCTAGCGCCTTGGTCGGAGGAATTATCGGATCCTCAGCATTCACGGTGACCTATTTCGGAGCTTCTCAACCTGCACCCGTTGTTGTCAACAATGTTGAACAGGTCAACTGGGTAACCGGTGCCGCGTCGGCAGCTGGACCATCAGTGGTCACTCTTTTTGTTCAATCCGAATTATCTAGCGGATCCGGTTCCGGTGTCATCTTGACTCAAGATGGATTTATCGTCACCAACGCTCACGTCGTGACACTAAGTGGGGCAACCAACAATCCTGAAATTTCAGTCAAGTTGTGGGACGGAGCTGTGCTTCCCGCGGAGCTGGTTGGATATGACACGGTGTATGACCTGGCGGTCATAAAAGTTGATGCCGCAGGACTTAAGCCAATTAAATTTGCTGACTCTTCGACACTTAACGTCGGACAAAACGTAGTCGCAATTGGAGCTCCGCTTGGACTTTCTTCTACCGTGACAGAGGGAATTGTTTCGGCTCTCAACAGAACGATTCAGGTTGCCTCTGCTGAGGTCAATGACGAGCCAGGACTGAGATTCTGGACAGGAACCGGTGAGTCAATTTCCATCAAAGTTATTCAAACCGATGCCGCGATAAACCCTGGAAATTCGGGTGGAGCCTTAGTAAATGAAGTTGGAGAGCTGGTCGGAATTAACGTTGCCATTGCGACTGCTGGTAGGGGAGAGGCTGGATCAATCGGCGTTGGTTTCGCGATACCTTCCAATACGGCAGATCGAATTGCGAAAGAGATTATGCAAACCGGAAAAGCAAGTCATGGACTTCTTGGAGCCATGGTTAGGGATAACTCTGGTGGAGGTGGCGGATTTTCGACCGGTGCGTTGGTTGACCAAGTAACTGACGGAGGAGCAGCTCAACGTGCAGGCATTCAAAGTGGTGACGTTGTAGTTGAATTCGCAAATCAACCGGTCAACACAGCTGCTGACCTAACAGCAATGGTTCGGGCTCAACCTGCAGGAGCTGAGGTTGAAGTGGTTGTTGTGCGCAATGGTGAGCGAAAAATCTTTGCAGTGACGCTCGGAGACGCCGAAGACCTAAACTAGAGGTCAATGAGCGAACCAACCAAAGAGCAAGTTGATCAGGTCGAAGCCGGAGATCATGAACGCTACTCACACTTTGTAAAGAAAGACAAAATTGTGGAGTCCGCAGTCATGGGAAATGCTGTCGTAGCTCTCTGCGGCAAAGTCTGGGTCCCATCTAGAGATCCTGAACGCTTCCCAGTTTGCCCGATGTGCTTAAAGATTTACGAAAAGCTAAAGCGCTAGCTGTAAATCGTTGGAATAGCTGGCTCACCTTTTGAAAGCCGAAGCGCATTTGGCAACAACTCTGATCGAGCTTTTTGGTGGTGGGCTCGCGCAAGTCTGACCCCAGCCTTGCCAAGATACTGCTGCTCTGGCGCCCCATCAAACAGAACCTGCTGTAACTTTCTGCCAGATTTTTTCCCGATTAGTTCCGCAGTTGCAAAGCCATCCTCGAGCTGACGATAGGCAATCTTTTTTCCGCCCTTTGACGTCTTGCCTTTGGATTTCTTAGCTACATCCACCCAGGTGTGACCTTTTTGGTGGGCGACGAGTTTGTAAACGAACCCGGCAGTTGGATGGCCTGAGCCTGTGACCAAAGAAGTCCCAACTCCAAATCGATCGACTGGGGATGAGGCAAGAGCAGCAATCGTGTATTCGTCCAAATCACTAGTGAGCACAATTTTGGTGTCGGTTGCACCTAGACGGTCCAATTGTTTGCGAACCTCCTCGGCTGTGGCCGCAAGATCCCCGGAATCAATTCGAACAGCTGCAACTTTCCCTTTGGTAATTTTCACCGCTAAGTCGACGGCCTTCTTTATGTCATAAGTGTCAACAAGCAATGTGGTGTCAACGCCAAGAGCTGCAACCTGCGCCTTGAATGCCTCTTCTTCGCTGTCGTGCAGCAAAGTGAAGGAATGGGCTGATGTTCCCATTGTTGGAATTCCCCATTGTTTTCCAGCCTGAAGATTGCTGGTTGCATCAAAGCCGGCGATGTAGGCAGCTCGGGCTGCCGCTACGGCACTTCTTTCTTGGGTTCTTCTTGATCCCATTTCCACCAGTGACCGACCTTGGGCAACCGAGTCCATTCGAGCTGCTGCAGAAGCGATCGCGGAGTCGTGATTCAATATCGAGAGAATTAGGGTTTCAAGAATCACAGCTTCTGCGAAGGAGGCAGTGACGGTCAACACCGGGGAGCCCTCAAAGAACAACTCACCCTCTTGGTAGCCTTCAATTTGTCCCCGGAATTTGTAATCAATCAGATAATTCAAGGTCTCGACATCAACAATGGACTGCTCTTGCAAATAAGCAATGTCATCGGCTGAGAATTTAAAGTCCCGAATAGCTTCCAGTAGTCGACCGGTTCCGGCAACAACTCCATACCTTCGGCCAGCTGGAAGAGAACGAGTAAAAACCTCAAAAACGCAATCGCGCTTGGCTTTGCCGGACTGGAGGGCGGCCTGAACCATAGTTAGTTCGTAGCGGTCTGTCAGAAGTGCGTAGGACACAGCACCAGCCTACTGAGCTAAGCATTAGCACCCTAGACTTGAGATGTGGATGCGAGGCCGATAGGCATATTTGATTCAGGGGTCGGCGGCTTAACCGTTGCGAGGGCGATCATCGATCAGCTCCCCAATGAGTCCATTGTTTATGTTGGCGACACTCTCAATTCTCCTTACGGCCCTAAGTCACTGGCCGATGTGCGTCAGTTGGCACTAGGAGTGATGGATGATTTAGTAGCTTCTGGCGTGAAACTGTTGGTAATCGCATGCAACTCCGCGTCGGCTGCAGTTTTGCGCGATGCTCGCGAGCGCTACTGGGAGGGAGCTGGAGTCCCAGTCGTGGAAGTCATTCAACCTGCCGTCAGGACAGCAGTTGCCACCAGTCGAAACAAGAAAGTGGGGGTTATCGGCACTTCGGCGACCATTTCATCAGGTGCCTACGATGATGCCTTTGCGGCTGCTCTAGATTTCGACATCACTTCTGCTGCCTGTCCTGCATTTGTCGAGTATGTCGAAAGAGGAGTCACATCAGGTCCAGATCTTCTGGCGCTAGCCCAAGAATATCTAGCTCCTATTAAGGCGGCTAAAGTCGATACTTTAGTTTTGGGCTGCACGCACTATCCACTTCTTCAGGCGGCTATTGCTTATGTAATGGGAGACGAAGTTAGATTGGTTTCATCGGCAGATGAAACAGCTAAAGATGTTTTCAAGGTTTTAACCGAACACAACTTACTTGCACCCAGTAACCAAAAACCCACTTACTCATTTTTTGCCACTGGCGACACAAACAGTTTTGAAGTTTTAGCAAGGAGATTCCTTGGCCCAGAGGTTTCTGGAGTGAAAAGCATGAATAGGAAAAAATAAGGTGCGCAAAGACGGACGCCAAGCCAGCCAGTTGAGAAAAGTAACAATTGAACGTAACTACACAATCCACGCGGAGGGCTCGGTATTAGTTTGCTTCGGTAATACAAAAGTACTGTGTAACGCATCTTTCACTCCCGGGGTACCCAGATTCAAGAAAGATTCCGGCGAAGGTTGGGTAACGGCGGAGTATGCCATGCTCCCAAGAGCCACCAATGAGCGAACAGATCGTGAGAGCGTTAAGGGAAAGCTTGGTGGAAGGACGCATGAAATTTCGCGTCTAATTGGACGCGCACTTAGATCAGTCGTCAATTTCAAGGCTCTTGGAGAAAACACAATAGTCATTGACTGTGATGTGTTGCAGGCAGATGGCGGGACAAGGACGGCAGCTATAACTGGCGCATTTGTGGCACTTATGGACTCGATCACATGGGCCAAAAAGAAAGGGCTGATTTCGGCTTCTGCCAAACCAATTATTGACACCGTCGCAGCTGTGTCGGTAGGAGTGGTCGGCGGTGAAGTTCTATGTGATCTGGCATACGAGGAGGATGTCCGAGCTGAAACCGACATGAATGTAATCACTACTGGCCGAGGACTTTTTGTTGAAGTTCAAGGCACCGCGGAAGCCGCACCATTCAGTCGAGAGGAATTGGATTCACTGCTGGAGACGGCGTTGGCTGCAACAGCCGAGCTAACTGCAATCCAAAGGCAGGTACTCGCAGACTCCTTGGAGTTGGCCTAGTGGAGCTTGTTTTTGCCACCGGTAACCAGCACAAATTAGCGGAAGCCAAAAGCATCTTTCAATTGCGGAATCCCAAAATTGAATTGTCTTCCTATGGTGGCCCCTCGCCAATCGAGAGCGGAATCACTTTTGTCGAGAATGCTCGGATAAAGGCGCTAGCCGCCCATCAAGCAACAGGTAAAACTGCGTTTGCAGATGACTCAGGCATTTGCGTAGATGTGATGGGTGGTGCACCTGGCATATTCTCCGCTGGCTGGTCTGGCTCCCGTTCCGATGAGAAAAATCGATTGCTTTTGCTATCGCAACTGTCGGAAATTCCTCAGGAGCATCGGGCCGCTAGTTTCGTGTGTTCGGTTTCATTAATCGGTGTGGGTTTGGACGTGAGTTTCACAGGTGTCTGGCTTGGATCGGTTGCTTTTGCGGAAAGAGGAACTGCTGGATTTGGCTATGACTCGATTTTTATCCCAGAAGGGTTCGACCTAACAGCGGCTGAATTGGATCCAGAGCTGAAAAATTCACTCTCACATCGGTTTTTAGCAATGTCGCAACTGGCAGACTATTTATCGAGTTAGCGCCCCCAGCAGGATTCGAACCTGCGCACCCGCCTCCGGAGAGCGGTGCTCTATCCCCTGAGCTATGGGGGCGGCAATTTGAAGCCTAGCATTTAAGCGGATTTTGAATTTGGAGGAAAAGTGGCACTGCGTTTAGCTGATCGTTGGATTTGGGATAGCTGGTATGTCTGGGACGGCGACACGTGCCACGCTTTCTACTTGTGTGCTTCGCGTGGCCTGGTCGATCCAAATCGTCGCCATCGCTACACGAATGTCGGCCACGCGGTCTCAAAAGACCTAACTAATTGGACAGTGCTACCAGATGCACTTTCTCCGAGCGACTCACCGGCATTTGATTCCTGGACAACTTGGACAGGCAGCACAGTCAAAGGAGACGACGGCAAGTGGTACATGTATTACACGGGAACATCAAGAGAAGATGGGGGTGACGTTCAATCCATCGGGCTAGCAATTTCTGACGACCTAGTAACTTGGCAAAAGACTTCTAAAGAGGCGCTTGTAAGAGCGGACTCGACTTGGTACGAAAAACTTGGTCAAACAAACTGGCCTGATGAAGCTTGGAGAGATCCTTGGGTTTACAAATCTGCTCAGGACAACCTCTGGCACATGCTGGTGACAGCTAGAGCAAAGGGCGAAGGCAGAATCAAAGGGGTTGTTGGACATGCAACCTCTAAAGACATGCTCAATTGGAATGTGGTCGAGCCTCTTTCCCAGCCAGACCAAGGATTCGCTCAGTTGGAGGTCTTTCAGTACGCCGAGGTAGATGGGGTACCACTTCTTATTTTCTGCTGTGGCTGGCGCGAATTAGACACTTCGATGTTGAGTGCAGTAGGGGAGACAGACGCTACCTACTCACTTGTTTGCAATAAAGATTTAACTGATCTCGATTTTCGAAAAGCTAAGCCATTTTTGAGTAATCCGGTCTACGCAGGAAGACTCGTGCAAAACACAAAGGGAGAATGGTTCCTGCTGGGATTCATCAACCTGGTTGATGGTGAGTTCGTCGGCGAAATTTCAGACCCAATCCCTGTCACCGCAACGCCGCAAGATGGCCTTATACCGAGAGTTTGACCTTTTGGCCTTGGGCTATTCGAAGATAGGATTGAGACTCGCCGCCGATCCCTCAGAGTTAATTCAGGAATTCTCTTGACCCCCGAACAGATAAGTAAGGCCATTCTTCAGGCACTCCGTGACCTGGAAGCTGAAGGCCGACTTCCTGCGGGCTCAACTCCGTCAGAAATTGTTGTCGAGAGACCGAAAAATCGTGAGCACGGAGACTGGGCTACCAATGTGGCAATGCAGCACGCTGCTAAGTCAAACCTCAAGCCTCGCGAATTTGCAGAACTGCTAGCGGCAAAACTTGAAAAATCAGATGGGATTGAATCGGTGGCTATAGCAGGCCCAGGATTCATCAACTTGTTTGTATCTGACTCTGCTGCGGGATCCTTAGCAAAAGAAATTGTCGAGCTTGGCAAGAAATTTGGTTTGGGCAACTCCATGAGCGGACAAAAGCTCAATCTAGAGTTTGTAAGCGCAAATCCAACGGGACCTATCCATCTCGGAGGAACTCGGTGGGCTGCAGTAGGGGACTCTCTTGCAAGGATTCTTCAGGCACAAGGCGCCGAAGTAGTGAAAGAGTATTACTTCAACGATCATGGAGCTCAAATTGATCGTTTCGCGATTTCGCTCTTGGCTGCAGCAAAGGGTGAACCGACTCCTGAGGACGGCTATGCCGGTGCCTACATTCAGGAAATTGCCACAGCGATTGTGAAAGAAAATCCAGCTGTTTTAAATCTTCCAAGCGATCAGTCTCAAGAGCAATTTCGCCAGCTTGGCGTAGAAATGATGTTTGAGCAAATCAAACAGTCACTTCATGACTTTGGTGTTGACTTTGATGTTTTCTTCCACGAAAACTCCCTTTACGAATCTGGAGCAGTCGAAAAAGCGGTTGAAAAACTTCGTTCTTTAGGACACATGTTTGAGCACGAGGGAGCACTTTGGCTCAAGTCTTCAAGCTTTGGAGACGATCGTGACCGTGTAGTAATAAAGAGTGATGGAAATGCCTCTTACATAGCGGGTGACATTGCCTATTACCTGGATAAACGGTCCAGAGGATTTGATAGAGCAATCTACATGCTGGGTGCTGATCACCACGGTTACATCGGAAGAATGCAAGCGGTTTGTGCGGCATTTGGTGATAAGCCGGGTGAAAACATGGAAATTCTTATCGGCCAGCTAGTTAGTTTGGTGCGAGGTGGTGAGCCGGTTCGCATGTCCAAGCGAGCGGGAACCGTTGTGACAATTGAAGATCTTGTTGAAGCAGTCGGCGTCGACGCTGCAAGATATGCACTTGTTCGCTCGTCAATCAACTCAACTTTAGACGTAGACCTAGAAGTACTTGCTAGGAAGACCAATGACAACCCTGTCTTCTATGTTCAATATGCTCATGCGAGAACCAAGCAGGTTGATCGCAACGCTGAAGGTCTTGGAGTCACTCGCAGGGGCTTTTCGCCTGAGCTTCTCTCTACTGAAAGTGAAAGTGAGCTATTAGCCAAGCTTTCTCTTTTCCCTGGCGTGATTAGTCAGGCTGCTGAATTTAGGGAGCCTCACAGGGTTGCTAGGTATTTGGAAGATCTAGCGGGCAGCTATCACCGCTTCTATGACAATTGCAGAATTTTGCCCCTACCTTCGCAGCCTGCCGAGCTAATTCATGAAACAAGATTGTGGCTTAACGATGCAGCCGGCGTTGCGTTGGCCAATGGCCTAAATCTTCTCGGCGTATCTGCACCGGAGAGGATGTAGCAATGTCCAATCCGCTAGTCCCAAATTGGCTCACTCAATTAAGTGAGTTTGATGATAACGCGTGGCCCGCTAGTGCCAAACGTAATGAATTTGGTGAGCTTGAAATTGGTGAGATTAGCAGCACCGAGTTGGTGCGCAAATATGGATCACCTCTATATGTGGTTGATCAGCACGAGTTTGAAAATCGCTTGCAAAGGGTCAAGAAAGCGTTTGAGGCCTCTGCTGCAAGCGTCGGAACCACAGTGAAGCTTTACTACGCCTCCAAAGCTCTGTTGACAGCAGACATCGCCCGTTGGGCTGCAGCTGAGGGCTATGCAATTGATGTTTCAACCGGGGGAGAATTAGCAGTTGTCTTGGCTGCTGGGATTCCAGGGCAGCAAATTGGCTTGCATGGAAACAACAAGTCGCTGGTTGAAATTGGGAGAGCGGTTTCAAACGATGTATCAGCAATTGTAATTGACTCGGAAATTGAAATTGAGCGTATTGCATCGGCTGCAGGTGCTCAGGATAAGGTCCAGCCTGTTAGGTTGCGAGTCAACACAGGTGTGCACGCTCACACTCATGAGTATTTAGCAACTGCGAGGGAAGATCAAAAATTTGGAATTGCAATAGCAGATGTCCCTGCCCTAGTTGAAAAAATTAGATCTCACTCACACCTGCATTTCCTCGGATTGCATTGCCATATTGGCTCGCAGATTTTTTCTGTTGACGGTTTTGTGGAGTCGGCGGAGCGCATGTTGAATCTTCACCACACGCTTTTGGCAGGCGGCCCAATTCCAGAACTAAACCTTGGTGGAGGATTTGGAATTGCCTATGTCCAATCTGATCAACCAATGGAGATAGAAGATATGGTAGAGAAGATCATCAATGCCGTAGCTTCGAAGTGCAACCAACTTGGAATCGAAATTCCTAAACTGGCTTTCGAGCCTGGCCGGGTTATTGCAGGTCCAGCTGGAATTACCCTTTACACAGTTGGAACAACTAAGGAAGTTGTCGTTTCCGATGAAGGCCCTGGGGCTATCAGACGATATGTGAGCGTGGACGGGGGCATGAGCGACAACGCTAGGCCAGCCCTATACGAGGCTGAATACTCGGCCGCCCTGGCTTCCAGGCCAGTTTCCGCTCCCGCCGTTCTTAGTCGCGTCGTAGGCAAGCACTGCGAATCCGGTGACATTGTTGTCAAAAACACACTTCTCCCACTAGACGTCGAAGTAAACGACTTGCTGGCAGTTGCAGCAACCGGGGCCTACTGCTATTCGCTATCTTCTAACTACAACTATCTGCCCCGACCAGCAATGGTTTCGGTCAAGGCCGGCCGAGCAAATGTATTGGTTAGAGCGGAAACCGAAGCAGACTTATTGTCTAAAGACATGGGATTGGGAGGCCAAGGCTGATGCAGAGCGAATACCGTCCTATCCGTGTTGCCCTGCTTGGGGCAGGTTCTGTTGGTGCCCAGGTAGCTAGATTGCTGATTGAAAATCGAGAAGAATTAGCCAAGAGGGTTGGTGCCGAACTTCAACTTGTCGGCATCGCTGTTCGAGACACAAAAGCTAAGCGTGGAGCTGAGATACCAAAAGACCTGATCACCAGCGATGCTGAATCTATTCTTACTGGTGCAGATATCGTCATTGAGCTGATGGGCGGAATTGATCCTGCATATGACCTAATCAAAAAGGCACTTAACTCAGGTGCAGATGTCAT
>CAEZST010000016.1_pt1 | contig 24429 bp, 25 predicted proteins | sample 7264041 | NCBI WGS metagenome assembly CAEZST01 (sample SAMEA6813785, study PRJEB35770) | uncultured Aquiluna sp. | biome: Freshwater; feature: Freshwater reservoir; material: water | place: Czech Republic | collected 2016-08-15 | depth 0.5m m | reverse complement strand
AGTCCCTGCCAACTACCGGGATGCGCTCCTGGCACTCCCAAAACAGCCAAAGCAGCTAACGATCCAGCCGCTGATTGATCTCCGGCGAGCAAAGACCTGCGAAGACGACCGACCAATTTTCGAAGATCAAACTCCAGCGGCTGGCTGGGAATCAGATCCAGTTTTCCAAGCTGAAAAAACTGTGAGGGCTGCTCGGACTCATCCTGCATGGCGCTGAGCAAAACGGTATTGCTGGACGATCCAACTGAGCGATAGAAAAGACGCAGTTCGTCTGCCAATTCACTCTTGGTTGGCATTAGTGGCGAGGCGATTCTGCCAAGCCAATACGCCTGTAGTGAGCTCGCACCGAGCAGAGTATTTCGAGGATTCAAGTTAGGCCAAATACCCTCTTGCAGTCTTGGGATTGCCACTACTTTGTATTCGCCACTGAGCTGGGCTGGTGTTGCCAACGTCACGGCTGGCACCCGACTAATTGGTGCCAGTGAATCCTCCGGAATTCTTGATTGCAATTGAATCAATGCAAACTCCAGCGCTGATCCTTCGGCTCTGTCATCAAACCGTTGCGCGGCAGCGAATAGCTCGAGGGCTGCGTCTAAGTCTGAATCAACGAGCGCATCGACTCTCTGCTTGGATAGTACTTTCCAGCCGATTGAGACCGCTTGGTGGCAAAGAGGATCTGACAGAGCTCGAAGTTCTGCTAGGGCACTCGTTAGATGATTTAGAAACTTTGGAGAGTCAGATTCACCTAATAACTCAACAAGAGCAACTTGAGCGCTCTTGCCTGATTGTCTGGCAGGAATAATCAATCTTCGAATCTCGCGCAGCTGAATGGAATCCAGGCCCACTAGCGGGGAAAGCAGCAGCTGTTCAATTTGATCAAGAGTAGGTTCACCTAGACCTACCACCAGGAAATCCAGCAGAGCCAGAGCCATTGGCTGGTCAACCAAACTGCGCTGAACGCCAATAATCTTCACTGGCACTTTCCGAGCAGTCAGCTCTCTGCTGAGCTGCTCAAGCTGAGTCCTGGTTCTAGCGACTACGGCAATTTCTGACCAGGCAGTGCCAGAAAGATGCTCTTTTCGCAACTGGGATGCGAGCCAATCTGTCTCTTCAATCAATGAGCTGAAAAGATATCCGGCTAGCTGCTTCGCATTTGGTTTTGGGCGATGGTCTGAGAACAGTGAAACCGGTATTCGGCCTGCCAAATGCCCAAGCAATGCAGCTGCATCCCCGTCTGAAGCTTGACTGTCTAAAGTGAGCTCTGCGAAAGAAAGCTTTCGTGCCAGCTCTATGAAACTTCCCGCTGCCGATGCTCGGAAACCCAGCACTGCCGAGTCAGGGTCTCCAAATAAATAACCCTCAGCACTTTCAAACAGCTTTTCCACCAATCGCAATTGGCCGGGAGTCAGATTCTGAGCATCATCAACTAAAACGTGTGAATAGCTGTGGGCTTGGTAATCAGCTATCGCGGCCACTGCTAGCTGCGATGGATCGAGCAATCCCTGCAGTGCTAACTCTTCTCGATAGCCGGGTAAAAGATCTATGGCGACCTGCAGCTTTAGGCTCGGAAACTCCGCCTGGAGTTTTATCAACTGCTCATTAGAGATCGAATTTTCGATTATTACCGACAGCAGATCGCGAAGTTCTTGAACAAATCCGGCTAACTTCAAAGTCTGCGACTCAATGCCCCAGCGAGCGCCGGCCTTTCTTGCGTCAGCATCTCTCACCATCCGGCTCAGCAGACGCTCCTGTGCAGCCCCCGAAAGCAATCGAATTTGCGAATTTCCTTGCAGCACGTCAAAAGCTAACGAAGAGATAGACCGCGCCCGCGGCTTAGCAGCCGATTTAGAAGAATCAAGCGCAATCAAATCCCGCAGGCGGTTAGCGGAGAGCCTAGATGGAGTAAGAACCAAAATGGAGTCCGGCCCAACCGACTCCTCTAACTTTTGAACGAGGTTGCGAAGGCTACTGGTCTTCCCGGACCTGGGAGCCCCGACCACCAAGCAAGGTTGTCCGGGCGCTGGAAATGCGGTGGCTAGCGGGGGCGAATACCCCTCGGACATAAACAGCGTCTGCGACACAGCACCAATCTATTTGTAATGGAAGACATTTTTTTATGCCGTAACCTAGTAGCTCAATAAGGAGTGTCATGGAAGTTCGAATCGGAATCAAAGACAGCGGCCGAGAGATCAGCCTGGAAAGCCCCCTAGATAGTAAAGGGGTTCAAGCGGCGATCAAGCAAGGCATGAGCGATGGCACCATCGAACTCACCGACAACAAGGGTAAATTGTTTATCGTTCCTGCCTCTTCGGTTGCTTTCGTTGAAATAGGCAGTGAGGACAGCAGAAGGGTCGGTTTCATTTCCTAATGGAAGTCTTAGTCATTGCTCTCTATGGATTGCTGCTGGCGCTAGTTGCACCATTTGTTCTGCCACCATCTGACCACTATGGCAAGGCCGTGCCAGCCGCCATCTCTTTGGTTGCGGGAAGCGTTATCTGGATCGTTCTAACCTGGCTCGGATTTAGCTATCAGTCCGCCTGGATTTGGTTTGCTGTCATGCTGGGAATGCCAGCTGCTGGTTGGTTAGGGACTCGTTGGCTGGATAAGGCTCGTCAGAAAAATGAGACTGATCGACTAAATGCAATTCGCTCAGGCGGTAAGGCCTAGGGAATCCATTCGGAGGGTGTGGTTCGCCACTAGCTCCGATGTAAGTGGCTCCAAAATCTTGAACTGTTCGCGGGTCAGTTCAACCGGGTCCTTTGGTGGATCTCGAAGAACCTCGCTAAAGCTGGCTAGGTCCCGCACCTCTAACAGTGCATCCGCAACAATCGCTCTTCCAAACAAAGCCAGATCGTTTGTCAACTGAGGCAAATTATCAATCGCTCCTGCCAAAGCCTCCTGGCAATAATCAGCCAGAGAGTTATCGGAGAGCATTGCCTCCACCTTCAGTCTCCGTGCGGGGGTCAAGCCCTTGGCTAGTCGGAGATAGGCATCCTCCAAGAGTGTGAAGACAACATAGATTCGCATGATGTCCTCTGGCCAACCTTTGCCTTCGGTTCGTTCAACCAATACATCTAGCCTGTCGCGAATGTGTTGCTGGAGCTCCATGTAGCTTGCTCCGAGCTTGATAAGTAGTTCTTGAAGATCCTTAGCCCGGGCTTCATAACGAGCAGCAATTGCCCGCTGCTTCTTTGCATTGGCGTCAGTTGCCCTGGCGGCATCATCAATTAGTAGCTCTGCAACCAGTAAATGGTGCTGAATTAGCTGGGAAAGAAAGACTTCGGTGGCAGGAATCAGCTTCGCTGGGTTAAGCTGGGTTTGACTGCGCGAGGAAGAGTCGCGAGATGGCAAAGACAGCGTCTGCGAAATCTTCTTGATTCTTCGAATCCAGTCCAGCATGTTGCAAGTTTATAAGGATGGCTTGCTTTTATGCCTTCTGAGCAATTTTTACATTCTGGAGAAGTAATTGACCTTTCGTGATTTAGGCATAGACGAGGACATCGTTCAGGCCCTGGAATCAGCCTCTATCTTGAGTCCATTCCCAATTCAGGAGCAAGCAATCCCACTTGCCCTTGCTGGCACCGACCTAATCGGTCAAGCCAAAACAGGCACGGGTAAGACCTTTGGCTTTGGCCTGCCTCTGCTGCAAAAGCTTGGTCCAGACCCCGAGCACCTGGCAAGAGCGCTGGTAGTTGTGCCAACCAGAGAACTTGCTCTGCAGGTAACTGAAGATTTGCGGGTTGCTAGTAAGAATCGAACCACTCGCGTAATAGAAATTTACGGGGGTAAAGCCTATGAAGGTCAACTGGCAGAGCTAGCCAAGGGTGCCGATGTAGTAGTTGGAACACCCGGCAGACTAATTGATCTTCACAATCAAAAGCTCATTGACTTCACTGCTATCAACTACCTGGTTCTCGATGAAGCTGATCGAATGCTGGATCTTGGTTTTTTGCCAGATGTTGAAAAGATCTTTTCGATTCTGCCGAAAGACAAGCAAACCCTAATGTTTTCGGCGACCATGCCCAGCGAAATCTTGATGCTGACTAAGAGGTATCTAAATAGACCGGTCCATATCCGGGTAAGCGATCCGGACGAGGGTAAAACTAAAGCCGACATCAAGCAGTTTGTCTATCGAGCACATGCACTGGACAAAGAAGAAGTGGTCGGAAGGATTCTGCAAGCAGAGGGCCGCGGTAAGACGGTGATCTTTGTAAAGACCAAGCGCCTAAGCGGCAAACTGGCAGACGAGCTAATTGAGCGTGGCTTCAAGGCAGCGCCCCTGCACGGAGACATGGCCCAAACAGCTCGAGAGCGTTCCATGGCTGCCTTCAGGGCTGGCAAAAAAGACATTCTGGTGGCAACGGAAGTTGCGGCGCGAGGTATCGATGTGGATGACGTCACCCACGTAATCAACTACTCCGTGCCAGAGGATGAGAAGGCTTATCTCCACCGCACCGGTCGCACCGGTCGCGCTGGAAAGCTCGGAGTGGCTGTCACATTTGTGGACTGGGAAGACATGAATCGATGGCAGCACATTGACCGCGAGTTAGAACTTGGAATTCCTGAGCCGGTCGAAACTTACTCATCCAGCGAGCACCTGTTTTCTGATCTCGGTATTCCTGCTGGCACCAAAGGGCGACTCAATAAAAAGCCAGCTGCCGAGCCAAAACAGAAAACTACAGTTGAAGCTCCCAAGCCTAAGCAACGTCAACGACAGCGCAACTATAGAAAAGGTTCATAGCCCGAAGCTTGATCCAGGATTCGCTGAAGCTGCTGCGGTTCCGTGGTGTTTTCTCCCAACAGATTGTCCTTAGCGCCATCTCCGTGGTAATCCGACGAGCCAGTCACAATCAAATTGTGTTTCAAAGCAAGTTCTCTCAGCCACTGTTTGGCAAACTCAGGCACGGCACGATGGTTCACCTCTAACCCATCTAGCCCAGCAGAGATTAATTGCTCAAAGTGTTTAGTGGGAAGATCTAGCTCAGACCTTCCGGCAGGGAAGTCAATCAATGGATGCGCCATCACAGATACTCCCCCGGCTTGACGAATCAGCTCGATAGCTCTCTGCGTGTCAACAGAGTAATCAGATACGTAGTAGGGGCCAGACTTACTCAGGATTGAATCAAAGGCTGCTGAGCGATTAGAGACAATTCCTTTTGCTACGAGGGCATCCGCCAAAGCGGGTCTTCCAATCGTTGCGCCAGGACTGAGTTCTCTTTCGATGTCATGCCAAGAAATTGGATAGTCAGCTGATAATCGAGAGACCATCTCTTTGGCGCGCGAAACTCTTGACTCTCTAGTTTTTGCCAGTTCTCCGGCCAGACCTGGATGGGTTGGATCTGGCAAATAAGCAAGAATGTGAACAGAGATTGAACGCAGACTAATTTTTGACCGGGTGGAAACTTCAATCCCGGGCACCAAACCAATCCGCTCAGATTGAGCCGCTTTAGCTGCTTCTTCCCAGCCGTCAGTAGTGTCATGGTCCGTGATGGCCAATACGCTCAGCCCAGCCGCCTTCGCCTTGCGCACCAATTCAGACGGTGAATCTTTACCGTCAGATCGGTTAGAGTGCGCATGCAGATCAATCACAGGAGCAGAATAGTCCCATGACAAAGAAGGCAAGCTCTAATCGTTCGAGGACGCCTCACGGGAAGAAGTTTCTGGCGTTCATCTCAGCTAATTGGGAAGAAAAAGCACCATCAACGGCTAAGCGCTGGGAGGTGGCGGACTACGCTGCCAAGCGTCGTGAGGAGTTAGTCAAACTGTTCCCGGGCAAACTGATTTTGCTTGAGGCCGGGGGCATGAAGGTCAGAGCAAACGACACCGAATATCGTTTCAGGCCTGACACCGCTTTCACCTACTTCACTGGTTGGGGCAGCGAAACTGTGCCGGATTCAGTCCTGGTAATAGATGGCAGAAAAAAGAAAACCAAGACCCAGCTGTTTCTAAGACCAACCGCGGGCCGAGAGTCGACCGAATTCTTCGCGAATCCCATGATTGGGGAATTTTGGACCGGACCGCGTCCAACTCTGGAAGACATTGAGGTCCAGCTAGGCATTGAAACTCACGACATCAAGAAACTTGATAAAAAACTCAAGGATTGGCCCAAGCCGCTCACATTGAAAAATGAGAAATTTGCAGTAGCCGTTTCCGAAATGCGCTTTGTTAAGGATGCCTACGAGATTGATCAAATGCGTAAAGCAATTGAAATTACCACTCGAGGATTTGCTGACGTTGCCAAGGCCATGCCACGAGCAATTAGATCTGCTCAAGGTGAGAGGGTGCTAGAAACAACTTTCTTTGCCCGGGCCAGAGAAGAAGGGTATGACTTAGGCTACGAAACAATCGCTGCCAGTGGTGCTCACGCCTGCATTCTGCATTGGAACAAAAACACTGGAGCGGTCAACAAAAATGATTTAGTTTTGCTAGACGCCGGCTGTGAACTCGACTCGCTTTACACGGCAGACATCACGCGAACTATTCCTGCCAGTGGCAAGTTTTCACCAGAACAAAAGTGGATATACGAGGCAGTTTTAGAGGCAGCTGATGCTGCCTTTGCAGTTGTGAAACCAGGAATTAAGTTCAGAGACATTCACAATGCTGCGATCGCAGTTATCGCCAAGAAAGTTTCCGAACTAGGACTAATTCCCGTTTCAGCTGAAGAGGCCCTTAAGGAAGATAACCAGCATCATCGCCGATACATGGTGCATGGAACTAGCCACCATCTTGGTTTAGATGTGCACGACTGTGCTCAAGCAAGAAGAGAGCACTATCAGGATGGAATCCTCAAGCCCGGTATGGTTTTCACAATCGAACCTGGACTCTATTTTCACGCAGATGACCTAACTGTGCCGAAGCAATACCGGGGTATCGGAGTGAGAATAGAAGACAACGTCTTAGTAACTGAAACTGGTTGCGAAAATCTGTCTGGAGCCCTGCCGAGAAAAGTTGCCGCAGTAGAAAGCTGGTTTGCTGCGAATCAGTTAGGCGTCGCTGGCTGAACCCAGTAGTTTCTTTGCATTGGCAGCTTCAGTTTCTGGAACTATCACTTCCCACTTTGCTGCCACTGGCATCTGCGTGGATAGAAAACCGCGTTTAGTTTTACTAAGAGAAAATCGAGTGATGTTGAATAGCATGCCAATTCCAGCAGAGAGCACTACCACTGCGAAAAACTGCTGAGGGTTGTAGGACAACTCACCGGCAGGGCCTACGTTGATGCCAGCACCAACCACCAAGGCAAAGATGAGTCCAATCCAAAATCCCGTCATAGCCCCCGAGAGCGCAACGCGACCATATCCCAAGCGAGATTTGATTCTTTCCACCAGCACTGGCGAATGACCAATCAGTGAAACGTTGTCAGCCTTGAATTCACCGGCTAGCAGTTTTTCAACCATTGCAGTTGCATCGGAATAGTTGGTAAATTCACCTAGGACAAACCCCCTGGGGATAGTCGGTCCCATCTGGTTCCGTTTAGCATTGTTCCGAGCTTCAGCCATGGATAGATTTTGCCATGACTTTCACCGTGAGAGCGGGGTATCTCTATGAGCGCAACAAGAGTCTTCGTAGCACGCTTGGTTGGCTGCGGTGTATTCGACCCAGTTGGCGACCGGGTAGGCAAGGTCGTGGACGTCGTAATGTCGCCTCGTCAGAAGCAACCTCCTCGGGCAAAGGGTTTTGTTATAGAAATTTCTGGTCGCAGGAGGGTATTTCTTCCGATGGCCCGCGTCACAGCCATCTCCCCCGGCCAAGTCATCACCAATGGACTAATTGATCTTCGACGTTTTTCAACTCACGGCCAAGAGTTTCGAGCGATAGCTCAAATGCTTGGTCGAAAGGTAAAGCTCACGAGTCCAAGCCGCAGTGGCAAGATTGAAGATTTCGCCATTGAACAAAACAGGCGTGGTGAATGGAACATGACTGAGTTGTATATCCGCAAGCAAACGAAGACCGGAAATCCATTTAAGAAAGGTCCGACTGAGTTTGTGATGTGGAACGAGATTGTAGATCACCAAGAAGATATGACATCCGAAGATGCGAAGAAGCTTCTGAGCACAGTCGAGGATCTCAAGCCTGCGGACCTCGCAACAGCAATGATGGATTTACCCGAAGAGCGAATGCTGGCGATTGCCGAAGAGCTAGATGACGAAAGACTCGCTGAGCTACTCGAAGAGCTGCCTGAAGAAGAACAGCTTGAAATCATCAATGACCTTGAAGACGAGAGAGCTGCGGAGGTTCTTGATCTTATGGGGCCGGATGATGCCGCCGACCTAATGGCAAATCTGCCAGCTGAAAGAACTGAAGCACTACTAGAAATGATGGATGATGAAGAAGCTGAAGACATTCGACAGCTTCTGAAGTATGAGCCATACACAGCCGGTGGAATGATGACGCCAGAGTTAATTATTTGTGCGCAAGACACTACTGTGGCTCAAGCTCTGGCCCTCATTAGAAGAGCAGCGGTTGAGCCTGTTTTAGCCGCTCAAGTATTTGTCACAATGCCACCCTACGAAACTCCTGCAGGGCAATACCTGGGAGTCGTGCACTTTCAAAAACTTTTGCGTTACCCGCCAGGCGAGAGACTTGGAAATCTAATGGACACGGAACTTGAGCCAATCTCGGCCGATGCACCAATGAGCCAAATTCACCGAGATCTGGCAACCTATGACCTGGTTGCCCTGCCTGTAGTCAACAAAGATGGAAATCTTCTGGGAGCAGTAACGGTTGATGACGTGCTGGACCACCTGTTACCCGATGATTGGCGTAGTGAGGAGGAGTGATGACAAATAACGAATCGCAACTTGAGAGTCCGCTGGGCAGACGTTCAGTATTTCGCCTTCCCTACGTTGATCACGAGACTGTCGGGAGGATCTCAGAACGCTTTGCTCGAGCAATGGGCACCGGAATCTTCCTAATTGGTATGACTATCTTCATTGCTATCTGGATTAGCTGGAACACTCTGGCCCCTGCTGGTTTGCAGTTTGACCCAAGAGCGCTGAATTTCACACTTCTCACGCTGCTGCTTTCAATGCAAGCCTCTTATGCAGCACCGCTAATTCTTCTTGCACAAAACAGAGAAGCAGATCGAGATCGAGTGAAGTTTGAGCAAGATCGTCAACGCGCTGAGCAAAATCTTGCCGATACTGAGTATCTTGCTCGCGAGGTTGCCGCACTCAGATTGGCGCTAGAAGAGATTGCCACCAAGGACGAGGTTCGAGACGAAATACAGAAAGCAATACGCGAAGTCTTGGATGAGGTAAAGCCAAGAAAGCAAAAGAAATCCAAGTGAAGAAGACTCTCGCTGCGCTCAGTTCTGTAATCGATCCTGAACTTAGGCGTCCGATTACAGAACTCGACATGGTTGGCGAGATAAATGAGAGTGCTGATTCAGTTGAGGTTCAAATCAAGCTAACGATTGTTGGTTGCCCAGCAGCTCAATCAATTGAGCGAGATGTGACCAAAGCGCTTACAAGCGAATTCAAAAATGTTTCAGTCAACATGACCACGATGACAAGTGAAGAGAGAGACGCCCTCAAGAAGAAACTCCGTGGTGATAAACCCATGCGTTTCAATCCATTTGCCCAGGAAAGTTCTCTAACCAAGGTTATTTTCGTAGGCAGTGGGAAAGGTGGGGTCGGTAAGTCAACGCTTACCGTCAACTTGGCAGTTGCATTGGCTCGACTTGGTCACAAGGTTGGCCTGCTTGATGCAGACATCTTTGGATACTCAATTCCGGGCCTCATGGGTATTAGCCAGTCCCCTACCAAAGTGGATGAGCTCATGCTTCCGCCAATTGCATTTGACGTGAAGGTCATTTCTATTGGTTTTTTTGTAGCGGACAACAAGCCCGTTGCTTGGCGAGGGCCGATGCTACACAGAGCGGTCGAACAGTTCCTAACTGATGTCTACTGGGGCGACCTTGATTACCTCTTAGTTGATCTTCCTCCTGGCACTGGGGACGTAGCTATTAGTCTCGGTCAACTTCTGCCAGGAGCTCAGTCGCTGGTGATAACCACACCGCAGGCTGCCGCAGCAACCATCGCTGAGCGATCGGGAGCAATTGGACTTATGACGGGTCAGTCGGTTTTAGGAGTGATTGAAAACATGAGCTACTTCGAATCGGCTGGCGCCAGAGAATTCCTGTTTGGTCAAGGCGGGGGTGAGGCAGTAGCGAAGCGGCTCTCTGAGCTCAGCCAATCGCAAGTTCCCCTGCTGGGGCAAATACCCATCAGTTCCAACCTGCGAGAGTCTGCCGATGGCGGAGTCCCAATAGTTGATGCGGATCCCTCCGATCCAGCTGCGCAGGCTATTGTTGAAATTGCCCAGCAACTTAGCAGGCTCCCCCGGGGGCTGAGTGGGAAGAAATTAGGGCTTAATCCGATTTAGGACTGTATGCAAACAATCACTGTGGTCAATCCCCTTACAGGTCAGAAGCTTCATGACATCGAAGCGCACTCCGCCACCGATGTCGCTCTAAAGTTCCAAGCAGGCAGGGAAGCTCAGCCGGCTTGGAACAATCTCGGCCCAAGTGCCCGAGCCAAGATGGCTCACAAGCTGGTTGATGTCTTGATTGCTAATCAAGAGCAGTTGATGGATGTTTTGCAGAAGGAAACTGGCAAGTCCAGAATGCACGCTTTCGAAGAGGTTACTGGAGCTCTTGCAGCAATCTCTTATTACGCCAAGATGACTCCAAAACTTCTCAAGCGCAACAAAGTTCGCGGTGGTGTACCACTTCTTATCACGGCCTACACCGAACCAGCTGCTGTTGGCGTGGTTGGAATCATCACTCCGTGGAACTACCCACTCGCTCTGACGATGATGGACGTGGTGCCAGCGCTACTGGCTGGAAATGCGGTTGTTCAAAAAGCTGATAACCAAACTGCCAAGACCGTCATCATGTCTCGTGATCTAGCTGTGCAAGCTGGAATCCCGGCAGACGTGTGGCAGGTGGTGCATGGCGATCCGCAAGAGGTTGGGAATGCCGTTACAGACAACGCTGACTACCTCGCCTTCACTGGCTCTACAGCTACTGGTCGTTTAGTCGCGCAGCGTGCTGCTGGAAGATTGATTGGATATTCACTTGAACTTGGTGGCAAGAATCCGATGATTGTTATGCCAGGAGCAAACCTGGAAAAAGCTGCCGAGCTAGCTATCTCTAGTGCTTTTGGAAACGCCGGCCAGCTCTGTGTTTCGATTGAGCGTCTGTATGTTCCAAACCACGCAATCAAAGAATTCGAACAGGTGCTTAAGCAGAAAGTGGAAAGCCTTAAAGTAGGGGCCTCCAATCAATTTGACTTTGATTTAGGCGCACTCAGCTCAAACGCTCAAATTGAGAGAGTCGCTGGGTTTGTTGACAGAGCTCAGGCTGAAGGCGCAAGGCTAGTCACCGGCGGTAAGGCTCTGCCGGAAATTGGTCCAAACTTCTATGCGCCAACCGTGTTAGCTGATATCCCACATGGTGCTGAAATCCTTCACAAAGAAGTCTTTGGGCCGGTAATTGCACTGGTTGGTTATGACTCCTTGGACGAGGCTATCGAACTTGCCAACGCTACTGAATACGGATTAAATGCTGCTGTCGTCGGAGATGTGAAGAGTGCGTTGAAGGTCGCTTCAAAACTTATGGCAGGTTCTGTCAACATCAATGAGGGTTACCGAGCTTCGATGGCTACCATGGCCGCTCCGATGGGCGGTATGAAGCAAAGCGGAATGAACCGAAGAAGCGGCCCCGGTGGCCTTCTTCGTTTTACTGAAAACAGAACCATTGGTGTAGCGAACGCGATGCCAATTTCGCTTCCAAATCGCGCGAAGGACTATCACAGAATGGCTCCACTGATGACGAAGCTTGCTAAATGGATGGGTAAGTTCTAAGTAGCTTCTAAATCAAAAGGTGGAGTCTCGCCAAGTTCTAGTTGCTTCTGCGGTGGTTTAGCTCTATTTAGAGATTCAGCAGCAGTTGGTTTGCGCTTTTCCTCCAGCAGAGCTTCGCGAACAATTCTTCTCGGGTCATACTGTCTTGGATCAAGTTTCTTCCAATCCAAGTCCTGAAAACCATCACCCAGTTCTTCTTTCATTTGAACCTGGGCATTGTCGATCATGCGCTTGCCCTTCTTCACCCATTCGCCCATTTGCTTGGCGTAATAGGGAAGCCGCTCAGGACCAAGAATCAATACGGCGAGCAGGGCGAGCAGGAGTATCTTTTCTGCGCTCAGACCAAACATATCTAGAGTTTAGCTCTCCGAATACCAAGGTTTTTCCACTTTCAAACCTAAGCTTGTGGCCAAGATGATAGACAAAATAACCAGCTGGAAGTTCGCCGAAGACTTTGCCAGTGAGCCCGTTGAAATCAGGGCCGCTCGTCGCAGTGCGAACGAGCTGGGGGTTGAATCTATTACCGAGGCAACTGGGAATCAGCTGGCAGTTATTGCAGGACTGAGCAAGGCAAAGTCCATAGTTGAAGTGGGAACTGGAGCGGGCGTCTCAGGACTTTGGTTGCTGTCAGCTTCCTCGGACTCGGTCCTAACAACCATCGATTCCGAACCTGAATATCAGCTGGCAGCTCGAGAAAACTTCAAGCAAGCTGAAATTGCTCCTTCAAGAATTCGAGTTATTTCTGGTAGGGCTGCCTCGGTGCTGGCCAACATGGCAGAAGCTGCCTACGACCTGGTCTTTTTAGATCTCAATCCCGTCGACTTAGAAGAGGTGTTGCCGCTGGCCATTGGGCTAACCAAACCGGGCGGCGCACTAGTGATTGCCCACGCCCTGTGGCGAGACCGAGTCCCGAATCCAACTCTGCGCGATGAAGAAACCTCATCGATCCGCACTGCCATGCAAGCTTTGGCAGATAGTGAGGATTTTATTGTTTCGGTTTCTTTGGTAGGCGATGGCCTACTAATCGCTAATAAGCGATAACTACTTCTTGATTACTCCGGCAAGAACTTTGTGAAGCTGCTTCGCTTCTTCTTCATTGACTGAGACAACTAGGCGTCCGCCGCCTTCCAGCGGGACCCGGAGAACAATCAGACCCCTTGGCTCGCGCTCGGCCTCCATTGGACCATCACCGGTTCGGGGCTTCATAGCTGCCATGAGATAGCTCTCCTTGGGGTTTTCTCTGAAGAGACAATTATCCCAGATTCAGCCGGCTTAGCCAACCCACCCTAGACAGAAAGCCAGTTGCGAAGGCCCTTTTCCACGTCAAAGAGGTGTCCAACCGGCAAATTTTCGTTATCAGCATGTGCCAGAGCGGGGTCTCCCGGTCCATAGTTGATGGCTGGAATCCCAAGGGCGGAAAAGCGAGCTACATCCGTCCAGCCGTATTTGGGCCGGGCTGACTGTCCGGTTGCAGCAAGAAACTGAGCTGCCAGCTCAGTATCAAGTCCTGGTCTTGCTCCCTCGGCTAGATCCACCAGCTCCACCTGAAATCCCTCGAATAGCTCTTTAATGACTTGCTTGGCCTCTGAGCCGGACTTGCTCGGAGCGAAGCGGTAGTTGACCTCAACCTCGCAAAGATCAGGGATAACGTTTCCGGCGATTCCAGCTTTGATCGAAACGGCATTTAGGCTCTCTCGATACTCAAGCCCGTCCACCGAAATTGTCTGGGGCTGGTAATCAGCGAGGCGAGCCAAGATTGGTGCTGCTTTGTGAATGGCGTTCTCCCCCATCCAAGGGCGAGCAGAGTGAGCCTTCACGCCCTTAGTTCTAACTAAAGCTCGCAGGGTTCCGTTGCAACCTCCCTCGACCAGCGCTGAAGTCGGCTCACACAATATTGCAAACTCCCCCTTTAGTATCTCTGGGTTATTTCGGGAGAGGCGGCCAAGGCCGTTGAGCGAGCTATCCACTTCCTCGTTGTCATAAAAAATCCAGCTGATGTCATATTTGGCTTCTGTAAGCTCGCTAGCCAGTTTGAGCATGACGGCTATCCCGCCTTTCATGTCAACGCTGCCACGACCGATGATTACCTGCTCACGTTCAAAGTGATGAAGTTGAGCGGGGAGATTATTGGCTATTGGCACAGTGTCGATATGACCGGCAATCAGGATTCGTGGCTTACCAAAGTTAGTGCTGGCAACAACTGCATTGCCATCCCTTAGGACGCTCAGGTGAGGCAGGGTCAGGGCCTTTTCAAGGGCATTGGCCAGTGACTGCTCAGAGCCAGAGACGGATTCGATATTGCAGATATCCATAGTCAGCTCGACCAAGTTCTTGCTCAAATCGATGTCAACCATGCCCAAAAGGCTACCTGTATTCTGTTCGAATGAGTGGCTTTCTTTCAGGTAGTGCCTGGGGTCATGGGCTCGCAACCATAGCGAGAGATGGCAGTGTCTTGGATGTTTGGTATCCAGCGCCTGCTCTTGGTGCCGCTCCGCAATCTGATCTGCAGTGGTTTCCTCCAAAAGAGCTTGACCTGGTAGCAGGAGAGGATTCGCTGCGTGAAATTAGAACTGAAGTCATCAGAGAAGAAGTTGAGCTATCCCTTCCGGTTAGCTCTACCGCTGATGCCTACCTTAGATTGCATCTGATTTCTCATTTACTGGTGAAGCCAAACACGATCAACCTTGACGGACTTATCCCAAATCTTCCAATCGTGATTTTCACAAACCGAGGTCCTGTCTTGCCAGAGGTTTACCAAAAGAAAGCTTTGGAGTTCAGAAAAGCTGGAGTATCGGCACACTCGCTCGACAAGTTTCCAAGACTGATTGACTACGTCACGCCTACCAAGGTGCGAATTGCGGATGCGAATAGGGTCAGACTTGGCGCCCATCTAGCTCCCGGCACAACAGTCATGCATGAGGGATTCGTCAATTTCAATGCTGGAACACTCGGAACTTCAATGATTGAAGGAAGGGTTTCTCAGGGAGTAGTGATTGGTGATGGCTCGGACATTGGCGGTGGAGCATCAATCATGGGCACGCTTTCCGGGGGAGGGAAACACAAGGTGGCTGTTGGAGAAAGAGCTCTACTAGGAGCTAACTCCGGGGTTGGTATTTCTATCGGCGATGACTCAATTGTTGAAGCTGGACTATATCTAACGGCAGGCACCAAGGTAAAACTGGTTGTCGGTGAACGATCTCAGCTGGTGAAAGCTAGTGAGCTCAGCGGAATGCCTGGATTGCTGTTCAGAAGAAACAGCCAAAGCGGCGCAGTAGAGGCAATTGCTCGCGAAGGAGTCGGAGTCACCCTCAACAGCGACCTACATGCCTAGGAACTGACTGAGTCCCAGCCTTGAGCCGGTAAAGAGAGCTCATCGAGAAATACACCACGGCCTGCCTCAATAGAACCAATCACACGAAAACCCTTCGGGACTTCTCCGGCTGGGAAGCTTGCCAAAAAACTATGGTCTTCTCCGCCAAACAAAACCCAATCCAGCGGATCAACCACTGAGCCATCTCGAGCGGTAATCGACTGAGCAGCCTGCTCCAAAACTGCTACGTAGCCAAGTAAATCTTTTTTGTTGATTCGAATCATTACTCCAGATGCTTCCGCGAGGCGGTGAGCGTCCAGAGCTAGCGAGTCAGAAACATCCATCATGGCTGAAGCGAAGCTCGCCGAAAGAGCCAAAGCAACAGGAGGTGTTGGACGTAGTTGAGTGCCAACAAGTTCTGGATAGCTTGCCGCAAGGGTTTGATCGGGATGCAAGATTAGTTGAAGACCGGCTGCCGCCTTCCCAAGAGTGCCTGCCACCGCTAGCTGATCTCCCGGCTTGGCTCCTGTTCTAAGCACAGGGGGCTTGCCTTGCAAATCACCGTGAGCCGTAACAGCCACAACTATTTGATTCGCAATCGCTAAATCCCCGCCAACAATGGCTGCCGATGGGGCGAGCTCGTCTAGGGCTGCCTGCAAACCTTTCGCAAAATCCTCAAGCCAGCTCACCTTCGTATCAGGTTTGATTAGAAGCGCTACCACCAGCGAAATTGGCTGAGCTCCCATCGCGGCGACATCGGCAAGATTAGTGGCGGCTGCTTTATAGCCAAGATCAAATCCTGAGGAAAACTCCAAACGGAAATCTCTGCCTTCGACCATCGAGTCGGTGGTAACCACAAATCGAGAGTCACTAACCGAGATAACCGCCGAATCATCGCCCGACCCAACTAATGTCGAAGAAACGGGCTTGAAATGTGAAACGGTCTGGGCAAGAGCTGCTCGCTCTCCCAGCTCAATGACAGATTTGCCCTCGTAGATCACCAGACAACGCTAGCCTTAACCCGATGCGTATTTTGCTTGTATTACCAATTCTGCTGTTGAGCGGGTGTGCAGCGGCCGTCAACCTAGAGGCCGCAGAGGATGCCAACAATCCTGCCTGCGCGGAGGTCATGGTCCGGCTACCTTCCCTCTTGGGAGAGCACGAGCAACGCTTCACTAACTCGCAGGCAACTTCAGCTTGGGGTGATCCCGCCGCGGTTTTACTCAGATGTGGCCTACCGGAAGTTACAGTTTCCGAGCTGCCCTGCGTCACCGCTGGTGACTTCGATTGGCTAGTGGATGATACTGCAGCGCCAAGCTACCGATTTATCAGTTATGCCACAGATCCAGCCGTCGAAGTTGTAGTCAACTCAGAGGTGGCATCAGGAGTTACAACCCTGGAGTCACTAGAGGCTTCAGTCTCACTGTTGAATCAAACAAAGCGCTGCACCGTAATTACTAATTAGCGCTTGGCAGCAAGCCCAGTCTGAATCAGCGTCTCGACAAGTTCTTGGTAACTAATTCCACTGGCTGCAAAAAGTGATGGGTACATTGAAATAGGAGTAAATCCTGGCATGGTGTTCAGCTCCGTAATTACAAACCCTTTTTCTGTAAGGAAGAAGTCTGTTCTCGCTAAGCCGCTGCATCCCAGTGATTGAAAAGCCCGAATCGCATCTGCTTGCATTTGATTGAGTTCTGAATCTGTCAGTTTTGTAGGAACTATCAATTCCGCAGAATCATCAATGTATTTGGCTTCATAATCGTAAAACTCACGATCATGCATTTTGATTTCTCCAGCCAAGGAGACCTTGAGAGAACCATCCGGCAGCTGTAGAACAGAGCATTCCACTTCTCTACCAATAACCTGCTTTTCAATCAGAACTTTGTCGTCAAACTTAAATGCTGCTTCAATGGCAACGCTCAACTCATCTGCACTTTTTACCTTACTAACGCCAACGGATGATCCTGATCTGGCGGGTTTCACAAAGCAAGCAGGGTTTAGTAGTGCTTGTGCCTTACCTATGACATCTTTGGGATTTGAATCCCAATCGTGTTTTGCGATCACAATTCCCTCGGCAACGCTCAAGCCAGCTTGCCTAAAGGCCTGCTTTGAAAACGCCTTGTCCATTGCCAAAGCCGACGCCAGCACACCGTTTCCGACGTAAGGAAGCCCGCACAGCTGCAAAAGCCCTTGAATAGAACCATCTTCACCATTAACTCCGTGAAGAACGGGAAACGCTATGTCAACTGGGCCGAGTGACTCACCAGATGCGAGTTTGAGCTCACCACCGCCCAGTGGCATAACAACTTCCGGCGATGCTTCACTTACCTTTGGATAGTCAGATAACTTCCACTTGGAATCGATGGAATGCAAAACAAATCTCCCACTTGGCGTTACGCCGATGGGCACAACTTCATATCTCTTACGGTCAATTGCCGAGTAAACACCTAGGGCGGTTACGCAGGATACGGAATGCTCTGGAGATGCTCCTCCATAAATGAGCGCTAACCGGATCACGACTCCACCTCAACATCGTCAGCCAAGTTCAGTTGCTTTCCAAACTCCGTAGGACTCATTCTGCCTTCAATGACGTCATAGACCTGGCTGACAATCGGCATTTCAATTCCAAGCTTGTTGGCTATCGCAAGAACTGGCTCTACGGAGCTCAGGCCTTCTGCAGTCTGCTTGAGTCTTTGGATAACGTCCTGCTTGGCGACGCCTTGCCCAAGCATCTCGCCCGCTCTAAAGTTCCTAGACAAGGAAGACTCGCTGGTTGCAATCAGGTCACCCAAGCCGGCTAAGCCGAACATGGTGCGTCGCCTGGCGCCGTGGGCAACAGCAAACTTAGTTATCTCGGAGAGGCCTCTGGTCATGATGGACGCTTTGGTGTTCTGCCCATGACCGATTCCTGAAACAATTCCAATTGCAACTGCAATCAAATTTTTTAGAACTCCACCTAGTTCTGTGCCAATAACGTCCGAGTTGGTGAAGACCGTGAAATATTCGCTAGAACAAACCCTCGCAACTTCACTCGCTCGATCTTGACTCGAACATGCAGCTACGGCCGCTGCTGGCTCTTGATTTGCAATTTCTAGAGCTAGGTTTGGCCCTGAAAGCACTGCGATTTGATCAAGCGGAATTCCAGTAGATTCAGAAATTACTTCACTCATTCGTTTACCGGTACCCGACTCCAAGCCCTTCATCAGGCTAATGAGAGTTGCTGTTTTGGGAATCAATGAACTCCAGGTAGTCAGTGATTCGCGCAACTGTTGAGAAGGAATCGCAATATAAATTTGCTCAGCCTGATCTAGGGCCTGTTCAATGCTTGAGGTGGCATGAATGGACTTGGGCAAAACAATGCCAGCCAAGTAATCGGGATTCTGCTGGGTTGAATTTATTTGCTCAACTTGATCGGCTCTGCGAGCCCAAAGCATGAGTTCGTTACCGCCATCAGCGATTACTTTTGCGATTGTGGTACCCCAACTACCGGCACCTAGAACAACTATTCGACTCACTTCTTTTTCCTGAAGTTACCAATTTCATCTTGACTGTGCTCCGTGGGATCCCAAAGTTTTTTCGGTGGGGTCTCTCCGCGCATCTCTCCAACTAAGGAAGCGATGGTATTCATTACCATCTCAGTGGCGTCATTCACCTGCTCGGCGGTTGGATTGTTGCCAATTTTCAGAGTAATTGGTTCACCAATTTTCACCTTTACTAAGTGAAATGGGTTAGGTCTAAATCTCTTGTTGTAATTTCCGAGCACCTCATGAACACCCCAGTGAGCAGCTGGAACAATTGGCACTCCGAGTTCCGCCGCCATCCGAATTGCTCCGGTTTTTCCTCTCATTGGCCAAAGATTTGGGTCCCTTGTAAGAGTGCCCTCAGGAAAAACAACGACTACTTGGCCGGCCTTCAGAAATTCTTTGGCGGCCCTAAGCGGTTCATCGTTTGACTTCCCGCCACGGTAGACAGGAATCTGGCCCACCTTTGGCAGTAGGTAACCAAGTATTGGCACCTTGAAAAGCGACGCTTTAGCCAAGTAGTGCGGGACACGCTTCATGTGGATGTATACCGAATAAGCAAAAGCCAGCGGATCTAGATAACTAAGGTGATTGCCAACCAGCACATAGCCGCCCTTGGGGAGCTTTTCGACACCTTCGGTCTTCACTCGCATCGTAAGTCGAAGAAGGGTGCCGAGGAAGATTGCGACAAAGACAAAAAGAAGATTGTTCTCCCTCTTAGGAACCTTTGGCACCTTGAGTTCAGACACGGTTATGCCTTGAACTCAAAGTCAGCGCCTAGTCCTTCGAGCTTGTCTAAGAACTTTTCATATCCGCGCGAAATCAACTGGACATTACTTACTCTGGAAGTTCCTTTGGCTGCCAACGCTGCAACGACGTGCGAGAAGCCCCCGCGGAGATCGGGCACAACAATGTCAGCACCTCTAAGTTCAGTTGGCCCGGAGATGACTGCGGAGTGGTTAAAGTTTCTTTGTCCAAAGCGACATGGGTGACCACCTAAACACTCACGGTAAATCTGAATGTTCGCTCCCATTTTTCGAAGTGCTTCCGTGAAACCAAAACGCTGTTCGTAAACAGTTTCATGAACAATCGAGAGTCCGTTCGCTTGAGTTAGAGCCACAACCAACGGCTGCTGCCAGTCGGTCATAAATCCTGGGTGGACGTCGGTCTCAATTACAACAGGTTGTAATTCAGATCCTGGGTGGTAAAAGCGAATTCCATCAGTCTGAATATCGAACTGTCCGCCAACTTTTCTAAAGACGTTCAAGAAGGTCATCATGTCAACCTGATTAGCCCCGGCAACAAAGATGTCTCCACCGGTTGCGAGCGCCGCTGCTGCCCAAGAAGCGGCCTCGTTGCGATCGACAATCGCTCTGTGGGTGAATCCCTTTAGCTCCTTGACGCCTTCAATTCGAATAGTCCTGTCGGTGTCGACAGAAATCATTGCCCCCATTTTTTGAAGTATAGAAATTAGGTCAATGATTTCAGGCTCAATAGCAGCGCCAGTCAGTTCAGTCTTACCCTCGGCAGTAGTGGCGGTTAGTAGTACCTGCTCAGTAGCACCAACTGATGGATAAGGAAGAGAAATCTTGGTGCCCTTTAGTCCATGCGGAGCACTAAGTCTTGTCCCGCCTGGCAACTTTTCAATCACAGCGCCGAATTCCCGCAGCACGTCAAAGTGAAAATCAACTGGTCTTGAGCCAATTTCACACCCACCGAGACCAGGGATAAAAGCCTCTCCCAGTCGATGTAGAAGGGGTCCACAAAACAAAATTGGAATTCGAGAGGATCCGGCAAAAGCGTCAATGTCAACCATGCGAGCTTGTTCTACATTGGACGGATCCAGCATCATGTCACCGGTAGCAGCATCGTGAGTGATGCTGACACCGTGCAGGTTTAGAAGATTTGCTACTACCTCGACATCAGAAATATGAGGCACGTCCAAAAGACGGGACGGGGTTTCACCAAGCAACGATGCCACCATCGCCTTGGTCACCAGGTTCTTAGCTCCCTTTAGGTCAACTCGACCTGCCAGCGGCTTGCCACCTTCAATGGTGATTTGGCTCAATCAAACTCCTTTGGCAGGGAGTGTGGTGGGTCTCCACGACTCTCGTCTTGCCTCGTAGGCGGCTATTGCTGCTTCATTTTGGAGAGTAATACCGATGTCATCTAGGCCCTCCATCAACCGCCACTTAGTGTATTCGTCTATCTCAAAGGGGACCACAGTGTCGCTAAATCTGACTTCTTGGGCTGGTAAATCAACCTGCAATTCCATGCCAGGGTTGGCCTCCATGGCCTGCCAGAGCAATTCGGTGTCGGACTCACTAATTACTCCAGCGATTAGACCCTGCTTGCCTGAATTACCCCGGAAGATATCTGCAAACTTGGAGCTAAAGACCGCCCTGAAGCCATAATCACGCAAAGCCCAGACCGCGTGCTCACGAGAAGAACCTGTTCCAAAATCACTTCCCGCAATCAAGATTTGTGCATTCTTATAGGGCGCTTGATTTAGAACAAAGTCTTCATCATTTCGCCAGTGAGCAAACAGTCCATCTTCGAAGCCAGTCTTGGTAATTCGCTTGAGATAAACAGCCGGAATAATTTGATCCGTGTCTACATTGCTTCGACGCAACGGAGCACCGATTCCTGAGAATACTGAAATTCTTTCCATTAGAGCCCCACATCCGACGGAGAAGACAATGTCCCTCTTATTGCTGTGGCAGCAGCGACTAATGGTGAGACAAGATGTGTTCGAGCACCTTTGCCCTGTCTTCCTTCAAAGTTACGGTTTGAGGTTGACGCTGCACGCTCCCCTGGACCTAACTGATCTGGGTTCATGCCAAGACACATTGAGCAACCGGCAAATCTCCACTCAGCACCAAACTCTTTGAAAATTTTGTCCAGTCCTTCTTCTTCAGCTTGCAAGCGAACTTTCTGAGATCCGGGAACGACCATCATGCGAACGCCTTCGGCTTTCTTTCTTCCCTGAATTATGGAGGCGGCTGCTCGAAGGTCTTCAATGCGAGCGTTGGTGCACGAACCAAGAAAAACAGTGTTGACGGCAATATCTTTCATTTTGGTGCCGGGTTGAAGATCCATGTACTCAAGTGCGCGCTCAGCTGCCGCCCGCTCTGCTGGATCTGTCATGCTGGCTGGATCAGGAACGCTGTCTAGTAGCGATACACCTTGACCCGGGTTGGTCCCCCAGGTGACAAAAGGATCTAGAGTGTTGGCATCGATAAAGACTTCGGCATCGAACTTTGCATCGTCATCAGTCTTTAGGGTCTTCCAATACTCCATCGCCTTATCCCACTCTGCTCCTTCCGGAGCATGTGGACGGCCTTTGAGGTATTCAAATGTAATCTCATCCGGAGCAACCATTCCGGCTCTGGCGCCGGCCTCAATGGACATGTTGCAGATTGTCATTCGTCCCTCCATCGAGAGGGCACGGATAGCACTTCCACGATATTCAAGGACATAGCCTTGACCGCCACCGGTCGAAATTTTTGCAATTACCGCGAGAATGATGTCTTTTGCTGTAACACCTGGGCGCAAAGTTCCTTCGACATTTATGGCCATGGTCTTGAATGGCTTGAGAGGAAGGGTTTGAGTTGCTAGAACATGTTCTACTTCGCTCGTGCCAATTCCCATGGCGAGGGCTCCAAACGCACCATGAGTTGAAGTGTGAGAGTCACCACAGACAATAGTCAGCCCCGGCATGGTTAGCCCCAGCTGTGGTCCGACCACGTGGACAATTCCCTGGTTCTTGTCGCCCAGCGAATGAATGCGCACTCCGAATTCCTTGGTGTTATCTCTCAAAGCCTGAACCTGAGTCCTGGAGGTTGGCTCAGCAATCGGCAGGTGAATATCAATAGTCGGAGTGTTGTGATCCTCGGTAGCAATGGTTAGGTCTTTGCGCCTTACGTCTCGGTTAGCCAGTCTTAGTCCATCGAAGGCTTGCGGGCTGGTTACCTCGTGTATGAGGTGAAGGTCAATGTAAAGAAGATCAGGCGCACCGTTTTCACCCTTGACCACTACGTGGTCATTCCATAGCTTTTCAGCCAGGGTTAGGGGTTCACTCATTTGATCACCTCAGAAGTGCGTAGGAGACAAGTTTAGAGCAACCACTAGATTGAACAGGTGCTTCCAATTCAGGACGAAGAACTCGCCAAAATACAGGCAAGAACAGTCCGTACCCTCTCGATTGGACAGGCTCTTGGCGGCTTCGGCTTTGGTTCAACCCTGTCGGTTGGAGCGATCATGGCCACAGAGCTTTCTGGTTCCGCTGCTTGGTCAGGAGCGGCTGCAACTCTTAGCACTCTTGGATCTGCATTTGTGGCAATCCCGCTCGCGCACATCGCAGCGCGCAAAGGACGACGTTACGCACTAGCTGGCGGCGCTGGTCTTGCCATTCTGGGTGCAGTTGGGATGATTCTCGCTGCGAGCCTTAGATCATTTCCAATTGAACTGATTGCGTTGTTCCTATTAGGCGCTGCCACAGCTGTTGGCTTACAAGCCAGATTCGCGGCTGCCGATATCCCAACCAAGCAACCCAAAGCAAAAGACATCTCAATGGTTGTTTGGGCAACCACACTTGGAGCAGTGATCGGACCCAACCTTATTGCGCCAGGAGAATCACTTGGAATGACCCTGGGTCTTCCTCATCTGGCAGGACCATTCGTACTGACAATTATTGCTCAGACTCTGTCGACAGGTTTTTTCTGGTTTGGGCTAAAGCCGGATCCTCTGATTTTGGCTCAGCAGTTGAGTCCTAATGAAAAGAGTGTCGAGAGAAAGAAATTCAAAGAAGCTGCTGCCATTGTTAAAAACAAACCTATTGCCGCTTTTGCTGTTGTCGGCATTGCTCTGAGCCACATGGTCATGGTCTCCGTCATGTCAATGACACCAGCGCATCTCAGTGGCGAGGGTCATTCACTAGCCGATGTAGGACTTACCATTTCACTGCACGTGGCAGGAATGTATGCATTCGCCCCAGTCTTTGGCATCATCAGCGACAAATTTGGAGCACGACCAACAATCCTTTTGGGACAACTGGTTCTGTTGATATCCCTTGGAATCTCCGGCTTCGGAGCAGGTGAATTCACTTTGGTGATCCTTGGGTTGTTTTTACTCGGCCTTGGCTGGTCCGCGACAACAGTTGCCGGCAGCGCTTTACTGAGTGAGCAGCTGGCAACAAGTGAAAAGCCAGTAGTTCAAGGATTTAGTGATTCTCTGATGAGCCTGTCGGGAGCATTCGGTGGCGCAATCGCAGGCACCATCCTCACGATCTACGGCTTTGGTGGACTCAATGCGGCTGCTCTGTTGCCTGTGATACTGATTGTATTAGCTGCGGGCTATTCAAGACGATGGCAATAAAGAGAAATCCCGCTCCTGAGATTTTGTCATCAGAAGCGAGATTTGTGACCCCAGCGGGATTTGAACCCGCGCTACTGCCGTGAGAGGGCAGCGTCCTAGGCCGCTAAACGATGGGGCCGAATTGCAACTTAGAAATCATGCCACAGAAGCTGAGCTTGGGCAATCTATCGGCTAAGTAGCGCTAGTGCAGCTGGCTGGATACTCACGCTAAATGGGGCGGGTCCTATGATTTCCCCATCGCAGGTCATCGGGAAACCAGCATTCTCTATTCGCACATTCTTAGCTTTGAAGATCTCTACTTCCTTATATCGAACATGTTCACCCTTGTAGACAGTGGGGAAAATTTTCAGCAATTTT
>CAEZST010000015.1_pt1 | contig 25033 bp, 26 predicted proteins | sample 7264041 | NCBI WGS metagenome assembly CAEZST01 (sample SAMEA6813785, study PRJEB35770) | uncultured Aquiluna sp. | biome: Freshwater; feature: Freshwater reservoir; material: water | place: Czech Republic | collected 2016-08-15 | depth 0.5m m | reverse complement strand
TCAATACGGCGGAGCAATCGCGATGGGTCACCCCCTAGCAGCCAGCGGTGTTCGACTGATGATGCTGCTCGCAAGTCAGTTTGAAGACAACAAAGATGTTCGCTACGGCATGACCACAATGTGCGTTGGTCTTGGCATGGGCGGCACAGTGATTTGGGAAAACACTTCCTACAGGGGTAAGTAATGGAAAAGTACGCAGCACTGTTGGAAAGCGACGAAGTAGTAACGCACTCCTATGTCAATGACATTACTTTGCCATCTGGCAAAGTCCTTGCACTCATCACACTAGATAACGGCAAAGATCACACCAGACCAAACACACTTGGACCAAAGACACTGCTTGAGCTAGCCGAGAAATTAGATCAGCTAAAGCAGCGTGCTGCCAATAAAGAAATTCATGCTGTTGCCGTTACCGGCAAGCCGTATTTCCTGGCAGCCGGTGCAGACCTTACTCATGTGCAAGATATTCGTGAGCGAAAAATCGGAAGACTAATTGGCGAGCTAGGCCACTACTCACTTGGCAAGCTCTCTGAACTGGGTGTTCCAAGCTTTGTATTCATCAACGGCCTTGCTCTTGGCGGGGGATTGGAAATCGCACTCAACGCCGACTACCGAACCATCAACAAGACAGCACCAGCAGTTGCACTACCTGAGGTGTTTATTGGATTAATTCCTGGTTGGGGTGGCGCTTACTTATTGCCAAACCTGATTGGAATTAAGAATGCTCTCAAGGTAATTATTGAAAACCCACTCAAGCAAAACCGAGTTCTAAGTCCCGAAGATGCTTATGAGCTAGGAATTGCTGATGCCATGTTTGACTCAGCTCGTTATCTCGAGCAGTCACTTGCCTGGGCGGACCAGGTAATCAACGGGATGAAGGTTAAGCGCAAGCACGAACCAAACGCCATCGAGAAGGCCACCATCTGGGGACCAGCTGTTTCAATTGCTCGTTCGATGGTGGAGGAGAAGCTAGGCAAAGTTCCGCTATCTCCCTATAAAGCACTAGACCTAATCGCTGAGGCTAAGAGTGGATCCAAAGAAGATGCTTTCAGAAGAGAAGACGATGCAATTGAAGAACTCATCGCTTCTGATCAGTTCCGTGCATCCATCTATGCCTTCAACTTGGTCCAGAAGCATGCTAAGAAGCCAACCGGAGCGCCAGATAAATCACTGGCCAGAAAAGTAACCAAGGTTGGAGTGATTGGTGCTGGTCTGATGGCTTCCCAGTTTGCTCTTCTTTTCCTGAGAAGACTGCAGGTGCCAGTTGTGATTACCGATGTGTCACAAGACCGAATCGATAAAGGCATTCAATACATCAAGGACGAGCTGCAGAAACTGGTTGACAAGGGAAGGCTTTCAACCGATGACCGCAATCGATTTATTGGAAACCTTTCAGGCTCCCTCGATTACGCTGCATTCGCAGATTGCGATTGGGTGATTGAAGCAGTCTTTGAAGAACTAAGAATCAAACAAGAAGTATTTGCAAAGCTTGAAGCAATTGTTTCGCCAGAGTGCATCTTGGCTACCAACACATCTTCACTTTCAGTGAATGCCATGGCAACGGGCCTCAAGCACCCAGAGCGACTAGTCGGCTTCCACTTCTTCAACCCGGTAGCTGTAATGCCATTGGTCGAAGTTGTGAGAGCGAACAAGAGCAGCGACGAAGCAATTGCTACCGCAATGGAAGTTGCCAAAAACCTAAAGAAGACAGCTGTTATAACTTCAGATTCAGCAGGCTTTGTGGTGAACAGATTGCTCGGTTACTTGCTAGGCGAGGCAATGCGCGCTGTTGATGAGGGCGCCAGCTTCGAGGAAGTTGCAAATGCAATTGCCCCACTTGGATTGCCGATGAATCCATTTGACCTGCTTGAGCTAGTTGGTCTCAAGGTCGGAGCACACGTGCTGGATTCAATGCACGCATTCAACTCAGAGCGCTTCTATGCCAGTGCCAATCTCCATAAGCTTGCCGAACACGGCAAACTGCTTGAACGAGACGGCAAGGGCAAGATCAAGGGTTATGACAAACAGGCCATCGCAATCGTGTCTGGTGGAACATCTCCGAGAACAGCAGAGCAAATCTTCGAAGGTGTTCAGGTAGGGCTTGCCAAAGAGATCAAGCTAATGCTGGATGAAAAGGTTGTTGGCACTGCCCAAGACATCGATCTCTGCATGATCATGGGAGCTGGTTGGCCATTCCATCTCGGAGGAATCACACCATATCTAGATCGCTGCGGAGCAAGCCAAAAGGCCTTCGGTGGCAGCTTCCACACCCCAATGATTATTGGCGTAAGGGACTAATAAGGCTTAGCGCCAATTTGCTTGGAGATCTCCGCGGCAACTTCGATGTTTGCGACGGTGTCATGAGCATTGTGTATCGGTGATTCCACTCTGCCCTCCCAGACATACTTGGCGAAGTGGGTTGCCTGATAGCACAGCCCTTCGTGACCTTGGATTGAAGACTCATCGCGCCAGGATTGCTCTTTGAAGTAAAGGTTTTTGTCTCTAAGCCTGATTCCGGATGGAACAAAAAATGGTTCATCAACTACAACAACTCCATTTTCAAAACCACAGCTAGCGGTTGTTGGAATGGTTGAAACTCCGGAAGAGACGATTTGGGATCTGGCACCACTTGCATACTCAAGGGTTACAAAGCTTTCCATGTCTAAGTTGTTTTCATCAACTTTTCCGGTAGCAGTGATCTTGATTGGATTACCCATAAATTGCTGGGCAATGGCGATGGGGTAGATGCCCATGTCATAGATGATTCCGCCGCCACCTTTAGTCCAAAGCCTTGCGCTGTGAGAATTGTCTACGCAGAAGTTGGCGGACAGTAGCCTTGGTTCTCCAAGTTCACCATCTGCAATGAGTTTGCGAATGATGGAAGACTGCGGAAGATATCTCGTCCACATTGCCTCCATAGCAAGCAGTCCTTTGGATTTTGCAAGTTCAAAAATCTGTTGAGCTTCAGCAGGGGAATAAGTTATTGGCTTTTCAACCAGCACATGTTTACCAGCGTTTAGGGCAAGCATGGCATGTTCAAAGTGGTCAACCTGCCAACTGGCGATGTAGACAGCATCAATTTCAGATGATTCAACAAGTTGTGAATAGTTTTCATAAACCGAGTCAATTGAGAACTTATGAGCAAACTGCTCAGCTCGTTCTTTTGATCTCGAGGCAACCGCCCTGAACTTCTGAGCGGTATTTTTTAGAGTCGTGTCTACAAAGGAAGTAGCAATCTTGCCTGGACCAATGACTCCCCAGTTGAGCGCGGGGACAGAATCCATTGGAATGTGTTCTGGTTCTGGCAGGTGCATGTTCTGAGTTTAGAGAGGTATTCTTTATCTGCCCAGACAGGCGGGTTTTCGAAGAATGCCAATAACCAGCACCATCGCTCTAACGCAGCCAATTCGCATAGCTTTTGATGCGAGACAACCGCGTTACCGTGCAGGACTCTTTCTGGCATACCCAGGACTGTTTGTTCTAATGGCTGGAGACGCTGTCCGCTACTCAATCGGTTGGCTGGGTTGGGGCATAGTTCTTGGACTTGGAATCATCGCCACGATTGTTTACCTAATCGCATTTGATGCGAAGTCAACCATCAAGAGATTGCCTGAACCCTTAGTTCTTTTGCTGTCACTGATGGGCCTGAGCCTGATCTGGTCCCAATACAGACCCCAGACTCTTCTTAGCTTTTCTTTGCAGATCGGTTCGGTTTTATTCGCACTGTTTTTAGCAAATCAATTCGGCTGGCGACAATTACTAAATGTGTTGAGCAACACGGTGAGATTTATTCTTGTCACCTCTTTACTATTTGAAATCTATGCCGCAATAGTTGGATCGGTAGAACCCATCTTCCCCAACTACGAAGGCGAGCCTCCTGCTCCGGCCTATCTTTGGTCTCAAGGAAACCTTTTTGAAGGGGAGAGGATTCAGGGGATAGTGGGCAATGCAAATCTGCTTGCCTTTGTTGCAGTGCTTGGCCTTCTGCTGTTTCTGATCGAATTCATCGTCACGGCAAAAACAAAATTGATTCCAGCAGCCTCATTCGCTCTGGCATTAGTAATGGCGCTTCTTTCACAAAGTGCTGGAATGTTTGTTGCAACCCTATTAGTGAGTTTTGCAGCTGCTGTGGCAATTGTGGCCGAAGGTAAGCCGTCAGATATCAGACACAAGGTTTATGCAAGATCTCTGCTCATACTTGCAGCAATCGCTTCACTAGCTGCGGTGTTCCATGTGCAGCTATTTGACTTGCTTGGAAGATCACCTGATGCATCGGGAAGATTTGACATTTGGCAGAAAGTTTTTGCCCTGGTAATCGAAAAACCAATCGAGGGTTGGGGATGGATTGGCTATTGGATTCCAGGAGTTGAACCATGGGAAGGACTCATTGAGATAAATGGTGTCCCGATGTATCAAGCACACAACGCACTGCTTGATGTTTGGGTTCAGCTAGGAATTATTGGTTTAGTGCTCATGCTCTGGCTACTTCTGCAGAGCTTTGTGAGACTGTGGCGAATTGCCGTGCGCCACACATCTCCGCTTTACCTCTACCCGCTTTTCATATTCCTAGTGATCGCTGCGCAGTCGCTCACTGAATCTAGATTGCTTATTGAAATCAGTTGGGTATTGCTAGTTTTAGTCAGCACAAAAGCCAGAGAAGGATTTTCAGATCTTGAGCCAATGGGAACTTCAACCAAGCTCACAAAATTAGGTCGATTCTTTACTAGAAGCGCAAAAAAGCTAAGAAGACTTGCTTCGAAGGTTTAACCTGCGTAGTAGGGAAGAAGTGGTGTCATAAATAGTGCGCCAATAATGATCATTACTGGAACTAGACCCACCAATACAGCGATGCCGAATGTGTTCATTTGAACCTCCTACCTACTAGAACCCCTGCATCAATGCGGTAATTCCTGAAACGCCCGGGTTTGTTTGGCGGTAAAAAACACCAAATTGGGCTGAAACTAGACGATTTTGAAAAGCTAAGCGCGAACCGGAGACTTCAAAGCGAACCAAATCAATGGAATTTGAAGTGGGAGCCTTAGCCAGGCAGCCAAGGCGATGTCTGGATTTGTTGACAGAGCATCTATAGCAAACCACCAGTTTGCAGGCCAAACAGCGAGTAAGACTAGAGCAGTAAAAATCGGCGCCCACTTTTGTCTCAGCAATAAACCCACTGCCGCAATTATCTCTGCGACTCCAGACAGATAAATCAACAGGATTGGTTCAGGGGCCCAATCAGGAAGCAAGAAGAGAAATCCAGAAGGGTTTACTAAATGAAAAATTCCAGATGCGAGAAAAGCTGAAATTACAACCCAGCTACCAACACTGCGTTTTACTTTTTCGCCAGCCAAAGCACAAATCCGTCAAGCATGCTTCTTGGCACAACGTAGAAAATCCCCTTCAACAGACGAACATCCCAACTAACTGGGTAATGAGATCTCACAATGCCAGCTGTCGATGCCCGGAACAAAGTGTTGATTGCTTTCTTTGGACCCGGTGACACCCGATACAAGCCACCAAGCCATTTGTTTAGTCCGCGCATTACTCCGTCATACTCGCTGATAGCGCGACCTTCTTCTAATAAACCAAATGCAACAGGGCCGAAGCCTGTCTTGGAAGTGCCAGGTTCAACTGTGACAACCGAGATTCCAAGGTGTCTAACTTCCTGACGAAGAGCATTGGCAACAGCTTTGATTGCGTGCTTGGTTGCTGAATACCAACCAAGACCAACCAATGAAACGTGAGCCACAACAGAGGTGGTCATAACAATGCGCCCGCTCTTTTGCTTTCGCATTTGTGGCAGAACAGCCTTGATGCATCGTTCAACGCCAAAGACGTTTACTTCAAAAATTTCTCTGATTTTCTCAGACGATGTTTCCTCTACCGAAGAGAAGTTACCAAAACCAGCATTGGCTACTAGTAGATCAATTCTCTTGTGATCACGGATGATTTTCTTTACGCCAGTTGAGACTGAACTGTCACTGGTGACATCCATAGTCAATGGAACGGCACCAAACTCAGCGGTTGCTTTAGCGGCCTTGGCATTCTTATCGGCTGCGTAAACGACCCAGCCCTTATCAACCAGCTTCTTAGCTAGACCTAGTCCAAAACCAGATCCAGCTCCTGTGATTAGCGCGACTTTGCTCATAACTGGAATCATTCCAGCTTTACTAGTCGATGTCACGCCTGAGGCTCGTGGCGATTGCAATGAATGCAAAAACAGCACCATATCCAAGCAAAACCAAGGTTGCGGTTAGAGCAGGTAGGTAGTCAGTTGTGTCAAAACCAAGCTCAGGTGCAGATATGTCAATCGAGAGCATGGCGGTGATCAGACCTGATGGCAAGAACTGGCCAGTGTCTGGCCAGAGTGCCAGGAGCAGAGGATCAACTACGAACAGGTAAACCAGTGCTCCAACAATGGCAAGCATTTGGTTTCTAATCAAGGTTCCTATGGCAACCCCAATTACGCCTAGCACCGCGCCACTAATTGCTGCGGCAATCATCGTGTTGACGAAGAGATTTTCACTTGGTTGCGCCGCATCTTCGAACCCAAGCAGGACTACATAACCGGCTATCAAAGAAATCCCGGTCGAGATGAGCATCATCAACAAACCACCAATAGCTGCCACTGCCAGCTTGGCGGTGAGCACAATGCCTCTTCTTGGCGCCGTCAGGAATGTTGCAACTGCTGTGCCGTGACGGAATTCGCCAGCCATCATCATGATTCCAAGGATGATGGCGAAAATGTAACCGGAAATTCCATTGGCATAAGTCGCATCGATTGCAGCGGTTTGATCAATGCCTAACCCAAGCAATGCCCCAGCTTCACCGGCATCAAGGATGAACGGTGCCACTGCAACCGATAAAGCTGAAATAAATGTGGCTGCAATCAGTAGACCCCAGTTAGCTCTAACAAAAAGGAGCTTTCTCCACTCAGACTTAACTAGCGCCAGCATTAGTTGGCTCCTTCGGTCAGTCTTAGAAATGCGTCTTCTAGAGTTCCTTCACCAATAACATCTTTAATGCTGCCACTGGCGATCAACTGTCCGCGATTGATGATGATGACATCATCAACGGTGTTCTGCATCTCAGCTAATTGGTGAGACGAAACCAAAATGGTTTTGCCTTGATCTGCCATCGCACGAAGAAATTTTCTAAGCCAGGCGATGCCAGCCGGGTCTAAACCATTTGCTGGTTCATCCAAGATTAAGATTTGTGGATTTCCAAGAATTGCCCCAGCTAGTGACAAGCGTTGCTTCATTCCAAGCGAGTAATTCTTCATTCGCTTCTTGGCGGCTTGCGTAAGTTCGACCAGTTCCAAAACTTCATCAACGCGTGAATCCGAAATTCCAGCAGAAGCAGCAACTATTTGCAGATTCTTTCTTCCGGAAAGCGAAGGATGAAATCCTCTGCTGTCTAAAACTGTTCCAACCTGGGTCAGCGGATTTTCAAGTTCGCGATAATCCCTATCTAGGATTTTGGCTGAGCCACTGGTTGGCTTTGCTAGACCAACTAAGCAACGCAGCGAAGTGGATTTGCCTGCGCCGTTTGGTCCTAGAAATCCTGTGATTCTGCCAGCTTGAATGGTGGCGGAGAGATTGTTGACTGCGGCTTGCTTGCCGTATTGCTTGACTAGAGAGTCAAATCTAATGGCACTCATGTTGTCCTTTCGGCCCGATTTAGCTTAGCCAGCGAGGCTGAGAGTTTTATCTGCCACAATGGAGCAATGACAAATCCAACCTCAGTAGCAACACTTCACACCAACCACGGTGCAATCAAGGTAAACCTTTTCGGATTACACGCCCCTAAGACCGTAGAGAACTTCGAGGGCCTGGCAACAGGTTCCATCGAGTGGAAGCACCCAAGAACTGGTGCCGTTCAGAACGGACCTCTATATAACGGAGTTATCTTCCACCGCATCATTCCTGGCTTCATGATTCAAGGCGGAGATCCAACCGGTACCGGCATGGGTGGTCCTGGCTACCAATTCGGTGATGAGATTCACCCTGAACTTACTTTCAATGATCCATACAAGCTAGCGATGGCCAACGCAGGACCTGGCACCAACGGCAGCCAGTTCTTTATCACCGTTGCACCAACCACTTGGCTTTATGGCAAGCACACCATCTTCGGAGAAGTTGTTGATGAGGTAAGCCGCAAGGTTGTTGACAAGATCGCAGCTGTTTCAACCGGTGCGCAGGATCGTCCGTTGGATGATGTTGTTATCGAGTCAATCACTATCGAAAAGGTTTAGTGGCACGCAGATTAGCTAGAGCAGCCGAGGCCCCAATAACCTCGGCTCTTCTAATTGTTAATGTTTTAATTTGGCTTGGCCAAATTTCTCCACTCGGCTATTTGTTCACCAATCAATTCTTTTTCGCCCCAGTGCTGGCAATTGTTGAACCCTGGCGCATGCTCACTGCCGGGTTTGTGCACGACTGGTCAGGACCGATGCACATACTCTTCAACTCCTATGCAATCTGGATTTTTGGTCGTCAGCTAGAGCCAATGCTTGGGGCAATTCGCTTTTTGTTTTTGTATCTCACCTCAATCGTCGGGGGATCAGTTGCGGTGTTGTGGTTATCCAATCCACAGATTCCAACCGTGGGAGCATCCGGTGCTCTATTTGGATTAATGGCCGCTTACTTTGTTGTGATTAGAAGTTTGGGTGGCAACGGATCGCAGCTATTTATTTTGATCGCTATTAACTTTGCGCTTGGATTCTTTGTCAGTGGAATCTCTTGGCAGGGTCACCTTGGCGGAATGCTGACAGGTTTTGTGATTGCAGCAATCTTTGCCGCGACAAGAAGACCAAATCAAAGAATTGCGCAGCTAACAGGCTTAGCTTTGGTCTGGGTTGTGATTGTTGTTTTGACTCAGTTCAGAGTCAATATGTGGCTGTAATTACTTCCAGCGGGTAGTCATGGAAAAGCCGATCATGGCGATTCCGAAACCAATCAAGATGTTCCAGTTTGAAAGATCGATTGGTGTTGCGCTGCCCAGTGGGTAACGAGCCGAGGAGATGTAGAAAATGAGGATCCAGAGTAGACCTAGGACCATGAAACCAAACATGGTCACCTTGTACCAGGTTGGATTGGCCTCTTCCCCGTCAACGACAGGCTTAGCGGGCTTGGAACTCTTCTTGTCGGCTCTTGATTCAGACATGGGTAGAAGTTTATTACCCCAAAACCCCCTTTCCGAACCCAAGTAGGCTAATTCCCAGCATGGTCAAGATCCTGGTCCTCGATAACTACGACTCCTTTGTCTATACCCTCAATGGCTATCTACAGCAGCTGGGGGCACAGACCGAGGTAATTCGCAATGACTCAGTTAGTGAAGAAGAGCTACCTGAGCTTTTGGCCAAATATGACGCAGTCCTTATCTCCCCCGGACCTGGCACCCCAGCCAGTGCAGGGCTTTCGATACCAACCGTGAAATACGCCCTTGAAACCAACTACCCCGTGTTCGGTGTTTGTCTCGGACATCAAGCAATTGCAGAAGCAATGGGAGCAACTGTCACCAGTGCACCAGAGCTCATGCACGGAAAAACTTCTAAAATCACTCATCAGAATTCTGAAATCTTTAGTGAAATACCGCAGGGCTTCACGGCAACTAGATATCACTCACTGGCGGTTGTTAAGGAAACGGTTCCGGAAGATCTTAAAATCACCGGCCAAACTGACAGTGGCGTAATCATGAGTTTGCAACATAAATCAAAACCAATTTATGGCGTGCAGTTTCATCCAGAATCAGTAATGACTGAAGGCGGCTACATGATGCTCGCCAATTGGCTAGAGACTTTGGGGCTGCAGGGAGCTAAAGAAAAAGCCAAACAGCTTTCTCCCAGGATTTCAAAATAACCTGAAGCATCAAACTTGGAGTTGAAATTGAAGAAATCTAGCATTGCCATTTTGTCCGCTTTTGCCGCACTAGCTTTGTTGGCTGGTTGCACCACTAGCACTTCTGAAGATGTCTCTCACTCTGATCACGGGGATCACTCTGACCACGGTGAAATGAGCAGTGCAGTGATGGGCGAAACAGAGACCATGTTTGCCACCATGATGATTCCTCATCACGAGCAAGCAATTGAAATGTCGGAGCTAGCACTTAGCAATTCAACTAATGAAGATGTTAGAAAACTTGCCCAGCAAATAATCGACGCGCAAGCTGGTGAGATTAAACAAATGCAAGCTTGGATTGACGATCACGGTCACGAGGTTCATGCAGATCATGAAATGGCAGGCATGGCAAGCGAAGAAGATTTAGCAAAACTAAAGAGCTTGAGCTCTCCAGAATTCGATGAGCTGTTTTTGAAGTTGATGGTTGTTCACCACGAGGGCGCTCTTGACATGGTTTCTATGCTCGATGGCACTGACCAACAAGAAGCTAAAGAATTAGCCAAACACATTGTTGAGGTTCAGAAAGCAGAAATTGATCTGATGAACCGGCTTCTCAGTGAGCTTGGTAGCTAGTTACTGAACGCACTCCACAAACAGAATGATGTTCTGTTTCTGTTCTGCCTCGCCAGGTGGAATTGACTGGTCAATCACCACATTGCCTGGATTGCCATCACAGCTCCCAGCATTCTGGATTTCAACTGATGTGGTGTAGCCAACGGCCGGGTTAGTCATAAGACTTATCGCCTCGGTAACAGCTAGGTTCCTAACATCCGGCACCATTACCTTGCCGCTGGAGAGAATCAAGTTCACGACTGTGCCCTGCGGAAGCTTTGAACCAGCCACCGGATCTGAGGTGATGACAACGCCCTCGGCAACAGTTGGTGAGCCCGTGACAGTTATCGAACCAACCGTTAGACCCGCCTGTTCAATCATTGCAACGGCATTAGCTTCGGGAGTTCCAACCAGGTTTGGAACAATCACTTCAGTTGCCCCAGATGAAACATAGACAGTGATTGGAGTCTTCGGAAGAACTAGCGTGCCAGCGGCAGGCTCTTGTCTAATGACAACTCCAGCTGGCACAGTGTCGCTCTGCTCGTAAACGCGCAGAACAACCAAATCTTGTGCAGTTAGTGCCTCAAGGGCATCTTCATATAAGGAGTCAGCAACGTTTGCTACCGCTACCCCAGTGCCAGTTGGGTTGGTGCTGTTGTTGGCTCCAATCGAAAACAGCCAGAACACTAGACCAATCAAAATGACGGCAACACCGGTTCCCAGTCCCCACAGCACGCCAACTCCAACCTTGTTGTTGGAGATGCTGATTTGTTCAGACGGCGCTGTCTCAAAACCTTCTAGCAGTGCAGTTGGTAAAGACTCTGGCTTTTCTAGTAGTTCAGTTGCATCAACCTGCACCGGCTCAATTTGAGTCACCGGCTTTGGTTGTGGTTTGGTTACTGGAACACCAGCTAAAGCAGCCAATAAGTGCTCACGGAATTCTTCGGCAGTTTGGAATCGATCATCTCGATCTTTAGCCATAGCTCTCATCACAACGGCATTTAGTTCCGGTGTGACTTGAGGATTGAAGTCAGATGGGTTCGGCGCAGTTTCACTTACGTGCTGGTAGGCAACCGAGACAGCGCTCTCGCCTTTGAATGGCGGTCTGCCAGCTAGTAATTCATAAAGAATGATTCCGGTTGAGTAGAGATCTGTTCTGGCATCAACCTGCTCACCGCGCGCTTGCTCCGGGGAGAAATACTGCGCCGTTCCAACAATTCCTGCTGTTGCAGCTTGAGTAGCTGAGTTATCGGAAACTGCTCTAGCAATTCCAAAGTCCATCACCTTGACAGCATCATTTTCGCTAATCATCACATTGGCAGGTTTGATGTCGCGGTGTATTACACCAGAGCGGTGTGAAACTTCCAGCGCACTCAGAATGCCAGTTACATATCTAACTGCTTTATCAATCTCCACTGAGCCTGCATGAATAACTTCTCGCAGCAATCTTCCCTTGACAAGCTCCATGATTATGAAAGGAGTCTTTACTAGGTTGCCGTTTGAATCAGTCGCTTCCTCTTCACCGGCATCGTAGATACGAACAATGCTGGGGTGAGCCATTCGAGCACTAGCTTGTGCTTCGCCGCGGAATTTTTCTTCAAAGCTTGGATCATTTGCAAGATCAGACTTGAGTAGTTTGATTGCGACTGTTCTGCCTAGGCGGGTGTCATAGCCTTCGTAAACCTCGGCCATTCCGCCACGGCCAACCAGCGAGCCAATGCGGTAGCGACCGGCAATAAGTCTTTCGTTATTTATCAAAACTGCTCTTTCTCTCCACAAAGTTTATTTTCTGAATCTCCTGAATGCCCCATGATTCGGTCACAGTCTTATTACCCATTGGAGCCCCCCTCAGTTGGCGCTGGGGTTTCAGTTGGAATCTCTGCTGGGATGTCACCAAAGTCCCCCACGTAATAGGTGACATCAATCAAGCTGCCAACCGGGATTGAACCAGTCGGGGCAACCGCATAGACCGTTCGAACTCTCGGGTCATCACCTGGGATTAGCTCGCCTGGAATTGCATTTACCTGGAAACCAAGCTCGGTCAGTCGTGCTGTCACCTGTGACAGGTCTTGTCCGATGATGTCTGAGCGAAGCAGCAAGACATTGGCGGGTTCTTCGGTTGGAGTTGGCTCTTCGGTTGGCTCAGGCTCAACGGTTTCGGTCGTGGTTGGGCTTTGGGTTGGAGTTATCTGATTGGTGTTTGGTTCAGAAAGAATTGCCACCAAAACCACAACTGTTATTAGACCCAACAGACCAAGTGTTGCCACCCACGGCCAAACCACCGGGCCTCTTGGCAGAGGAGCTGTGTCGGTGGTGATCAGCTCCGTCATTGGATCTAATGGAGGCTGAGTGATTGGTTTTGAAACGCTTCCGCGCTTTTCTCTCAACAACGCTTCAGCTCTGATTGCAAGTGATGTTGCCGATTCAGGTCTTTGATTTGGTTTTTTAGCAAGACAGCTAAGAACCAGGTTCTGCACTCTCGGATCAATGCTGTCGGGAAGCGCCGGAGGCATCTCATTGATGTGAGCCATGGCGATTGCCATTTGGTTTTCACCGGTGAAAGGCCTTTTTCCACTGAGTGCTTCATAGGCAACAACGCCTAGCGAGTAGAGGTCGGTGGCAGGGGTGGATGCTTTACCGGTTGCCTGCTCAGGAGCAAGGTATTGCACAGTCCCCATCACCTGGCCGGTTTTGGTGAGTGGAACCTGATCGCCAACTCTTGCAATGCCAAAGTCAGTTATCTTGACTCTGCCATCCGGAGTAATTAGAAGATTGCCTGGCTTGATATCTCGGTGGATGAGACCACGTGCATGGGCAGCAGCTAGTGCTCTAGAAGTTTGAGCAATGATGTCTAGGACTTTCACATCGCTGAGTCTTTTCTCTCTATCAATTACTCGAGAGAGTGACTCTCCTGGAACCAGTTCCATTACTAAATATGCAGAACTGGAATCTTCGCCATAGTCATAGACATTGGCAATACCCTCATGCTCAACGAGTGCTGCTGATCTCGCTTCTGTTCTGAAGCGCTCTAAGAAGTTTGGATCGCTTAGATATTCTTCTTTCAAAATCTTGATGGCAACCTGGCGTCTGATTAGCTCATCCTCGGCTTGCCAAACCTCGCCCATGCCGCCAATTGCTATGCGCAATTGGAGGCGATAACGATCGCCATATAGCTGTCCTACTGCTGGCTTCATCGCAGAATCGCCTCCAGCACAGCCTTAGCAATTGGAGCCGCAATCTGATTACCAGTTCCGCGCTGACCTACGCCACCGCCATCTTCAACCACTACTGTCACCACAACTCTTGGCGCTTCTGCAGGCGCAAAGCCGGTAAACCAAAGGGTGTATGGATCGTTTGGTCCGTTTTCTGCCGTGCCGGTCTTCCCCGCCACCGCGATGCCTTCGATGTTTGCTCTAGAGGCAACACCAACCTCTACTGAATCCACCATCATTCTGGTTAGGAAGCCAGAGGTGCTTCTAGACATCGGTGAAGAAAACACAATTGGTTCGGGTTGTGAAAGTAGGTTCAAATTACTTGCCACCACCGACTTGATCAGCTGCGGCTTCATCAGAACACCCTGATTAGCAATCGCTGCTGTCACCATTGCCATCTGCATGGGGGTGACGCGAATGTCGTATTGCCCAAAGCCAGTGAGAGCAACCTCTGACTCTTCTAAATTCAGCGGATACTCACTAGCGGTCACGGCTAGTGGAATGTCGAAAGTCGAACCGAAACCCATTAGTTCTGCTTGTGCACGAATTCGATCTTGACCTAGATTCACAGCCATCATCGCAAATGGAATGTTGCAGGATTTGATGAGCGCAGTTTCCAGTGTTACAAAACTGCCAGTTCCACATCTTTTACCACCTGAATTTGTAATCGCAGTGGTGGTGCCAGGCAGAACATATTCAGAAAGATTTTCAAATCTGCTGCCAACTGTGTAGCGACCACTCTCCAATGCAGCAGCAGTCACCACTAACTTAAAAACAGAACCGGGGAAGTAAAGGTTTCCAGCAATTGCTCGATTGATTAGAGGCTGATCAGGCGAATTGATGAACTTGTCATAGTTTTCAGTCACCTCACTGAGCTGATGTGAAGCGAGCAGGTTGGCATCAAAGGTTGGTTTAGAAACCATTGCCAAAATCCGACCGGTAGCCGGTTCCATCGCAATCACAGCACCCTTGCGATCACCCAGTGCATCCCAGGCTGCTCTTTGCGCATCTGGATCGATTGTTAGCTCAACCGCAGCTCCAGTCACCGGAGTTCCATCCAACAGCGCATTGATTTGCTCAAAGAACTGAGCGGAGCTTTGACCGGAGATGTAGCTATTCATAGCTCGCTCAATGCCAGTTGAACCAGCAAAGATACTGAAGTAGCCGGTTACTGAGTTATAAATGACACTTTCATATTCACGCAGGAAGCGATACTCATCATTGACCGGCACTGAGGTGACAATAGGAACACCACCAACAATGATTGCTCCGCGCAGAGTCTTGTATGTCTCATAGGAAGCGCGAACGTTTCTGGCATCCGAGTAAAGCTCACCAGAGCGAAGAACCTGGATTGAGGTAGCGGTTGCAAACAATCCAATGAACATCATGGTCAGAATCAGACCGACTCTTCTTACCTGCTTATTCACGATTGCTCCTCAAAGAGGAATCAGAAATTATCAGCAGCAGCGCAATGATCGACCAGTTAGCCAGCAGTGATGAGCCACCGGCTGCCAAGAACGGAGTGGTTAGCCCGGTAAGTGGCAGCAGCCCCATCACGCCACCGGCTACCACAAACACCTGCAGGCCAATCACAAAAGAAAGACCAAGCGAAAGTAGCTTGGAAAAGTCATCTGGGTGTGAGTTGGCAATGCGAAGTCCTCGATAAACCAGCAGAAGATAAACCGCCAAGATCACAAAGATTCCAGCTAGCCCAAGCTCCTCACCCAGTGCAGCAAATATAAAGTCGCTCTCTGCCAAAGGAATCAGCTGCGGGAATCCGCCACCCAAACCAGTTCCAATCACATCACCGTGCGCGATGCCAAAGATTGCCTGAACTAACTGATAACTACCACCAACAGCGTTGTAGTTTTCAAGCGAAAATGGGTTCAACCAAGAATCAAATCGATTTCCAACGTAATCGAACAATCTCGATGCCACCAATGTGCCAGAGACAATCATCACGATTCCAGCACCGACATAGAAGCCTCTACCGGTTGCGACATAGATCATTACCAGGAACAAACCGAAGTAAAGAATGGAAGTCCCAAGATCTCGCTGAATAACAAGAACAACTAGTGATGCTAACCAAAACAAAAGAATTGGACCCAGGTCCTTGGCTCTAGGAACACGAACACCGAGAACTCTGGAACCAATCTCAGCCAACGAACTCTGTCTGGAAACTAAATAACCAGCAAAGAAAATAGCCAACAGAATCTTTGCAATCTCTCCTGGCTGAAAACTCAGATCATCTGTCCCGACCCAGAGCGTTGCGCCATTAATGGTTCTTCCAATCACTGGAGCCGCCGGCAGCATCAAAAGGACAATTGCTGACAAACCAGAGACAAATGGCCAACGGCGAAGCGTTAGGTGATCCGGCACCCACCTCACAACCGCCGCCGCAATCAACATCGCAAAGCAGCTCAACCAAACCTGTCGAATAGCAACTCCACCAGCACCACCACTGGCAATTTCTGCCAGGTCTAATCGGTAGATCATTGCAATGCCAAGGCCGTTTAACAAGAATGCCAGTGGCAACATCAGACCATCTGCCTTGAGCGCTCTTCTTCTAAGCACCCAGTGGAAAATCAAAGCGGTGATGGTTGGTGGCGCCCAGTAGAGCAGCATGTCCCAGGTCATCACCTGCAGAATGGAAAGCTGAATCTGAGCCAGCGCAAAAGCATGAATACCAGAAACCCAGAACAACAAAACAGCTTCAAAGTTTCTTGATCTTGGAACTGTCTTGATTAGCGCGGGAATCGCTCCGGTCAAGCTGAGATTACTCACCTAAGCTCGCCTCCAGTTGATTCAGAATTCTCTCTGCATCATCTAATGAGTTAGCTGAAATTGATCTGGAAATAAGTTCTTGTTGGAATGGTGAAAGCTCATCGATTGAAATCTCACTCACCTGATATGGCTGACTAAATTTAAATGGACCGAGCTCTTCCTTGATGCCCTGGAAGATTGTTACCTGTCCTTCAAACTCAGCAACATAGAAGCGAGTCTGGGTGTAGCTATAGGCGAGGTAGCCAACCCCGATTGCCGCTAGAGCAAGAAGGAACCAAGCAAGGATTGTTCTAACCCCGCGCCAGCGAATCTTTCGCTTGGTCTCAGAGAGAATCTTGGCAAGTGCTTCTTCAGACTCTGGACGATATTCCGCAGGGTCTTCTGGCGACTTCAAAAGCTCTAGCAATGTCAACGGGTTTAGTAGCTGCAAAATCTTGCTGCCACGGCTCTCGGCGATTACTACCTCATTGGCACCCGAACCAACAAACCTGGCAGATGGTTCAAAGTCTGTTTCAACCGAAGCTCTAACAACATCAGCAATCACCACTGTCACGTTGTCCGGAGCACCAAACTCCAACGCCTCTCCAACCAGCAGATCAGCTGCTTCGTTGGGAGAGATGTTGCTGGTGAGGATTCTGGCCATTAGTTCTTCTGGCACAACCCCAGATAAACCATCACTGCAGATCATCCAGCGATCACCAGCCACCGCATCAAATAGGGCTACATCAATCTCGGGCTCGCCAACCACATCACCCAGCACGCGCATCAAGACGCTTCTTCTAGGGTGAACCAGCGCTTCCTCTGGAGTGATTCTTCCCATTTCAACTAGACGCTGAACAAAGGTGTGATCGGTGGAAACTTGTCTAACTTCGCCATCGCGAACTAAATAAATCCGGGAGTCTCCGATGTGAGCGGTGAGAACCTGATTACCTTGAATCAGAATTCCAGAGAACGTAGTTCCCATTCCCTCTAGGTCTGGATGCTCGCTAACAGTGGCAGCCAGCATCGAGTTGGCTTCCAAAATTCCAGTCTTGATAGTTTCAATAGCCTCATCGATTGAGTCATATCTCGCATCGGTAAGCGCAATTCGCTGAGAGGCAATCGCCGATGCGATGTCGCCACCAGCATGGCCACCCATACCGTCGGCTACGAAGTAGAGCTGATAGCCGGCGTAGCCGGAGTCTTGGTTAGAGCTTCTGTGCTTTCCGATATCGGAGACAGCATGAGAGATGATTCGAATGCTCATCCGACTACCTCAAATCGAAGGTGGTGGTGCCGATTCTCACCGTTGCGCCAGCTCGCATGGTCATTGGGGTGGTCACTCTTTTACCATCCAGGAAAGTGCCATTGGTTGAGTTGAGATCCTGCAGCACCCACTCATTTCCAACCGCCACTAACTTGGCATGCATGTTGGAGGCAAACTCATCGGCAATCACCAGATCAGCACCAGGTGATCTACCAATCACAATTTCCTTGCGGTCTTCTAAATCAATTCGCAGACCCGCATTTCGGCCGGTGAGCATCTGGATAAAGGTTGGTTCAAACGCGTCAGAATCTTCGATGTCTATTTCAACCGGTGCTGACTGAGCAAGCTGCGGCGCTCGCTGTTTGGTTAGACGGGAGATAACTCTTCTGCCATAGAGGTCAGCTCTAATAACCGATAGCAGAGAGAGCACGAAGATCCAGAGCACCGCCACAAAGCCAATGCGAACCAGGAAGAGGGCTAGTTCACTCATTCACTGCACCAGCTTGCAATTGGAATTCAAATTCACTTCGACCAGCCGTAATCTTGTTGCCAGACTGCAAGACAACCTCATTAACTTTAATTCCGTCAACGCTTGTGCCATTGGTTGACTGCAAGTCACGAATAGCAGCCGTCTCACCATTCCAGGCAATTTCGAAGTGGAAGCGAGAAAGCCCACGGTCATCAATAAAGATGTCGGCTTTCTCGTCTCTTCCGACGGTGTTAGCGCCGCGCTTGAGTCGATACTCAACACCGCTATATAGAAGTACCGGAACCCAGTTCACTGCCTGCTCAACTGGTTGTGAACCAACTCGAACTGAACCCTTGGCAATCTTGTTGTCAATTGAAACATTTAGCTCTAGCTCGCTAAGAATGCGGTAGCTCTTTTCAGAAACATATCTGTTTAGCTCTGACCTAATTGCCCCCAACATGGCCGGGGTGATCTTGTCGGCATCGGAGGCGTTGATAAGAAGAAGGTATTTGTGGGGAACAACGGTTGCCCCAATTGGATCTTTCTTGGCGGCTAGATCCATGGCTGAACGGATAGCCTGGCTCACCTCAACCGGTTGCAGTTGCGCTTTGGAGAACTTTGCGAATAGCGAGTTCACAGCAGATTCGATTCTCTCTTCTGCCTTGTCTAGAAAGCCCACTCGCCCCACCTTCAGTTAGGTTGCCTGGGATAGCTAAGTCTATTCGTCCCCTTACTGGTGGCTCGAAACTCTGATAATCTTCGGTATTCACAGGGCGCGAGTGGCGAAATGGCAGACGCGCTGGCTTCAGGTGCCAGTATCCGCAAGGATGTGGGGGTTCAAGTCCCCCCTCGCGCACAAAGCCCCATATAAAGGAGCGGGCAGATGACTCTTGAGACCTTTCTCATCTCCCTAGAAGCCCTAGGGGTAATTGCCTTTGCTCTCTCAGGAATCATTGAGGCAGCTCGCAAGAAGTTTGATTTGGTTGGCGTTGTCATGGTTGGAGCCATCGCTGCTTTTGGTGGTGGAACGCTCAGAGACGTTTTGCTTGATAGAAGACCGTTCTTTTGGATTGAGCAGGAGCTGTGGGTATGGCTACTGATCGCAGTTGGTGTTTCACTTCCCTTCTTCTTTAGAGCAAGACACATTGAAATCAGCGAAAAAGCACTGCTAGTGCCAGACGCATTTGGTCTTGGAATATTTGCAGCTGGTGGAACCCACCTCGCACTCGTGTCAGGTCAATCACCGATGGTTGCGGTTTTGATGGGTGTTATAACGGCAGTAGTCGGTGGAGTGCTAAGAGATGTTTTGGTGAATGAAGTGCCGAGAGCATTTCATGATCACCAGCCATATGCAGTAATCGCATTTGCCGGTGGCTGGTTAGTTGTTTTGTTTGATTTCCTATTCCTTCCGGCATCTGTCTCTGTGCTAGCTTCTGCCAGCGTGATGGTGCTGGTGAGACTACTGGCTGTGAAGTATGGCTGGGAACTCAAGCGCTGGCGCTTTCTATGAAGCACATCTTTTTCGTAATTGATACCGAATCAAATTCTGGCAATCAAGCAGAGATGGCTGCAATCGATGCATTCAACGACAAACTTAAGAGCGAAAGCAAACTCGTTCTAGCCGCCGGCATAGGTTCTTCAAAAACTGCAAAACTATTTGATAATCGACAAGGTGCAAACCTAATTGAAACCAGTTCGCTCAATGGCCCAGAGTTTTACAGCGGGTTTTGGATTATTGATGCAGAACCTTCTGAAATTGAAGACCTAGCGAGACAGGCCTCGCTGGCTTGCAATCGAAAGATTGAGGTCCGGGCTTTTCTAGCCTGAGTCTTTCCTGCTAATCGGGCCTATGGCCCCCTGTTTCCAGCCAACGCTCAGCTTGATTGCCTAGCCTGTGAGTTCGATAGGTCTAGGTGGGAATAACCAGCAGGCTTTCTGACTTGGACCTATCGAACCCAGATAGAAATCTAGATTTCTACTGTTCTCCTTCCTTTGGACCTCAAAAGGGCTCCAAAACTCGGCATAGAAAAGCCCCCTCCTCCAGGGGGCTTTTCCTTTTAATCCCTATTTAGCTAGCAGGTTAGCCATCTGCTTATAGATCAGATTGGCTGCCGCGACTGGGTTAAGTCTTGAGAAGCGGTCCATGAACTTAGCGTCCGGGCCAATGGTGATTCTTGGCTTGTTGTTCTCAATGGCATCAACCATTTCCCTAGCTGCAACATCAGCCGCGGTGGTCTTAGTTTTTGACATATCAGCAGCACCCGCCGGAATTACCATGCCGGAATTCTGAGCAATGTTTGTGGCAATGGCGCCTGGGAAAACAATTGTCACTCCAACGCTGGTTCCCATTAGCTCAGAGCGAAGACCTTCAGTGAGCAATTTGATTGCAGCCTTGGAAGCTCCATAAACACTTTGACCAGGAACAGGAGCATAAGCGCCCATGGAAGAAACATTAAGAAGGTGTGCTTCTGGTCTCTTCATTAGCACTGGCAAAAACGCCTTGATCAGCATGAGTGGCCCATCAAAGTTAACCTTCATTACATGCATGGCATCTTCCATTGAAAGCTCATTCACTTTCACAAACTTTTGAATAATGCCTGCGTTGTTTACCAACGCATCCGCGATACCAAGATCTGTTTCAACCTTGGCAGGCAGTGCAGCGACAGCTGAAGCATCGGTGACATCCAGCAGATAAGTGGAGACCTTGCCTCCCAGATCTTCAGCAAGCTTTTTAGTTTCAGCGAGGCTTTCGCTGCGCATGTCAACGGCAGCAACCTTCGCTCCACGGCGAACCAACTCGAGAGTTAGCTCTCTTCCCATGCCAGAACCGGCACCGGTAACAACAATTACTTTTCCTGAAACCTTCATTGTCTTTCTTTCTGAATCAAGTGGTTATTACACTCAATTCACTTTCAGGCTACTCCTCTCTATATGAACTGTCACTAGAGAGGGAAATCCTTACTGACGCCAGCGCAGGCGAGTGTCAGTAGCTGAAGTTTTGCAGGTGTAGATCAAACCATTTGCGGCTCTGCCCTGGGTTCCCTCTTTGTCCCTGGCACAGAATGCGCCAGGAGTAATTCTTGGCAGCTCGGTTCCTGCTTGGGTTGGAGTGGGGCTTGGACTAACTGGCGCTGTCTCAGTTGGAGATGGCGTAGGGGTTTGAGTCGGACTTTGCGTTGGAGATGGCGTAGGGGTTGGTGAAACAGTTTGCGTTGGGCTCGGGGTTGGAACAGAAACTGCTCGCTCTGGAAGTGAGTAACTTTCACCTGCTGGGCACAGCCCGAGCAAGCTCCTCAGCGCAGAAACCTCACGCTCATCAGCTGAAAGTCCCCAGCGATACTTCACCTGCACCCAGGTCACTGCATAGCTGCAGCGGTATGCCGTTCTAGTTGGAATCCAGTCAGCGGGATCGCGATCGCTCTTAGAGCGATTGCTTGAGGCACTAACCGCAATCAAACTGCCAGCAAAGCCCAGGTCGTTAGCAAATGCTTCTCTAGTTCTGCTGTCCCAACCACTGGCTCCAGAATCCCACGCTTCTTTCAAGGGAACAAAGTGATCAATGTCTAAAGATGCAGCGCTGGTGAATGCTCTTCCATCAAACTCTGAAAACCAGCTACCTCTGGTGATTCGACATCCCCTGCCTGGGGTGATTGGAACTTGAGATTCCAGCAGTAAAACTTCTTCGCGGGTATTACAGCCATTGCGGTCAGCATCACTCCAGTGTCTAAAAAGAGAACGTGAATAACTGGAGCCATTTGATTCAGGTGCAACGGTGAGATAGCTCAGCAGTTCGGTGGCGGTAGCAGTTTGCGCGGAAGCTGCTGGCACAATATTGAAGAAAGTCAGCGCAGCAAGCGCAATCGCTAGAAACTTCTTCATCTCGGCCCCCGCTTAGATGTTGTTTAGTTGGAGTTTAGTTGGCTAATTACCTCAGAGCAGAATCAAAGAATTCTGCCAGCAGTTGCGCATAGCGCTCACTCTCGGTGAGCATGCCCTCGGTGTGATCGGCTCCAACAAAGGTTTCTAATCTGACTGGAGTTCCAACGCTCTTTGCGTATTCATAGAAATCAACCGATGACTGGTAATCCAGTCTTTGATCGCTATCCCCATGCAGAATCAACATTGGCCGCTCACCCGCTGCTTCAATTCCTTGCATGGCAGATGTCTGAGTTAGATTCACACCATGAAATAGCTGCGCAGCAGCTAGTGCTAGCTGCCATAAGAAACCAGGGAAGCCCTGGTATTCAACCTCTCTGGTAGCAGCTGCATTGAAGTCAAAAATTGTTCCTTCCATTGCAAATGCTGAAACCAGATCAGTTTTAGCGGGCAAAAGGGAAGTAGTTATTGCACCACCTGAAACACCAAACATTCCAAGCGACTCAGGAGCAACCGACTTTTCAGCTACTAACCACTCAGCCACCTTGGCAAAATCAGAAGATTCTTCTTGACCGGCGGAATGGCGGCCATCGGTACAAGTGGATTCGCCGGTGTCGCGCATATCAACCAATAAAACGTTGAAACCATTTTTAACCAGCATTCCGGTTGGCATCAGGGTGTTGAAGTCTCGGCGAGAGGTTCCAATTCCGTGAGTGACAATGACGGTTTTTCCATTTCCATTACTTGGAGTAATCCACCAAGCCGCAAGATTGATTGAGTCAGAAACTGGGATTGTTTCAGCAGTGTATGGAACTCCTTGCATCCACCAATCACTTAGATCGGTGCCAACCCACTTTTCCCAACCGGGACCTGGGAAGGGTCCATTGCCAGAACCAGGAGCAAAGAACTCCTCGGGCTTATTTGCCAAATCATCATCATTGATCTTGCAGGGAACAACAGTTCCCGATGTGTAGACGTAGTTGCCAACTGCCAGCGCACCACCGGCCAAAAGGACAACCAGAATCCCAGCTATGACTCCTAGCCACTTACCTTTGCTCATGGAAGGAGAGTAGCACTGAAGGTAATACGCTCTAGCTAGGCAACTCAGGGGATAACTTGCGCTTTTACGTGGACGAAACCTTTCAACTCTTCGATAACGAAGATCGAAAGCCGTTCTATGCCCTAGCTGCCATTGGCATCCCCTATGAAGAAGAAGAGCCAATCAGAGCCTTTCTGAAAGCTAAGGGCCATGGCGAACCTCTGCACGGAACTGAATTACTTCGAAGCGATGCCGGACACGAACTGCTATTTGAAATCGCAAAGCGCATTTCTCACAAGTGTGTTGAGGTAGTGACTTCTTGCCCAGTAAACCAAAAAGATAGAAATGGTGAGAAGGCGAGAGAGAAACTAATCAAAACCCTCTCTCGCCACATCATTCAGCACTACCCCCAAACCAAGCAAATTTTGTTCGAGCAGAGACTAGCCGGCTACACCTCGGAGCAAGATGCCAGGACCTTCAAAGAAGTCGAACACGAGCTAAAAGCCAGCGGAATTGACTTGGCGCAAGAATTCAAAACCTCCGAGCCATTGCTCTGGGCAGCCGATCTACTTGCCTCCAGCTATCGACAAATGATGACAAGAGCCATTGATCGCTACTTTGATGCTTGGCAAGCAGAGGTTGTAGTGCCTAAGCCCTAACTGCTGCTCCTTGAGCATTCTTTAGTCTTGCCTCAAGTTGCAAGAGCTCTAGCGATAGCTGAGACGGCAACTTGTCTCCAAACTGCTCAAAGAACTTCGCAGTCCCCTGAACCTCATAAGACCAAGCCTCAAAGTCGATATCAAATAGCTGCTCAAGTTGAGATTCAGTTATATCAACACCAGCCAGGTTTAGTTCTCCCTCAGCCGGGATAACACCAATTGGGGTTTGAACGCCTTGCGCTTTTCCTTCGAGACGCGAAACAATCCAGGCCAGGGGTCTGATATTTTCACTAAAACCAGGCCACAGGAACTTGCCATCAACATCTTTTCTGAACCAGTTCACCTGGAAGATTCTTGGCAGCTGAAGATTCTTATCTGCCATTGAAAGCCAGTGACCAAAGTAGTCAGCCATGTTGTAGCCGCAGAACGGCAGCATTGCAAACGGATCTCTTCTTAGCTTGCCAACCGGTCCCTCAGCAGCCGCTGTTTGTTCAGACGAAATCGTTGCTCCCAAGAAAACACCGTGCTGCCAGGAGTAAGACTCCAAAACAAGTGGAACATTGGTTGCTCTTCTGCCACCAAACAAAATGGCGTCCAGAACAACGCCTTCCGGCTTTTCCCAATCTGAACAAAGAGTTGTGGTGTTAGACATCGGGAAACAAAAGCGTGAATTGGGGTGAGCTGCTGGTGTTCCAGTTTCTTCAGTCCAAGCATTACCTAGCCAGTCGGTAAGACCCTCTGGAGCCTTCTTGGTAAGACCCTCCCACCAAACATCGCCATCGGCAGTGAGTGCAACGTTGGTGAAGATGGTGTCTCTTTTCATGGACTCAATAGCTGCAGAGTTAGTGCTCATAGAAGTGCCGGGAGCAACTCCAAACAAACCGTTCTCAGGATTGATGGCACGAAGCTTTCCTTCTGCATCTGGCTTAATCCAGACAATGTCATCACCGAGTGTCTCTGCTTTCCAGCCAGGAAGTGATGGTTGCAGCATTGCCAGGTTGGTCTTACCGCAGGCTGATGGGAAAGCAGCCGCTACGTGATACTGCTTGTTCTCAGGAGAAGTGAGTCTGACCAGCAGCATGTGCTCAGCAAGCCAGCCCTCTTCTTTTCCAAGAACCGATCCAATTCGAAGTGACATGGCTTTTTTGCCAAGTAGTGAATTACCACCGTAACCAGATCCGTAGGACCAGATCTCTTTGGTCTCTGGGTAGTGAACAACATAAACATTTTCTGGATTACATGGCCATGCAACATCTTGAACGATGTTTCCCTGGCGACTAATTAGTGGCATGCCGAC
>CAEZST010000011.1_pt1 | contig 35402 bp, 42 predicted proteins | sample 7264041 | NCBI WGS metagenome assembly CAEZST01 (sample SAMEA6813785, study PRJEB35770) | uncultured Aquiluna sp. | biome: Freshwater; feature: Freshwater reservoir; material: water | place: Czech Republic | collected 2016-08-15 | depth 0.5m m | reverse complement strand
TCAAATTCTGCTTGGAATTCTGCTCTCGCACCGCCAACTAATTTGCCAGCCTCAGCGCGCTGGTCTGCTGGCAGAGATTTAATTTGAGAGTAAAGCTGGCTTAGTGGAGAGTTTTCTCCGACCAATGAGTTTTTTGCAGCCCTTAGCTGTTGAGCTGAGCTGATTGAGGCAAGGGATTCTCTCGAAGCCGATAGGGCCTCGGTTACCTCTTTATTGGTGACAGCCATCTGCACAAGTTTAGCGAGAAGCCTGCTGAGCAAAGGCGCTGGTGTATAGGCAAATCGAGGCGGCGGTAGCCAGGTTTAAGGATTCGGCCGACCCATAGATAGGAATAGAAACAACCTGGTCTGCCAAGGCACTTAGTTCGTGACTGATCCCACCGGCTTCGTTACCAAACACCCATGCGGTTGGGCGTGCAAGCAATTCAGGCGAAAGCTGGGTAATCGGCGTGCCTCCAGCGTCAGCTACGAAAACTTGAATGCCGGATTCGCGCATGATGGGTATAGCAGATGCCAGATCCAAGCCCACTGTCACCGGCACATGAAGCAAGCTACCTGCCGTCGATCTAACGACCTTGCCGTTGTAGACGTCGACAGACTCAGCCGAAAAGAGAACTCCGTCAGCACCTGCGGCATCACTAGCTCGAAGGATGGTGCCAGCATTGCCGGGATCTTGAACTCGATCCAGCACTGCAATCAGTTGGGGATGAGCTCCCAGCAGCTCATCCAAGTTAACGTGGAGTTGGTGCACCACAGCGACTACCCCTTGCGGAGTTTGGGTTTCTGCCAGTTTTTCCATTACGCGATCAGAGACCGACTCGATGTTGCATTTCGCATCTCGAAGTTGATTCAGTTCACTGGCGTACCGTTCGTTAGCGGCCTCAGTAACAAAAACCTCATGAACTATCTCTGGATAGCGAACTAGTTCCTTGAGTCCTTGCGGTCCCTCCAACAAAAAGAGCCCGGTTTCTTGCCGGGCATCTTTTTGCGAAAGTCGTGCTACCGCCTTGACCCTGGAAGAACCGGGGTCAGTAATCACTAGCTAACCTTTTTGGCGTTCACGTCTTTTGGAAGCGCAGCCTTCGCACTTGCAACTAGTGCTGCGAAAGCCTTTGCGTCGTGGACTGCCATGTCAGCCAGAATTCGACGATCGACCTCAATTCCAGCCAGAGCGAGACCCTGAATGAAACGGTTGTAGGTCATTCCATTTAGACGAGCAGCAGCGTTAATACGTGAAATCCACAGTCTGCGGAAGTCACCCTTGCGCTTGCGACGGTCGTTGTATGCATAAACCAGCGAGTGCAGAATCTGCTGCTTGGCCATGCGGTAGAGCCTTGAGCGCTGGCCACGATATCCGTGTGCGCGCTCGAGAGCTACGCGGCGCTTCTTTAGAGCGTTGACAGCGTTTTTTACTCTTGCCATTTTTTCTCTCCTCTACCTAGAAACCAAGCTGCTTCTTGAGCTTCTTGTAATCTGCCGGTGAAACCAATTGATCTTGATTCAGGCGACGTGTCCTGCGTGAGCTTTTGTGCTCCAGGTTGTGGCGCATGTTGATCTGCTGCTTCATAATCTTGCCGCTGCCAGTTACGCGAAAACGCTTCTTGGCGCCCGAGTGGGTCTTCATCTTCGGCATGATCTCTCCTTATTCCTTAGTCACCTGCGCGTCACCTTTTGGTTGTGAGCGCTTGGCTTCGGCTCTTGCCTCTGCCTTGTTTTTGGTTGGTCCAATCACCATGACCATGTTTCTTCCGTCAATGGATGGGGTTGACTCCACGACTCCAGCATCGCCAACTTCTTCACTAACTCGCTGCAGTAATTTCACACCAATTTCTGGTCTGGACTGCTCGCGGCCGCGGAAGACGACCATTACCTTCACCTTGTCGCCAGCCTTCAGGAACCTTTGAACCTGACCAACTTTGGTCTGATAGTCGTGGTCATCGATTTTTAGTCCGAATCGCACAGTCTTCAGAACAGTGTTGACCTGGTTCTTTCTCGCTTCCCGCACTTTTTGAGCTGCTTCGTATTTGAACTTTCCAAAGTCCATGATTTTGCAGACCGGAGGATTTGAGTCCGGTGCAACCTCAACCAAATCTAGATCTGCATCCTGAGCCAGCTTTAACGCTCGCTCTATGGGTACAACCCCGACTTGCTCTCCGGTTGGTCCAATTAGTCGAACCTGCGAAACCCGAATACGCTCATTGACGCGCGGATCGCTGATACTTTGCTCCTTTTAACCGTGTTAGCTCGCCGGACGGCGCACAAAAATAGATCAAAAGTCTTACCAAGACAACCTTTAGAAGCGGTTGGCTGGTGGGAATTCAATCCACTTTCATAGCTGAGCTTTCGCCCAGAGCCTCGGCTACTCTAGCAGAGATAGCCCGAGGGAAGAAGAGTCAGTTTGGATAGCGCAGCCCGAGATATTGCGGAAGTACCAGCCGTTGAGATTATCAATACAGCCGCCGTGCACCTAATGAGTGCGGCCGCGGTCCAGTGCGGTCTGGCCGAAGACCAGCCGGCAGATTTGGATGAGGCCCGAAAACTTATTCACGCCCTTGCGGGACTGGTAACTGCAGCAGCCCCGGAAATCGGTGATCATCATGCCAGGCCCCTCAGGGATGGCCTTCGCTCACTGCAATTGGCATTCCGTGAAGCTTCAGTAATTCCAGACCCACCGGGTCAGGGGCCTGGGGAAAAATTCACAGGTCCTGTCAGCTAAGCACTAATTACCCGGTAGGAAATCGAATCCACCTTTTCCAAAAACTCCCGGTTCTGAATCTTCAAAGTAAATCCGGCGAGAACTTTATCCAAACTCTCTTGGGACAATCCTTGCTCAACCGAGAGCTCAATCAACAGCTCAGGTCTAATCAACTGACTATTCGGATCTCCATCAAAGAGTTTTGCTTCTTTCACAAAACTTGACTGCGCACAGGCTTGATTGACGACTTCCATCACCACTGGATTCAAGTGTGGGGTTATCCAACTCTGGTTTTGTGCCAAGGCAGCCAAGAAGGGACGCCTGAGTCCAATTGATCTCCCAGCTGGATCTAATACAACGCGATTATGCCCCTCCCCGATTGCAGCAAGTGCAATCCGACGACCGTTTATGGGCACTGGTCTCGCGAGTGGATTCCACAGCTGCATCTGTTGGACGCTGCTAAAGACTGGTAAAGCCGATTGGTTATCAGGTGTTGCAACTGCAACAACTGACAACTCAGCACTCTTGTCAATTTTTTTTCCGAACGCTCCAACTTCGGATTCCCCAAGACTTGCGAGCAAAGGAACTAGAAGTCGCATCTCGCCAAGGACACCAAAGAGTTTTGCTTTGTCAATAACTTCTGGATCTAACACTTTGGCGAGCGCCGGTGGAGTGGAACCATCGTCATTTGCGAAAGTGTTATCCGAAAACTCGCGACCCTCCCATGGCACGCCAGCTGAATCATGAAACCTATCCATTGGCTGTTTCAAGTGCCTGCTGCAACGTGAATCTGCCGGCATACAGAGATTTTCCTAAAATTGCGCCTTCTAGACCCAGTGGTACTAATGCTTTGAGATTCCGGATGTCATCCAGACTGGCAATACCGCCAGATGCAACAACTGGTTTCACGGTCCTCTCAAGAACAGCTTTCAGTAGTTCAAGATTGGGCCCCCGAAGAGTGCCATCTTTCGTTACGTCCGTGACGACGTATCGAGCACATCCTGCTTCTTCCAGGCGTTGCAGAACTTCGAAGAGGTCTCCCCCTTCTTCGGTCCAACCACGAGCTGCCAACGTAGTCCCCCGGACGTCTAAACCAACGGCAATCTTTTCGCCGTGTTCACGGATAACTCTCGCTGTCCAGTCCGGATTTTCAAGGGCAGCTGTCCCTAGGTTTACTCTGTTAGCACCAAGCTCGATTGCTGCACTCAAAGAGGCGTCGTCTCGAATACCGCCGGAAAGCTCGATTTTGGTGCTACCGCTTTGCTCAATCACTCTTGCAATGACATCTCTATTACTGCCTCGACCAAATGCGGCATCCAGATCAACTAGGTGTATCCATTCGGCTCCCGCTTCTATCCAATCCAAGGCCGCCTGCACTGGATGACCGAAGTTCTCTTCTGTGCCCGCTTCGCCTTGGGTCAAGCGAACAGCCTGTCCATTGGCCACATCTACCGCTGGTAAAAGTTCAAGTTTCATAGATTCCTAGAGCGACCCCACCCAGTTTCGCAACAGTTGCAATCCTGCTTGACCAGACTTTTCAGGATGAAATTGCGTAGCACTCAGCGGACCATTTTCAACGGCCGCTAGAAAGCTTTCACCGTGAGTGGCATAGGCAACGCTAGCCGGCTGAAAAGGGGGCCGAATATCTAGTTCCCATTTTTTCACCGCATAAGAATGAACGAAGTAAAAACGCTCGTCGGCAAGTCCCCTGAACAAAGTGCTATTGGGTTCGCTGTGCACCTTTGTCCAGCCCATGTGAGGGAGAATTGGCGCGCTGAGCTTTTCAACTACCCCAGGCCATTGGCCAAAGCCAGTGGCTCCACCGTTTTCAACTCCACTTTCAAATAGCACCTGCATACCAACACAAATGCCAAGCACGGCTTTGCCACTGGTGAGACGCTGATCAAGGATGCTTTCAACCTCAACCTGCTTGAGCTTTTCCATTACAGCCGCGAAGGCACCTACTCCCGGGATTACTAACCCCGCTGCGTCAAGTAATTCTTTTCGATTACTGGTCAGGGTAACCTCTGCACCTGCTACAACTAAAGCCTTGGCGGCAGAGTGAACATTGCCGCTCCCATAATCCAGGAGCGCGACTTTCGTCACAGGCTTCCTTTTGTGGAAGGAACACCACTAACGCGCACATCCTTCTCGACTGCCTTTCGCAGTGCCCTAGCAAAAGCTTTGAACTGAGCCTCAGCTATGTGATGAGCGTCTCTTCCAGCTAAGAGATTCACGTGCATAGTCAGTTGAGCGTTGTGAGCGATTGATTCAAAAACGTGCCTCACTAGAGAACCAGGGAAGTGGCCTCCGATTAGGTGATACTCAAAGCCAGCTGGTTCCCCAGTGTGGACAAGATAGCCACGACCAGAGATGTCGACAACAGCCCTTGCCAGGGCTTCATCCAGCGGAACCAAGGCATCGCCATAGCGGTTGATTCCGGACTTATCGCCCAGAGCCTGCTTTAGTGCCTGCCCAAATACAATCGCCACATCCTCAACGGTGTGGTGGACATCAATGTCAGTGTCGCCCTTGGCAGAAATCTTTAGGTCAATCAACGAATGCTTGCTTAGTGCAGTCAGCAGGTGGTTGTAGAAGGGAACCGTTGTCTCAATCTCAGAGCTTCCGGTGCCATCCAAGTTCAGCTCCAGGTCGACGCTGGACTCGCTGGTCTTTCTGCTTAGCTTGGCAATGCGGGACATTCTCAGCCTTCGTTGGGGATTTCCAAAAGTCTAGTCAAGAAGTAACGCTAACTCAGCAAGTAATTTTGTGGTCTCAGCTTCAGTACCGGCAGTGATCCTGAGAGTGTGGGGGATTCCTACATTTCTAACCAGCACCCCGGCTCGGAGCAGCTGATCAAAAACAAGTTGAGAATCGGAGAATCCCCCTACCAACACAAAGTTTGCATCCGATGGATAAGGCGACAAACCCCAGTAAGATGTTGCGGCAATGATTCGATCACGTTGTCGCTTAATCCTCTCGACGTTTTCAAGCAACAGATTGCTGTGTTCCAAGGCTGCGGAAGCAGCAGCCTGGGTGAGCGCCGAGAGGTGATAAGGCAAGCGGACAATCCTCATGGCATCCACCACCGCAGGATCAGCTGCTAAATACCCCAGCCTTGCTCCGGCAAATGCGAATGCCTTGCTCATGGTCCTCGAGATAACTAATCGGGGCCTTCCCGGCAATAGACCGAGCGCCGATGGGTTGTTCGAAAACTCTGAATAAGCCTCGTCAACTACGACTATTCCTTTACTGACTGAATACGCAGCCTCAATCAGCTCAAGCGACAAGCTCGTTCCGGTTGGGTTGTTTGGAGCACAAAAAATCACAATGTCTGGCTCGACATCCTGAATCTGGCGCACAACCTGATTCAAATCCAAAGAGAAATCCGCATTTCGAGGTTTTTCCACATACTTGGTCAATGTAATGCGAGCGATGTTTGGATACATCGAATAGGTAGGGCTGAAGCTCAATGCCACGCGACCAGGGCCTCCAAAAGCAGAAAACAGCTGTTGAAGAATTTCATTAGATCCATTTGCGGCCCAGACCTGATTCGCGGATAGGTCGTGCCCCAGAAAGCCTGCTAGTTGAGTCCTCAATTCAATGAACTCTCGGTCGGGATACCGATTCAGAGAAACAGTTGCCTTAGCGAGCTTTTCGATTATTGAAAGAGCAACTGCTTCGGGAATTCCGTAGGTATTTTCATTTACATTTAGCGAGACTGGGACATCCAACTGTGGAGCACCGTAAGGCACTTGACCGCGTAAATCTTCCCGAATGGGTAAATCGTCGAGTGTGCTCACTCGTAAATGGTAGCTAGGTTGTTACGGTAGGGCTATCTGCTGACCTGGAACAAGCTCCGATGAATTCAGGCCGTTTAGTAGCACAACCTCTGCTATCCAATCGCGAGGGTCACCGCTGGCGTGATCAATGGCAAGCGACCACAAAGTGTCACCTTGGCCGACGGTTAGAAACTCCAACTCTCGAGGCGCGTCACTGGTTGCAACCGAGCCGGAAATGCCCATCACGCTCAACCCAGCGGCCAAAGCCAGCACAGTCAGGGCACGAATAAGCCGACGAGGGTTCGTCAGACGGTAATTACCTAGAACCTGCATCTTTCCTATCCCTTCTGTTCGAATCTTTCTTTCGAACATTTGTTCTAAGTATAGGAAACGCAAGGCTAAAATCAAGCATTTCCTGCACTATTTTCGATATTTCTCGAAAATGTGTTTGGATTTTTAGGCAAATCCGAATACAGTTTCGATAGCTAGAGATAACCACTAGCCACCGACATTTACGGAGGAAGCCATGGAAAAAGGCTTAACGGCGGTACAAAGCCGGATTTTGGACGTTATCCGGGAGTCAATGCAGGAGCGCAACTACGCCCCTAGCATGCGAGAAATCGGTGAAGCAGTCGGGCTGTCCTCTACGGCCAGCGTGTCGCATCAGCTAAACAAGCTGGAACTCATGGGGTATCTATCTAGGGACCCACGCCGACCCAGGACGATTGATCTCCTTGGCGAAGAAAGCATGCCTGATTCCACTTCAGCAGACACTGCCTTCGTTCCCCTGGTCGGAAGGATTGCCGCCGGAATACCCATCACCGCGGAGCAAAATGTTGAGGATGTCTTCACTCTCCCTCGCCAGTTGGTCGGCAAGGGGGATCTCTTCCTGCTAAAAGTTGTTGGTGAATCCATGATTGACGCCGCCATTTGCGATGGTGACTGGGTTGTTGTGCGTCAGCAGCAAACAGCAGAAAACGGCGATATCGTCGCCGCTCTCATTGAAGAGGAAGCGACAGTCAAGACCTTCAAGCAACGAGATGGGCACACTTGGCTACTTCCAAGAAACAGTGCATTCGAACCAATTCTTGGAGATCACGCTGTAATTCTCGGAAAAGTCGTAGCCGTCCTCAGAGGGATTTAGCAGCTTCTAAATCTGCTGCAAGTTCTTCTGACACCATTGCATGCAAAACCGTTCCCTCTTCGACATATTCTGTAGATAAAACTTTCCCCCTTAGGTGTGCCCTGGAGACAAGATCTCCACGGGAATATGGAATCACTCCCCTGAACTCAATTTCAGGTTTAGGCAAAAGAGCTGCAATTTGCTGCTCGAGTTCGACTATGCCCTGTCCTGAACGAGAAGATATCAACATAGCTCCAGGGACCAAGCCGCGTAGTTCGACTTGTCGCTGCTGATCAACTAGATCAATTTTGTTTAACACAATCAGTTCTGGCAACGAGCCGGCACCGGCATCCGCGATCACTTCACGAACCGTGGCTATTTGGCCGAGCGGATCAGGGTCCGTGGCATCAACTACGTGAACTATTAGATCAGCTGCTGCAATCTCTTCGAGGGTTGAGCGAAAGGCTTCAACTAACTGGTGTGGCAGGTTACGGACAAACCCAACAGTGTCAGAGATTGTGTACTGTCGGCCGTCAGGGGTTTCATGTCTCCTCACGGTTGGATCCAAGGTCGCAAAGAGGGCATTTTCAACTAAAACTCCAGCTTTGGTTAGTCGGTTAAGAAGTGAGGACTTTCCCGCATTCGTATAACCCGCTATAGCAACTTGCGGAATAGAGGACTTCTCACGCTTCGCTCGCTTGGTATCACGCGCCAGCTTCATGGTAGAAATTTCGCGACGTAACTTGGACATTCGGGTATTGATTCGTCGACGATCTAACTCAATCTTGGTTTCACCGGGACCACGAGAACCGATTCCAACGCCGCCTGCTGCTTGGCCACCAGCCTGCCGCGACATTGATTCACCCCATCCACGTAGTCTTGGCAAGAGGTATTCGAGTTGGGCAAGTTCAACTTGCGCTTTACCTTCCTTGCTCTTGGCATGCTGGGCAAAAATGTCGAGAATGATTGCAGTTCTATCAATAACTTTGATTTTTACAACATCCTCGAGAGCTCTTCGTTGCGAAGGGGAAAGTTCAGAGTTTGCAATTACAGTGTCCGCTTTTAGGTCTCTGGCAAGTTCTCGAAGCTCTTGTGCTTTACCTTTTCCGAAGAAAGTCGCTGGGTCAGGCATCGCTCTGCGTTGCAATACCCCTGCAAGTACCTCTGCCCCCGCTGTCTCGGCCAAGGCAGCGAGTTCGCGCAGTGAGTTTTCTGCCTGTTCGACGCTTCCCTGCCCCCAAACACCTATCAGAATGACACGTTCGATTCTGAGCTTTCGATACTCAACTTCGCTGATGTCTTCGAGTTCTGTTGACAGACCGGCTACTCGACGCAAAGACTCGCGTTCCTCTAATTCAAGCTGGTCACCGTCATAGTCATTAGGCGCACTGGCACCGCGGCGGAGAATTCGCTGAAGAGTTGTCTCGTTTTCCATCTACCTAAAGACTATGCCTCTTATAGATTGGGTGGGTGCCACAAGATCACTATTTCAGCTCCAATCCCAGTGGGGATGCGAAGCTTCGATCGGTCAGCTTTAGAGTTGGCGACCAAGACCTAACCCTAAATGCTGCAACAGGAACCTTCAGTAGTGGAAAACTAGATAAAGGGACGGCCGTTTTGCTGAAACTGGCAGATCGGTTTCCTGCCAGCGGGAGGGTGTTAGACCTTGGCTGTGGCTGGGGTCCAATCGGCATAAGTATCGCCAAGCTGCAGCCGAACGCTGAGGTTTGGGCGGTTGATATCAACTCCCGAAGCGTTGAACTAGCCAATCAAAACTCTAAGGACCTAGCAGTTGAAAACTTCACGGCTGTCACCCCGGAGAATCTTCCTTCTGATTTGAAATTCAATGAGATCTGGTCAAATCCTCCGATAAGAATTGGCAAGCAAGCCCTACACGAGTTATTGACCACTTACCTTGGGCGCTTGAGTGAATCAGGACGAGCATTGTTGGTGGTTCAAAAACAGCTAGGGGCCGAGAGTTTGCTGAGTTGGTTAGCGGATCAAAATAGCAACTGGAATGTATCGAGAGCTGTCAATGAAAAGGGCTACAGGGTGATAGAAGTTGTTAATTCTCCCAAGTCCCCGTAAACGTCAACTCGGCATTGCCGCTGATAGCTACATGCTCTCCATCTTCCGCGGCAAACATCTTTACCGCCAACTCTCCTCCAGGCACTAGCACTCGCCAGTTGTTTTGAATTCCACCAGCCCAGTGACGGATAGCAATGGCTGCGGCGGCTACACCAGTTCCGCAACTAAGTGTCTCGCCTACCCCTCTCTCATGAACGCGCATCGTCAAACTCGCCACGCCCTGATCGATAAGTGGTTCACTTGGCACAACGAATTCGACGTTGGCACCTGCGGGTTGAGCGGGCTCTAATTCAGGGGTGCGATTGAGGTCTAATTGTTCTAATTCCTGCAGGTCTGCTAGCGCCACGACAACGTGAGGATTTCCCAGGTTCACGTGCAGGCCTGGCCTTGCGACCTTGAGGCCATAGCTTCTGACTAAGACTTCCTCTTCAGAGATCTTCCAGGCGCCTAGATCAACTGCAAAGCCGGTGGCGGTTTGGGTCAGATCTTTGATTCCAGCTCTGGTTGCAATTGGCAGCGTGCTGCCGGATTCAAAACTGATTAGCTGGTTTTCTAAGAGGTAGCGGGCAAAGACCCTTATACCGTTGCCACACATTTCCGCTTTGGTCCCATCTTGATTGCGATAATCCATGAACCACTGCGCTGCTGGTTCCTCAGTCAGCAGCGAGGCTACCTCACTGCCTTTGGTTGGCCTAGCAATAATCAAACCGTCAGCACCAATGCCAAAATTACGATTGCAGATTTTGCGAATCTCAGCCTCTGATAAATCAAGCTGTCCGACTTTGTCTAGCAGCAACACAAAGTCGTTACCGGTGCCATGACCTTTGGTGAACTGAAGACCCATTGCTACAGCCTAATCAGCTTCATTGCCTCACCGATGAGGTCCTGCTTTGAATCTAGCCAGCTAATTCGGGAGTCCCGATTGAACCAGGTTCTTTGCTTCTTGGCATATCGAGTAGTTAGAAAAATAGTCTCTTCCTTGGCTTGCTCCTCGGTTACTTCTCCACGAAGTTGCGAAAAAGCCTGTTGATAGCCAATTGCTACGGCCGCGGTTGCCGAAAGCTGCCCGTAGCGATCTAGCAGATTCTGAGCCTCCGCAAGCAGGCCACTTTGCCACATCTCATCAACCCTGATTTGTATGCGTTTGTTTAGCTCTTCCTTTTCCACGTCAATCCCCAGTTGAATGCAAGGTCGTCGATAGCTCGGCTCTGGCAAAGAAGATGCAAAGCTTTTACCACTTAGCGTTATCACCTCTAGCGCCCTTATCACTCGGCGTTTATTAGCGGCTGGGATCTTGCCAGCTGCCACCGGATCAAGGCTCTTCAAACGCTCGTGCATGTTCAATGCACCGACTTGTTCTGACTCCTGCTCAAGCTGGGCGCGAAGGCTGGGATCAGTGGGAGCGAACTCGAGCTCATCTAGAGCGGACGCCAGATATAGAGTGCTGCCGCCAACCACTACTGGTATGTTGCCTCGATTTTGAATCTCAAGCACTACCTGATCGAAAAGAGCCCTGTATTCAACAGCCGTGAGATCTCTGGCAGGGGAAATGACAGACAGCAAGTGGTGCGGAATACCTTGCATCTGCTTGCTGGAAAGCTTGGCAGTACCAATGTCCATGTCTTGATACAGCTGCATTGCGTCAGCATTGATGATCTCTGCATTGCCCAATTGTTGAGCAATCGCAATAGCTAGCCCGGTTTTGCCGCTGGCGGTCGGTCCAACCACTGCGATAAGTTCAGCCACGTTTCGCTCTAATCGGAATTCCCAGATTCACCCTTCCAGTTGAGCAAGATTCGATCAAGGCTCGATCGGATGCGTCACCGCCGGCCGTGCGACGAAGTTGATACATCGAACCCTCAAAGCAGTCCGCTATGAGGAAGTAGGGAGCTGCCCGTGTTATTTGAACTAGAACCAAATCGCCAGGACGAGGGATTCCGGCACCTGCCGGCACCTCAAAGTGAACAAGTCGATTGTCTTTCGCTCGACCGGTCATGCGATTGGTGTTGCTGTCCTTTCTGCCCTCCCCGTTAGCAACCAGAACTTCAACTTCCTGTCCAATCTGTTTCTGATTTTCTTGCCAAGCGACTTCATTGACTAGCTCTAATAGGCGCTCATAACGGTCCTGAACCACTTCCTTAGGAACTTGATCAGGCATGTCAGCAGCTGGTGTCCCTGGGCGCTTGGAATACTGGAACGTATAGGCCATGGCAAATTTGGCCTTCCGCACAACATCCATAGTTGCTTGAAAGTCTTCTTCAGTTTCACCTGGAAAACCAACGATGATGTCAGTGGTAATTGCGGCAGTTGGAATCTTTTCTCGAACGCTATCTAGAATGCTCAAATACCGATCGGATCGATAACTTCGCTTCATAGCTTTGAGAATAGAATCCGAACCAGACTGAAGTGGCATGTGAAGCTGCGGCATCACATTATGAGTTTCAGCCATGGCGTCAATTACGTCATTGGTAAATGCTGCTGGGTGAGGGGATGTAAATCTAACTCGCTCAAGTCCCTCGATTTGACCGCAGGCTCTGAGAAGCTTGGCGAAGGCACCGCGGTCTCCAAATTCAACACCATAGGTGTTTACATTCTGACCCAGCAGAGTTACCTCGACTACCCCATCGGCAACTAGAGCCTGAATTTCGGCGAGAATGTCACCGGGTCTTCGATCTTTCTCTTTCCCTCTGAGCGCAGGTACGATGCAAAAAGTGCAGGTGTTGTTACACCCAACCGAAATAGAAACCCATCCGGCATAAGCGTTCTCGCGCTTACTGGGAAGAGTCGATGGAAACGTCTCCAATGATTCAAGAATTTCAATCTCAGCCGATTGGTTGTGACGAGCACGCTCCAATAGCACTGGCAGAGAACCCATGTTGTGAGTGCCGAAAACAACATCAACCCAAGGTGCCTTTTTCTGAATCAAGCTCTGATCCTTTTGCGCCAAACAGCCGCCAACAGCTATTTGGAAATCAGGGTTCGCTTCTTTGCGGGCCAGCATGGTTCCAAGGTTTCCGTAGAGCTTGTTGTCGGCATTTTCCCTAACGGCACAAGTGTTGAAGACGACCAGGTCGGGATTGTCGTCCTGAGCGGGCAAATATCCGGCAGATTCGAGTAAGCCAGAGATTCGCTCACTGTCGTGAACGTTCATCTGGCAGCCGTAGGTGCGTACTTCGTAGGTTAGAGACATCGCATAGGGATTTTACCCCTGCTTCTCAGCAGCCCGCACGGCCGCAGAAACAACGGCACTTGGAAACCCCCTGCGCATTAGAAAGCCGCTAAGTCTCCGGTATCGCACATCTGGGGCAAGAGCGGCCATTCGAACTATTCGACGTCGCGCTAGTTCGTCAGCCAAATCCTGCTGTTCCTGAGCTGAAACGGCGGAACAGACCTCTTCAATGATGGAGTCAGCCACACCCTTCTGGCGCAGCTCCCTCGCTACTAGCTTTACCGCTTTACCCTTAGCTAGTCGGGCTGCCAAGAAACCTTTTGCATAACTTTCATCATCGATCAGGCCTGCAGCGAGAAAATCCCCAATTGCCCAATCAATCAGCTCTTGAGGAATCTCTCTTTTCTGCAAAACCTCACGCAGTTGACGCTCGGTTTTGGCGCTGCGAGTTAGCTGGTGAAGAAGAATGTTCTTCGCTCTCTTTTCGAGCTTTTCTTCACTCGGCATAATCAGAATTAAGCATCGTTGGCTGCTTTAGCAGCCTTTGGCTTTGCTTCCTCTTCAACTGGCTCAACCGGCAAATCAGCTACTGCTCTAGGAACACCGACTCCAAGCTTTACTTTGATTTTCTGCTCGATGGTGTCGGCCAGTGCTGGGTTTTCTTTTAGGTACTTACGTGAATTCTCTTTACCCTGGCCCAGCTGCTCACCTTCGTAGGTATACCAAGCACCTGATTTCTTCACGATATCCTGTTCGACACCAAAGTCGATCAAGCTTCCCTCGCGAGAGATTCCCTCGCCAAACAGGATGTCAAACTCAGCCTGCCTAAATGGCGCAGCAAGCTTGTTCTTTACAACCTTGACTCGAGTTCTGTTTCCAACGGATTCTTGGCCGTCCTTTAGGGTTTCAATTCTTCGAATGTCCAAACGAATAGAGGCGTAGAACTTAAGCGCCTTACCTCCGGCAGTAGTCTCTGGTGAACCAAAGAAGACACCGATTTTTTCACGCAACTGGTTGATAAAGATTGCAGTTGTCTTGGTTTGACTTAGCGCACCAGTTAGCTTTCGAAGGGCCTGTGACATAAGTCTTGCTTGCAAACCAACGTGAGCGTCGCCCATTTCTCCTTCGATTTCCGCTCTTGGAACAAGTGCGGCCACGGAGTCAATGACGATGACATCAATCGAGCCAGAGCGAATCAACATGTCCGCAATCTCCAGCGCCTGTTCTCCGGTGTCGGGTTGGCTAACTAGAAGCTCATCGATGTTTACGCCAAGTTTCTTGGCATATTCAGGATCTAATGCGTGCTCGGCATCAATAAATGCGGCCACCCCGCCTGCCTTCTGAGCGCTAGCAATTGCGTGTAGGGCAATGGTGGTCTTACCTGAGGATTCCGGACCGTACACCTCAACGATTCTCCCTTTCGGAAGTCCGCCAATTCCCAGCGCGGCATCTAGGGCAATCGACCCGGTTGGAATGGATTCAATCGGGGCACGTTCCTCGCTGCCCAGTTTCATGACCGAGCCCTTTCCGAACTGACGGTCAATCTGGGCTAGAGCGGTCTCTAGCGCCTTTTCACGATCTGAAGCTGTTGGCATTGCGTCCTCATTTCCTCTGTTTTTAGCCATGCTCCAGAAGCTAGCTGGCGGCTCTGACACTTTGGGGCTAATCCGACACACTGGGGATAACCCGGCAAATGCTTAAGTTGAGAAAACTCTAGGCTTTCGAACAAAATTTCGAATAACGCTACTCGGCGTGTCTTGGGGTCTTATTTCTTCCTTGCCATCGCTCGGCCGGGACATTCAACTGTTGGCAGATAGCCAGCCATATCACCCTGGGGTCTTCACCGGCCTGAATTAGCTGCCTGGGTGTCTGATCCGCTAGTCGGTCAAGTCGAGTGTCGCTGAGGATTACCTCGGAAAATTGCTCGCCAAACTCGTCTTGGACAAGTTCATAAAAGCGGCTTAGCGTCACTGCCTAGAAAATAGCTCGGACGCCACCACAAAGTCGTCTGGCAAGGTGTCAGGAATGAAGGTGTCGTCAAAGTAGATACCCTCGGCTGCCGCCAGGCGCTCAGAAACGTCCTTGAGAACCACCGAAAGAGGCACCTGTAGGGCATCTGCCACCGAAGCCAGGATCTCGGATGAGACCTCCTTCTGGCCACGCTCGACCTCAGACAGGTAGCCCAAAGCCACCGATGCCTTGGCTGCAACCTGGCGGAGGGTCTGACCCTGTGCCTGGCGGTGCTGGCGAAGAACATCGCCAATCTCTTGCCTTAGAAGTACCAATTTTCCTCCTGGGGCTCTAATTTACCCCCTGCTAGGGACAAAGATAGGGCTCCGTGCTGAATGTTTCCTGAAGTTAAACCTAAAAAAGGCCAATCTCTTCCCGAAGCAGTACCAGAGCCCGATCTAAACAGGCCTGCCTTATTTCGAACCTAGTGCCCGAGAAGTGCTCGGCAAACACCTTGGTGCCGCGCTCAGAGCTGATCGCCAAGTAGACCTCACCGACCTCGTGTAGGCCCACCGCATCGGGTCCGGCCACGCCGGTGGTTGAAAACCCAATAACCCGAGCCTCGTCCAGATTCATGGCAGAGGCAAACTTGGTTCTAACCCCACTTGCCATCTGTGCCGCAACTTCTGGATCAACCGCTGACTGCATTTGCAAAAGACTTGGAGAAACACCCAAAGTCTGAGTCTTGATTTGATCCTGATAGGCATTGATTCCACCAAGCACAACTTTTGAAGAACCCGGCGCATCAACCAGCTTCGAACAAACTAAGCCGGCAGTAATTGATTCAGCCAATGCAATGAAGAGACCCTTGGCAAAAGCGTCAGAAATTATTTCTTGGGCCACAAGTACTGCACTCCCGTCCAAACTGTCAGCGCGACTGTGAACCACAGCACAACTTGTGTAAACACCAGATACCAATCACCCAAGAAACCAAAGGGTGCAATCACAAGACAGACCGCAACAATCTGCATTACAGTCTTGAATTTTCCTCCACCGCTAGCAGCTATAACCTTCTTCTTAATCACAGCCAGTCGGTAGAGAGTTATTCCAAGCTCCCTAACCAAAATGATGGATGTCGCAAGCCAGGGCACGGCTCCCAAAATTGAAAGAACGATCAGAGAGCCGCCGAGCAATGCTTTGTCTGCAATTGGATCCAAGATTTTTCCGAGATTGGTTACTAAACCTCTTCTTCTGGCAATAGCTCCATCTAGTCCATCAGTTGATGCTGCAAGAATCAAAATCAGCATCGCAACGAATCTAAGCCAAGGATCAGACCAAAATTCCAGCAGCATGTATAGCACCACCGGCACCAGTGCTAAGCGCGCAGAAGTGATCAGGTTGGGGGTTTGGCGGTAAAGAAAACTTTTAGAAGTCATCTTTTCGGCCGGTAAGCTGCCAGGCGTCTTCATCAGGGCTATCCTCCCCTGCAACTGCATCACCCGCAACCGGCGATTGACCAGTAATTCTTGCTAGTGCCTTGTGCATATCTTCTGGGCGGATCAGCACCTCACGGGCTTTCGACCCCTCAGAAGGGCCAACGATTCCTCTGGACTCTAAAAGATCCATTAGTCTGCCGGCTTTGGCAAAGCCAACACGAAGCTTTCTTTGGAGCATGGAAGTAGACCCAAATTGAGAGTTTACGACCAGGTCACAGGCGGCCAGTAGCACCTCTAGGTCATCGCCAATTTCGCTATCGACCATTCTCGACTGACTTACTTGATTTACATCGCTGCGGTATTCAGGTTCCATTTGAGCCTTGACGTGGTTCACAAGTTTCTGTAGCTCTGGCTCGCTCACCCACGCTCCTTGAACGCGAATTGGTTTGTTGGTTCCCATTGGGGCAAAAAGAGCATCGCCCTGACCGACCAACTTCTCTGCTCCGGGACCATCCAAGATCACTCGGGAATCAGTAACAGAAGAAACGGAGAATGCGAGTCTGGAAGGAACATTTGCTTTGATCAGGCCAGTCACGACGTCTACAGATGGGCGCTGGGTTGCCAGAACAAGGTGGATTCCGCTCGCTCTTGCTAGCTGGGTGATTCGCACAATTGCATCTTCTACATCTCTGGGTGCAACAATCATCAGATCAGCTAGCTCATCCACCACTACCAAAAGGTATGGATAGGGCATCAGTTCGCGCTGCGAGCCAGGTGGCGGAGAAATCTCACCGGCCGCTACAGCTCGATTGAAGTCGTCAATGTGTTTAAAGCCAAAAGAAGCTAGGTCGTCGTATCGGGAGTCCATCTCCCGCACAACCCACTGCAACGCTTCTGCTGCCTTTTTAGGATTGGTAATGATTGGTGTAACCAGATGTGGAACACCTTGGTAAGCGGCAAGCTCGACACGCTTAGGGTCAATCAAGACAAGTCTTACCTCTGCTGGAGTTGCCCTCATCAAAACTGATGCAATCATGGAGTTCACAAAACTGGACTTACCAGCACCGGTCGCTCCCGCAACTAAAAGGTGAGGCATCTTGGCCAGGTTGGCAACTAAGTAGCCACCTTCAACGTCTTTCCCTACTCCAATAGTCAGTGGATGATTAGATGCCTGGGCATTTTTGCTTCTTAGGACATCGCCCAAGGTAACAATCTCGCGATCGGTATTTGGAATCTCAATTCCGATCGCGCTCTTGCCAGGGATGGGAGAGAGAATTCTGACCTCGTTCGATGCAACAGCGTAGGAAATATTGTTGGTTAGGCGAGTTACAGCTTCTACCTTTACTCCGGGCGCTAGCTCGACTTCATATCTAGTAACCGTTGGGCCTCGCTGGAAGCCAGAGACTTTGGCCTCAACATCAAACTCTTTGAATACGTCATCGATAGCAGCAGCGACCTGATTGTTGGTTGTGGTGCTGGCTTTGGCAGGTGACCCGGCTGCCAAGATGCCGAGCCCTGGCAAAACATAAGGTTTTCTCTCCCGAGGAGTTGGCAGATCGATTGGTTCTGTCAATCCCTCTTCTTCGCGCAGGAAAGCTATTTCTGGTTCGTTTTCTAGGGACTGCTCTGGAATCTCTAATTCAGGAAGATCTTCAGTTATTGGTTCGGCCAAAATTTCTAGCGGTGTTTCGAAGGCTTGGGGTTCTTCTTTCTCTCGCTGCCACCACTTACTAATAGGCTCTGGTTTCTCTTTCTTTTCTTCACTAACTCCAAATAGGAAGCTGTAAAGCTCTCGTAGCTTCGGTCCAATTTGATTTGGCGCAGTACCCGTCATAATCAAAATTGATATAAGTGATAGCAGGACTAGGGCTGGAACAGCTCCCCAGATTGTCAACAGAGTTATCAGTGGGCCACCAATTAGCCAACCAAACAAACCTCCTGCGCTAGCGAGCGCCGGGACTCCGTCATTCGGAGAAGGCAGTGTTGAAAACACATGGAAGAATCCTGCGATCACCGAAAGCAACAACCAAAAACCAAGAGCAAATCTAGAGGAGTCGCGCATAGATGAGGGATGACGGAAAAGATACATCGCATACGCAAACAGCACCACCGGCAGGCCAAAGCTCACTAAACCAAAAAACAATCCAAAGGTGAACTGGTGCAGTAGCACTGCCCAAGCCTCATTGCTTAGGAACCAAGCAAAAATCACACCCAACACACTCAGGACAAAAAGAGCAAATGGGGCTCCGTCGCGCCTCTCCTCAACCGGTATCTCCTTACTAAAGGATCGAACCAGCTGACCGAGGCCGTGGGCGGCTGCCATGTACCCGCGCTGAACTATGTCAAAGAAGCTCTTGGAGTTGGCCGATTTGGGCTTGGCAACCGTTGCTGCCGAGCGTGACTTTTTAGTGCCGCCAGCTCGATTGGGCGGCTTAGTCTTTCCAGCCATGCTAGAAAAATAGCAATTGGAAGGGCAAAACCGGCTTAGGCAGGTCGAGAAGAGTAGACAACGATGGGGATAATCATCGGCTTGCGTCGATGCGCTTTTGCCACCCACGATCCAACCGTCTTTCGAATTACCTGTTGGAACTGGTGGCTATCCCTGACACCATCGCTGGCAGCCTGAGCCAAGGCCTGTTGAATCGCGGGCAAGATGTCATCAAAGACATGATCTTCTTCTGCATAGGCCCTTGCCTTGATGGCTGGACCCTCGACTAACTGACCCGTCTCTTTATTCACTACAGCAAAGATAGAAATAAAGCCCTCTGCTGCGAGAGTTCTGCGGTCTTGTAAATCGTCTTCAGTGATCTTGCCAACTGCGCCGCCATCGACATAAAGCATGTCGCAAGGAATCTTGCCGACTAATTCCGCTTTCCCATCCTTGAGATCTACCACACCACCGTCTTCGGTGACGACTATGTTCTTCTCGCTAATACCAGTTCGCCTAGCCAGACGAGCATTTGCCACTAAGTGACGATATTCTCCATGTATAGGCATAACATTTTTCGGCTTCAAGATGTTGTAGCAGTAGAGCAGCTCACCGGCAGCTGCGTGACCGGAGACGTGAACGTTTGCATTCCCCTTGTGAACTACATTGGCACCTAGCCTGGTAAGCCCATCAATCACTCGGTAGACGGCATTTTCATTGCCAGGAATCATAGAGCTGGCTAGCAAAACAGTATCTAGCTCTCCAATTTCAATCTGATGGTCGCTATTGGCAATCCTGGCTAAGACCGCCATCGGCTCCCCCTGCGAGCCAGTCGACATGTAAACCAATTGGTGATCTGGCATGTCCTGCGCTTCTGATAGATCAACCACCGCGCCATCAGGAATTTGAAGAAAACCAAGTTCTGACGCAATCTTCATGTTCTTGACCATGCTGCGGCCCACAAACACCACCTTGCGGCGATTTGCAAGAGCAGCCTCAATTACCTGCTGGACTCTGTGCACATGAGATGCAAAGGATGCCACCACAACTTTGCCGCGAGTTTTGGAAATGACAGTATCGATCACTGGTCCAATGTCACGCTCGAGCGGCGTGAATCCAGGAACATCAGCATTTGTCGAATCAACCATGAATAGGTCGACTCCTTCTTGACCTACCTTGGCAAATGCTCTCAGGTCTGTGAGCCGGCCATCCAGTGGCAGCTGGTCCATCTTGAAATCACCTGTTGCCAGAACGGTTCCCGCATTAGATCTGATAATCACCGCTAGAGAATCTGGAATCGAGTGGTTGACTGCCACAAACTCACATTCAAAATCGGCGACTTTGACTTTCATGCCTTCACTAACAATGTTGATAGGGGCATTGACTCTGTGCTCGGCAAGCTTTGACTGCAAAAATGCGATGGTTAGCTTGGACCCATAAACCGGAATGTCGGGACGCATCTTCAAGAGGTATGGAACCCCTCCTATGTGGTCTTCATGTCCGTGAGTTAGGACTAGACCTGCAATCCGATCCAGTTTGTCAGATAGATATCCCAGGTCCGGAAGAATCAAGTCCACGCCAGGTTGAGTTTGCTCGGGAAATAAGACGCCACAATCGAGAATCAAAATCTTTCCATTGATTTCAAAAGTCGTGCAGTTTCGACCAATTTCACCGATACCACCAAGCGGAATAATGCGCAGGGTGTCCTTTGTCAGTGGCGCTGGAGAGTTCACTAGCGAGTGGTTCCCGCTACCTTAGGCAGCGCTCCGCCAGCAGCCGCATTGCGATCTGGTCGGAAGTTATCAAAACTAATTCCAGGAACTGCTACAACCTGATCAATTCCACCCTCAATCAAGGCAGCTTCATGATCCTCTGGGCCCACTAAAGGAAGACGAACTCTAGGGGAATTAATCTTGCCTAGACCATGTAGCACATACTTGGCCGCAACGGTGCCGGGAACGTGAGTCATGATTGCTCTCTGCAGGGGCTCTAATGCGTTGTGAACCTTGAGGGCTGAATGGAAGTCGTTTCGATTGGTCGCATCAACCATTTCACGATATGCATGTGGCGCAAGATTAGCCGTAACACCAATCAGGCCGGTTGCCCCGATAGCAATGTGAGGCAACACGTTGGAATCATCGCCTGAGAAATACATAAGTCCAGTCTCGAGCATCAAACGTGATGCTTGAGCCAAGTCACCTTTCGCATCCTTAATCGCGACAATGTTGGGGTGCTTCGCTGCTCGATGAAAAGTCTCATAGGAAATTGCAACGCCTGTGCGACCGGGGATGTCGTAAAGAATCACCGGCAAATCAGTTGCATCGGCAATCAATCGGAAGTGAGTGAGAATTCCGGCTTGAGTTGGTTTGTTGTAATAGGGAGTGACAACCATCACTCCATCAGCGCCGGCTTTTTCACTGGCCTTGTAAAGCTGGATGGCATGGGCTGTTTCATTGGATCCACCACCGGTAATGATTTTGGCTCGTCCGGCTGAAACACTCTTGCCTACTTCAACTAATTTAATCTTCTCGGCATCTGTCAGAGTTGAAGTTTCTCCAGTGGTTCCAGTTACAACAACACCGTCCGCTCCATTTGAAATTACATAATCAATGTGCTTTTCAGTGGCGGCCCAGTCAACCTCGCCCTCAGCAGTCATCGGAGTGACCAGCGCGACAAGTACCTGGCCGAAGATGTCTTTTTGCTGAGTAACCATCTGGTAAGCCTAGCGACTTCGAAACTAAGGGGCTACTCGGCCATTTTCATTGAATGCCTGGTAGCTAAGCGGCATGAGTTCGGCCCAGAAATCTTCCATCTTTTCCGCAACCATCTCAATTTCTCGCTGCGGGAAAGAAGGGAAGTGAGTACCTTCGCGCTTGGTGCGCAGGGACAGGAAATTCATTAGGGATCGCGAGTTCATGGTCACATACATGCTCGAATAGATGTTTAGAGGAAGGACAATTCTGGCGACTTCTCTAGCAACTCCCGCTTCCAGCATGCGCTGGTAAGCCTCGTAAGCAGAACGAGTGATCATCATGGTCTCTTGCTGAACTAGAGCAAACTGCTCTGCTGTGCCATCAACGAACTCGTAATGTCCTGGCTTGCCGATTTGGATCAGTTTTCTATCCTGACCTGGAACATAAAAAACAGGCCTCAATTCACGGTAGCGACCAGATTCTTCGTTGTAGCTAGCAATGCGGTGGCGCATAAATTCTCGGAACACGAAAATCGGAGCTTGAACATAAAAAGTCATGGAGTTGTGCTCAAAGGGAGATCCATGACGATCACGCATCAGATAGTTGATGAGGCCTTTATCTTTCTTTTCGGCTTCCGCATCAGTGAGCTTGGCGGAGTCCAAAGTCTGCTCACCCTGAGTGGAAACTCGGGCAGCGAATAGGACGTCGGCATCCCTTGCACTGTGGCGGATTAGCTCTACAGTTACGTCGCTTCTAAATTCAATGTCGCTCATCGGCAAAAGCCTAGGGGGTTCTGGCCAAGTAAAAAGGTGTAACACTCCGCCGCATCGGCTCAAAGTGGCCTAACCTAGGGCAGTGGATTCCTTGTTGCCCGTTATTGCGCTAGTCGCCACAGCAACCTTTGTGGGTATTGCCTATCGACTGCTAAGGGGTCGCGGCCACCGTGTGCTTGGCCGCCAGCAAATAGAGCTGAGAAGATTAAGGCCGACAAAAAATGGAAATCTATCCACTGAACTCGGAAAACAGGCGACTCTTCTCCAGTTCTCGACTCAGTACTGCGGGCGGTGCCCAAGTGTGCGCAGACAACTAGCTCAACTCGAAAGCCAACACGCAGGGATATCTCACCTTGAAGTCGACATCACAGATCGAATTAATGTAGCGGCAAGATTTGGTATTACCCAGACCCCAACAATCTTTTTATTGAATGCAAAGAGTGAGCTGGTCTACCGTGTTGGTGGTATACCAAATGTACTTAAACTAAATCAGGAACTAGAGAAACTAGGAGTGAAATGACCGCGCTTATTGATCCGAGGGCACCAAGATTTGGAGCTGCCATAACTTCTGGCATTGCAATTGTTGGCTTCGCTGATGCCTTCACTAGTTTTGGTCCAATCAGCACTGTAGCCAGCTTGACTCTTTTAGTGCTATTCGTGTGGAGCGTTTTCCTTCCTGGCTCTCACCCATACAAGTTTTTGTTTGGGTTAATTCGGCCAAGAATTGGTGAGCCTAAGGAGCTGGAAGACGCTAGGCCCCCTAGATTCGCGCAGCAAGTTGGACTATTTTTTGCAATCACTGCCTCAGTCGGCTTGTTATTGGCAAGTCAATCAATTGTCGCTATCGCCCTGGCATTTATTTTCATTGCGGCATTTTTGAATGCCTTCTTCAACTTCTGCCTGGGCTGCCAGATGTACCTAGTGCTAAAGCGCTTTGGCTTGTTTAGCAAGGGCAATTGATTTTCTAGCAGCCGCCCGTGCTCGCTTTCGATCTCCTAATTTGTCATAGGAATCAGCGAGCAGGAACCAGAGCATATAGTTGTGTTCGTCTGCCTGAATTCGGCGTTCGATTGACTCAAAAGCAAACTTGCCACTGGACTGCTCTGCCCGGCCACTTGGTCGAAGATCATATTCAGGCATCTCAATTTGGCTGGCTTGAACTAGGTCAGAAATCTTTGAAAGCCTTACCCCAAATCTAATTTCATAAAAAATTGCTGCAATTGCAGTCAATGGGAAAACCAGAATCGCAAAACCCAACGCTACTGCCACAGGTTGCGTCTCTTGAAGCAGAATGACACCGCGCTCGAAAAGCAAAAATGCATACAGCAAGGTAATGAATACCATTGCTGCTAACCAGATTTTGGTAAGCACCTAACCAAGCACCCGTTCTAAGCCAACGGTCAAGCCCTTCGCACTAGCCGTGAACTCGATGGCACGCAGAATCCCTAAGGAGTAGGCGTGATGGGAAGTCACATCGTGCAAGATGCTCAACTGCTCGCTTGCCCCAGCAAAAATAGTTTCTTGGCGAGCTGATACCCCTGGTAGCCGAACAGAGTGAATCGGGACTCCAGCTACAGACTGTCCTCGCGAACTTTGCATGGCATCGTCAACCAAGTTGTTGACTGAACGATTTTCACCAATGATTTCAGCTGTTCGAATTGCGGTACCCGAGGGAGAATCTTTTTTTCCAGCATGATGTGTTTCGATGATTTCTGCCTCATGAAAGTGTTTGGCGGCTTCCGCAGCGAATCTCTGAGCCAACATCGAACCGATAGAAAAATTGGGCACAACGACTATGACAGCCGTTGATTGCAACAGAGCTTTTTGCAGCCCCGCCAGCTTAACTTCGGACCATCCCGAACTGCCAATCAGCAGTTTCTGCGAATTGGTGATGGCAAAGTCAGCTACCTTTTCACTGACATCTGGGGCGGTGAAATCAATCAGAACATCAGCACCAAGAGCCGACTGCAGAGTTGACTTTGAATCCAAAGCAGCGTGCAGCTTCAAATTTGGATCAGTGTCAACAAGCTCTTTCGTAAGCTGCCCCATACGACCGGTAGCACCAATAATCGAAACGGAAATCATGGGCTAAACCTATCAAGCAAGCTTCTCAAGGAAAGACAGGTTCTTTCCTACCGCAACCAGAGTGCTGGGGGCCGCGGCTATCTTCTTGGCTATCCTTTGAACATCCTCTGGGGTTTGCTCATTAAACATGGCCAGCACCTCGCTAACTGCAAGGTACTCCCCTGACCCCAATTCCACGCCAACCAGGCGATTCATTCGGGCAAGAGTTGCCTCAAATCGCAAGGCGAGTGAGCCAGTGATATTCCCAAGTGCTAGATCAAATTCCTGCTCTGAAACGCCTTGCTCAGAGATTGCCAAAAGTTGCTCCCGCATCAACTTGATTGCCTCTTCGCTGTTGTCGCTGTTGCATCCCGCATACAAACCAAAGAATCCACTGTCTGAATAGCCGTGTTGATAGGAGTAGGTCGAATATGCCAGGCCTCTCTTTTCACGAATTTCTTGGTAAAGACGTGAAGACATCCCTCCGCCCAGAATGGTGTTGAAGATGGCCAGAGCGTAGCGATCTGCGTCCATGGAATGGGGGCTCTGGAAACCGAGAATCAGATGTGACTGCTGAGTATCTTTTTCAATGAATCGAAAGGGTTCCGGTGGGGGCGGAAGACGAAACTCTTGCAATCGCCTATCGGCAGGATCAGACTTGTGGGTCCAGCCCACCTCTGACAGCTGCTTTTGAACAATCTCAACCAGCTGTGCGTGATCTACTCCACCTGCGGCAGCGACAACCAGTGTCTTTGGCTGATAGTGCTGTTGGTAGTGATCAACCACCTGCTGCCGCTTGACAGCAAGAATGCTCTCCTTCGAACCGCCAATCGGTCTCCCTAGATCAGTTCCGGGCATAAGTGCATCAGCAAATGCTTCGTGCGCCACGTCCTCTGGGTCGTCATCATTCATGGCCAGCTCTTCAAGAATCACTGTCTTTTCGGTTTCAAAATCTTCTTGATTGATGGTCGCAGAGGTAAACATATCTAGAAGAACGTCAGTCGCTAACTCAAGAGCTGAATTCTGAACACGAGCGTAGTAACTTGTGTACTCCTTGGCAGTTGCCGCATTAGAAGAGCCGCCAACGGAATCGAATGCGATTGAAATGTCAAGTGCAGAACGACGCTGAGTTCCTTTGAAGAGCAAGTGCTCGAGAAAATGGGTTGACCCTAGATGGCTATCTTTCTCATCTCTTGAGCCGACCCCAACTGACATGGAGATAGCTACCGAGGGTGCCCCTTGGACGTGCTCAGTTAAGATGCGAACACCGCTGTCGAGGACGGTCTTTGAAACCGTGGCCTCGTCAGCGGTGAACTCAACAGATGCTTTTTTTGGAAGTAGCAACTAACTACTCCGACTTAGCTTCATCCTCAACAACTGGCACAAGTGAAAGCTTGCCGCGGTCATCAATCTTGGCAATTTCAACCAGGATCTTTTGGCCGACCTCAAGAACGTCTTCTACGTTCTCGACTCGCTTGCCACCTGAAATCTTCTTCAGTTCAGAAACGTGAAGAAGGCCATCCTTGCCAGGCATCAGGGAAATGAAAGCTCCGAACGTTGCAAGCTTGACCACTGTCCCCAGGAATCTTTCCCCGACTTCGGGAACCAACGGATTTGCAATCGCATTGATTGCTGCCTTCGCTGCTTCTGCCGCAGGACCATTGGTTGCTCCGATGAAGACCGTTCCGTCATCTTCGATGCTGATCTCTGCACCAGTGTCTTCCTGAATCTGGTTGATCATCTTGCCCTTTGGACCAATGACTTCACCAATCTTGTCTACTGGAATCTTCACCGAAATGATTCGTGGAGCGTATTGCGATAGCTCATCTGGAGCGTCAATAGCATCGGTCATAACACCCAAAATAAACAGACGTGCTTCTTTTGCCTGATTCAGTGCTTTGGCAAGTTCTGCCGATGGAATTCCATCAAGCTTGGTGTCTAGCTGAATAGCGGTAATGAAATCGCGTGTTCCCGCAACCTTGAAGTCCATATCACCAAGTGCATCTTCAGCACCGAGAATGTCGGTCAGGGCTGCATACTCAGTCTTTCCGTCAACTGTGTCAGAGATTAGACCCATGGCAATTCCAGCCACTGGAGCACGAAGAGGCACACCTGCATTGAGCAAGCTCAAGGTGCTAGCACAAACCGAACCCATTGAGGTTGAACCATTTGAGCTGAGCGCTTCCGAAACCTGGCGGATTGCGTATGGAAACTCATTCCTGGTCGGCAACACAGGCACGAGTGCTCGCTCAGCCAGCGCACCGTGACCAATTTCACGACGCTTAGGTGAACCAACTCGACCAGTCTCACCCGTTGAGTAAGGAGGGAAGTTGTAGTGGTGCATGTATCGCTTGGTGGTGACAGGAGTCAGCGCATCAATCTGCTGCTCCATCTTTAGCATGTTCAGAGTTGTGACACCTAGAATCTGAGTCTCTCCGCGCTGGAAGATTGCCGAGCCATGAGTTCTTGGGATCACAGCCACTTCAGCATCTATTACGCGAATGTCCTTGAGGCCTCGTCCATCAATACGAACGCCCTCTTTTAGCACGCGAGTGCGCATGATTTTCTTTGCAACAGCCTTGTAAGCAGCAGAGAACTCAGTCATCTGCTCTTCGCTGAGCTTGCTAGCAAGCTCTTCCTTAACTTTTGCCTTCAAGGTTTCATCAGCATCTTGACGAGCCTGCTTGTCGGCAATTTGGTAAACTTTGCTCAGTTCAGCCGCGGCTGCACCGGAAACAATTTCATATACCTCATCTGAATATGGCAAAAACAGCGGGAATTCCGCAGTTGCCTTCGCCGCATCTTTTGCAAGCTTGATTTGCGCTTCAACAAGTACCTTAATGAATGGCTTGGCTGCTTCCAATCCGGCTGCAACAACCTCTTCAGTTGGTGCCTTGGCGCCGCCCTGAATTAGGTCCCATGAGGTCTCAGTAGCTTCTGCCTCAACCATCATGATTGCAACATCGTGCTTGCCATTTTCTTCAATCACGCGACCAGCAACCACCATGTCAAAAACAGCGTTTTCAATCTCGGAGTGACGAGGGAAAGCAACCCACTGGCCATCAATTAGAGCAACTCGTACACCGGCAACTGGTCCAGAGAACGGAAGTCCTGCTAGCTGGGTGGACATTGAAGCTGCATTGATTGCAATTACGTCATACATCTCGTCAGGGTTGATAGACATAACAGTCACAACCACCTGAATCTCGTTTCTAAGTCCATCAACAAATGATGGGCGAAGCGGTCTATCAATCAAGCGCGCGGCCAAAATGGCTTCGGTTGATGGTCTTCCTTCGCGGCGGAAGAAGCTGCCTGGGATTTTGCCCGCGGCATACATTCTCTCCTCAACATCAATGGTCAGTGGGAAGAAATCGAACTGATCTTTCGGCTGCTTTGATGCTGAAGTTGCTGAAAAGAGCATTGTCTCTTCATCTAAATAGATAGCTGCACTGCCAGCTGCCTGCTGAGCAAGGCGACCGGTTTCAAAACGAACGGTGCGCTTACCAAACTTACCGTTATCAATAACGGCCTCTGCATATTTAATTTCTGGGCCTTCCATGGCCCCTCCTTATCCTCATTGCGCACGCAAACCAGACCCCAATTGGGTCAGCGTGCTAGAGGAGGAAGCGCTGGTCGTCAGTCAAGACATCTGGGGCAGTGACCCAGAAACCTCCACCGAGGACCCGCCTTCGTCTCCTCCTGTTACCAGCCTAACGAAATGGTTACGATTTGCCCAGTAAAAAACCCCAGGCAAATTGCCTGGGGTTCCAATCAAGCCAGTTATCGGCGAAGGCCGAGACGCTCCAGCAGTTTTCTGTAGCGATCGATGTCGATCTTCTGAAGGTAGCCAAGCAGTCTTCGACGCTGACCAACTAGCAAAAGCAAGCCTCTGCGTGAGTGGTGGTCATGCTTGTGGTCCTTCAGGTGCTCAGTTAAGTCTGAAATGCGGCGAGAAAGAACCGCGATTTGAACTTCTGGGCTGCCAGTGTCGCCTGGGCCTGTTGCATACTCCTGGATAATCTGCTGCTTGATTTTTGAATCAAGTGACATAGTGGGTCCTTTCCTATCCGCTGCGCGGCGCCAAAGGCAGGATGCCAGTAGCTCTCTTTATCCGCGGCCGTTAGACGGCGAACATCAGCTTAGGGAAAAACCGAGAAAATTGCTAGGCGGTGGTGCCCTCTTGCAGGCTGGCCGGGCTCTCAGGTTCAACATACTTGTTTCCGTCATAGAAGCTCCTCGACGGCTTGAGAGCAAAGACTAAATAAATGACCATAACCACCAAGAAAAGTCCAAAAATCGGCACGATCAAGAAAACCAGGGACATTAAATCTTCTGTCGAAAGCCTTAGTAGGTCTGGCGTGGCGGACAGGATTGATATTGCGCCAATAGCTGCAAAAACTCCGTAGGCAATTGGTATCAACTGCAGCAGAAGCCACTTAGCCGAAAATCCCGCATCATGAAATCTCCGAGCTGTCACAGAAAGATTCGGCACCAAAAGCGCGATAGCTAAAAAATTTGTGATTGGTGTCGGTTGAGACAACGTGTTTTGAAGTTGCATCCATTCATCTTGGACCGTTGGCACAGGCCAAAGCACAGCCTCCAAGGTTGTCGCGACAATACTGATCAAGATAGTGAAGAGAAACCAGTACCAAAACTCTGGCCTAGAGGCTCTGCCTCTAAAGTTGAAGTAGTTCTTGAAACCACTCACGACTGCATCTGCGAACGTCATGCTTTAACTCTACTCAGCCAGTAGCTCTTTTGCTCGCGCAATATCGGATGCGATTTGTGTCTTTAGCACCTCGACGGATTCATACTTTGCCCATCCTCTAACCTGAGCCACATATTCACAGACCACGACTTTGTCGTAGAAGTCCAAGTCATCCCGACCAATCACGTGAGATTCGAGAAGGCGAGGGACTGCTTCGATGGAGTCATTGGTTCCAACTGAATGGGCTGCAGGATAACGAATGCCCTCACAAGTTAGATAACCAGCATAAACACCATCTGCTGGCAAATACCCTTCCGAGGATCGAGAGAGATTTGCCGTGGGAAACCCGAGCTGTCTGCCAAGCTTTCTACCATGTTCAACCTCACCGACTGTTGCATGCAGTCTCCCAAGCAGAATGTTGGCAACCTCGACGTTGCCCTTATCTAGCAATTCTCTAATGTCACTCGTTGAAATCTTGTGCCCATCAACTTCAACGTTGGAAACTTCTCTAACCTGAAACCCTTGGCTGCTCCCGAGGGACCTTAGAACATCAACGTCGCCCCTCCCTCCGGCCCCAAATCTAAATCCTTCGCCGACCAGAACTAGGCGTGCCCGAAGAGGAACAAGGTGCTTAACGACAAAAGCATCCGGGCTGAGATCTGCCAAAGCATGATCGAAATGGAGCACCCTAAGGGCTTCGACACCGAGAGACTCAAAAAGTTCTTCCCTCTGATTTGTCCCTATCAATGGAAGAGGCACACTGCTTGGCTTAAGAACTGAATTTGGATGTCTATCAAAAGTTAGGACACAGGCAGCCAGACCGAGTTCCTCTGAGGTTTCGACTAGTTCATGCAAGAGTTGTTGATGTCCTAGGTGAAGTCCATCAAATTTTCCGATTGCCACCGCGGTGTCTGCAAATCCAGCAGGTAAAGAATCTGAAATCCTAAGCATTGATCTTCCTTAGCCATACAAACCCAACAAGAGGCAAAATCAAAGGTACAAAACCGTATCCAATCCCAAACCCAGACCAGACCGAAGGATGATTGAACCAGTCTGGAGTCAAGAGGCTCAAAGCCCCGACAGCCAACACTCCGATTGCCTCAAAGCCAATCGCATACTTGGCGTATCGGCGAAGGCGCGGCTTTGCTAGAAACAAGGTGGCAAGCACATAGACCAAGGCCGCAACAAACGATAAGGAGTAGGCAATGGGTGCCTGCTCGAACTCAAGCACAAGTTGATAAACAGACCTGGCGCTCGCAGATACTGCGAATACGGCATACACAGCGATCAGAATCCGACCGGGACCTAGCGTTTCTTGCACCCGCTAAGTCTAGAGCGGGCTAATTCGAAACTTCTGGTACTTCCGGAAGTGGTAAACCGCTTCCTAGAACCGCAGCAGAAGCAACTCGTACTTTTTCTTCCAGAGCAACCAAGGCAGAGGTCGCAATCAACCCCTGGGCATCAAGTCGAACCGCAAATCTAGCAACTGCCCGAACAGCAAGCGAATCCTCACCGCAAATTGTCAAATTGACTGGCACTAATGCTTTGTAGGGAATAGCTGCCTCAGATGTGCCGGGTGATGGCAATGGGGTTGCCTGGGTCTCAAACTTAGTAGTGATGATTTGGCCATTAGTTTCAGTGCTGAACATGGTGGAACCGGCATAAATTGACTGCTGATCTGCCAACAAGGTTCCTTCTGGAGTTTCGATGTTTGCAACTGTGGCGCCGGCGATGCTGGCTTCTGACAGCGGCATCAGGGCAATACTCCCAGCAGGCATTTCAAAAATAAGATCCGAGAAGACTGCCTTAGGATCATCTTTCAGCAGCGTGAAGGATTTCTCAACGCCTGCCAATTCCCCACTCCATTGCTGCATCGCATCAATCAAATGCCTATTTGAATTTGGTATTACTTGAATCGGAAGATTAGGAAAAGAAACCTCTGGATTTAGTTCGCTAACAAGCGGATCTGACCAATTTGAAATAGCCCCCGTGAAAATACCTTGAATAGCCTCTCCGGAAAGATTTATTGAAAAAGCCTCATCCAAGTAGAAAACAACAGCCGCTGCGTCAAACGCAATTGGCGCTGAAGCAATTGGCTCACACTGGGCGTCGAAAATTGACGCGAAAATCTGAGCATCCTCTAAAGTCTCAGCCTCAAAAATTGAAAGGTCGGGGCAGGCGGTAGCAATTGGTTCACCCCAGGTGTAGATCAAATCTGCGAATCCAGGATCCATGTAAACGGATATCTCACCTGAATCGCCGCACTGGACAACTTGCTCAGCTTGCTCTACAAGCAAGGATTGAGGGATAGGTGGATCACATGCAGTTAGTGTGGCGAGTGAAACAGCTGCAATAACAACTAATCTGCTGACTTTCATGTCTATCCTCCACTTGTGTAATCGAGGCCCAAGGCTTGAGCCTTGGGCCTCGATTTTGTAACTATTAGCGAATGCGATCGATGGTTCTGTTGGCAACTGTCAGGAATGAGCCTGAGAATGCAACGTAACCGAGGTTTGCACCCTTCTGTGGAACACAAGTGTTTACAACGAACTTAATGAAGTTACGTGCGGCTTTTGCTTGTGGTGTTGCTGCCTCAGTTGGAGCCATGACGTAGGCAACTAGCACGATGGAATAGAAGTTTGTGGTCTTCTTGCTTCCAGTGAGACCGGACTTGGCGTTGTAGTTGAAAGTCACTACGCCATTTGAATCCATCTTCTGTGCTGCAAGAAAGTTTCGTGCAGTCGCAACGGTTGGCTTAACAAACTTGCCGGCAGCGTTCTGGACAGAGGCTAGTCCGAAGCGTTCAGCCAGCGCATCTGCAAGGTCTAGGTATCCGATCGAATATGGAGTTTTCTTGATTTCGGCACGAACACCTTGGCTCTTGTCTCCAGCAATGCCCACTGCCTTGTTGCCAGTAGCGGTTGCCCAGCTATCGTTCTGGACCCAGCCGCCGTTTGGAACGGTCTGCTTTAGCCAGTTGGCGAAGTTGTTTGTTGTTCCAGAACCATCCTTGCGATAAACAACGTTAATGTTCTGATTTGGAAGACTCACGCCGCGATTTACTGCAGCGATTTTTCTGTCGTTCCACTTCTTGATTTTACCCAAGAAGATGTCTGAAATGAGAGCCGGCGTCAAGCGCACGTCCTTCAACTCTGGAACGTTATAAGCAATTGCGATTGGACCAGCGACGGCTGGAACATACGTGAAGTCAAACTTAGGCTCGGTGCCCTTTTCGTAAAGTGAGTCAGATGCACCAAAAGATGTTTTTCCGTCAGCAAAATCTTTCTTTCCTGTTCCCGAACCCGCTGGGTTGTAGGTAACAGCATCAGTGGTGTATCCGGCAATACACTCGGCAAACATCTTGCCTGCGTAAGAAGAACCGGAACCAGAAATGTCTGTTGCATGCGCGGCTGGAGCCACGACCATTGAGGCCAAAACAATTGCTCCAGAAGCTATAATCGCGGGAAGTTTCCGCATTTTTTCTCCTTCATTCTGTTTGTCTGGTGAACAATCACAGAAAAGCGTTCGTGGGTGAACAAAAGGACCTCGGTTGCGTTTACTGTATGCAAACTAATGGTTAACTCTTGGCTAACCAAAATGGCCATTTACGTAGGCATTGGTTCGTGGATCAATCGGACCGTGGAAAATTCTTTCTGTCTCTCCAAATTCAACTACGTGACCTGGTTCACCGTCTTCAGCTAGGAAGAAAGCTGTTTGATCAGAAATTCTTTGAGCCTGCTGCATGTTATGAGTCACGATCACAATCGTCATCGTCTGCTTCAGTTCCAGAATTGTTTCTTCAATTCTTCTGGTTGAGCCTGGGTCAAGGGCGGAACATGGTTCATCCATGAGCATCACTTCTGGAACCATTGCTAGACCCCTAGCTATGCAAAGGCGCTGTTGTTGACCGCCTGAAAGAGACAGTGCTGGCTCGTTTAGTCGATCTTTGACTTCAGTCCACATCGAAGCTCGACGCAAAGAGGTTTCCACGAGCTCTTCTTCACTATCAACTCTCTGGCCGGAGAGCCTAAGTCCGGATATGACGTTGTCCTTGATAGACATCGTGGGAAACGGGTTGGGTTTCTGAAAAACCATTCCAACCTTGAGCCTGACGTCTACGGGGTCTACACCGGTTTCATAGATGTCTCGCCCGTCCAAAAGCACTTTTCCAGCCAGGCCAGCCCCAGGAATCAGCTCGTGCATTCGATTTAGAGTCCGAATAAAAGTTGACTTTCCGCAACCCGATGGGCCGATGAGGGCCGTTACTTGATTTGAAGGGAATGTCAGTGAGACGTCTCGGAGCACATGACGAGCCCCAAACCAGACATTCACGTTTTCGGTCTCAAGGTGATGAGTTTGGACAAGGCTCATTTTTTCTTACCTGACTTTCTTGGAGATGAAGCGATTCGAGCAGCCGTGAAGATTATGGCTACGACAATGAGAATGGTTGCCGCGGCACCCCAGGCTCTTGCAATAGAGCCATCAGTACCGAAGGATAAGTTGAGGAAAAGATACGTTGGTAATGATGCAACTCCCCCATCAAACATGTTTAGGTTTGTAACGTTTGAAGTGAAAATTGTCAGAAGAAGAGGTGCGGTCTCTCCAATGATTCGAGCTATTCCCAGCAGAACTGCGGTAATAATTCCTGATTTGGCGGCTGGCAAGGTAACCATGAAAAAAGCTCTCCAGGATGGAGCGCCAAGGGCTAGTGCACCGTTTCGAAGCTCTTTTGGCACCAATCGCAGTGCTTCCTCACTCACGCGGGAAACTGTAGGCAGCATCAATGGAACCAGTGCAAGCGATCCTGCATAGCCTGCGTAAGAAGAGACTCCAGTCGCAATAAACATGGCGTATATGAAAAGACCAGCTACTACTGATGGCAATCCACTCATGGCCTGAAGAAGAGTCCTGATTAGACTCCTGCTCTTGCCTTGTGTTTCCGTGATGTAGACGGCAGTAGCAATCCCCAACGGGACTGTGATTGCTGTTGTGAAGCTAACAATCATCAAAGTCCCCACGAGAGCGTGGCCAAGTCCGCCATAGCTTAAATCCGTTGTGGGGCCAACGTAGCGGTTGTTTTGATAGAAAAAGTGCGGACTAAGAGCCTGAAATCCGGTTGCAAAGACTGAAATAACAACGCTCAGAAGCATGATCAAGACGAAAGCAGTCAAAAAAAGTGTCACGACAACCAGAAGTCCATCGGGAATGCCTCTGCGGCCGTAACCCACGTAGCCGGCATACGCACCTCCGAGAAGCTGAAGAGGCAGAAAAACCGCATAGAGCACAACGATGAAGTTGATTCCCGATACAAGCCAAAAACCGACAGCAAAGGCAGCTGGCAGAATCGAAGCTACGACAATTGCACTCAGTAGCTTGGGGTCGATTTTCGTCCAAGGACTTGCGTTGCGAGGCCGAACAAGGCTTCCTATTGTCATACTTGCCTCCATGGTTGTGCTTTGGCTACTATCCATGAAGCCAAGGCATTAACAATGAGTGTGACGACAAACAGAACGACTCCCGCTGCCATCAACGCTGCCAGCTCTGCCTGAGTTGCCTCAGCAAATTTCGCTAAAACCAGAGAAGCGACGTTTCCGCCCTCTGGCATTAAGATCATGCCCCAGTTAAAGCGATCGTAGACCAGATTTAAAACGAAGTAGATGGCAACTGTCTCACCCATGGCCCGCCCAAGTGCCAGCAGTGTGCCTCCCACAATTCCTGATGCCGAGGTAGGCAGAATAACTTTCCTAAAAGTTGACTCAGCATTTCCACCAAGCGCCTGAGCAGCACGAATAACCTCTTGATCCATTTGGCTGAAAATTTCTCTGGTAACCGAGGCAATGATTGGGACAATCATGATTGCCAGCACGAGAGAGGCTATGAATGGGGAGTTGGCGAAGGTGCCGGCATCATGGGCAAAAATTGGAATCCAGCCAAACAAGTCATTCAAAATTTCTGCCCATTCGACTGCGACGGGAACAAATGCAAGTAATCCCCAAAGGCCGATTACTACCGATGGAATGGCAGCGAGGAAATCAATCAAGATCACGGCAGCTTTGCTCACTACTTTGGGTGCAATAAAAACAATGAAGTAGGCAATGGATATCGCCATGGGAACTGCGATGGTGGTAGCTAGGGCAGCAATTAGAAGTGTGCCGTACAGCTGAGGGCCTAGTCGAAGAACTGGGGGGTCGACTGACGTGTCCCAACCCGTTCCAAAAACAAAATTTAGAACTCCCTGTTCTTCAAACGCCGGCCAAGCCCGTTGCATAAGGAAAAAAAGGATCAAGAGGATGATTACGATTGCGGAGTAGGCTGCCATCGAAGCAACCCTGAAGAAAATCTTGTCGGCTCTTCGAAATGGTCGCAATTGCAAGTCGCGCTTGATAGGAGATGGGCCACTGGTCACTGTGCCAGCATTCGCGAACGAGGTAAAAACTAGGGCTAATTCAAGTTAACGAAAGGTGAACGGCTAGCTACCGAAAGGTATCCCTGTC
>CAEZST010000009.1_pt1 | contig 42817 bp, 36 predicted proteins | sample 7264041 | NCBI WGS metagenome assembly CAEZST01 (sample SAMEA6813785, study PRJEB35770) | uncultured Aquiluna sp. | biome: Freshwater; feature: Freshwater reservoir; material: water | place: Czech Republic | collected 2016-08-15 | depth 0.5m m | reverse complement strand
GCATCACCCAACCGAGGAAATTCGTTCAATTCAGCTATACGGAGTAGAGCCAAAGACCGTCGCCGATGCAGTGAAAATGCTGGTTGATGAGGATAGGGCTGACCACATCGATCTAAATTTTGGCTGTCCTGTTCCCAAGGTGACTAGAAAAGGCGGTGGCGCAGCCCTTCCTTGGAAGTCTGAGCTTTTTTCAGCAATTGTTAAATCCGCGGTTGATGCAGCTGGCGAAATCCCTGTAACTGTCAAAATGCGGAAGGGTATCGATCAAGACCACCTAACATTCCTAGATGCCGGAAAAGCTGCTAGAGATGCCGGCGTAACTGCCGTTGCTCTGCATGCCAGGACAGCCGAGGATTACTATTCCGGGCAAGCAGACTGGTCTGCTATCGCTCAACTTCGACAGGCTCTGCCAGATGTCCAAGTCCTCGGTAATGGAGACATTTGGTCTGCTCAAGATGCAGTTGAAATGATGAAGCAAACTGGAGTTGACGGTGTTGTTGTAGGGCGCGGCTGCCTTGGAAGACCTTGGCTCTTTGCGGATCTAGAGAAAGCAATTACGGATTACCTAGCCGGAACAGAATCTCAAACAAAGAATGCAGCTCCTAACCTGGGTGAGGTTGCCGATGCCTTTTATCGTCACGCTGAATTGCTTACCGAGTTTTTTGAAGACGAAGGACGCGCCTGTCGAGACATCCGCAAACATGTGGCGTGGTATTTCAAGGGGTATCCAGTCGGCGGTGAATTTAGAGCAGCACTATCACTCGCGAACTCATTAGAGGAAATCAGGAACCTGCTCTCAACTTTGGAGAGGGCTTTGCCCTACCCAGGTGATGAAGCAGAAGGTCCGCGGGGAAGATTAGGAAGTCCGAAATCTTGTGCTCTGCCTGAAAATTGGTTGGACTCGAGAGCCTTGAGTGATAATCACCGAAATCAACTTCAGCTTGCTGAACTCTCTGTTTCAGGAGGTTTCTAGTCATTATGGCCCTTGAGCGCGGCTACAGCGAGTTTGACCGAGAGAGATTTGTTTCCCAACCTCTGTCACTTACCCAGGGCCGGGGAGAATTCGCCCGCGATCGAGCACGAGTTCTTCACGCATCTTCTTTGCGCAGGCTCTCTGCAAAGACGCAGGTCTTGTCTCCTGGGTCAAAGGCTTTCGCCAGAACAAGATTGACACATTCATTGGAGGTTGCACAGGTTGGCCGAGAACTTGCTACAGCTCTTGGAGCAAACCCCGATCTAGTTGATACTGCATGCCTCGCTCACGACATCGGGCATCCCCCCTTTGGCCACAATGGGGAAAGTGCTTTGAATTTGTGGGCAGCGGGAATTGGTGGCTTCGAAGGCAATGCTCAAACCTTCCGAATTCTTACTCGCTTGGAAACGAAAATTATTGACGCGCAAGGTGTATCGAGGGGGTTGAACCTAACAAGAGCATCACTAGATGCCTCTACCAAATATCCATGGCTGCTTCGAGATGCCGAAAGGTTTGGTAATCCAGCAAAGTTCGGCGTCTATGAGGATGATTTTGAAGTTTTTGATTGGATGCGCTCTGGGGCCCCAGAGGGCGTCAAATGCATTGAGGCTCAAGTGATGGATTTTGCGGATGATGTCGCATACTCAATCCATGATTTTGAAGACGCCATTGTGGAAGGGCTGATTAATCCTGAGATTTTAGATGACAACTCAGCCACACCTGACTTGTTAGATGAAGTGGGGAAGTGGGCAGGGGGAATTCTAAACAAAGACGAGCTTGAGGAAGGCCTTACAAATTTGAAGGCAAATCAATACTGGTCCGCCGATTCTCCACAAACGCCAGCCGCGTTGGCAAAGCTGAAAAATCTAACTAGCGACTTGATTGGTTCGTTCGTAATGAGAACTATCGAAGCAGTCTTTTCAAATGGCAATTACGAGACAATCACCAGATATCAAACTAATTTGGTTGTACCCAAAGAGGTCCAAAGTGAAATTGCAGTTTTGAAGGGTCTAGTTGCATCCCAAATCATGACTAATGATGAGCGACAGCCCTATTACGAAAGCCAACGCGAATTATTAGTTGAACTAGCTGACAGTTTGCTGGCCCAAAATGGCAAACATCTGGATCCAGTCTCTAAAGCTGCCTGGGACAGTGCTGGAACTGAAGTGGAGCAAAAGCGGGTCATCGTGGACGCAATAGCTTCCCTAACCGATCCTGCGGCTATAGCCTTGCACGCCGAACTGCGAGCATAGGATTTCCATATGCCGAGGGTGAAGCAATCTGACATTGAGCAGTTGAAAGACAAAATAGACATAGTCGATCTAATTGGCTCGTACATTTCTTTAAAGCCTGCCGGCCCCGGTTCATTCAAAGGGCTTTGTCCATTCCACGGCGAGAAGTCACCCAGCTTTCACGTTCGCTCAAACCCTGCTTTCTATCACTGTTTTGGATGTGGAGTCGGTGGAGATGCTTTTAAGTTTGTGCAAGAAGTAGACAAGATTGGCTTTGGCGAAGCGATAGAAAAATTAGCTCAAAGGGTCGGCTACCAATTAACTTACGAAGAAGGGGAGCGAGAGGGCTCAAACAGAAATCTTTTACTCAACATCAATAAGGCTGCCAGCGATTACTACCAGGCTCAGCTAAACAGCGAGGAAGGTCGCGCAGCGAGAGACTTTTTGGTGGCCCGGGGTTTTGAACTCGAAGCAATTGCTGATTTTCAAGTTGGATATGCCCCCAAGGGTTGGCAGAACCTTTCTCAACATCTGAGTGAAAAAGGTTTTTCAATGGAGGATCAAGCGCTTGCAGGGCTTTTGAGTAAAGGCGACAAGGGCTACTACGATCGTTTCCGCGGTCGTGTGCTCTGGCCGATTCGTGATGCCAATTTCCAGGTAGTCGGTTTTGGAGCAAGAAAACTTTATCCTGACGATCAAGGACCTAAATACTTAAACACTCCTGAAACTCCCGTTTATCACAAGTCCTCCGTTTTATATGGACTTGATCTTGCGAGAAAAGAGATTGCAACAAAGCGTCAAGTGGTAGTTGTTGAGGGGTACACGGATGTGATGGCTTGCCATCTTGCCGGAGAGAAAACTGCAGTTGCAACCTGTGGAACTGCTTTTGGTGAAGAGCACATAAAACTTATTAATCGCCTGCTTGGCCAATCCACTGATCCCGCGTCTGTAGTGTTTACATTTGATCCTGACGCCGCGGGTGAAAAAGCTGCCCTGAAGGTTTACGGAGATTCAAGTAAGTTCAATGCTCTAACCTTTGTTGCTAGTGGCCCAGCAGGTCTCGATCCATCTGACCTGAGGCAGCAACAAGGCGACGCTGCAGTCATTGACATGCTGAAGAATAGAAAACCACTTTTTGAATTTGTGATCCAGCATCGCCTAAGCCAATTCACGTTATCCGACATAGATAGTCGAGTTGCAGCTGCGAGGTCGGCCGCTCCAGTCGTTGCGGAGATTGTAGACACGGCTCTTCGATCTGGCTACATTCGTATGCTGGCCGAGTGGGTCTCCCTTGATGTTTCGGATGTTGCGGCAATGGTCGGTGGAAACAAGGCGCAAGCGACTCGTGCGAGGGTCGAACCATTGCGAACCTCAACAGCGATGCCGCAGCAAGAACCGGTGGCCGACAAACTTGAAACCCAAATCATGCAGATTTTGCTTCAAAATCCAACTGCCTTTAGTTTGCAACAACTGCGTCGCATGCAAGCAGCAGGGGTTATTTCTGGTGCATATAAACAGTTGTTGGACTTGATTATTGAGAATGCAGATCATTTAGCTGACCCGAGCTTCGCAAACATGCTTGCCCATCGAGGTGATGAGGGTCTTCAAAACACTATTCGCCAGCTGGCATTGGCTCCTCTTCCATTGAAAAGCGAGGCAGACCTTGGAAAATACAGCCAAGGGATAGTAAGCGGAGCGATGATTAAGGCCCTTGACCGTGAAAAGACCGACTTATTGGCGGCACTGCGAAGAGCTGAGTTGGCTAGCAGCGATGAGCAGAAGTCCGCAATTCAGCGCCAGCTCGTGGAATTAGAGGCCGAGCGACGTTCACTTATGAACTAGCCCGGTTATCTGCTAACCTTTCCTAGGCCTTAGGGCCATTCCTCGGTAGCTCAATTGGCAGAGCATTCGGCTGTTAACCGGAGGGTTCTTGGTTCGAGTCCAAGCCGGGGAGCCACTTTCTTGAAGGTGGAAATGAATAAACAAGTCCTCTCCACTTCTTTGTCTGTCGGGATAGCCACAGGTCTTTACGGCGTTTCTTTTGGTGCTATTGGCGTTGCAGCTGGCCTAGATGTCTTATCAGTAATGATCTTGAGTCTTTTTATGTTTTCAGGTGGGTCTCAGTTCGCCTTTGTCGGTGTGCTGGCGGCCGGGGGAGCCCCAATAACTGCGATTACAAGCGCTTGGTTAATGGGAATTAGAAATTCTTTTTACGCACTGCGCCTCACCAGCGTTGTTGGTCCTCGTGGTCTTATGAAATTACTCGCCGCGCAATTGTCTATTGATGAATCAAATGCCGTTTCAGCGGCCCAAGAAACCAGAAGAGATCAAAAAACAGGTTTCTGGTTAACCGGAATCGCCGTCTTTGTCTTTTGGAACATTGCGACCTTAGTTGGAGCGCTCGCAGGCAACTTGATGGGTTCGGTTGAACAGTGGGGTTTAGATGCCGCAGCCGCAGCAGCTTTCTTGGGATTACTTTGGCCGCGGCTCAAAGACAGTTGGCAGCTGGCTCTACTTGGAGCAATTGCTGCAATTGCAACTACTCCTTTCTTGCCTGCTGGTATTCCGATTCTGGTTGCCGCTGCAGTTGCACTGATTCCACTTGGGGGTAAAAAGTGATTCTTACAGTGATTGTGGCTTCGTTGGCTGTGTATAGCTGGAAGATACTTGGTTACTTGGTTCCAGAAAGATTTATTACAGATAGGTTTAGAGACTTTGCCGAGAGAGTAACCGTTTCACTGCTTGCCGCCATGGTTATGATTCAAGGCTTCACTGTTACCGGTGCGGTTGTCGTCGACGCAAGATTGCCGGCCTTGCTCGTAGCTGCATTGCTTCTTTGGTGGAGGGCTCCTTACATTCTGGTAGTTATTGCAGGAGCCGCAGTTGCCGCGGGCTTGAGAGCACTAGGGTTCTAAATCATCTTCGCCCGGTAACCAACTTATTCCTGGAACTCCCCATCCATAATCTTCAATTGCCTGTTTCAATTCGCTTGCGTATGGTTCAAGCAATCTGTCGGCATATAGAACTCCATCCAAATGATCCAGCTCATGTTGAAAAATTCTTGCCATCCAGCCTGACACTTCGAGGGTGTAAGTATTTCCAGACTCATCGAGCGCTGTCAGAATTCCCTTGGCTGCTCGTTTGAGCGGAAATCTCTCGGTCGGAATAGAAAGGCAGCCTTCCGATTCGGATTCCATGTCGGGCTCGCCGGCCTCGATTTCTGAAATTTCAAGTTGTGGATTTATAGCAACACCGCGAAGTCTTTGCTCTTCGTATTCGTAGTCATAGACAAAAATTCGCAGTGCGACTCCGATTTGTGGCGCCGCTAGGCCGACCCCCGGGGCGGCCTCCATAGTTTCAAACATGTCAGAGATCAGCGCCTTGATTTCCGGAGAAATTTCAGCTACTTCCTGTGCTTTGCTGTGCAGCACAGGGTCCCCGGTGATTCGAATTGGCAGGATGGTCACAGGTCAAATTTACCTTTGTTTCAAGGTCGTTGGTTTAGGCTGAGAGCGCTGATTTCCCTGAGGAGAGTTTGCTTGCTCACTCCCGAACTTATCCGGGCACTTGCAATACTGCTAGCAGTAATGGGAGCGTTCTGCTTATCCGTTGGAGCTCAGTTTCAAAACGATGCGGTAATCGAAAACTATGTTCCGAAAAAACGAAAGATTTCAGCGCTTCGATTCCGCCAAATTCTTGATCTGATAAGACGGCCGCGCTGGCTTGCGGGGACGAGCTTTCTGTTGCTAGCGGCATTGTTTCAGCTTGGAGCGCTTGCTCTTGCGCCTTTAATTGTTGTTCAGCCCATCGGAGCCTTGGCACTAATTCTCACCTCGATTTTGAACGCTCGCATTTACAAAGTGAAGCTGGACGGAAAAACTCTGGCTGCAATTTCAATCATCTTGCTTGGCGTGGCTTCTTTTGTTTCCGTTGCAGCCACCAGCGCCGTTTCAACAGAAATGAGCGATCAGAAGCTTCTTCAGGTAGTCGGGATCATGATTCTGATCCTTGCAGTATTTGGTTTGTTGTTTGCCTGGTCGCGGGGGAATGTTGGTCCATTGAGTTACATTCTTGGCGCTGGAGTCCTTTACGGCTTTACCGCCTCTCTCGCAAAAGTTGTAATTCAGCGGGTCTATCAGGGCGACTACAACTTATTGACACTCATGGCAGTAGGGGCACTGCTGGGGGCGATTTTCCTAGGCGGCTGGTTTGTCCAGAATGCATATGCTTCAGGCCCGCCAGACTTAGTTATTGCAGGACTCACTGTTGTTGACCCTGCTGTGGCGGTGGGAATCGGTATCGTTATCTTGGGTGAGGCTTCAAATGCAGATATCACCCAAGTTACCGGTTTCATGTTTTCCGGAATGATAGCCATGGCTGGAGTCTTGATGCTCTCAAGAGTCCACCCCCAACTGGTAGGTGAAAAGACTGAATGACCAAACCACTTAGAGTTGTTTTGGCTTGTGACACATTTGCACCTGACATAAATGGCGCAGCTCGATTTGCTGAGCGTTTAGCTGGTGGCCTGGTCAGGAACGGAAATGAAGTTCACATCATTGCCCCTGCTTTTGATTCCTCGGAGGGGCCTCGAATCGAGGAGCATGACGGTGTGAACATGATTGTTCACCGACTTCGAAGCCATCGCGTGCCTCAACACAAGACTTTACGCTGGCCAGAGCCGTGGGGTATGACACGCAAAATTGGCAGGATTTTGGACGACGTCGATCCAGTTGCTTTGCACATCCAATCTCACCTAATGGTCGGAAGGTTTGCAAACATAGCGGCGAAGCGTCTTGGAGTTAGGGTTCTGGCTACTAACCACATCATGCCCGAGAATTTAATTCGCTATTCGTTGCTTCCAAAATTTATGCATAACTGGGCCATGAAGGTGGTCTGGGCAGATGCCGGCAGAATCTTACGAAAAATGGATGCAGTTACCACACCAACCAAGCGAGCCGCCGAGTTGCTAGAGAAAGCGGCAGGAGTTTCGGGAGTCTTGGCAATTAGCTGTGGCATAGATGCTTCCCGATTTGCGAATGACTCACCTGTTCAGAATGCTGAACCTGTAGCTCTATTTCTTGGTCGATTAGACGACGAAAAACGGGTTGATGTTCTTTTGAAAGCTGTTGCCAAGCTAACTCAGCATCCAAAGCTTAGAGTCGAGTTGGTTGGCGATGGAGGGGAGAGGGAGCGACTCAAGAAGCTAGCTATCTCCCTGGGCATTGCAGATCGAGTCCGTTTTCTTGGTCATGTGAAGGATGAAGAGCTTCCTGGAATATATGAACGCTCAACTGTTTTTGTAATGCCGTCGATTGCAGAGCTTCAGTCAATCGCAACCATGGAAGCGATGGCGAGTGGAAGACCCGTTATAGGAGCAGACGCGATGGCGTTGCCGCACCTGGTGCATGATGGGGATAACGGTTATCTCTTTCCGCCAGGCGATGTTGATGCCTTAGCCGAGCGACTGAACCGGATACTGACGGCTGACAGGACTGAACTAAATCGCTTGAGTGAAAACTCACTCCACCTAATTCAGGCTCATGACATAACTCGGACTGTCAAGATTTTTGAAGATCTCTATTTGGGCATAGGGGAGACCACCCCAACAACAGACGACAACAAGCCTTCTTACATGGCCCCGATTGGTCGTTTGTCAGAGTCTGTGCGCTCCAAATTGGTTGAGTGGAGAGCAGATGCCCTTGCGCTAAGAGGACGCGCTGAAGCATTTAGGCAGGAAGCTCGCGAGCGACTTGTTGAAATGAGGCAAGAAGTTCGAGGCCAGCTGACTGACCTTAGAAGTGAGATTCAAAGACAAGCCAAGAAGTTACGTCGCCGTACGGAGGATTAGTTCGTGGCGATAGGCTGTATCCGTCGCACGGGGCGTTAGCTCAGCCGGTTAGAGCAGCGGACTCATAATCCGTCGGTCGCGGGTTCAAGTCCCGCACGCCCCACCCTTCGGCTGTGATTATCTTTTCTAGAAAGTCGGAATATCGTCTAATGTCTGGGCCGAAACACTGCGGCACGGATGCCGCGCTGAAAACGCTCTCTCCAAGCTAATTCAAACTTCACCAAATTGAAGCCAATGAGCACGGTAGCAGGGTGATGGACTGCGGCCAACACCATGCCTAGCAGCCTACCTATTCACAAAAAGTAGATGTCTCGAACCGGGCATACTCCAGACGTCGTGTTTTCGAAGAACATCGTCTACCTTCACTCGAGCGACATCGGAACCACAGAGCACTTGTATCCCCAAGTTCGTCTTGAACTCTGCTGCGTGCAGCATTACAGACAATGGGTAGTTAGCCAGGATGGATGGCGACGGTGTCTCCGTGAACTCCCTGCATCCATCTTGGCTCATTTGTCCGGGCTTGCCCAGGCCCGTGAATGAAAAATTTCGACAGATCTAAGCAATAAGTCGACTGTACTTGCCTAAACTGTATCTAAAGACGACCCTGTTTGGGCTTAGACATTTTGTTGGGAGAAGAGTTGCTACAGGTTGTGGACAAAGAACTGATCTACAAACTCTCGCCTCTTGAAATGCTTGGGGCACTTCTTGGAGCACCTAGTGCCAGAGTAAAGAACCTGAAAAGTGTTGAATTGCATCAAGATCCCTGGACCTCGAAAGTTCTTCGCGGAATCCGAGCTCCTGGAACTGGCTTCCCTTTTGTCATAATGCTTGGAACTTTGCGCCACCGATTTGGCAAGGATTTCTCTGTCGTCTATAGACGCCGTCCAGTTCTTCTTCTCGAGTTTGAGAACGAGTCATTTGCCAGGTGGATCATTCCGGCAGCAGAAGAGAATATCAAACTACTCAGCTCACTAAACCCAAATTGGCCAAAGCTGGCGACGGAAAACTCTTCTGGTGCCGCGAAGGCCTGAAATCAGGCCCTTCTTAACCTGAGTGCCAGCTGAAATAGGTGGTTATGATTATGTCCAAAGAGTCCAGCGTCGGCATCTTTGCCAGGCTGGGGATTGCGGGAAAGAGCAAAGATGACTAACACTCCGTGGCTAGCTCACTATCCAAGTGATGTACCAAAACAACTTCCACCTGTTTCATTTGCAAATTTGCCAGAGCTGCTGAGAACTGCTGCTGCGCAGTACGAGAAAACCACTGCTTTCACACAGGTCATGCCGAATGGTATGAACGGGTCTTTGACATATGCACAGGTTGATCAGTTGTCTGATCAGTTTGCTAGCTACCTGCGCGAAGATCTGGGCCTAGTTGCCGGAGATCGAGTGGCTGTGCAAATGCCAAACTGTCTCAGCTACCCAATTGTTGCCTTCGGCATTTTTAAAGCTGGTTGTGTGCTAGTCAACACAAACCCTCTTTACACCGCCAATGAGATGATTCATCAATTCAGTGATTCAGGCGCCACCACCTTGGTGGTCATCGACATGTTTGCGGATCGTCTTCCCGCTGTTCTTGCCAAAACCAACGTTAAGAATGTTGTGACCGTAAAGATCTCAGAGTTCTTCCCATCTGTGGTCGGTGGTGTGGTCAGAATTGTTCAAAAGTACTGGCAAAGAAGCCTTCCAAAGATTCAAGTGGAGCACACTAGATTCTCGGCTGCGCTAGCCAGCGGAAAGGCCAAGCTCTCAAAGGAGAAAGTTCTTGGCTACACAGCTTCAGTCAAGAGTGAAAGCCTGGCTGCCCTTCAGTACACCGGTGGAACAACAGGAGTTTCAAAGGGTGCAATGCTGAGCCATGGCAATTTGGTCACCAACACCCTTCAGATGATTGCTCACTGTGGTGATGGAATGCGAGCAGGCAAAGAAATCGTGCTAACAGCCCTGCCGCTGTACCACATTTTTGCCTTCACTGTAAATCTGCTTGGTTTCTACTACAACGGAGCCAGAAACATACTCATCCCGTCGCCGAGACCTCCAAGCAATCTCAGGAGGGCCTTTGATAACTACAAAATAACTTGGCTAAGCGGTGTGAACACGCTATTCAATGCGCTTCTCAATGAGCGCTGGTTTCAAGATGCGCCACCAAAACACCTCCACGCATCAGCCGCTGGAGGAATGGCTCTACAGGCATCTGTTGCTGAGCGCTGGCGCGAGCTAACTGGCACTCCAATTGTCGAAGGATATGGTCTGACCGAAACCTCGCCAGTTCTAACGTTCAATCTTCTAACAGGCTTGGCTAAAGACGGAACTATTGGTATTCCTGTTCCATCGACAGAGGTCAAGTGTGTTGATGAAAACGGGAAAGACGTTGCAGTGGGTGTAGCAGGTGAAATTGTCGCCCGTGGGCCTCAGATAATGCTTGGTTACTGGCAGAAGCCAGAAGAGACAGCTAAGTCACTAAAGGACGGCTGGTTCTACACAGGCGACATTGCGCAAATGGATGCTGATGGTTACTTCACAATCGTTGATCGAAAGAAAGACATGATTTTGGTTAGCGGCTTCAACGTCTATCCAAATGAAATTGAAGAGCAGATTGCTGCCGTTCCTGGAGTTTTGGAAGTCGGTGTGATTGGAGTGCCAGACGAAAAGACCGGTGAGCGTGTTCAGGCCTATGTGAAGGCCGGCCTACCGGCCCCAACCAAAGAGGCAATCGTCGCACTCTGCCGCACCAATTTGGCTGCCTACAAGATTCCGCAAGATGTCATTTTTGTTGACGAACTTCCAAAGAGCCCAATTGGCAAAATCCTTCGTCGCACACTCCGTGACGAAGCAATGTCTTTAAATTCGTCTGGCAACAACGCAAGTAAAGGAGCATAGAGATGCGCGCACTAAGGATTCTTACCGAAGAGGTAGCTAACCAAGCAACCGTCGTAAATGAGTTCGAACAGACTCTGTTGCGTATTTTTATTCTCATCATCATGTTTGGTCTTGGTGCCGGGCTGACTCCCAAGGACTTTGGTCTGGCCTTGCGCCGTCCGTGGGGAGTGGTCATCGGATGGGTTACACAATTCGGCATAATGCCTCTAACCGCATATGTGCTGATTGTGACGGTTCTGTTTCCGTTCTCTTCGACAGAGGGAGTGATTTTGGTCGCGCTAGGCGCCTTGATCATGGGCAGCGTGCCAGCCGGAACCACTTCGAACCTTTTCACATACTTCTCCAAGGGAAACTTGGCCTTGAGCGTAGTGATGACAGTCAACTCCACCCTGTGGGCTTTCATAATGACACCTGCAGCTCTGTTTGTGTACTCGCGACTTCTAGGCCTGGACGAATCATTAAGCATTGAGTTTAGAGAGCTTGCAATAGTCATCATTGGCTTAATTATTCCTGTTGGCTTGGGAATGTTAATCCGAAAGCTGAGCTCTAACATTGGTGCTGTTTTAGAGCTGATGGGCGGAGTTTTTGGTCTTCTATTTATTCCTTTCCTGATTGCGATTTGGGTCCCAAGAAACTGGGAACTTTTGCTCACGACCGAGTGGCCAACTTATGTAGTAGCTATTGGGTTAGGTTTGGTTGGAATCATAGTTGCCTACTACTTCTCCAAGCTTCTGCGCCTGCATCCGATGAATGCAAGGACAATTGCGTTAGAAACAGGCATAAACAATGGTCCGCTCGCAATAGCCGTGATTGTTGCCGTATACATTGATAACCCAGGTGTGGATCAGATTCTTCTGGTTCCAGCTCTGTATTCGTTATTCATTGTGATTATCTCAACGCTTGTAACCCTCGTGTTCAGGCGAGCGAACATAGCAGCGGAACAGAAGATTCCAAACCTCCTCTAGATTGAGCGCTTATCTAACGTAGTCTTTGCTTATGCAGTGGCAAGGGTTGTCTGAGGCTGAGGTTGTCGAGCGCACTCTGAGCGGCGGCAAGAACAGCCTTCCGGTAGACACCTCGAGAAGTCTCAGCAAGCAACTTTTAGGTGTCCTAAAAGAGCCAATGATGGCTCTGTTGCTAATCGCAGCTTTGCTCAGCCTGGCGCTCGGTGACATTGTCGAAGCTATTGCCTTGCTAATCAGTGTGACATTTGTTATTGGGATTGCACTTTTTCAAGTTAGGCGAACTGACAAAGCCTTAGCAGCCCTCCGACTCCTATCTACCCCCAAGGCCTCTGTATATCGCGGTGGGGAATTGATACAAGTTCCGAGTCAAGACCTTGTTTTGGACGACTTGATTCTTCTTAAGGAAGGAGATCGAGTTCCTGCAGATTGCCTGATTTTGGAGTCATCAAGCCTGACTATTGATGAATCAATTCTGACCGGGGAATCAGTCGCAGTTGAAAAAGCGAAGGGTGACTTAGCCATCTCAGGCAGCCTGATCGTTAGAGGTCACGCCGTTGGAAAAGTTAATGCCGTAGGTCTGGCTAGCCAACTTGGACAGCTAGGAAAGTGGCTAGTCGGAGTTGAGAAGCGAACAGTTTTGCAGCGAGAGGTTGATTCAATCGTGCAAGTGGTTGCGATTGTGGCAATCGCAACAGCAGTCACGGTGAGTGTTGTATATGCCCTGACTAGGGGCGATTGGCTGGTCGGCTCACTAGCTGGAATTGCTGCAGCGATGGCTCTTCTGCCTGAAGAGTTACCAATTGTCTTGACAATTTTCCTGGGGCTTGGTGCTTGGCGAATGGCTAAGGCCGGAGTGATTGTGAGAAGCAACCCTGCTATAGAGATGCTCGGACAGATCACTGTTCTATGTGTTGACAAAACAGGAACAATCACTGAAAACGAAATGACTCTTGTTACCAAAGACCCTCAAACACTGCGATTTGGGGCTATGGCGTCCATCCCAGACTCCTTTGACCCAATAGATAAGGCTTTTCTCAAAGCAGCGAGCATTGATTCAGACCTAACCATGGTCCGGGAGTTTCCTCTTGCCGATGAGCATCCATTTTTTTGTCAGATTTGGCGAGAACCTTCAGGGAACCTAATAGCGGCCATCAAGGGTGCTCCCGAACGAGTTGTTGAACTCTGTAAAGTAGCGGAACCTCAAAAAACAGAGATCCTTCATCAGCTTGATGAGGGCGCGAGTCAGGGTTTGAGGATCTTGGGAGTAGCTAAGGCTTCTGCTTCGGAGGCAATTCTTGACGCAAAAAATGCACTAGGCCTTAACTTTGAATTTGTCGGGCTCGCAGCCATGAAAGATCCGATTAGGAAGGGTGTCGATCAGGCAATCACTGAGCTAAGTAGAGCTGGCGTCAGAACCGTAATAATCACAGGTGACTATTCTCAAACAGCCGAGGCTATAGGAAGGGAAGTCGGCCTTCTCTCCAGTGAAAAGTCACTCAGCGGTGAAACGCTAGAGCAACTTTCGTCGGGTGAGCTTGAGCAGGCGGTTCGCACGCAAAGTGTCTTTAGCCGAGTCAGACCACACCAAAAATTGATGATAATCAAAGAGCTTCAGCGTCAAGGTGAAATTGTTGCAATGACGGGTGATGGCGTAAATGACTCTCCGGCCCTGAAGGCTGCGAACGTTGGCATTGCCATGGGTAAGCGGGGTTCAGAAGTTGCCCGAGAAGCAGCTGACCTGGTGATTGCGGATGACAGCTTCCTATCAATCACCGAAGGGGTGAGGGCAGGCCGGCGAATCTTCAGTAATCTGCGCAAAGCCGCGTCCTACGTGATTGCAATTCACGTTCCAATTTTTGGAATGGCACTTGTTCCAATTGCATCGCCAGTCTGGCCCTTGGTTCTATTGCCTATCCAAATCGCAATATTGGAAATCATTATCGACCCGTCTGCCTCATTGGTTTATGAGGCTGAAAAGTCAACTAAAGATCAGATGCTCAAACCACCAAGGTCAATCGGAGAGCGAATGGTTTCGAGGTCTGTAATCAAACTGGCGGCGGCACAGGGCCTAATTCTTTTTGCCGGAGCTTTGACTAGTTTTCTGTTCTCTCTTTCACTTGGTTCTTCTGATGACGAGGTGAGATCGGTGACGTTTGGCACCATCCTTCTGGGCAACCTACTTTTGATGCTTACCAATCGCTCCAGCACAGCCAGCATTGTTGAGCTTATGTCCGGAAGGGTTAATCGACTAGCTATCACAATTTTTTCTGCAGGGCTGGTCTTTATGCTGATTATGTTTTCCGTTCCGCAAATTAGAGCGGCTTTCAACCTAAGTGTGCTGGGCGTTAGCGAAATTTTAGTGATTTTGGTCTGCGCACTGCCGGCGCCGATTTGGTTTGAAGTTTATAAGTTCAGCAAGCGAAGAAAACTCATAACGAGTACACCGAATTAGGCTGGCTTCTTTGCCAAATAACAAGCAGGACATAGAGATTCATAGGTCACCTTGTCGCCGTCGATGGCAACTTGTTCGCCAGAGAAGACAAATTTTCCATTGACAAGTCTTCCGTTGAACATTGCTTTCTTTCCACAGCGGCAGATAGTCTTTAGCTCTTCGAGGCTATGGGCAATCTCCAGAAGTCTTCTCGATCCTGGAAAGGCCTTGGTTTGAAAATCAGTTCTGATTCCATAGGCAAGGACTGGGACTCGATCTAATACAGCAACTTCTAGCGCCTGATCGACCTGAGCCTCAGTAAGAAACTGAGTTTCATCTAATAATAGGCACGCCACTTGCTGCCCAGTCTTACTTTCTGACTCTGCGCTTTGCTCAGTGAATAGATCCCTGAGGTTGTCTTCTGGTCTGATTAAGAAATCAACCTCTCGAGAAACCCCTAGGCGGGAAACTATGTTTCTATCTCCCTTATAGTCAACCGCTGGCTTAGCAAGCAGCACATATTGGCCGCGTTCTTCATAGTTGAAGGCAGCCTGCAGTAAGGCAGTGCTCTTGCCTGAATTCATGGCGCCGAAGCGGAAGTAAAGTTTGCTCATTTTGGTTGGTTTGAGTGTATTAGGTGGTGTGACTTGCAACTGTTATTTGCTGATCAATTGGGACCTCATTTTGGGCTCGGTGGCGATATTTTGCTGCCAATAGTAAAGAGCCAATTCTTAAAGCGGCGTTACCACCGGCAGAAGGCTCACCTGATTCTCTATGCGCTTCGGAGCAAGGCCCTGGAGCCTGGAGTCAAAATGGTCGAATTGGACAGTTATCGCGATCTCCTGAGTGATAACAGGGGAGTCACCAGTGCCATCAATCCCACCAGCTACCCGTTTCGCAGGCTAGTTTCCCAACTTGAAGTTGAGGTTTCGCCTGCCAGGGGATTCTGCTCAAGTGAGCAGGATTGGGAGAGCTTTGCCACAGCATCAAAGCGATTGAGGTTGGAAGACTTTTATCGCAAGCAACGTCAACGACTGAATGTTTTGATGGACGAGCTAGAGCCTTCTGGGGGAGCGTGGAACTTCGATCAAGAAAACCGACTTCCACCGCCAAAAACCACTCTGGACGTTCAACTTCCATGGCAGCCACTTGAAGATGAAATTGATGCGCAGGTAAGACGAGAACTTGATCATTTGGAAAGTGAGGGAGCTGTCTTTCTAGGAAACGACGGACCTCGAAAGTTTGCCGGAAATCGGGAACAAGCCCTGAATGCATTGCAACATTTCATTGAACATCGGCTCGATCTATTTGGTCCCTACGAGGACGCTGTGGATTCGAGGAGTTGGGCAATGAGTCATTCACTTTTGAGTGCACCTATGAATCTTGGCTTGCTCGATCCAATAGAAGTTGTGAGAGCTGCCGAGCAGGCATTTCGATCAGGTAATGCAAGACTCCAGAGTGTCGAAGGCTTTATTCGGCAAATTATTGGCTGGCGCGATTATGTTTGGCACCTCTATTGGCAATTTGGCGAGGATTATTCCTCAAAAAATGAACTCAAGGCCAACGTGCCTCTTCCGAGCTTCATGACTGATTTAGAACCAACCGATCTTCAAGCGAATTGTCTGCGTTCCAGTCTTTCCGACCTTAGAGATAACGCATGGTTGCACCACATTCCAAGGCTGATGATTCTAGGCAATCACTCCCTGCAGCGAGGATATCTCCCATCAGAAGTAAATGATTGGTTCATCGATGCTTTCGTCGATGGAACGCCTTGGGTAATGCCGGCGAACACTATCGGTATGAGCCTTTTTGCCGATGGTGGAATGATGAGCACTAAGCCATACGCCGCAGGCGGTGCATACCTGTCAAAAATGACTAATTACTGCAAAGACTGCCCTCTTAATCCAAAGATTCGGGTAGGAGAGGATGCTTGTCCATTCACAGCCGGTTACTGGAATTTCCTCGACAAAAATCAACAGCTAAAGTCGAATCATCGACTAAGTAATTCCTTTGCGGGCCTTCGAAAACTCAGCGACCTCGAAGCCATTCGAATCCAAGAGGAAAAGCGAAAAACATTTTGACTTTTTGAAGCAACTTGACTTAGTCTGAAGGTACCGATTCAGGGCGTAGGGGAAGACGCAGACTGAATCGGAGGCTCTTACGTTTACTGACATCTGGCTACTCAGCGTTAGTCGCGAAAACTTAGCGATTGTTGAATCTCGCATGCTCGCCCAGGACTTGTCGGTTCGCTGGTTTACTCAACCGGCTAACCCCAGAACTTTCCAGGCTCGAACCACCGGATTGCTGAGCGATGGAGAAGCCCAGCAGCTCTCCTTTGATTTAGTGAAGCATTGCCAGTCCTTTGAGATATCTCAGTTCAGCTCAGATCCATCGTTGTTTTTGTTTGAGGCGCGGTTGGGTCTAATTCAGCTGGCCCTGGACCAGGCTGGAGAGCCTGTGCTGAGACTCGGTCACCTAGAACTCCTGATCCAGCGTTCTAACGGCTCTCTGAGGGAGTTTGAGAGGCTTCTGCGGGTCAGTTCTGGTCAGGCCTGGCTGGATCTCTTAGAGCCCCTTAGGGCGGGGAAGTTCGCGTTAGAGGGGCTCAGAAACGTGGGCTAAAGGTTTCGGAATGCCAGCACGGCGTTGTGACCGCCAAACCCGAAACTATTGCTGATTGCAACCGCATCGTGACGGCTCAGTGAAGTTGACTGCCTTGGAACATGCAATTCGATGGCTGGATCCTGGTTATCCAAATTTAGTGTCCCTGGGCACATCTGCTCTTTAAGGGCAAGAATCGTGAAGATTGCTTCTATGGCTCCCGCACCACCAAGCAAGTGTCCAGTTGAACTCTTGGTCGCAGCCACCACCAGGTTTTTGGTGTGGTCGCCAAAGACGCGCTTTAGAGCGGTGAACTCAGCGATGTCACCTACCGGAGTCGATGTGGCATGAGCATTTACATGCTCTACCTCTGTCGGCGAAGCACCAGCTTGTTCCAACGCCCCAAGAACAGCTCTTGCAGCTCCTGAACCCTCTGGATCTGGTGCAGTGATGTGGTAGGCATCCGAAGTCACGGCAGCGCCAACAATCTCGCAATAGATTTTTGCACCTCTTGCCTTCGCAAACTCGTACTCCTCAAGCACCAACGAACCAGCGCCCTCACCCATGACAAATCCATCTCGATCGACGTCATAAGGCCTGGAGGCTTTAGTTGGCTCAGCATTTCTTTTACTTAGCGCCTGCATTGCGGCAAAAGCAGCTATTGGGAGTGGATGGATGGCCGCTTCAGCGCCACCTGCTACCACCACATCCGCGTCACCGATTCTGATTCTTTGGAAGGCATTGGCAATTGATTCATTGCCAGATGCACAGGCCGAAACTGCAGTTCTAACGCCAGCTCGAGCACCCAAGTCCATTCCAATCGCAGCAGCGGGACCATTGGGCATGAGCATAGGAACGGTCATCGGGAGCACTCTGCGTGGTCCACGTTCTTTGAGAATGTCGTATGCGTCTAGCAAAGTCCAAACACCACCGATGCCAGTTGCAAAATCAACTGCGAGGCGTTCGGGTGACACCTCGGGTGAACCAGCGTCCTCCCATGCCTCACGAGCAGACACCAGAGCCAGCTGCGAGGAAGGGTCCAATCGCTTGGCTTCCTGCGGAGTTAGCTTCTCACTGGCAGGAACCTTGATGGTCCCCGCAAAGGTTACGGGTAGCTCGTATTTTTCGACCCACTCGTAATTCAGCGATCGAATCCCTGACTCTCCTTGCAGGAGAGATTTCCAGCTGCCAAGCGCATCACCGGCCAGTGGAGTGGTTGCCCCAATGCCAGTTACGACGACTCGACGCAAAGTAATTAGCCCTGATTGGCAGTTATGTATTTCACTGCATCAGCCACAGTGATCAAATTCTTGACTTCTTCATCTGGAATTTTCACGCCGAATTTGTCCTCGGCGTTGACCACGATTGTCATCATGGAGATTGAGTCGATGTCCAGGTCATCCGTAAAGGACTTGTCCATTTGAACCGCATCAGCTGCAATGCCAGTCTCATCATTTACTAGCTCAGCTAGACCGGCCAAAACATCCAGTTCAGAAAGTGCCATGAAAATCTCCTATTTGGGTTAGTGCTGCTTCATTTTAGGGGAGTTCAACCACTTGGGCCGCATAGGCAAGCCCCGCTCCGAAACCAATTTGCAAGGCATATCCGCCAGATTTCACCTGTCCTTCAGCTAGCAGGCGATGCATTGCCAGCGGAATGGAGGCAGCGGAAGTGTTCCCCGTGTCAACGATGTCCTTAGCCACAACTACCGTGTCGGGAAGCCCGAGTTGCTTTGCGAACTCGTCGATTATTCGAACATTAGCCTGGTGAGTGACAAGTGCGGCAAGGTCTGCTGGCTCCAGGCCAGATTCTTTTAGTGCTTCTTTGGCAACCTTAACCATTTCCCAAACCGCCCAGCGAAATACAGATTGACCCTCTTGCACCAATGTTGGCCAAGGCAGTTTGCCGTCGCGAAAATCAATCAAAGATCCAGTCATCCCAACCTTGTCCCAATTACTGCCATCAGATCCCCAAACTGTTTTGGATATGCCTGCATGGTCACTTGGTCCAACAACGGCTGCGCCTGCACCATCACCTAGCAAGAAGCTGATCGAACGATCAGTTGGATCAATGAAGTCTGAAAGCTTTTCTGCACCCACGACCAAGACATAGCGAGCCGTACCAGAACGGATTAGGGAATCAGCTTGAGCTATTCCATAGCAGTATCCCGCGCAGGCTGCTGAGATGTCATATGCAGCAGCATCCGTCGCGCCAACCAACTCCGCCAAAAGCGTGGCGCCAGATGGGGTTTGATAAGGGAAAGAAATAGTTGCAAGTATTACCGCATCTATTTCTGCTGGGTTTACTTTGGATTTCTCAATAGCTTCTTTTGCCGCACTAACCGATAAATCCATCAAAGAAGTTTTGGATTCAGCCCGTCGTCTAGTGACAATGCCGGTCCGCTGTCTAATCCATTCATCGCTGGAATCAATGGGTCCGGAAATCTCATCATTGGTTACAGAGCGCTCACCTCGAGCTGCTCCTAACGAGTAAATCTTTGAGAACTGAACTGGAGTGGTTTGTTTCAGCTGCTTCATGGGTTCACCTTTGATAAATCACCGGGGCTCTTAAGGGCAACGCTCAAAACTTTATCGGCTCCCCGCTTTAGCAGTCCCGCTAAAGCGCCCGCTGGTGGAAGTTCCACCAGTTGGTTGCCAGGTTGATTCAGGCTTTCCATACACAGATCCCATCTCACTGGCTGAGAAATTTGATTAACGATGAGATCTAAGAATTGCTGACCTGAGGATATGTTTTCGCCGGTGGCGTTGGTCCAAGTCTTCATAACTGGTTGACGCGCAGAAAGCTGGCTTGCAAAACTTCTCACCTTGTCGACAGCACTCTCCATGAAGCTTGTGTGGAAAGCGCCAGCTACTTTCAATTCAATAACCCTGGCCTTTTCGGGCGGGCTTGCAACAAGTTGCAGTATTTTCTTCTTTGAGCCTGCGGCAACTATCTGGCCAGCTCCGTTGAGATTGGCTGGCTCAAGGCCAAGGTTTTCTAGAGTTGCTAGAACCAGAGCCTGATCCCCACCTAAAACTGCGGCCATTGAACTTGGAGTAAGAGAAGCAGCTTCGGCCATCGCGTCGGCTCGAACTGCAACTAATCGCATTGCATCTTCATCAGTCAAAACACCTGCAATGGCTGCGGCAGTAATTTCCCCAACCGAATGGCCGACAACCCCATCAATTTTCTGTGCGGCGAAAACTTCCCTGGCTATCGCGATTCCTGAGGCAACAATTAATCTCTGCGCAACGGCAGTATTTCTAAGTTCTTCTTCTTCGGCTTGGGTTCCAAGTGCGACTAGGTCCATGCCAGCGAAGTTAGAAAGCTCATCAAGGCGACCACGTAGGGTGGGGTAGTGATCAAGCCATTCTTGCAGGAATCCCTTCGACTGAGATCCCTGCCCTGGGCAAGCGAGAATTAGCAAACTACCTCCTCACTCCGCTTTCAGTGTCGCTGATCAGGCCAACCACGATGGCAGTTTGAACGACAAACGCAACTCGTGCGTCAGTGACATCTTCACCAATTAGCTCTTGAATCCTGCGAAGACGATATCGAACCGTATTTGCGTGGACAAACAAAGACTTAGCAGTGGCTTCTAAAGAACCGCCGTGCTCCAAATAGGCGCGAAGCGTAGTTAATAAGTCCTGAGACCCCGACACCAGTGGAAGGTAATAGCTATTGATTAAGGTCTGCTTGGCAAGCTGGTCGCCAGCCAGCATTCGCTCAGGTAGTAGATCATCAGCTAACGTCGGTCTAGTCAGTCCTTCACGGCTGGCAGCAACCGATAAGGCAGCTAAAGCGGCTTTAGCAGAGCGAGCCGAATCTGAAACTGCGGCCACCGTCGGACCCAGCATCAGATCGCCAGCGCCAAAAAGGTCTTTTAGTGAAAGTGCAATTTCCAGAATTTTCTTATTGGGATTCTCCGCGTGGGTGAGCAGGCCAATCACCACAACTTGGCGTCTTCCCTGGACACCAATCAGGACATCACCATCTAGCTTTCGAGCAATTTTTCTAATCAAATCTGGGTCAGGTGATTCCAGTCGCGTCCCGAGTAACACCGCGACTTGGCCATCAGCTCGCCACCCAAGAGCAGCCACTCGGGAGTTGATTTCTTGAGACGTTTCTCCACTGATGATGCTGTCCACCACCAATGCTTCTAATCGAGCATCCCAGAGACCTCTTGCCTCAGCCGCCCGAGCATAAACGTCAGCCGCAGAGAAAGCGATGTCTCTCGAGTAACGCAAGACTGCCTCTTGCAGTTCTGGGTGTTCAGCGACTACTCGCTCTTCCACCATTTGAACAACCACATGAATTAGCTGCAAAGTCTCTTGAAGAGATATTGACCTGAGAAGTTCGCGAGGCGCGGCAGCAAAAACATCAGCCGCAACCCAGGGTTGGGAAGTGGGGTCCTCGTACCACTGAATAAAGCTACTGATACCGCTCTGCGCGACATTTCCAACGGCCGCTCTGCGAGCCGGTGGCATGTCTCTATACCAGGGAAGGGTCTCCTCCAACCTGGATAGCGTTGCAGTTGCGAGGTCACCTGCGATTGACCTCAGCCACGGTAGGTGCTTAGGCGTCACCACCGGCCGATCCACTGGTGCCGGCACTCACGTCGTACAAGCGATACTTCTCAATCGCCTTAGCGGGGATACTCTTTTCAATTTTTCCTTGGGCTACCAACTGTTCAAGCACTCGCACAACAATTGATGGACCATCGATTTTGAAATAACGACGCGCAGCAGGTCTTGTATCTGAGAATCCAAATCCGTCTGCTCCCAGGGTTGCATAGTCACCCGGAACCCACGGTCTAATCATGTCTTGCAAGGTGTGGGTGTAGTCGGAAACTCCTAGGAATGGTCCCTCTGCTGTCGCTAACTTCTGGGCCAAATAGGAAACAGCTCTTGGCGCATCTGGCTGCAAGAAATTGTGCTCATCAACCTTGACGCCATCTCTTCGCAATTCAATCCAACTTGTAACAGACCAGACGTCTGCCGAGACTCCCCACTCAGCCAGAAGCTCCTGAGCTTCAAGTGCCCAAGGAACGGCAACACCAGAAGCAAGGATCTGAGCTTTAACACCAGGTTTTGCGTTCTTGTTTAGCAAGTAGATTCCTCGCAGAAGCCCCTCTGTATCAAGATTCTCGGGTTCTGCCGGTTGCAGCATTGGCTCGTTATAGACAGTTATGTAATACATGACGTTTGGATCCGGATGTGTGCCTCCATACATCCGCTCCATACCAGACTTAACAATATGAGCAATCTCATAACCGTATGCCGGATCGTATGAAATAACTGCGGCATTAGTGGATGCAATAACAGGGGAGTGTCCGTCAGCATGTTGCAGACCTTCACCAGTCAAAGTTGTTCTTCCTGCTGTCGCACCAATCATGAAACCGCGTACCATCTGATCGCCAGCTAGCCAGATGGAATCTGCTGTTCTTTGGAACCCGAACATCGAGTAGAAGACATAGATTGGAATGATTGCCTGGCCATGAGTTGCGTAAGAAGAGCCACTAGCAGTGAACGCAGCAACCGAGCCGGCCTCATTAATGCCTGTGTGAAGAATTTGGCCGTGTTCGCTCTCCTTGTAGCTGAGCAGTAGTTCTCTATCAACTGACATGTACTTCTGACCATGGGGGTTGTAAATCATGGAGGTTGGGAAGAACGCATCCATTCCAAAAGTCCTAGCTTCGTCAGGAATGATGAGCTGAATTCTCTGGCCAGTTCCCTCTGATTTCATGACGTCTTTGAGCATGCGAACAAATGCCATTGTGGTTGCAACTTCTTGATTGCCGGATCCCTTTCTGGGAACCTCATATGCCTTGTCTTCTGGCAAGTTGAAAGACACGTACTTGCTTCGGCGCTCAGGCAAATAGCCACCAAGTTGCTTTCTTCGCTCATGCATGTATTGAAGCTCTGGGGATGAATCTGCTGGCTTGAAGTAAGGAGGCATGTAAGGATCCTTCTCAAGCTCAGCATCGCTAATTGGAACTCGCATTTCGTCCCTGAATCGCTTGAGATCTTCAATCTTCAGCTTCTTCATCTGGTGAGTTGCGTTTCTACCCTCAAAGCTCTTTCCTAGACCGTACCCCTTGATGGTCTTGGCAATGATGACGGTTGGCTGGCCCTTGTGGCTGACAGCTGCTTGATAAGCGGCATAAATCTTGCGGTAATCGTGACCACCGCGCTTGAGAGCCCAAATATCTGCGTCACTCATGTCTGAGACAAGCTGCAGTGTTCGCGGATCACGAGCGAAGAAGTTTTCACGCACAAAGGCGCCATCTTCGGTCTTATAGGTCTGATAGTCGCCATCTGGAGTCTTATTCATCAATTCCACGAGTGCGCCATCAGTGTCTTTAGAAAGGAGCCGGTCCCATTCGCGACCCCAAATGACCTTAATCACGTTCCAGCCAGCGCCTCGGAAGAAGCTTTCAAGCTCCTGAATGATTTTTCCGTTTCCACGAACCGGGCCATCCAAACGCTGCAGGTTGGCGTTTACGACAAAAGTAAGGTTGTCCAGATTTTCATTAGCAGCCAGCTGCAAAGCACCACGGCTTTCAACTTCATCCAGTTCACCATCACCCAGGAACGCCCACACGTGCTGCTGCGAAGTGTCTTTGAAACCTCGAGCCATCAAGTAGCGATTGAACTGAGCTTGGTAAATTGCATTGATTGGACCAAGGCCCATGGAAACCGTTGGGAATTGCCAGAAATCTGGCATCAACCGAGGGTGCGGATATGACGGTAAGCCTCGAGTCGGACGAGATTTTTCCTGACGGAAAGAATCCATCTCCGCTTCAGAAATTCTTCCTTCCAGAAATGCTCTTGCATATGGTCCTGGCGAGGCATGCCCTTGAATAAAAATTTGATCAGCACCTGCTGGATGGTCGTGACCTTTGAAAAAGTGGTTGAAGCCAACTTCATATAGAGATGCACTTGACGCAAAACTTGAGATGTGTCCACCAACAGCAATGCCGGGTCGCTGAGCTCGGTGAACCATGATGGCGGCATTCCATCTCATCCAAGCACGATATGTTCGCTCGGTTAGCTCATCACCCGGGAATTGCGGTTCATCCTCAGGGCTGATGGTGTTGATGTAATCGGTAGTTGGTACCAGTGGCACATTTAGCTGCAGCTCATGAGAGCGACGAAGCAGATTCATCATCACTTCGCGGGCACGACCTCGTCCTTGCGATTTTGCAAGGGCATCAAGCGATTCCAGCCACTCGGCGGTCTCTTGTGGATCTTTATCCGGTGTGTTCACCGAGAATGCTTCTTGGTTGTTCAGCGACAAGCTAAGCCTCTTTTCGTGGCCATTTTCCGATTACTCATTTTGTGAGCTAGTAAAGTCTATTCAGCTAGCCACCCTTCCGCTTACCATGGACCAATCAGCCCTAAGGAGCACCTATGAGCATTTCAGTCGGAGAAAAAGCCCCAGATTTCACCCTAAGCAACCAGCATGGCGAGGATTTCAAGCTGAGCGATCACCTAGGCAAGCCCGTGGCATTGGTTTTCTACCCCTTCTCTTTCTCTGGGGTCTGCACGGGGGAACTGTGTGAGCTGAGAGACAATTTAGGCATTTTTCAGGATGCCTCCGTTGAGCTGGCAGCCATCAGTGTTGATAGCAAGTACACGCAGGCCGCATTTGCCAAGGCCGAAGATTATGAATTTCAGTTGCTTGCTGACTTTTGGCCCCACGGCGAAGTTAGCCGCCAATACGGTGTCTTTCTCGAGGATAAGGGTTTTTCCAACCGAGCTACATTTCTAATTGATCGTGAAGGGCTAGTGGTGGCCAAGTTCGTTACTGCTCCTGGTCAGGCACGTAATCTAGCCGAGTATCGAGAAGCTTTGAAGCTGCTCTAGCTTCAACTCTGTAGTAGTATCGCTCCGGGCCTTTAGCTCAGTTGGTAGAGCGCCACGCTTACACCGTGGATGTCATCGGTTCGAGCCCGGTAGGGCCCACTCGAATTTCCTGCAGTTTGTCATCTTTTCTGATTGGCTTGAGTAATGAACCTCAGCAACTTGCTTTCCACATTCGAAAAGCTCTGGCCAAGCCACACTGCCGAGGACTGGGATAGGCCAGGCTTGATGATTGGAAACCCCGATCAGCAAGTTCAAAAAGTTCTGTTATCTGTCGATGTCACTGCCGATGTTTTAGAACAAGCTGTCAGCGAAGGTGCTCAGTTACTCCTAACACATCACCCACTTTTGCTAAGGCCAGTTCATGAACTTGGTGAACTAACGCTTAAAGGCAATTTGGTATCCAAAGCGATTCGCTCAAACCTGGCGATTTTTTCGGCTCACACGAATGCCGACATTGCTGTTGATGGCGTCTCTCAGTCAATCGCTAAGTTGTTTGGATTAACCAATACATCCGCTTTAGACACGACCTCCGGCCACGGAATTGCTGGTGATGTAGACGAGACCACGCTGATTGAGTTTGCACGGAAAATTGCGAAGCTGTTGCCTTCAACAGCTCAGGGAATCAAAGTAGCCGGCTCTAGCGACAGAAAAATCTCGCGAGTTGGACTAGTAGGTGGAGCAGGCGACTCTTTTCTGCCAATAGCAGCTCAATCGGGTCTAGATTTGTTTATTACTAGCGATCTTCGTCATCATCCAGCTCAAGATTTTTCAGAACAGGCAAAGCTAGTCAACGGTCCTGCCCTAATAGACATCTCTCACTGGGCAGCGGAATGGGTTTGGCTAGATTCGGCAGCCAAACAGCTTTCTAGGCTTCACCCTGAAGTTGACTTTGTGGTTTCAGATCTTCGAACAGATCCATGGGACTTTGCGGTGATGCAATGAAGGCCTCAGCCCAGCAATTAGAGGATCTCTGGCAGCTCCAAAAGTTGATACTAGATCAGCGGCGATTGATAGCCCATGCTAAGCAACTGTCCACAGGCGAAAGCCTTCGCGAACAAGAGCTTCGAATCGTGCAGCTCTCGGAACTATCGAGAAATCAACTGATGGTTGTTGAATCTGTGCTCGCAGAGAAAAAGAGAATTGAGAGCGATCTCGAGCTGGTCGATAAAAGAATCAAGACGGATCAAGATCGTCTGAACGCATCATCCAGCACCAAGGACATCTCAGGCATCCAGCATGAAATTGATGGGCTGCTTCAACGCAAAAACATGCTTGAAGACACTGATCTTGGCATCCTTACAGATCTAGATGTCCAGCAGCAGAAGCTGAGTGCGCTGGCAAAGGAGAAGGAAGCCGCCGAGAAGGAACTGGAATCATCAAAATCAGAATTGAGAGCTCAATTAGAGTCTTTGAAGCAAGAGAATTCAAATCTGAACACTGAGATTGAAAAGCTGCGCTCCAGTTTCCCGCCCGAGCTTTTAGAACTATTTGATAAGAAACTTTCCAAGGGAACAGCCGTTGGCAGACTTGTCAGATCTGCCTGTAATGCGTGCAACATGAACTTGAATTCAACCGCCATTGCAGAGATATCCAATGTGCCAGCTGACCAAGTGGCCCTCTGCCCCGAATGTGCAGCGATTGTGATTAGACAATGATTTTTCTCTATGCAGACGGTGCTTCCCGTGGCAATCCAGGTCCTGCCGCTTATGGCGTACACATAGTGGACGCAAGCGGAGCCGTAATTGCCGAGATGGGGGAGGCATTAGGAGTTGCCACCAACAATCAAGCTGAGTACGCGGCAGTAATAGCAGGCCTGCGATTCTTGACTCAGACTCCTCATCGGGTTCTAACAATTCGGATGGATTCGAAGCTAGTGGTTGAGCAGCTAAGTGGCCGTTGGAAAATCAATAACCCTCAACTCAGAGAACTGGCTGATCAGGCCAAGTCTCTTCTCCTGGAGTTTGAAGCCACTCTTGAGTGGATTCCACGTGAAGAGAATTTCAAGGCCGATGCGAATGCCAATTCTGCATTGGATAAAGGAAATTTCTCGACAGCTGCTGACTCTCAATTGGAACTCGCCTCAATCCAGCCAAGATCAATCAGAGCGCCGAGGCAATACTTAGAGCCAACGACAATCATTGTGGTGAGGCATGGTCACACCATAAATACAGAGAAAAATCTGGTCTCTGGCGGTGACGGGACTGACCCAGCTTTGTCGGAACTTGGTTCAGCGGAAGCCAAGGCAGCTGCAATTGAGATACCAAAGCTCGTCAAGCTTTTCGCGTTGCCTGAACCTGCAATTGTCGTCCACTCTCCAATGCTGCGGACAACCCAGACGGCCGAGGCGATTGCTCAGTCATTTGAATTGGACCTGCAGGCTGACGTCAGGCTCAAGGAAATTGGTTTTGGCGAGTGGGAAATGATGGACATGGCCCAGCTTGAGACTGACTCACTGGATTTAGTTTCGGCTTGGCGAGGATCTCTAGTTTCTGCGCCGCCCTCAGGCGAATCTGTGAATCAAATGAAGGATCGAGTTTGGGAATCACTGGGGGAGATAATTGAAAGCTATCGCGGAAGCTGTGCTGTGATTTCCACGCACATGATGCCATCTAGAGCAATCGCTGCCGCTGCATTGAGGGGCTCCGACAGTATTTTCTGGAATCTGAATACTTCACCGGGTGGAATCAGCGTTTATCGGTTTTTTGGCATTGAATACGCTGAGATATTCACTCTGAACTATTGCGCTCACCTGCAACAAAAGTAGGCTTATAACGATGGGTCGACCAGGCGGTCGCGACATTGTCGAGGAACGTCCGGGCTCCAAAGAGCGAAGTGGTGGGTAACACCCACCCGGGGTAACCCGAGAGATAGTGCAACAGAAAGCAAACCGCCCGCAAGGGTAAGGGTGAAACGGTGGTGTAAGAGACCACCAGCAGCGGAGGTAACTTCGCTGGCTAGGTAAACCTCACTTGGAGCAAGACCAAGCAGAAGGCGTTTGAGGACTGCTCGTCCGAGTCTTCGGGTAGGTCGCTAGAGCAACTGAGTAATCAGTTGCCGAGATAGATGACCGTCCGCGCAAGCGACAGAACCCGGCGTACCGGTCGGCCCATCAAAATTCTTTAGTTACAACTGCAGCTGCGCCGATAATGCCAGCGGCGTTCTTCAGCTTGGCAGGCACTATGGGTGTCTTGAGCTTCAAAAGTGGAAGAAATTCCTTGTGTGACTTACTTACCCCGCCTCCAACGATAAAGAGATTAGGGGTCAAGAGTCTTTCCAGCTCTGAGTAATAACGCTGTAATCGATCAGCCCATTGCACAAAGCTCAGACCTTCTCGCTCTTTAGCAGCAAATGAAGCCTTGGTCTCGTAGTCAAGTCCGTCTATTTCAAGATGTCCAAGTTCTGCATTTGGAATTAGCTCACCATTGTGTATCAGCGCAGTGCCTATTCCAGTTCCCAAAGTAGTCATTATGACTAATCCCTTTTGGCCTTTTCCCGCACCATATCTTGTTTCTGCTACTCCAGCAGCGTCGGCATCGTTGAGAATTTGGATTTTGGTGTGAAGGGTCTGGGTAAACAACTTGGCGGCATCTAGACCTATCCATCGCTTGCTTACGTTGGCAGCGGAGCGGGTTACTCCATTTTGCACAACGGCCGGAAAGCATATTCCAATTGGCCTATCAGATCGGTTTGTTAGCTGAGCCACTATGTCCTTCACGGTGCTCGCAATCTCCTCTGGCTCTCCGCCGGCAGGAGTTTCAACTTTTATACGAGAGGAGAGAAGCTCGCCTTGCTTGGTGTCAACCAGGGCTCCTTTTATCCCGGTACCACCAATGTCGATACCGATAGCTTTTCTCGCCACTAAGCCTCCGTCAGAATCTCTGGGCCGTCTTCAGTGATGAGAATAGTGTGTTCGAACTGTGCTGTGAGGGATTTGTCCGCTGTGGTGACTGTCCATCCGTCATCCCATAATTCCCACTCGTATCCGCCAAGGGTGATCATGGGTTCGATCGTAAAGACCATGCCAGGCTCAATTATTGTGTTGTATTTGGGTTCGTCGTAGTGGGGAATTATCAAACCTGTATGGAAACTAGTCCCAACACCATGCCCGGTGAAGTCTCTGACCACTCCATAACCAAATCGTCTTGCATAAGTTTCAATAGCGCGACCAATGATGTTTACTTCCCTGCCAGGCAGAGCGGCTCTTATTCCTCTGTGCATAGCTTCTTGGGTTCTCTCAATCAAAAGCTTTACGTCTTCTGTTGCAGTCCCCACAGCGACCGTTCCATTAGTGTCACCATGCACACCATCGAGATAGGCGCTGATGTCAACATTCAATATGTCGCCTTCTTCCAAAACGGTGTCATCAGGTATGCCGTGACAGATGACTTCATTAAGCGATGTGCAAAGAGACTTAGGAAAGCCACGATATCCAAGAGTTGAGGGATAGGCACCCTGGCTAACTAAGTATTCATGGCCTATTTGATCTAGTTCATCGGTGGTCATGCCAGGTTTAGCAGAAGAAAGAACCAGTTGCAGAGCTTGTGCGGCTAAACGACTTGCCTTTCTAATTCTTTCGATTGACTCCTCGTCGTAGCGGTCGCCTGTTGTGTGAGGAGAGGGCGCTGGTTTGCCAACATACTCCGGTCTCGCAATGGGCGTCGGCACGCTTCTAATGGGGGAAAGCTTTCCCGGGACTAGTCTTCCGCTTTTGTCTTTTGGCATTTGCCAAATTGTAATTGGCGATAGGTTGATAACTATGGAAGAAAAGCGTTATTGGTTTAACACTAAGACTAAGGAAGTTGAAGAAGGACCGAAGTCACTGGGCTTAGACAGGATTGGGCCATTTAACACCTATTCAGATGCCCTTAATGCCGAACAAATTGTTAGAGATCGCGCTCAGAAGATTAGAGATGAAGAGTTAGAGAACTAGCGAAAACTTTCATTTTCCGAAGGGAAATTCCCTGACTTTACATCCTTAGCGAATTGAACTGCAGCCTTACTTAAATCCTCTCTCAGCGAGAGGTATCTTCTTGCAAAGCTTGGAATCTTCTCACCGAGACCTGCAAAATCAGTCCAAACTAAGATTTGTCCATCAGTGGCATTTCCAGCGCCAATTCCTATCGTTGGAATGGCCAATTCCTTGGTGATTTTTTCAGCAAGTTCGGCTGGTACCAGCTCCAGCACAATTGCAAATGCACCTGCCTCTTGAATCGCAATGGCGTCGCTAAGGACACGATCGGCGTCATCTAGACGTCCTTGGACTTTGTATCCAGAAAGACCGTGAACGGTTTGAGGGGTGAAACCCACGTGCCCCATTACTGGGATGCCGTTTTCTACGAGCTTTTTTATTTGCTCTGTTCGTCTACCTTCAATCTTGACACCGGCTACACCTGTTTCTTTCAGCACCCGCACTGCGTTCCCGAGTGCCTGTTCACTGTTGAGCTCATAGCTACCAAATGGCATGTCAAAAATGACTAAAGATTGTTTGGCTGATCTAGCTACTGCTTGTCCAAAGGGAATCATTTCATCTAGCGTGACTGGGATAGTCGTGTCATGCGCCAGGACGGTATTACTGGCGCTGTCACCCACAAGAATTAATTCAATTCCTGCCTCATCAAAGATTTGCGCAGTTTGCTGGTCGTAAGAAGTCAGACATGCAAACTTCATACCTTTTTGCTTAATTTCACGCAGCGTGCCGGTGCGAATCTTCATAGCAATCCAAATCTTGTCGTAATGGGCACCCTTCGCCCACTACCAAATGCTAGCTGAGTTGTTTTGGTGCCAATTGCACCCTGACTTCTTTTCCATTCAGCCTTGCGAACTCGTTCATCGATGTCTGCAACCAATTCTCTGTCGAAACCAAGACCGACTACTTCTTCGACCGTGGCTGATTTCTCGATCAGTAACTTCAAAACATCGTCCAATAACTGGTAATCAGGAAGAGAGTCTTGGTCAACTTGGCCAGGCCTTAGTTCGGCGGAGGGAGCTTTGCTAATTGATCTAGCGGGAATTATTTCCTGTTTTTTGTACTCGTTGTACCAACGCGATAACCACCAAACATCTGTCTTGAAGAGGTCTTTGATTGGCGCGAATCCGCCAGCTGCGTCACCATAGATGGTCGAATAACCGACGGCAATTTCTGACTTATTTCCTGTGCTCAGCAAGAGCCTGCCCTCGGTGTTGGAAATACCCATAAGGATGACGGCTCTAATTCGAGCTTGGATGTTTTCCTTAGCGAGATCAGAAAGATCCAGAAGAGATTCAAAACTATCGTGAGGACCCTCTATTTCAATCCTTCGGTATTCACACCCAACTGCCTTAGCAATCGCTGCTGCGTCTTCTAACGAATGATCAGAAGAATAGCGAGACGGAAGCGCAACCCCGAGAACATTTTCTGAACCAATCGCCTCGGCTGCCAACGCACAACTTAGAGCACTATCAATGCCACCAGACAAACCCAAAACAATCTTCGTTTGACCTGTTTTTACGCAATAATCCCTGAGACCAACAACGAGTGCCCTGAAAAGTCTTGCTGGGTCATCGTCTAGCACGTCTTCGAGTTCTCGTGAATCGATGAAGACACCTTCAGAAAATGGAGCCCGAAAGACTTCCTCACCACTTTTTTCCAATAGAAAGCTGTCTCCATCAAAGACTAATTCGTCTTGACCGCCACATAAATTTGCATAGGCAATGGAGAAACCTCTCTGAAAATCGCGCGCAGCAAATCTTCTTTCTGATGGTTTAGTTCGCGTGTAGGGAGATCCATTAGGCACAACAAGTAAATCGACTTTGGCGGCTTCCAGCCTCTCCGCCTGACCAGAATGTGAATCCCAAATGTCTTCACAGATTGCAACAGCCACCTTCTTGCCCTTGATTTCAAAAATCAATTCCTGGCTTCCAGGAACAAAATTGCGCCAATCGTCAAACACGTCATAGGTAGGGAGGCGCTGTTTATCGTAGCGACCAACGACCTTTCCATTTGAAAAGACGGTTGCTGAGTTGTGGGCAATAGCAAATGCCGACTGGTTGGACTTCCTTTGAGTGGCCATCGAAACGTGTCCCAAGACAACGGTCAGGTCAGGAAATTTTTTAGATTCATCGATTAATCGTTTAAGCGCGATTTGTGTTTTCTCAATGATGTCTGTTCTGTAACTCAGATCACCTAGCGGATAACCGCATAGTGCGAGCTCGCCGAAAACAATAAGGTCGGCTTTCCCATCAGCCTTCTCGAGCTGTCTCAGCACTTGCGCAGAATTGTGCTCAAAGTCGCCAACGACCGGGTTTATCTGGCCAAAGCCGATACGGATTTCTTGCACAGCCACTAGCCTAGAGGGAGGTTCAGGAGGCCTTATGGACAAGCAGCAAGAGTTCGTACTGCGCACAATTGAGGAGCGCGGGGTAAAGTTCATCCGACTTTGGTTCACAGACGTGGCTGGAACTTTGAAGTCTGTGGCCGTCGCTCCAGCGGAGATTGAGGGCGCTTTTGCTGAGGGTATTGGCTTTGACGGGTCGGCGATAGAAGGTCTAGCCAGGACTTCGGAAGCTGACATGTTGGCCATTCCGGACCCTAGTACTTTTCAAATCCTTCCCTGGCGAGGAACCGTCGATCCAGCCGCTCGAATGTTTTGCGATATCGCGACACCAGATGGAAAACCAGCTGCAGCCGATCCTCGAAACGTGTTGAGGCGAGCCCTAGATAAGGCCGCATCACTCGGATTTAGTTTTTATGTCCACCCTGAAATTGAGTTTTACCTCTTGAAGTCCGCCGAACTGGGTTCTGATGGTTTACCTCAGCCAGTGGATAACGCTGGCTACTTTGACAATGTTCCAGGCGGCACAGCACATGACTTTAGACGTCGTGCTGTGACCATGTTGGAGCAACTCGGAATCTCGGTTGAATTCAGTCACCATGAAGGTGGGCCAGGTCAAAATGAGATTGACCTACGTTATGCCGATGCTCTTTCAATGGCGGACAATGTAATGACTTTCAAGACTGTCATCAAGGAAGTTGCGATAGAGCAAGGTGTCTACGCGACCTTTATGCCAAAACCCTTCACCAATCATCCTGGAAGTGGAATGCACACGCACTTCTCCCTCTTTCAGGGAGACAAGAATGCATTCTTTGATGCTGGAGCCCAGTATCACCTGTCAAATACTGCTCGCCAATTTATGGCTGGTGTTCTTCGTCACGCTCCAGAAATCACGCTTGTAACCAATCAATTCGTCAACAGCTACAAGCGCCTTTGGGGAGGCGGTGAAGCTCCAAGCTATGTCAGCTGGGGCCATAACAACCGAAGTGCACTAATCAGAATCCCTCTTCACAAGCCTGAGAAGGCTCAAAGTACTCGAATTGAGTATCGTGCCATGGATTCAGCTGCCAACCCATATTTGGCTTACGCGTTATTGCTGGGTGCAGGGCTGAAAGGTATTGAGAATGGTTATGAGCTTCCTGCCGAAGCAGAGGACGATGTCTGGTCTTTGACTGACATGGAACGACGAGCTCTCGGCAACGAATCTCTCCCTCAATCTTTGGATCACGCAATCAAGAAACTCGAATCATCGGAACTAGCTGCAGAAATTTTGGGTGAATCAGTCTTTAGTTTTGTGCTCGCTAATAAGAGAAATGAGTGGGCGGAGTATCGTGCGCAAGTTACGCCATTTGAGATTGAGCAAAACCTGCGAACCCTCTAGATGGCTTCACGTTCAAACCCGCTGAGTGAATTGGCCCGACTGGGCTTTGAAGAGTTATCACAAAGTATTCCTAAGTTAGACCGATTGGTTGAATTAGCAGGGGACTGGGGCCACTCAGCCTTGGATCCGCTGTCTAAATCAGCATCACCGGATCGAGCACTCGACTCTCTGCTTCGCTTAGCAGAAGTCGATTCTGGGCGAATTGGGAAACTTCTCTCAAGCCCAGACAAGTCGCTCCGGCTGTGCAGACTCCTGGGATCCTCAGACGCATTGGCAGAGTTTCTCATAAGACACCCGAAGCACCTTGATTTATTTCAGTTTGAGCCACGGCTGCCAACTGAATTTGAAGTTAGTTCTTCAAGTCGCGTGGAACTGAGAGTCGCTTATCGTGCTCAACTGCTCCAAATCGTTGATTTTGACCTGTCTTCACCAAGCGCTCTAGATGCTTACGAATTCGTTGCAACGGCGCTCACTCGACTTACTGATGCCACGCTTGAGGCTGGGTTGGATCTGGCCGGGCTTGAACTTGTGGCTGAGGGCAGAATAAGTATCGAACAGAAGCAAAGTTCCAAGTTGGCAATAATTGCCATGGGTAAAACCGGAGCAGCAGAATTAAATTACGTTTCCGATGTAGATGTTATTTATGTGTCTGATTCGGATTCTCTTGAAACCTCAACCAAGCTGGCAACTCGACTGGCAGCATGCCTGTTTGAATCTGATATTGAGGAAGGACTGTGGCAAGTTGATGCCAACCTTCGCCCGGAGGGTAAATCTGGCGCTCTAGTTAGAACCCTAGAAGCACACAAAACTTACTATGAAAAATGGGCAGAACCTTGGGAGTTCCAAGCCCTTCTGAAAGCACGCTTTGCTGCCGGGGATAGATCAATTGGTGAACAGTATGTTCAAAAAATAAAGCCTTTGATTTGGACCTACTCTGAAAGAAGCAGAATTGTTGAGAGCACTCGTCATCTCAGAAAACGCGTCTTAGAACAGCTAAGCAAGGATGATGCCCAGCGAGACATAAAGCTTGGCAGAGGCGGCCTGAGAGATGTCGAATTCACTGCTCAATTGATGCAGCTGGTCCACGGAGTGACTGATGAGTCTCTCCGATCAGCCAATACCTTATCGGCTCTGCACTCGCTCAGCGATGCTGGTTTCTTGGGTAGAGACGATGCACGCGAAATGATCGCTTCGTATCAACTATTGCGAGTGGTGGAGCACAGAGTTCAACTAATCAAGTTGAGAAGAACTCATTTAGTTCCAGCTCAAATTTCTGAACTAAGAAGGGTTGCCAGGGGAGTAAATCTCAATTGGTCGGCTGAGGACCTTGCTCAAGTTTTAGACCAAACTCGCTCCAGAGTTGCATCTCTGCATGATTCAGTGTTCTATCGCCCTCTTCTTGCCGCGACGGCCGAACTTGCACCTGGTGATGTGAAGCTAAGTGACGAAGCCATTGACTCGAGGCTTCGGGCGCTCGGATTCATCGATCCCACCGGAGCCATTCGCCACATCTCAGCCCTCACGAGCGGGGTGTCCAGGAGAGCAACAGTCCAAAGGACTTTAGTGCCGGTGTTAATTCGTTGGATGGCGGAAGGCATTGATCCAGATCGGGCGCTTCTTAGCTTTAGACGTTTGAGTGAATCACTAGGAGAGACGCACTGGTTCCTCAAGATGCTCCGCGACTCTTCCGGGGCGGCCGAGCGACTTATGAAGGTTCTATCATCATCCAGCTTTATAGCCAGACTTCTCGAGCACATCCCTGACTCATCGGCGTGGTTTGGGGATGCTGGCTCTCTCGAACCAAGCTCACAGGAGAAACTGCTTCAAGAGATGCTTGCAATTGCAGATCGCGAAACAACGGAATCAGCTGCGGAGCTAATCAGACAGATCCGGCGCAGGGAAGTTCTAAGGCTTGCAATCGGCGCCGTGCTCGGTCAGCTCACCATGCAAAAGATATCCATGGGACTTACAGATTTGGTTGATAGTTATCTTCTTGCAATGCTGCAGCTTGCCAAGGGCGGAGCTAATGAAGCCTTAGATTTTGGAATTATTTCAATGGGACGCTGGGGCGGTAAAGAACTTGGATTTGGGTCGGATGCCGACGCCATGCTCGTTTACAGATCAGACACAGAGGGTTCTCAGCAAATTGCAGAACAGATTGCTTCGCAACTTATGCTGCTGAGCAAGGACTCTCTTCTAGAGTTTGAGCTGGATTTGGGGCTTCGCCCTGAAGGCAAGAACGGACCTAGAGTTCGTTCCATTGAGAGTTATCAGGCTTACTACGAGAAGTGGGCTGATACTTGGGAATTCCAAGCCCTCCTTAGAGCTCGTATCATTTCAGGTAGCGATTCCCTGCGATCGTCTTTCACTAGTTTGATTAATAAGTATCGATACCCCGAGCAGCTTTCAGATAAGCAATTGACGGAGATCCGGAGAATCAAGGCGAGAGTTGAGAGCGAGCGATTACCACTTGGCGCCGATCCCACCAGGCACTTGAAACTAGGACGAGGATCAATCAGCGATGTCGAATGGCTGGTACAGCTGTATCAACTTAGATACGCAGCTAAACATCCTGAGTTACAGCGTGTTGGAACACTGGAGGTTCTACAGGAGCTGGCGAAGCTTTCGATTATAAGTATGGATCAGGCACAGATTTTGAATGCGGGTTGGTCGATCGCCACGCGAACCAGAAGCGCCCTCGTTCTGGCCGTTGACAAGCTAATAGACATCCTCCCCAGCGATAGGCGTCAGTTGGAAGCGACTTCTCGCATTCTCGAATACTCTCCGGGCTCTGCGTCAGAGCTCGAAGATGATTATCTGGCTGCGACCAGAAGATCTAGAAAGGTTTTCGAGGAGCTTTTTTAACTCAAAAGGGGCGACCGAAGTCGCCCCTTTTGTCAATTGAATCTAGACACCGTAATAAAGCTCGAATTCATACGGGTGAGGGCGCTGAGCCATAGGCTTCAGTTCCTTCTCGCGTTTGTAATCAATCCAAGTTTCAATCAGGTCTTCCGTGAATACGTTGCCCTGCATCAAGTACTCGTTGTCCTGCTCTAGGCTCTGCAGCACTGCTTCCAATGATCCAGGAACCTGTGGAATGTTCTTGGCCTCTTCTGGTGGAAGCTCATAGAGATCCTTGTCGACTGGTGCGTGAGGCTCAATTCTGTTCTTAACGCCATCCAAGCCGGCCATCAGCATTGCTGCGAATGCAAGGTATGGGTTACCTGCACTGTCTGGGGCTCGGAATTCGATTCTCTTAGCCTTTGGATTTGATCCAGTCATAGGGATTCGAATAGCAGCTGATCGGTTTCCTGCTGAGTAGACGAGGTTCACAGGTGCTTCAAAACCTGGAACTAGACGGTGGTAAGAGTTGATTGATGGGTTAGTGAACGCAAGCAAGCTAGGGGCGTGCTTGAGAAGACCACCGATGTACCACCGAGCCATGTCACTAAGTCCACCGTAACCGGTCTCGTCATAGAACAACGGCTTACCGTCTTTCCATAGCGATTGGTGAACGTGCATGCCAGAACCATTGTCACCAAATAGAGGCTTTGGCATAAAGGTTGCAGTCTTGCCAAACTGGTGGGAAACGTTCTTGACGATGTACTTAAACTTCAGAATGTCGTCGGCACTCTTAACCAGAGTGTCAAATCTGTAGTTGATCTCGCACTGACCGGCAGTTCCAACCTCGTGGTGGGAGCGCTCAACATCCAAGCCGGCTGCCTCGAGCTCCAAGACAATCGCATCACGAATGTCAGCTAGGTGATCAACTGGTGAAACTGGGAAGTATCCGCCTTTGTATGGAGTTTTATTGCCGAGGTTTCCACCTTCTTCAACGCGGGCTGAGTTCCAGCTTCCTTCGATTGAGTCAACGATGTGGAAGGCAGTGTTGGCTTTCACCTCGTATCGAACCTCATCAAAGATAAAGAATTCGGCTTCTGGGGCGAAGAACGCAGTGTCTGCGATGCCAGTTGACTGAAGGTAACGCTCTGCCTTGTGTGCAACCTGACGAGGGTCGCGGTGATAGAGCTCACCATTGCGAGGGTTATAAATGTCAAAATTTATGATTAGCGTTTTCTCTACACGGAACGGATCCAGCCATGCGGTGGAAACATCCGGAATGAGCTGCATGTCACTCTCGTGAATCGATGCAAACCCACGGATGGACGATGCGTCAAATAACTGTCCGTTTGCGAAGAAGTCTTCATTAATCTGCGACACCGGCAGATTAAAGTGCTGCTGCACTCCAGGAAGGTCGGTAAATCGAACATCAACGAACTTAACATCATTTTCTTTGATGTATTTGAGTACTTCAGATGCGTTTTTGAACATAGGTTTCTCTCTCTTCGGTTGCCTAGATCCCGGAGGGAACATCTAAAACCTAGTGGTCAAATGTTTCAGAAATGTTAACCCTTGCGTTTCGGGGGTCTCACTCGCATCGGGTCGATTCCCTTAGGGATGGGGATAGAGAGCCCGCCCAAGGATTCCAGACGGTTCGCAACGGCCGTAACCTCGGCACGGCGGAGGGTCTTCTTGAGCTTGTAGACGGTCTTGAGAAGGTTGTAAAGGCGGACCCCAGAATTGTCCTGAGTGACCTTTATTTGATGGATTGTCACACCAGGGGCAATGCGGTGGACTTTGCGCGACTCGTCCTGCAGCATTTGTGTCAAACGAGCGGAGTCACCCTCGCCGATCAGAACCACTCCCGGCCGTCCTATCATCCGGTAAACAGCGTCACGAGTTTTGGGGCTAATTGCAATAGGTGTTGGGTTTGCTCGCCAAGATCGACGGATTTGTGAATTCAGCACTGCGGAAACGGCTCCGGCTTGACCTTCAATTTGCTTGTAGGCACTGCGCTCAGCACGACGGGACATGATGATCATGGCGACCAAAATGCCGCTAGTCACGCCCGAGATTGTCCAGAGCGTAAAGCTCCAAGGCTCTCCGCCAAATACGAAGTAACCCATGACCAGACCGATTGCAACAGAAACTAAAAATCCAAGCAGAGAGACCCACACGCTTGATGGGTCGTTCTTAGCGGTTACTTTGTATACCTGCAGCAGTTGTTTGAATCTGCCGGGTTTCTTATCCTTCTTAGCCACGCGCCTAGTTTAGTTAGGCAATCGCGCTGGCTTGGACGAATTCGACCTTATCTGCCAAGTGGCGAAGGTTTTCGGGAATTGGACGGCCTTTAGCAATCATGCTGGTGGCCCAGAGGCGGCCTGCACGATAGCTTGAGCGAACCAGTGGACCAGCCAACACTCCCAGGAATCCGATCCCTTCGGCAATCTTGGCAAGCTCAACGAATTCCTCAGGCTTCACCCAGCGCTCAACCGGATGGTGACGGGGACTTGGTCTCAGGTACTGAGTGATTGTGACAATGTCGGTTCCAGCGTTGTGGAGGTCTTGTAAAGCTGTGATGATTTCTTCTTTTTCTTCTCCCATTCCCAGGATCAAGTTGGACTTGGTTACAAGTCCATAATCCCTAGCTTGGGTGATGACATCCATTGACCTGCTGTAATCGAAGGCTGGTCTAATTCGCTTGAAAATTCTTGGCACAGTCTCAACGTTGTGAGCAAATACCTCGGGTAACGCATCAAAAACCTGACCAAGGTGTTTTGGATTGCCAGAGAAATCCGGAACTAGTATCTCAACGCCTGTGCCGGGGGACTGGTTGTGTATTTGACGAATTGTTTCTGCATATAGCCATGCACCTTCATCAGGGAGATCGTCTCGTGCAACGCCTGTGACAGTGGCATAACGCAATTGCATTTTTGAGACAGACTCGCCCACGCGCCTTGGTTCGTCAGCATCAAAAGCTGCTGGCTTGCCGGTATCAATCTGGCAGAAGTCACAACGCCTAGTGCACTGGGAACCACCAATTAGAAATGTGGCTTCTCGATCTTCCCAGCATTCAAAAATGTTTGGGCAACCTGCTTCTTGGCAGACAGTGTGCAGGTCCTGCTCTTTTACAAGCGAGTGCAGCTGCTTGTATTCGGGTCCCATCTTGGCCGTAGTTCTAATCCACTCAGGCTTGCGTTCAATTGGAACGGCGCTATTTCGAACCTCTAGTCGAAGTAGCTTGCGTTCTGGCTTAGCCTCTGGCATTTGGTATTTCTCCCATTTTCTGCTCAATCAGGCTAGCTGCATCAAGCGGGGTTATCTCCCTAGATGCTAAAACACTTAGGGTCGTTGCCTTTGCATCGGCTAGCCCACAAGCAACAATGTGCTCAAATGGCTCTAAATCATTGCTGCAATTTAGAGCAAATCCATGCATCGTTACTTTCTCCGCAACCCTAATCCCAATTGAGGCGACCTTATCGATGCCACTGGGGGACTGCACCCAGACTCCAGTTCGGCCAGCGACTCTGGTTCCCTCGATACCGAATTCGGCTATCACGTCGATAATCGTCTGCTCCAGGTATCTGACGTAAGCGACGACGTCGATTGGCTTGGGCAGATGCATTATGGGGTAGCCAATTAGTTGCCCAGGACCGTGCCAGGTAATCTTGCCACCTCGATTGGTTTCAACAAATTCTGAGCCATCATCTGGCAATTCACTAGCGTCCGTTCGTTTGCCAGCCGTATATACGCTTTTGTGTTCCAGCAGTAGGACAGTGTCTTCTCGAGTACCGGCGACCACTTCGGCATGAACTCTTTGTTGAAGTTCATACCCAGACTGATAGTCAATAAAATCCGGATTGAATGCAACTCTTTCAAATCTAGGCATGACTCGACTCCAAGGTCAGCCAGATTTTTCTAGAATCCAAGGTTTGCTTCGAACCTTGCTTCCTCAAGACGCTTCTTGACATCGCCTAAGTAGCGAGCAGCATCTGCACCATCAATGATTCGGTGGTCATAGCTCAGCGCTAGGTAAACCATTGAACGAATTGCTATTGCGTCGTTGCCATCGGCATCTGACACGACGGCTGGTCGCTTAGTGACAATGCCTGTGCCCAAGATTGCCGACTGTGGCAAGAAAACTACAGGAGTGTCAAATAGGGCACCGCGTGAACCAGTGTTGGTAACGGTGAATGTGCCACCCGATAGTTCATCTGGCTTGAGCTGGTTGCTACGAGTTCTGTTGGCTAAATCCGCTATCGCTGCCGCTAGTTGAGCAATTGACAAGCTAGCGGTGTTTCTGATGACAGGAGTCAGCAGACCGCGATCAGTATCAACTGCAAAGGAAATGTTTTCGCCGTCATGGTAGACAATCTGGTCGCCTTCAGCAGAGCTGTTAATTTTCGGGTGTGCTCGCAAGGCTTCAGCAGCAGCCAAGGTGAAGAAAGGCATGAAAGTTAGCTTGTTGCCTGTTTTAGCTAGGAAGTCACTCTTTACACGCTCTCGTAGTTGAGCGATGCCACTGACATCGACTTCCACTACTGAGGTTAGCTGAGCGGTTTGCTGCATTGATGCAACCGCGCGCTCCGCCAAGACTCTGCGCAAGCGAGTCATTGGCTCAACTGTTCCGCGCAGTGCAGAAGACACCACAGCGGTCGCTGCAGCAGCAGGGGCACTACCACTTCCAGCCGCCTGGACGTCCTCTTTTCTAATTCTTCCGCCAACTCCGGTGCCTCGAACGTTTGCCAGATTCACACCTAATTCAGCAGCGAGCTTTCTAACAATTGGAGTTATGTAATTCGGATCCGATTCGCTAGCTTGCAAGGCAACGGGCGGTGCAACCGGAGGTTGTGAAACAACTGGCGCAGTTGCAACTGGTGGAACAACAGTCGCAGGAATTGGTGCAGGAACAACTGGTGCTGTGACTACCGGTGCTGGAGCAGCGACTGGCGCTGGCGGTGCAACCGGTGCTGGAGCAGCGACCGGCGCTGGTGTCGCTGCAGGTGCTGCAGGCATCGCGGCGCCATCGCCAACAACTGCAAGTACGGCACCAACTGAAACAGTCTCATCTTCTTTGACCAGAATCTGTTGAACAACGCCTGCTACTGGACTGGGAATCTCAGTATCAACCTTGTCAGTCGAGATCTCAACTAGTGGCTCATCAACGGCGACAGTGTCTCCGACTTTCTTGAGCCATCTGGTTACTGTGCCCTCGGTTACTGATTCACCTAGTGCTGGAAGAACTACGTCAGCCATCTTCTTTACCTGTCTTTATGCGTGGGCGTGTAGAGGTTTGCCGGCGAGAGCGAGGTGCGCTTCGCCAATTGCTTCGTTCATGGTTGGGTGTGCGTGAACCAGCGGAGCAACATCTTCTGGGTAGGCTTCCCAATTTACGATGAGTTGAGCTTCGCCGATTTGCTCGCCAGCTCGTGATCCAATCATGTGGAATCCGACAACTGGGCCATTGTTTTGTCTAATCAGCTTGATTAGACCGGTCGTTCCGAGAATGTTGCTCTTGCCGTTTCCAGCCAAGTTGTATTCATAAACTGAAACATCGTTGCCAAACTTTTCCTTAGCCTGCGCTTCGGTGAGACCGATTGATGCTATTTCAGGTTCGCAGTAAGTGACGCGGGGGATTCCCATCTCATCGACTCTCTTTGGCTTCAGGCCTGCTAGCTCCTCGGCCACAAAGATTCCTTGCATAAATCCACGATGTGCGAGTTGAAGCCCAGGCACAATGTCACCTACTGCATAAACACCCGGCAGGTTGGTCTGCAGTCGATCGTTGGTCAGAACCCAACCTCGATCCATCTGCACTCCCTGCTGCTCAAAACCAAAGCCCGTGGCATTCGGTCCGCGACCCACAGCCACTAGAAGAATGTCCGCTGATACTTTCTCGCCACTCTCGAGTTCAATTTCGACAGCGGTCGGTGTCTGCGAAACTGTCTTGAACTTGCTGCCCAGTTTGCTCTCGATTCCGCGTTTTCTGTATGCGCGCTCAAGGGCTTTACTTATGACTGGTTCTTCGTTTGGGACAAGCCTGTCTAGACCTTCGATGATGACAACTTCAGCACCGAAGCTTCTCCAAATAGATGCGAACTCAACGCCAATCACCCCACCACCGAGGATTGCAACACGTCTTGGCACCCAGTCCATGAGTAGCGCTTGGTCAGAAGTAATAACTCTTCCGCCGATTTCAATACCCAATGTCTTAGTTAGCGATCCGGTTGCCAGCAGTACGTTCTTGCCTGTGTAATTCTCACTTCCAACCGAAATGGTTTTTGGCCCGGTCATTTTTCCTTCACCAGTGACATAGGTAATTGCTTTGCCACCGACCAGACCGGTTAGCCCTTTATAGAGCTTGTCGATGATTGAGTCGCGGTACTTATTCACCGCAGTCATGTCAATGCCCTGAAAAGTAGCTTGGACACCGTAAGAACCTGCATCGCGGGTGGTATCAGCTACTTCCGCTGAATGCAGTAAAGCTT
>CAEZST010000008.1_pt1 | contig 55336 bp, 58 predicted proteins | sample 7264041 | NCBI WGS metagenome assembly CAEZST01 (sample SAMEA6813785, study PRJEB35770) | uncultured Aquiluna sp. | biome: Freshwater; feature: Freshwater reservoir; material: water | place: Czech Republic | collected 2016-08-15 | depth 0.5m m | reverse complement strand
GCTGGCGGAGAATGCTTGATTCGCACTACCACCCTCTCGCCCGCGTAAATGCTGGGGCTAGGGTGCGCCAAATCACTTTCTACGCCATCTTTCTACGCCATTAGTCTCTACCAATACGGTTTCTAGTAAACCTGCACCATTGGCTAATTCACAGCCTGAAGCTTGAGGTACGGTGCAAGCCCTTCTGGAATTGCAGCATTTAGAGGATTAGACTTCAAATAGACACAACAGAAAGACTTCCGAGCTAGATAAACATAGTTCGCACGCCTTGAAAAATACTGAGGAGTGGATTCATGGAACCAGATCTACATAGAGCAGACAAGTACATGAAGGTATTTCTTTGGTCGATCTTTGGACCCTTGGCGATAATTGCCTCCCAAATTCTAGTGAATGAACTTGAACCTGTGATTGTTGTGGAGACAAGACCGTACTTGGAAGCAAGTTCACTTTACCTATTACCCCTAACGCTCCTGATTTCTCTAGTCGCCTTTTTGGTTTGGGTAGCAGTTCTCATAGCAAACAGGCAGGGACTAAATGGTCGGACTTGGAGGAAATACTTTCTATTGACTTATCTCACCCCAGTTGCACTAAGGGTAATTGAGTCAATTCCAGGGACCAAGAAATGTGCAAAATGCCACGAGTACGTAAGGGAAGAAGCCGAGCTTTGTAAGCACTGTGGCAGCTCAATCTGATTCGATTGGCGGAGAATGGGGGATTCGAACCCCCGAGGGCTTTCACCCAACACGCTTTCCAAGCGTGCGCCATAGGCCACTAGGCGAATTCTCCTCGAGCAGTTTAGTTGCCAATCAGTGATTGACCAAAACTAACTTCTTATATGGGTCTGCCACTCACCAATTGGCTCACCATGGCTGAGTTTGCCACTGCGCATGATTGAGCCGTCTCTTCTGAAAAACTCCCAGTAGCCGTGCATCTCGCCTTCGCGGTATTTGCCTTTGGCTTTGAGATAGCCATTGTCATAGAACTCCATGAATTCACCGGTGCTCTTGGGATAGCTGGCATTGATTAGCTTGATTCTGGTTTGAACAATCTTCTTGATTAGAGATGCTGGCGGGAGCTTGTCTTTATCAAATTGGATAGCACCTTTAGAGGTTTTGTATTTTGCTAGGTCTTTTTCTAGTAGTTGGATTGCCTCGGGGCCGGGGAAGATGCTGCTGTGATCCTGGAAGCCCTGGTAGCTGAGCAGGATGACCCCGCTTAGTTCAAAAGAGGGCATTTGATAGAAGACTTTTTCGCTGGCACCGGGCACCAGTTGTTTGATGAGATTTCTCAGTTCTGTCAGGACTTTCGCCTGTGAGGCGGGATGGCGCTTGATTAGAGCGGTGATCTCTTGCATGCTGCCCCTCTTTTGGCCTTCTGGCTAAGAGTAGTCTTTTCTAGGAAGAGGTAGAAAATGAAGCTCATTTCCCACTGGATTAATGGTTCGGAAAACAAAGGCACCGGCGCTCGCCGTGGTGAGGTTTATAACCCAGCAATTGGTCAACAAATAGCAGAGGTTGCCTTTGCCGAAGATACAGATATAGCTGTAGCAGTAAAAGCAGCCCAAGCCGCCTTCCCTGCGTGGAAAGAGACTTCGCTAGCTAAGCGGTCTTCCATCATGTTCCGATTCCGGGAGCTGCTCGAGCAGCGCAAGGGAGAGCTTGCTGAAATCATCACCACAGAACACGGCAAGGTGATTTCGGATGCTTTGGGAGAAATCAACCGGGGTTTGGAAGTGGTTGACTTTGCCTGCGGTCTGCCTCACCTGCTCAAGGGCGAGTATTCAGAAAATGCTTCAACCTCAATCGATGTTTACTCAATGAAACAGCCACTCGGTGTGGTTGGAATCATTAGCCCTTTCAACTTCCCAGCGATGGTTCCGATGTGGTTTTTCCCGGTGGCAATTGCTGCCGGCAACACGGTGGTGGTTAAGCCAAGTGAGAAAGATCCATCGAGTGCGATGTGGACAGCTGCACTTTTGAAAGAAGCGGGTCTTCCAGATGGTGTCTTCAATGTTGTTCACGGCGACAAGGTGGCAGTTGATGGCCTGCTGAATCCCTCACTTGTGAAATCAATATCTTTTGTTGGCTCAACTCCAATTGCTCAATACATCTATGAAACATCAGCCAAGAACGGCAAGCGAGTTCAAGCATTAGGCGGAGCGAAGAACCACATGCTGGTTTTGCCAGATGCTGATTTAGATTTGGTAGCTGACTCCGCTGTGAATGCTGGCTTTGGTTCAGCAGGAGAGCGCTGCATGGCTATCTCGGTGGTAGTTGCAGTTGAACCAGTTGCCGATTCACTAATTGCCAAGATCAAAGAAAGAATGGCAACCATCAAGGTTGGCGATGGCAGAAGATCTTGTGACATGGGGCCACTGGTGACTAAGCAACATAGAGACAAGGTTGCCAGCTACATCGACATCGCTAAGCAGGATGGTGCATCGATTGTGGTGGACGGAAGAGATGTAAATCCAGATGGCGACGCTAATGGCTACTGGCTTGGACCAACCTTGATCGACAAGGTGCCAACGTCTTCCAAGGTTTATCAGGAGGAAATCTTCGGGCCCGTGTTATCGGTGGTTCGTGTAAAGAGCTATGAAGAAGGCTTGCAACTAATCAACTCTTCTCAGTTTGGAAATGGCACTGCCATTTTCACTAATGACGGTGGAGCAGCTAGAAGGTTCCAGCACGAGGTTGAGGTTGGCATGATTGGAATCAATGTTCCAATTCCTGTTCCTGTTGCCTACTTCTCATTTGGTGGTTGGAAGCACTCGCTTTTTGGAGATTCCAGAGCACACGGTGAAGAGGGCTTCCGCTTCTTTACTCAAACTAAGGTTGTCACCTCGCGTTGGCTAGATCCTTCGCACGGCGGCATCAACCTTGGTTTCCCACAAAACTAATTGAGTCTTAGAATCAAGGTGACTCCTCGCGTGGCATCACCTTGGCTAAACCCCCCAGGACCGAAAGGTAGCAAGGGTAACTGAGCTCTGACGGGTGCGCGAGGGGTCACCTTTCTTCTCTTCAAGATAAAATCTGATCGAAACCTAAAGGAGTTCCTTGGAAGAGTTTTTTCTGGCACTGGGAGACCTTCCACTTCACCCGTTAGCTGTGCACTTTGCAGTGGCTCTTTTCCCAGTCGCTTTGCTTTTTCTGATAATTACCACTATTTCTTCTAAGCTTCGCGACAGATATTTACTCCGTGCTCTGCTAGCAACCGTAGCCACTGTCCCATTTATTTTTATTGCTCAGCAATCGGGCGAAGCTCTCTCTGAAGTTATGTATGAGCCGCAGCCTCACTCCGAGTACGGGGAAATGCTGATGCCGCTAGCGCTTTGGGTATTGGCTGTTGGTTTTGGTCTTGGGTATTCCTTGAGAAAGTCCTGGCCAAAGTTTCTCAATCAAGTTCTAGGTTTTACATTAGTTTCCCTCTCAATCGGCGCTATCGCTATGACTGTCGTGATAGGCCACTCAGGGGCCGCCGCTACCTGGACGGGAGTTATCCCCTAGGGAACTCCTAATGTCCCCGATGGGATTATCCTTAGCAGGTGACCACCGCCCTCTATCGCAGATATCGACCAGATAACTTTGCTGACCTAATCGGGCAAACTCAGGTCACCGATCCACTTCGGGCAGCTTTGAAATCAGACCGAGTTCACCATGCTTATCTGTTCTCTGGTCCCAGAGGTTGCGGAAAGACCACCTCCGCTCGCATTCTTGCTCGCTGCTTGAATTGTGCCGAGGGGCCAACTGATACTCCGTGTGGAAAGTGTGCAAGCTGTATTGAGCTGGCCAAAGGCGGCCCGGGTTCATTGGATGTTGTTGAGATTGATGCTGCTTCTCACAATGGTGTTGACGATGCTCGAGACCTTAGAGAGCGTGCGGTGTTTGCGCCGGCTCGTGATCGCTACAAAATCTTCATCTTGGATGAGGCTCACATGGTCACCACTCAAGGCTTCAATGCGCTTTTGAAGATCGTGGAAGAACCACCAGCGCACGTGAAGTTTATTTTTGCAACCACTGAACCGGAGAAAGTTATTGGGACAATTCGTTCCAGAACTCATCACTATCCATTCAGACTTGTGCCACCAGCTGAGCTGCTGAGCTATTTGGATTCTGTTTTGAAGTCTGAGGGCTATTCGGCAGATGACGGTGTTTTACCCATGGTGGTCAGAGCATCAGGTGGTTCGGTTAGAGATGCTCTTTCCTTGTTAGATCAGCTAATAGCTGGCAGCGATACCAAAAAGATTGCGTATGAGAGGTCTATCAACCTTCTTGGCTTCACCCATGACAACCTGATGGCTGATGTGATTGAAGCTTTTGCGGAGCTGGATGCGGCCAAGGCTTTCACTGCTGTTGACAAGATTATTCAGTCTGGCCAGGACGCCAGACGCTTCCTGGAAGATCTACTTGAGCGCATCCGTGATCTCATGCTGGTTCACTCACTTGGCCAAGATGCCAAGGCAATTCTTCGCGGAATCGGACCAGAACAATTTGAGCAACTCACAATTCAGGCAGCCAGATTCGGACTTGGTTCGCTCACTCAAACTGCAGAGGCCACCGCCAAGGCACTCAGTGATACATCTGCTGCATCAAATCCAAGGTTGCAACTAGAACTACTTTGTGCTCGTGTGTTGGCTCCGGCTGCTCAAGCCAAGGTAGTCATGCGCGAAGTTCCAGCGGCTGAACCTGCTGCATCAGGAGCGAAACCAGTAATGGAAGCGAAGAAGACTGAAGCAAAGCCAGTAGCCGCGGAGCCGGTGAAAAAAGCCGCCGCTGGTGATGTGACTATCTCTTTCTTCAAAGCAAACTGGCAAATAATTCTGGAGACTCTCTCCAAGCAGTCGAGATCTGCCTGGGCTGTTGCCTTCACATCCAAAGTTGTTGATTACAACGACGAGGTTCTCACCTTGCTATTCCAGTCTCAAAAGGACGTGGAAGCATTCCGAAATGCCGGTGGTGCTGCAGAGGTTTTGAGAAGTGTAATTAGAGACATGACGGGTGTTAGCGTCAAGTATCGGGCGAAAGTTGCCGATGTTCCATCCAAGGTTGCCAGCGCGCCAGTAATTGAATCAAATGACGATGAGTTTTCTGAAGAAGAAGAGCACGAAGAGCTAAAGACTGAACCGATTGAAACAACCGATCCAAGAACCGGTGAGTTTATTCTTCGCGAGGTGCTCGGGGCTAAACCAATCAAGGGCCAGAAATAATGTATGAAGGTGCCCTCCAGCAACTAATTGATGAACTTGGTCGCTTGCCGGGAGTTGGTCCAAAGAGCGCTCAGAGAATTGCTTTTTACCTGATCGAAGCCGAAACAGATGTTGCGATGAAGCTGGCAGAGGTTTTGCAAGAAGTGAAGCTCAAGGTCCGCTTCTGCGAGACATGTGGAAACGTCTCGGAAAATGAGAAGTGCTTTATCTGTGCTGATCAAAAGCGTGATCAAGGCTTGGTTTGTGTCGTGGAAGATTCCAAGGACATTGCGGCTATCGAGAGAACCCGTGAGTTTCGTGGTCTGTATCACGTGCTGGGTGGGGCAATTTCTCCAATTGCAGGAATTGGTCCAGACCAACTAAGAATCAAGCAGCTGATGAAACGCCTGGCAGATCCAAATATTCGCGAGGTCATTATTGCCACCAATCCAAATCTGGAAGGTGAAGCAACAGCCACCTATCTAATTCGCATGCTCTCCCCGCTTGAAATCAGCATCACCAAGCTTGCCTCTGGTCTGCCGGTGGGTGGAGACCTGGAATATGCGGATGATATGACTTTGGGCCGCGCCTTTGAGGGCCGCAGAAGGGTCAACTAGACTTTTCCCCTAAGGCGCCGTCGCCTGCATCAATCCCCTTAGGAGTTCTTAGTTGGCGTTAGTTGTTCAGAAATATGGTGGATCCTCGGTCTCTGACGCCGAGAAGATCAAGCATGTTGCTGCGCGCGTAATCGCAACTCAAGCCCAGGGCAACCAGGTTGTCGTGGTGGTTTCTGCAATGGGTGACACTACCGATGAGCTAATCGATCTGGCCAACTCTGTCACTACCGATGTTGGTGGTAATCGTGAGATGGATATCCTGCTGACCGCTGGTGAGCGAATCTCTATGGCGCTGCTGGCGATGGCAATCAAAGACCAGGGACTCAAGGCAATGTCTTTCACTGGTTTCCAAGCCGGCATCTCAACAGACTCCGAGCATGGCAGCGCGAGAATTTGGAAGATTGACCCGAAGCGTATTCAAGATGCTTTAAAAGATGGCAACGTAGTAGTTGTTGCTGGATTCCAGGGATTTAGTTTTGAAAATGGTGACACAACTACTTTGGGTCGAGGTGGCTCGGACACTACGGCCGTTGCTCTAGCGGCAGCTCTGAAGGCAGATATTTGCGAGATTTACTCTGACGTTGATGGCGTTTACACCGCAGATCCAAGAATCGTTCCAAGAGCTCGGAAGCTTGCTCAGATTGATCTGGATTCAATGCTGGAGCTCTCATCATCAGGAGCAAAGATTCTTTACATCAGAGCAGTTGAGTTTGCTCGCAGGCATCGAGTTCCGCTGAGAGTTCGATCAACTTTTAGTGCTGATCCAGGCACACTTGTTTACACCACCAAAGAGGGAGAAGAAATGGAAGAGCCAGTAGTCTCCGGAGTAGCAGCTGACAGCACACAGTCGAAGGTCACCGTGATCGGTGTTCCTGACAGACCTGGTAAGGCTGCTGAGATTTTCCAGGCCGTGGCTGAGGCTGGTGCGAACATTGACATGATCGTCCAGAACGTGTCAACCACTGAGAATCACCTAAGCGATATCTCCTTTACTCTTCCGCACAACGATCGCCACAAAGCTGTTGAAGCGCTCAAGGCAAAACAGGGCGACATTGGTTTCCAGTCAGTGAGCTATGACGACGAAATTGGCAAGCTGTCAATTGTTGGAGCGGGCATGAAGACCTCTTCCGGGGTGAGTGCAAAGCTCTTTGGAGCACTGGCGAAGGCAGGAATCAACATAGAAATGATCTCTACCTCTGAGATTCGAATCTCAGTCGTAACCAGAGCCGATCAGCTTAAGGAAGCTACTCGAATTGTCCACACAGCCTTTGAATTGGATGCAACAGAAACTGCGGTTATCTACGCAGGAACGGGTCGCTAATTATGAAGCCAAATCTTGCTCTAGTTGGCGCAACCGGTGCTGTTGGCACTGTGATGATCGACATCATCAATAACCGTGAAAACATTTGGGGTGAAATTCGCCTGATTGCATCAGCTCGCTCAGCTGGCAAGAAGATTGCTGTCAATGGCAAAGAACTAACCGTAGTAGCTCTCTCGCCAGAGGCATTTGATGGCATTGATATTGCGATGTTTGATGTGCCGGACGAGATCTCTGCTGAGTGGGGACCAATTGCCGCTGCCAAGGGTGTTGTAGTGGTTGATAACTCAGCTGCCTTCCGAATGGATCCGGAAGTTCCACTGGTTGTGCCAGAGGTAAACCCGGAAATGGCAAAGAGCAGACCAAAGGGCATTATTGCTAATCCAAACTGCACCACTTTGACCATGATGGCTGCACTCGGGGCACTGCACAAAAAGTGGCAACTGACCGAGCTGGTGGTTGCCAGCTATCAAGCTGTTTCTGGAGCGGGATCATCAGGCATTGAACAGCTGAAAAAGGAAACTGCTGCAGTGGCAACCAACGCAGAAGCAGGGCTTGCCTCAGACACTGTTGCAAAGACTCTCAAGCAGCAGGGATTGAATTCTTCAGACTCTCCTTGGCCAACCCCAATCGCACTCAATGTGATTCCACTAGCTGGCTCTGTCAAAGAGGGCGGCCACACTTCCGAAGAACTGAAGGTTCGCAATGAATCAAGAAAGATTCTTGGCATCAAGGATCTCAAAGTTGCCGCTACTTGCGTTCGCGTGCCGGTGCAGGTTAGCCACTCTCTTGCAGTCCACGCAACTTTTGCTAACGACATCACAGTTGAACAAGCGAAGGCGGAGCTTGAAAAGCAGCCAACAGTTGTTCTGATGGATGAGCCTGAGAAGGGTATTTTCCCAACTCCTGCTTTTGTTGCAGGACAGGATCCAACTTACGTCGGAAGAATGCGTCAGTCGATGGATTTCCCAAAGACTCTGGACATGTTCGTGGTTGGTGACAACCTTCGAAAAGGTGCTGCGCTAAACACTTATGAAATTGCTGAGCTAGTTGCGAAAGAACTGGCCTAGCTAATAGTCAAAAGCGTTGCTGAGGGTGGGCAGAAAACTCTCACAGGCGTGTAAATGTTGGCACCTAACCCGGCTGAAACATGCAGCCAACTGTCTTTGTACTTGCTTAGTCCTTGCGCCTGCTTGGTCGGAAGATCGCAGTTTGTAACAAGCGCTCTTGAGCCTGGAAGGCAGATCTGACCGCCATGAGTGTGACCTGCAAAAATCATCTTGGCTGATAGATCAGCAAAGCTATCTAGCACTCTTAGATATGGAGCATGTGCCACGGCGATTAGGTTTGAAGATTGAATTTTTGGGGTCTTGTCAAGATTCAGGTGTGGATCATCAACCCCAACAAAGTCAATTACTTGATCTTTAATTCTCAGTTGCCCAGTTTGATTGTTTAGATTCAGCCAGCCAGCATTCTCAAATTCCCTGAGCATTCTGGGAGTATCAAGATCACGCGCTCTGGATTCAACCTTGGACGGACCCATCAAATAGCGAAGCGGGTTGGTTAGTTTGGGTGAGGAGTAGTCGTTACTTCCGTTTACGAATACTCCTGGAAATTCCAGCAGTGGCTCCAATGCTTGCAGCAATGGATTGATTGCTTGAGAGTGTCCAAGGTTGTCGCCGGTGTTCACAACCAAATCTGGCTTCAGCTGAGCAAGTTCTCGCAAGAACCCAGCTTTGTTTTTGTGGCTAGGAGCAAAGTGAATATCAGAGATGTGAAGAACTCTTAGATTAAGTCCTGTTCCCTGAACAATTTCCTCGCGAAGTAGAAAAGGTCCGGCGTTATTCGCTAGCGACATTTATTTGGTAGGACTATGACGGCTGATGCTGGAAGTACTGCCTCACCGGGACCCGGCTGAGTGGAATAGACAGAATCCTTGGGAAGATTCGGGTCACACTTATTTAGCAGTGAGGTCTGACTTGGTTGCGGAAGCGTTCCAAACAATCCAAGCTGCTGCAGCGCAGCGTATGCCTGCTCAACAGTCATTCCTCGAACATCTGGAACTGTTAGTCGGCCACCTGATGAGATGTAAACCTTCACTAGTGATCCTCTTGGAACTGCTTCACCAGCTGCTGGCGAAGTGTAGGCAACTGTGCCAGCAGGGAATGGCGATGCAACCTGCTCGACCATTACCGCTCCACTTAGCGATGCGGTCATCAGCTGAACCTTTGCTTGTTCCGCATCCAGTCCGCTCACGGCTGGAATGGTGATTGACGGTGCTGAAATGTATTTTGGATCAGGTGCTGGCCAGTTAGTTCCGCCGTATTTTGCGTTGACAGCACGCATGATTTGCTTCCAAACTACGTGACGAATAACAGTTACTTCGTTGCCGTTTACTCGCTTGCCGCCCTGCCTGACCTGACCAGAGACGTTACCAACCCAGGTAGCTGTAGCAACCTCGGAAGAAAAGCCAATCATCCAGGTGTGAATTCGGTTATCGGTGGTTCCGGTCTTACCCGCTAGTGGCACTGGTCCACCAGGGTTAGAGGCAGCACCGGTTCCTCCGGTGATTACTGGCTTTAGTGATTGCACCATTGCCAGGGCCACATCTTCTGACACAGCTTGTGAACAGCGGGTCTGTGGAACTGGTAGCTCGGAGCCATCGCGACGGAGAATCACCTTGTCAATTGAAACTGGTGAACAGTAAACGCCTCGGTTAGATACAGCTGCATAAGCTGCCGCCATGCTCAATGGAGAAACTTCATTCGTACCAAGAATGGTTGATGGGAAGTAAAGAAGCTCAGTTCCGTCAGCGCGCTGGACTCCAAAGGCTTGAGCGGTATCGCGAATTGCACACAAATCCAGTTTCGATGCCATGGCAGCAAACGCAGTGTTCTGTGATGTGATGACCGCTCTTCCAACGCTGATGTTGTCGATGGTTGCGCCTTGGTCAGTACCGGAGTTCTTAACCTCCCACAGACCAACCACGCCACCACAGCTTGCGCTGAAGTCTTGCGCGACGTTCCAAATCTTTACCGGATCCGGCTGACCATCGAGGTCAATGTCCTCACCGGTTTGGACTCGACCATCTACGTGATCACCAAGTGAGTATCCCTGCTTCAGCCACTCAGCCAGGGTGAAGAGTTTGTAGGTCGAACCTGGCTGGAAGCCACTTGATCCACCAAATGGTCGATCGGTGTTGTAGTTGACGGATGTTTCTCCAACCGGTGGTTCAGCGGATTGATTGAAGATACGGTTTTGCGCCATGGCAATCACGCGACCGGTTCCAACTTCTACTGAAACTGAAGCTGTTCCAAATCCCCACTCGTTGTCTGCGGGCAGTGCATTCATGGTGGCATCCCAGGCAGTTTGCTGGATGTCTAAGTCGAGGGTTGTGTAAATATCTAAGCCACCGCGGCGAAGTAGCATTTCTCTGTCTTCGGCGGTTGTTCCAAATTCTGGTGAGTTTCTAATTGTCCAGACTGTGTAGTCACAGAAAAATGCGGTGGTTTGGTTTAGCTCACAACCTGCTTCAACCGGTGTGATATTGGTTTGAATTGGAGCATCTTTGTATTCATTTGCCTCTTCTTGGGTCAGGTAACCCTCGTCGGCCATTCTCTGAATAACGTAATTTCTTCGGCCAAGACCGCGATCTAGATTTTCTGCTTCATCTGGTTTGTAGTCATTGGGGGACTTAAGCATTCCAGCTAGGTAAGCAGCTTGTGGAATGTTTAGGTCACTAGCCGGAATTCCAAAGTAGTACTGGCTGGCAGTTTCAACACCGTTGATTTGGTTTCCTAGGAAGACCAGGTTCAGATATCCAGCAAGAATTTCTTTTTTGGTTGCCTGTCCCTCGAGCGCGATTGCAAGACGAATCTCGCGAAGCTTTCTCGGGATTGTTACCTCGGTTGCAGCGGCGATTGCCTCGGCATCACCGGTCAGGTTGGCAGCTTCAACCAGCGAGCTTCTTACATACTGCATCGTGATAGTTGATGCACCAGGACCTTCGCCAAAGGAAGCAAGGTTGGTTAGACCTGCTCTGATTAGGGAGATAACGTCAACACCCGGGTGCTGATAAAAACGGGGGTCTTCAACTGCCACCACGGCATCAACCAGGGCAGGAGACATTTCTTCGAACGGGATCTCCACTCGGTTTTCGTGATAGAAGGTTGCAATCAGCTCAGGCTCACCCTCGCGCAGGGCATAAACATTTGAGGCCTGGGAGGCATTGATTGGCTTGATGTAATCGGGCAGGCCTTCAAAGGCTGCGATTCCGGTGGTAGCGGCAACTCCAGCTACTGCCACAGCCGGGGCAAATAACGCCACGGATAGTAGGCCAGCGATAGCGCTCAAAAACCCAAACTTTAGGAAGGTTCCGAGCGTCGAGGAGGTTGGCTTGCTCGACATAGACTCTAGGTTACCTTGCCAAATCTGATACGGAGCTGAGAATGACCAAGTGGGAATACGTCACAACCCCCCTACTTCTGCATAAAGAAACCGAAATCCTCAATACCTGGGGCAAACAGGGCTGGGAGCTGGTCCAGGTGATTACTGGGCCGCAGGGTGGGCTGATCGCCTTTTTCAAGCGAGTAGCTGAATGAGCGCAAACCAAAGGCTCAGCGAACTTGGCATAACTTTGCCAGCGGTTGCTACACCGGCAGGTGCATACGTTCCTGCAGTGGTGTCGGACAATTTAGTTTTCACGGCAGGTCAAATTCCACTAGTTGATGGCAAGTTGGTTGCAACCGGCAAGGTGGGTAAAGACCTGACTGCCGAGCAAGGAAAAGAAATTGCGCGAGTTTGCGCTTTGAATGCGGTGGCTGCGGTGAAGAGCGTGTTGGGGGATCTTGACCGCGTGAAGAAGATAGTCAAAGTTGTTGGCTTTGTTGCCTCGGATGCTTCCTTCACTCAACAGCCTGCTGTGGTCAACGGCGCAAGTGAATTGCTGGAGCAAATTTTTGGTGAAAAAGGAATTCACGCTCGAAGCGCTGTTGGTGTTGCGGTACTGCCGCTGGATGCTCCGGTGGAAGTTGAATTAATTGTGGAGTTTGTTTAGAAGCGGTAGCTCATCCAAATAGACGACTCTTCTTCAAACCCAAGTTTTTCATAGAGCTTTCTGGAGCGAGGGTTATCTCTCTCGGTTTCTAGAAAGATTACTTTCACCCCCTGCTGTTTTGCTCTGTCAATCGAAGCTTGCATTAGTGTCTGACCAATCCCAGTTCCACGCTTTGATGGTTCAATCAACATTTCATCAACCAGAGCTTCTTGCCCACCGGATTCGATTCCCCAACCCCAGGTGAGGATTGAGTAGCCAATGATTTCTTCTTGTTCTGCTACTAAGACCACGCCATGAGGATTTGTTGTTAGAAGTGGCCTCAGTCCAGTTAGTAGATGATCATCAGAGTGAGGTGTTTCGGCCTCTTCACAATAAATGCGCAGCAGAGCAAGAATGGCCTGCTCATCATCAGCAACAGCTTCTCGAATGTTTACCACTTAGTCTTCGGCTCCTAAGCCAACTCGAGTCTTGATGGTGTCCATGACAGTGGTGTCAGAGAGGGTTGTCACATCTCCAATTGGTCTGTCTTCCGCTACATCCCGGAGTAGTCTTCGCATGATTTTGCCGGAGCGGGTCTTAGGTAGTTCGCTCACGACAAAGATGGTTCTGGGTTTAGCAATCGGACCAATCATTTTCGCGACATGGTCGCGTAGTTCTTTAGTGATGTCAGCCTCACTGCCGGTGTGATCAAGTTGGCTTCGTCGCAGAATCACAAAGGCAACTACTGCCTGACCAGTCGTCGCATCGCTAGCTCCAACCACTGCCGCTTCGGCAACATATGGGTGTGCCACTAGGGCAGATTCAATCTCAGTGGTCGAAAGGCGGTGGCCGGACACATTCATGACATCATCCACACGGCCAAGCAGCCATAGATCACCATCTTCATCAAGCTTGGCACCGTCTCCCGCGAAGTACTTGCCAGGGAAGCGAGACCAGTAGGTCTGCTTGAATCTCTCTGGGTCTCCCCAGATTCCGCGGAGCATGGAGGGCCAAGGTTGAGTGATGGTGAGGTAACCGCCGTGACCATTTCCAACAACTTTGCCATCATCATCCACAACGGCTGCACTAATGCCGGGCAGTGGCTTCATAGCGCTGCCAGGTTTTGTTTCTGTAATTCCGGGAAGTGGCGAAATCATGATTGCACCGGTTTCGGTTTGCCACCAGGTGTCAACAATCGGAGTCTTTCCAGAACCAATTACATCTCGATACCAAATCCAAGCTTCCGGATTGATTGGCTCACCAACTGAACCGAGAAGTCGAAGTGATGAAAGGTCGTAGTGACTAACTACCTTGCTGCCAAGTTTCATGAAGGTTCGAATTGCAGTGGGAGCTGTATAGAAGATGTTGACGTGATACTTCTGAACAATGTCCCACCATCTGCCCCAGTCAGGAGTATCCGGAGTTCCCTCATAAATCACCTGGGTTGCACCGTTAGCCATTGGACCATAGACGACATAGGAGTGGCCAGTAATCCAGCCAACATCCGCCGTGCACCAGTAAACATCTTGTCCTTCATGTAGATCAAAGACGTTTTTGTGAGTGTAGGAAGTTTGCGTTAGGTAACCACCGGTGGTGTGGAGAATGCCCTTTGGTTTTCCGGTGGAGCCTGATGTGTAGAGAATGAAAAGCGGGTGCTCAGCGCTGAACCCCTGAGCCACATGTTCTTTGTCAACGAGAGCCATTTCTTCGTCCCACCAAAGATCGCGACTCTCATCCCAAGCAATTTCATTCGCACAGCGCTTGACTACGAGAACTTTTTCGACCGAAGGACATTTCTCATTTGCCAACGCTTCATCAACTGCTGGCTTCAGTGGCAATGCTTTTCCTTTGCGGTAGCCGCCATCCGCAGTGATCACCAGCTTGGCGCCAGCATCTTGGATTCGATCAGCTAATGAATCAGCGGAGAAGCCCCCAAACACAACGGAGTGAACGGCGCCAATTCTTGCAACAGCCTGCATAGCAATCACTGCTTCGGGGATGTGAGGCATGTAAATCGCAACTCTGTCGCCGGCTCTAACGCCAAGCTTGATTAGCAAGTTTGCTGCCTTCTTCACTTCGGTCAGTAGATCTAGATAGGTGTAGGTTTTGCTATCACCCGGCTCGCCTTCAAAAAACAGAGCAATTCGCTTTCCCCAGCCTGCTTCAACATGGCGGTCTAGGCAGTTATAACTGACGTTCAGCTCGCCATCTTCGAACCATTTGGCAAACGGGGCATCTGAGAAATCCAGCGCTTTAGTGAAGGGTTTGTGCCAGTGCAGGGATTTGGCCTGCTTGGACCAGAACTCAACGAAGTCTTCCGCCTCGTCATAAATCCCCGGCTGGGCAATCGCCTGGGCAGCAAACTCCCGAGCTGGCGCAAACCTTCTGGTTTCGCTCAGCAGATTCTCGATTTCTGGCTCTGACATCCTCGTCCTTACTGGCCTCCATACTGCCAGACTTCCGGCCTTGGAAAACACTGGGAGTTTGTGAAAGTCCCCCAATTGGGGAACAAAAACTATGGTTTCGGATTATTCTCAATGCACTGACTTCGGTCAGTTTCTACCGGGGGAAATCCCCCCATTTTGAACCCGGTAGACGGCGGTAGCTTTCCCCCAAAGCTACCGCCCCTTCTTTTTCCACAGATATCTATTTCGCTTTATTGAAATTCTTGGACTGAGCCATGCTCACGCCATGACGATTCCAAATTGGCTTGCCCCATTGATCTCCATACCAGGGGTGAAAGATGTCCTGCTCTTTGGCGGTCACTGTCTGGTTGATTGCGGGGGAGCGCTTCAACCAATCAAGTCTCCTTTTTCTGATTCTCAAGAGCTGGAAAAAGAACTTCGTCAGCTGGCGTTTGAAAACGGCGCTCGCCTTGATATCGCATCTCCAATGCTCGATCTCAGCATCGATAATCTGCGCCTGCACATGCTCCTGCCACACGGAGTTAGTAATCAAGCAAGTTTGAGCGTGCGTGTTCATTCCGATGAATTTATAAATCTAAACAAGCTGGTTGCTGAAAAAATGCTCAGTGAAGAGCAGGCTGAATTTTTAGCAAACGCAGTATTAGGTAAAAAGACGATCGTGATTTCTGGCGCAACCTCAAGTGGCAAAACCACGCTGTTGCGAGCTCTGCTGGCAGAATCAAAAGAGCGCATCATCACCATTGAGCAGGTGCCCGAACTATTTTTACCCTTCCCAGCCATTTCTCTTATCGCGCGTGAAAACAATCAGGAGGGAGTTGGTAAGGTAACGCTCACGCAGCTGGTAACTCAATCGCTACGAATGCGTCCAGACCGGGTAGTGGTTGGTGAGGTTAGAAAAGAAGAGTTTCTGGCTTTCTTGCAGGCAGTTAGTAATGGCCATCCCGGTTCACTAACCACTCTGCACGCAACATCCCTAGATCAAATTCCGCAGAGGTTACTGATTCTTGGTCTGCTATCTGGAATCTCAGCAGAGCTCACAACTCAATTTGTTTCAAGCTCAATTGATTTTTTTATTCAGTTAGAGAGAAATCCCACAAGGCATGTCAGTGCAATTGCATCAGTTCAATTGGTTAGCGGCCACATGCAGATGGAGCGCATCTAAATGGACCTTAGACAATTAGCTGCGCTTCTCTCAGCAGGAGTTGATTTGAAAACGGCACTTTCTGAACTAAAAGCCACCGATTTGCCAGAAGAGCTAGTGCTAGGAATCCGGTTGGGTGCCCCGCTGAAGACACTTCTTATATCACTGTCCGCGCAGCAGGAAATCCTGGATAGGGCAATAGCTGAGCTAAATCAGGCCTTAGCAATGCCACGAGCCACCAGGCGTTTATTGCTTTGGCTACCAGCGCTGACTTTAGCTCTTACTGTCCTCACCGGAATCAGCAGTCTTGCTAGTTTGATCAATCCCCTAGTGCTTATCTCGCTACTGCTTGGCAGCTTACTTTTGCTGTTGGGAAATCGAATCAGTAATCGAATGCTCTCTGGAATAGATTACGAGTTTTCCATCAGTGAACTTCAAAAGTTCTCTGTTGCGATTGCTGCTGGAATGAACGTGGGCCAAATTGCTAATTACTTCCCTAATCTTCTCTCCAGTGAGAAAGTGGCAAAACTAGTCTCACTAACCAAAAGAACTGGCGCTGGCCTAGCTGCTTTGGTTGAGAGTGAAATTGAGAACACTCTGCAACGTCAACTAGCAGAAAAAATCGCAGCTCTTCGAACTCTTTCTGTTCGGCTACTTATTCCACTGGGGACAACAACATTGCCAGCTTTCATGCTTTTCACCATCCCTCCAACCATGGTTGGACTAACAAAATAAGAAAGGAGAAAAATGAACCTGATAAAAAGCGAAAGAGGTGCAATCACGGCCGAGTATGCAATCGCAACTCTGGCTGGTGTTGCCTTCGCTGGATTGATGCTGCTAATCATGCGTAGCGAAGAAGTTCGGCAATTGCTATTTGGTCTGGTGGCGAGAGCTCTTGGCATTTCATAGCGAAAGAGGTGCGGTCACCGCTGAGTTCATGCTGATTACACCAGTAGTGATCTTGGCGGTGACAGCGCTGCTGGGACTCTTCCCGATTGCTCTGTCAGCAATAAAACTTGAATTGACGGCCATGCAACTAGCACGCCTACACTCGCTTGGACACAGTGTTGAGGCGCCAGCTGGTTTTGAGCTGGAGATCATCGAGCGCGAGAGATTTCAGTGTCTGGTGCTTAGAAAAGAGCCATTGATTTTGGAGAGTGAGTATTGCGCAATCCCGATTGGCTAGAGCGTGGTTCGGCTGTCAGTTTGAGCGTTATCGTTGCCGGTTTAATCAGTTTTTTGGCAATTGCAGTTGGCTTGGCACTGGATTTTGGGCGTCAACAGGCCCGGCTGCAGATGATTACGGACCTGGCAGCCCTAGCGGGTTCCGATAGCAGAATCGGCATAATTGCTGGTTATCCCTGCCCAAATGCAGCTGAATTGGCGCGGGTTAATGGCGCAAACCTAGATTCCTGCCGTATTGTCGGTGGAGTTGTCAGCGTAAGCGCTGGTATGAATTACTTAGGGTTGGCTCTAACGGCATCGGCGGAGGCGGCCCAGAAGGATTAGGGGTTTCCAATTGGGCAAGAAGCTGGTCATTGTTGAGTCGCCTGCCAAGGCCAAGACAATAGCCAAATACCTGGGCGATGACTTTTCGGTCATGGCCTCAGTCGGCCATATCCGCGATCTGGCGGAGGCTAAGGAAATCCCCACCGAGCAAAAGAAGGCCAGCCCATCATTGGCCAAGTTTTCGATCGATATCGAAAACGACTTCACACCTTTTTATGTCATCTCCGCTGGCAAGAACAAAACCGTCACGGAACTCAAGCAGGCCCTAAAGACCTGCGATGAGCTCTACCTCGCCACAGATGAGGACCGTGAGGGTGAGGCAATTGCTTGGCACCTTTTGCAGGTGCTCAAACCTAAGGTTCCAGTAAAGCGAATGGTCTTCAACGAAATCACGGCCAAGGCGATTTCAGAGGCAAAAGAAAACACCCGAGATCTCGATGACAATCTGATTCAGGCCCAGGAGACCCGGCGAGTTTTGGATCGTCTAGTTGGCTATGAAATCTCTCCAGTTCTTTGGCGCAAGATAAACCGCGGACTCTCGGCTGGCCGCGTCCAATCACCTGCAATGCGATTGATCGTTGAGCGCGAGCGTGAGCGAATGGCATTCGTTGCCGCGAACTATGCTTCCGTGGTTGCTAGTTGTGAATTTGATTCCGTGGTCTTTGATGCCAAGCTGCTGTCAATTGATGCTAAGCGTCTGGCGGTTTCCAAGAGCTTTGACGAAAAAGGAAAACTGACAGCCGATGTTGTGGTTTTAGACACAGAAGCTGCCGAGAAGATTGCAGCTGAAGTAAATGGCAAGACATTGAAAGTTGTCTCGGTCGAGTCAAAACCAAATTCCAGAAAGCCATACGCTCCATTTACAACCTCTACTTTGCAGCAGGAAGCATCAAGAAAACTTGGGTTGAGCGCAAAGATGACAATGGATATTGCTCAGCAGCTTTATCAAGCCGGTCACATCACCTATATGCGAACTGACTCTCCAAACCTTTCGCAACAAGCGATTGAAGCTGCGAGAAAACAAGCGGGGGAGATGTTTGGCAAAGATCTTGTGGCTGACGCACCGAGAGACTATGCAGCTAAGTCAAAGAATGCTCAAGAGGCTCACGAAGCTATTCGTCCGGCCGGAGATGTTTTCCAGACTCCAGCCGAGTTGGAATCTGTGTTACTTGGAAAATCACACGCTCTATATGACCTAATTTGGCGCAGAACCCTGGCCTCCCAAATGGCAGATGCCAAGCTCTCCACCACAACGGCCAAGTTAGAGCTAAAGAGCGCCACTGGCCTGCTCGAGTTCACCGCCAGTGGCACGGTCGTGAACTACAAGGGCTTTATGGCGGTCTATGACGAGACCAAAGAAGAAGAGGATGAGGACAGCGGAAAGCTTCCAAGCCTAAGCGAGGGCGCCAGCGTAGATATAAAGGAATCAACTGCAAAGAGCCATCAAACGCAGCCGCCAGCTCGATACACCGAAGCTTCGCTCGTGAAGGCCCTAGAAGAAAAGGGAATTGGACGACCCTCTACCTACGCCTCAATTATTTCGACCATTATCGGCAAGGGCTACGTGATCAAGCAAGGTAGTGCTCTAGTTCCGGAGTGGATTGCATTCACGATTACCAGATTCTTAGAGGAGAACTTTGATCACTTGGTTGATTATGAGTTCACAGCCAAGATGGAAGAGGATCTTGACCGCATTGCCATGGGCGAACTCGATCGAAGCAAGTGGCTAAAAGACTTTTATTTTGGCGATGATGGTTTGCGTGCGCTGGTTGAGTCCTTGGCAGACTCAGATCCGCGAGCCATTAACAGTTTTGATCTGGGGGAGGGAATAACTCTTCGAACCGGCAAATATGGCCCTTACCTGGAAATCGGTTCAGGTGAAGAAAGACGAATCGTAAATATTCCAATTGGTCTAACACCAGATCAGCTAACGACAGAAAAAGCTGTTGAGCTAGCTAATGCACCTGAGATTAAGGATCGCGTGCTTGGGCCAGATCCTGACACTGGATTTGACATCGTTGTCAAGAACGGACGCTACGGCCCCTATGTTGCAATCATGGACGAGGGAGCACCTAAGCCAAAGACTGCCAGCTTGTTTAAATCAATGTCACCCGAAACAGTTTCTTATGAGGAAGCACTAAAGCTTCTTGCGTTGCCGCGCGAAGTTGGGATTGATCCGGAAACTCAAACCATGATCACAGCGCAAAATGGAAAGTTTGGTCCGTACCTAAAGCGTGGAGCTGACTCTCGCTCGCTTGAGCGCGAAGAGCAGATTTTAGAAATCACTTTGGATGAAGCGCTTGAGATTTATAAGCAACCTAAGACCAGGGGTCGTCGCACTGCCGCTACGCCATTGAAGGAGTTTGGTGAAGACCCAGCATCGAAGCTAAACGTCGTGGCAAAAACTGGCCAATTTGGCCCCTATGTCTCTGATGGTGTTATCAATGCGACAATTCCAAAAGAAGAGACCATCGAAGAGCTCTCGCCGGACCGAGCCTTTGAACTACTAGCCATTCGACGTGAGAAACTAGGAGTGGAGCCAGGCCAAGCAGCACCAAAAACTTCCAAGAAGAAAAAGCGCTGATGTTTATAACCTTTGAGGGAATCGATGGGGTTGGAAAATCGACCCAGTTGGATATGCTCGAGCGCTTCTTGGTGGACAACGGTAAACAGGTTCTTCGGACCCTAGAGCCCGGTGGCACGGAGCTCGGACAGGAAATCAGGCACCTGCTTCTCCACCGCAAGGGTGATGTTTCAGCAAGATCAGAAGCCCTCTTATATGCAGCGGATCGAGCTCACCACGTCGCAACCAAAATCCGCCCCGCTTTAGAAGCCGGCAAGGTTGTTCTATCAGATCGCTACTTTGACTCTTCAGTTGCCTATCAAGGCGCGGCTCGAGAATTAGATGTGGATGAGGTCAGAAACATTTCTCTATGGGCCGTAGATAATCTTCTGCCCGATCTCACGGTACTGCTTGATCTGCCAGCTGATGAGGCGATGCGCCGACGCGGAAACAAGGGAACTGAACCAGATCGACTAGAGCGGGAACAAGTTGAATTCTTTGAACGCGCTAGAAATGAATATCTAAAGATGTCGAACCAACCAAGATTCCTGGTCGTGGATGCAAGTTTGTCACCAGACGAAATTCATCAACAGGTTATTGGCAGGGTAAGTGCCCTGTTAGATCAGTGAAAGTCTGGCAAGAGCTGCTTGGTCAGCCTGAAGCAATTGAGCAGCTAAGCAGAATTGTTGAAGATAAAGACTCTGGTTTTCAACACTCCTGGCTCTTTACCGGACCCGCTGGTTCAGGTCGTTCAACTCTTGCCAGGGCATTTGCTGCTGCTTTGCAGTGTTCTTCAAACGGTTGCGGGGAGTGCCCAAGTTGCAAGCTTGTCCTAGCTGATGCGCACCCAGATGTCAGGATGCTAGTAACTGACAAGGTAATTATTTCTATCGAAGAAGTAAGGCAACTAGTTCAGTTCGCGGCACTTGGAGCCAGCCTTGGCAGTTACCGAATAGTCATTATCGAAGATGCTGATCGAATGTCAGAGCGAACCTCCAATGTTCTACTCAAAGCTTTAGAAGAACCACAGGAAAAAACAGTCTGGATTCTTTGCGCCCCATCAGCGGCAGACATGCTGCCAACTATTCGCTCTAGAACTAGAAATGTTGTTTTGCGATTGCCTTCAGTCGAAGAAGTAGCTCAGCTACTAGCTCAGAGAGATGGCGTGAAGGAAGAGCTCGCGCTGGCGAGTGCTCGCCAAGCTCAACAGCACGTTGGAATGGCCCGTCGCTTGGCTTTGAGTGCTGAGGCTCGTTCTCGTCGAATGGAAACCTTGCGCGAGCTAGTTGGAATCAAGGATCTATCCTCCGCAATGGCAACCGCTGAAAGGCTTCTAGCCTTGGCCAAGAAAGATGCTGAAGCGAGCAGCGAAGAAAAAAGTCAGCAGGAAAGGGCCAAGCTGCTTGCCGCCTATGGCATTGAGGACGAGAAAATCCCATCTAACTTGCGAAGTGAGTTCAGGCAACTCGAAGAAAACCAAAAGCGTAGAAACACCCGCGCTCTGCGAGATGGAATTGATCGAATTCTTACCGACACTGAGAGCTTGTTTAGAGACATTCTGAGCCTTCAACTCGGAGCAGCCGCTCCTCTGATAAATCAGGAATTGACTCAGGAAATCCAGAACAGAGCAGCTCAGACAAGTGCAGAGAATTCAATCGCTGTGTTAGAAGCCATATCCCTTTCAAGAAGTAGGCTGGAATCTAATGTTCGTGATCTTTTAGTGCTTGAGTCACTCTGCACCAAACTGATTGTTAGGGGATTCGTTGCGGCTTAGAGCTCTGCTACTTGCTTCTGTATTGGCACTAACTGGCTGTGCCAGCTTGGATGGCGCAGCACCCGCGCCGACACCAACCACAGCCATAGAGGAGCAAACCCTTGACTGGAGTGAGTGCAACGAAACTTTTGAATGCGCCAAGATTTTTGCTCCGCTTGATTGGCTGGCAGAGACCGGTGAGTTTGTTCAAATTCAACTGATGCGCAAAAGCGGCACTGAAGGATTACCGGTGATGCTAGTGAATCCAGGAGGGCCTGGTTCCACGACTACCAAGTGGTTGCGAGATGGCTATGAGACAGTTGGATCAAACTACCTGAGGGAAAACTTCCAGGTGGTTGCTTTTGATCCGCGAGGTGTTGGTGAATCGACTGCAGTCACCTGCACCGACGAGGCACTAAAAGATGACCTTCTTTATGGTCAGTCTGACCTTGAGTATGGATCTGAAGAAGATATTCAATACTCAAAAGACTTGATGCAGGCTTTTGCGGAGAGCTGCCAGGAGACTGGACCATCACCTGCTTACTTCAATACGCAGCAAACAGCTCGAGACATGGACCTTATTCGACAGTTATTCAATCAAGATTTATTGAATTACCTGGGCTTTAGCTATGGCACTGAGCTGGGAGCAACCTACGCAGCTTTGTTCCCGGACCGAGTTGGCAAGTTTATTTTGGATGGAGCATCTGACCCGTTTGCAGATTCCGGAACACAATTATTGGCACAGGTCAAAGGTTTTGATAAAGCGCTGCGTGCTTACCTTGCCGCCTGTCTAACGCAACCTACCTGCCCGTTCTCAGGTGATGTTGATTCCGCGATGAACGTTATTGCTAGTTTTTTGAAAGCTCGCGAAACCGTGCCACTGCCTACTGAATCAGAGAGAACACTGGGCATTCAACCAGCAATTGCTGGCTTGATTATCACTCTGTATTCGGATCAGTCTTGGCAGTACCTGTCCCAAGCTTTCGAAGCGGCTTTCAATGGCGACGGCTCAATCTTCTTGCTACTGGCTGATTTTTATAACGACAGAAATCCTGATGGCGGTTATCTGACCAACATCAATGAAGCCAACTACGCAATTGCTTGTGCTGATCGGGCGGCTCAACCTCATCGTGTAGACGTCGGTGCAGACATCCTTGAAGCCAGCATTGTTTTTGGTCGCTACTTCAGCTACCCAGATGTCTCATGCACTGGTTGGCCACTAGGAATTGGAATGATCGAGCTGAACTACGAGGTTGAATTAGCTAACCAGCCAATGGTTATCGGAACCACGGGTGACCCAGCCACTCCTTATGAACAGGCAGTAGCGCTCGCTGAATTGCTAGACGCCAAGCTACTGACTCTGCGAGGTGAAGGTCACACAGCCTATGGTTCAAATGGCTGTGTTAATTCCTTGGTTGATGCCTACCTTGAGGGCACCGACTTGGGTAGTGGAAACCTGAACTGTCTTCAGAGGTAAAGAGCTGCCAGAATCGCTATAAAGATTCCGATAAAGATGGCTGGCGTCACGTACTTCACGACTTCTAACCAAGGTCTAAAGCTGATTACTTTGCTACGAAGAGCGGATGAGCCGGGTAGTGATTTCAGGTCATCAATTACTGCTTGAGCCTGAGCAGCAGCAGAGTATTCAGCTAATGCCCCCAAAATTCCGGAAGCCAACAGGATGAGTGCAAAAGCGTGGATTATGAAGGGCTCACTTTGTGCGATGGTCGGAGTGGCGATTGCGGCAAAGGCTAAAAGACCGGTTGGGGCTAATTGGGCAAGAATGATGTGCAGTCGATTTCTTTGAAACTCATGGATTAGTTCGGCCTCGGTCATGGTTGCTCCTAATTGGTTATAAGTAAGGTTAGGTGACAATGGCAAACAATGCGGTGCAGGAGTACTTCTCCCGTAAATTTCGTCGCCTACTTTCAGGTGCCCCAGATGGCCAGCCTCCGTGGTTAGCTCAAGTAGCGGCTGGTAACGATCCAGGACTTTTTCTACCAAGTGATGCGCCGTGGATTGTCCACCGCGATTTTGCAACGCTTGTGGGCGGTATAAGGGCTTTGCTTTTGCAGGCAATGCATCCAGGTGCACTAAACGGCGTCTCTCAGCACTCAAGGTATGAAGAAGATCCATTGGGTCGGCTTTCTGGAACCATTCGTTGGCTAACAGTGACCACCTTTGGTTCGCTAGAAGCGGTTGCTCAAGAAGCGAACCGAGTCAATCGAATGCACGATCGCGTAAAAGGTAGCTACGTTGACAAGTCTGGGGTAGAGCAGAAGTATCAAGCGAGTGACCCCGAGCTATTGCTTTGGGTTCACATCGCATTCATGGACTCTTTCCTGAGATCTCACCAGCTCTACTCAAGAGCAGAGATTCCTGGCGGAGCAGACGCCTACGTCAAATTATGGGGAAAATCAGTCGAGCCATTAGGCCTAACTAGCGTTCCAGCAAGCGAAGCAGATTTGCTTCGGGTGATGAGTGACTTTGAAAAGGATTTGAACTGTGATGAAAAGGCTCTTTCCGTTATTCGCTGGATCAAAAATGCTCCTCTGCCAAAAACAGCCAAGCCGGTTTATGCACTGCTTTTCCAGGCGGCCTTAGCTTCGCTACCTTCAGACATTCAAAGAAGGATTGGAATCAAGCATTTACCCATCTGGCTTCTGAGACCGGTTGTGACAAATCTGTTGGGATTTTTGAGATTCGCCATCGGTCCTGACTCACCAATCGAAGATGCGGCTCTAGCAAGACTCCGCAGACTCGGTGCGATAAGCGACATCCAGTAGACTCTGCAGTTGTATCGCCACCTTAGCTCAGTCGGTAGAGCAGCTCCCTCGTAAAGAGCAGGTCGACGGTTCGATTCCGTCAGGTGGCTCTTTGGTAGGAATAGGGACTAAGTTACAAATGTTGAGGACCTGAACGAACAAATCTATTTAGGGGGGACAATTGGCCGCAAGACTATCGAGCTCAAAGCTTTACTACGCGATCCCTCCGATTGCCCTAGTAGCACTTTTCATATCCTGGGATGCGGCCATTGGAGCCGGCATCCAGATCTTGCTGGGACTTTTGCTCGTGGCGACCGTATATGTCGCTGTTCACCATGCTGAGACCGTGGCTCTTAGGGTTGGCGAACCATTTGGAACTTTGATTCTTGCGGTGGCGGTCACGATTATTGAAGTTGGAATGATTGTCGTCTTGATTCTTGAAAACCCAGAAGGCTCTAGAGATTTGGCGCGTGACACAGTTTTTTCTGCAGTGATGATCACAACTAACGCCATTGTTGGGTCCTCACTACTCATAAAGACGTTGCGAAACAGAGAAGCAACATTTAGGTCCGAGGGAGTCAGTGGAGCACTAGCTGTTTTGGCTGCTCTCAGCATCGTGAGCTTGGTGCTTCCGGCGACCACTACTTCTTCACCGGGACCGACTTTCACTGCCTTCCAACTTGGCTTCGCGGCTGTTTCAGCCTTGGTGCTTTACCTAGTTTTTGTTGGTGTCCAAACTATTCGCCATAGAGACTTTTTCCTTCCACCACCTCTGCCGGATGGAACAGTCCGGGAAACTCAGCACGTCAAGGCACCAACTAAATCCGTTGCCCTGATCAGTTTGGTAATGCTGATGGTGGCTTTGGTTTCAGTCGTTGGCTTGGCTAAAGTCACTAGCCCGCTTATCCAAACTGCGGTGACAGACTTTGGACTTCCCCAAAAAGTAGTAGCGGTAAGCATCGCCGTGATTGTTTTGCTGCCGGAGTGGATATCAGCACTAAGAGCCGCACGCTATGGCAGAACCCAAACAAGCCTAAATCTTGCCTATGGTTCAGCTCTGGCTAGTATCGGTTTGACTATCCCGGTAATCGCAATCATCTCGACGCTCTTTGCGTATGAGGTTAACCTTGGACTGAACGCAACGGAAACAAACCTTCTGCTACTCACGCTGATTGTTTCTGCTCTAACGGTAATTCCGGGTCGCGCTACGTTGATGCAGGCGACTGTTCACCTAGGTATCTTTGCAGCATTCCTTATGATTGTGGTCGCTCCTTAGTCCAGTTTTCAATGGCTTGCTAGTCTTTTTCCAGAGAAACGAGTTCCTTAGGAGAGAACATGGCTGGTTCGAAATCTGCATTTTCCGAAGTCGAACGCGAAGCAATGAAGCAACGCGCGCGCGAGGCTAGAGATTTTAAGAAACTCTCTGGTGAAGAGCAGGTTCAGCAGAAAATTGCAGAAATGAGTAAAGCTGATCAGAAACTTGCAAAAGGAATTCACAAATTAGTTTTAGGTATTTCTCCAGAGATAACCACTAGGACCTGGTACGGAATGCCCGCATACTACGTAAAAGACAAGATCATTTGTTTCTTCCAGGCAGGTAGCAAATTTGATAGCAGGTACTCAACTTTTGGGTTTCAAGAGTCTGCCAAATTAGACGATGGTCCATTTTGGGCTACGTCATTTGCATTGATAGAGCTCAATGACGAAGTTGCTAAAAAGATTACAAAGTTGGTAAAGAAAGCTATCGCTTAGTCGAGTTTGCACTCAGGCTTACCACCTGGTAGTCGGTGGCGATTCTTGGCAATCCAGTAGTAAACCGTTTTTGCCAGAGATTTGATAAGCGGAAGCCTCAGGATTCCGCCAAGTACGGAGTAAGCCGTCTTTGAATCAATTAGAAGTTGAGCAATTGCATCAGCTGCTACTAAGTATTTGCCATCTCGTACGTAGTAGACAGCACGTGAAGTCAGCTCTTCGCTAAGGCCCAGAGAAGCCAACTCCAACTTCTGGTAGGGCCTAATCGGGGTCTGTTCCTTGGTCATTTTCCGCATCACTCTGGCGGCAGAACTGCAGAATGCGCAGTCGCCGTCGAAGATAAACAGCCGAGTTTCCATTGCTCACCAGCGTAATGCAGGTGTATCGTGGTCAGGTTGCCTGATTTCGGGCTTCGGAGGCATAGGCTAAAACAGTGACTCAAGACAGTCGCAAGCGCACGCTGCATCCGGCGCAAATCGTAGTAATTGCCTTCGGATTAGCGGTTTTGCTTGGCACCCTTTTACTTCTGCTACCAATGTCCACGGCATCTGGCCAATCAACTGACTTAGTTACAGCCTTATTCACCGCCGTGTCAGCCGTTTGTTTAACTGGACTAACAGTTGTTGAGACGGGTACTTATTGGTCTGGTTTCGGACACTTTGTTATCTTGCTGCTAATTCAGGTCGGTGGACTTGGAATCGTTGCTTTTGCGACTTTGGTTGGATTGCTAATCGCCGGCAGAATTTCTCTGCGCGATCGCCTCAACACAATTACTGAGGCAAAGATTATTGGCATCGATAGCATGCCATCACTGCTTCGAACCATAATGTTGGTTTACTTTGGCTTTGAAGCAGCTCTGGCAATTTACCTTGGTACCCGATTGCACCTGACTTACAACTTCTCTATCCCAGAAGCGATTTGGAATGGCCTGTTCCATGCAGTGTCTGCCTTCAACAACGCAGGATTCTCCTTGTTTGTTGGAAGCATGACTATGTTTGCTTCCGACATGTTCATTATCGCTCCTGTCATGATTGCTGTGATTGTTGGAGGGCTTGGCTTTCCAGTGCTTATCGAGATTCACGAGCGTCTTTGGAAACTGAGCCCGCAGCTGAACGGCAAGCCTCGGAGATTCTCCCTGCACACCCGCCTCACACTTGGCACTAGTGGAATTCTTTTCTTATTAGGCAGCTTGTTTATTTTTGCCTTGGAAGCCGATAACCCTAAGACCTTGGGCAACATGAATCTTTTTGAGCAGATTTTGAACGCAATGTTTATGTCGACCATGACTAGGTCTGGTGGACTGAACAGCGTTGATACATCTCAACTAGATCATGCAACTTGGCTAGGGATGGACCTACTGATGTTTATTGGTGGTGGATCTGCCTCGACGGCTGGTGGTATCAAGGTGACAACTGTCGCTATTTTGATTTTCATCATCTACACCGAGGTTCGCGGAGAGACTGCAGTTAATGTAGGTAATCGAAGGCTACCTCGCTCAATTCAGCGTCAAGCACTAACGCTGGTCGCTTTATATGCCACCGTAATCATCGTTAGTACTTTGTTCTTGACCGCTACCACCAAGTTCAGCCTGGACAGCCTTTTATTTGAGGTCATTTCTGCTTCGGCAACCGTTGGATTATCAACCGGAATTACCGCAGAGCTACCAGACTTCGCCAAGGTCTGGTTATCTGTACTTATGTTTATCGGTCGTCTAGGTCCAGTCGTGGTGGCATCGGCACTCGCCCTGCGCATTTCTAAGAGGCACTATGAATTACCAAAGGAAAGGCCCCTAATTGGCTAAGGAAAAAGCAAGAAAGAGAATCCTTCACAGCAACGTTATGGTGATCGGTTTAGGAAGATTCGGTTCGGCATTGGCTAGGGAGCTAATGAGAACAGGACATGAGGTTCTTGGTATCGATACTGATGAGCGAATTGTTCAACAGATGTCTTTAGAACTAACTCACACAGTGAAAGCTGACACCACTGAAGAGGGAACCCTACGCGAGTTAGGTGTAGCCGAATTCGACTCAGCCGTAGTGGCCATTGGTGCCGACATCGAGGCCAGCATTCTCACCACCTCACTGCTTCTCCAACTTGGAGTTCCAAATGTCTGGGCTAAGGCCAATTCTGCTTCCCATGGAGTGATCTTGAAGCAACTTGGCTGCCACCATGTGATCTTCCCTGAAGCTGAGATGGGCAAGCGAGTAGCGCACATGGTTTCTGGTGAGACATTGGATTATGTTTCGATTGATAGCGACTTTGTGATGGTTAAGACGGAAGTACCCTCAAGCTTTGATGGTCAAACTCTAGCCGAGCTAAAGATTCGTTCAACCTACGGAGTTACCGTTGTGGCTGTTACCACTGGTGATGGTAAGTACGTGCCGGCGTTCCCAGAGACAGTTCTGAATCAAGGGAACCAGATGGTGGTTGCTGGTCAAGTCGAGCCACTGAATGAATTCTGCAAGATAGCCTAAACAGCGCGTAGTCGAAGAGGAAAAGATGAGTTTTGTGTTTTGGATTGTAAGCGCAGTCGTTATCGGCGTTGTCAGCTCTTTGTATCACCCATCCACTGAGCTAGTTGTCGGCGGATTGGTGATAGGACTTGCGCTGAACTTTTTGATTACCTGGTCATCTAGCAAGCTCACTGGAACCAAATGGTGGATTGCGAGAGTTGCGCTTATTTCAATTGTTGCAGGCCTAATGAATTCAACCGCACTGGATGTGCTTTATTCGATTTTCGCCGCACCAGCTGGCGGAAGATTCGAAATGGGAATAGAAACAGTCCTAGGCGGAGTGGTTCTAACTGCTTTGGCTTATCTAAATTCTCTTCTTGGGCCTCAGAAAAAAGAAAATCCCGGCAGCCAAAACTCCAAGCGATAACCACAGTAGCCAATAGAAGTCTGCTGGCTCTTCGGCCGGTGAAATTAGGTTCTGTCCACATTCCGGGAAGCTAAAGGCAGGATCTGCGACATAGCCAGTTGAATTTTCAACTTCGAAACTAAAGTTACCGCTAATTGGATGGCCATCCGATGAGACTGCTCGCCAGGAGACGGTGTGGGACCCCGGTTGATACAGATCAATTGGAAGTACTCCAAAGTTGCCTTCAATTGGCAAGCATCCCGAGTAGGCAACTTCACCAGTTGGATCAGTCACAACTATCTCGTTACCTGAGCCATCTTCCAGTAAAATCGGTGCTCCGCTAAACTCCAAACGAATCTCGATTACTCCAGCAGATACCACCTCACCGTCTGCAGGTGACTGGCTCACCAACGCATCATGGGCTAGTGCTGGCTGGGAAAATGCTAGAGCGAGGGCCATAACGGCGATCCAGAGTTTATGCTTCATGAGTGAAATCTAACGCAGAACTAAAGCCAATTCTTACCGGGGTCGCTAGCGGCCTTGTGGTGGGCTTGGTCGTTCTGCTCGGCCTATTTCTAGGACCCCTTGGGGGTTCTGGAGCCTCCTCTAACTCTGCCCCTGAACAATCGGAAGCTCTACCTTCCGATCAGGAAGTGGCGGAGGGGGAGCCAACTGATCCTGCTCTTGAAGAGGCAGTTAAGTGTGTCGTGACTGAACTGGAGCAGAGTGACGCAATTCTAGATTTACAGGCACAAGTAATAGACGCGGCCACTGGAACTGTTTTGTTTGATCGATCGAGCTCGGCTCCAGCCAGACCCGCATCTGTAATGAAGTTGCTTACCGCAGCGGCCGCTCTTGAAACTCTTGGACCAAATTATCGAGTCATTACAAGGGTTTATGCGGATAGTGCTGATCCATCAATTTTGTACTTTGTAGGTGCAGGTGACGTGACACTGTCTCGAACAGCTCCTGGGGTGAACTCTGTCTACCGAAACGCTCCGAAACTAGCCGATCTAGCTAGACAAGTTGCAAGCAAGGCGCCAGGTCAGACGATTAGTCAAATTGTCTTGGACAGCACCTTGTATGGCAGCCCCGATGGTGAGTATCAGAGCGTCTGGGATCAAAGAGGATTGACAGATGGATACATGTCTTATGTTTCTGCGCTGCAGGTTGATGGTGACAGAGCCAATCCTGGTTCGAAAGATTCAGCTCGCTCCAAAGATCCTGTAACAAGAGCAGGCGAGCACTTCAAGCAGGCATTAGGGCAGAGCGCCAGCAGTGCTGTTTTATCCAAGGGGCAAGCTCCAGCAGACGCAATTGAAATAGCTAGTGTGCGATCTGCTCCACTATCCACCTGGATTGATTACATGCTGGTGGTGAGTGATAACTCATTAGCTGAAGCGATGGCTAGATTGGTTTCATTGGAAGTGGGCTTGGATGGTAGCTTCTCTTCTTTGACTCGGGCTTACCAAATTGCTCTCAGGAGCACCGGGATAAACCTGTCAGGTCTGAAAGTTGAAGATGGATCGGGCCTGTCCAGATTTAATCAACTTTCACCTGTCACGGTCAATGATTTATTGAAATTGATTGACAACAACTATCGAAACTTCAAGGTAATTCTGGACGGTATGCCGGTTTCTGGTACCCCTGGTTCGCTTGGATATCGATTTGAAACTGCTGAAGGAAAAGTTGTTGCAAAGACTGGTTGGATCCGAACTGGCTACACTCTGGCTGGATTCCTGTATCCGGAAGATGGCTCTAAGTTGATTTTCACTGTTTACAACTTGGGTGCTTCGGTAAACATGGCAAACCAAGAAGCAATGGATGAGTTGGTAATGGGCTTCTATGGCTGCGGCAAGAGTCTGGCTGATCGCTAATGGCAAAGGCTCTGTTGGTTATTGATGTACAGAATGATTTCTGTGAAGGTGGGGCATTGGCCTGTGAAGGCGGGGCCAATGTCGCAGCAAAAATAACTAGTTTTTTGGAAAATAGTAAATCCAACTACGACTATGTGATTGCTTCACGCGATTGGCACACCCCAGCGGATTCAAATGATGGGCACTTTGCTGCAGCTGGCTCGGAACCAGACTATGTCAATACCTGGCCAGTCCACTGCGTCGCCAACACTTCTGGTGCTGAATATCATCCAAACCTGGATCAGCGCTTGATTGATATTCACATCAGAAAAGGTCAGAACGCCAACGGCTATTCAATTTTTGATGGAATAGATGAAAACGGTGAAACCTATCCAGAACTCATCAAAAGATTGAAAATTTCTCACGTTGACATTGTTGGAATAGCAACTGACTATTGCGTTAGAGCGTCAGCTCTTGACTCAGTCGCCCAAAATTTGACCACACGTGTCATTACATCTCTCACCGCTGGCGTTAGTCCGGCAAGCGTTGAAAGCGCAATTGATGAAATGGTAGATGCCGGGGTTACGGTAATTCCGACTGCTTAGCTATCTTTTCTTGCGCCTTGGCTGGGCTTCACAGCAAAGATGTTAGGTTCCGTATATCCCTTAGCGGCAAATTCTTTTTTACATGCTGTAGCTAATGCTTCTAGTTTTGACTGTTCAATAATGGCAATCGCTGCACCACCAAAACCGCCACCAGTCATTCGTGAACCAATGGCTCCAACAGACATTGCGACTTCAACTGCGGTATCTAGTTCTGGGATTGAAATCTCAAAATCATCGCGCATGGAAGCATGTGAAGCTAGCAAAAGCTCACCCAGTCTCTCCATGTTCCCGCTCTTAAGTGCTTCCACTGCCGCAAGTACACGAGTGTTTTCAGTGATTACGTGGCGACATCTGCGGAATGTGACATCGTTTAACAACTTTTCAGCTGCGACTAAATCTGATTCCGAGAGCTCTCGCAACGAAGAGACGTTCATAACGCTCGCCCCTTTCTCGCAGGCTTCTCTGCGTGATCGATAGCCACCGTCTGAATGTCGATGTGAAACTCTAGTGTCCATAACCGCTACCACAAGACCCTTATTTGAAAGTCCAAGCGGAACCAACTCGGTCTCTAGTGTTTTGCAGTCAATCAGCACAGCAGCATCGGCTTCAGCCAACATAGAAGCAGTTTGATCCATGATTCCAGTTGGTGCCCCGACAACTTCGTTTTCTGCTTTTTGACCTAGAAGGGCTATTTGCTGGCGGGAGAGCCCTGCACTCCACAGCTCATTTAGTGCAAATCCGACTGAACACTCAATCGCGGCTGATGAAGACAACCCCGCACCAACAGGCACGTCGGAGACAAAGAATGCATCGAAACCAGTTGTTGCCGCTTCTCTCATTGCCCAAGCAACGCCGAGTGGATAGAGGGCCCAATCCAAAGCAGTGGGCTTGGCATCAGAAATCTCCCACTGAAAGACTTCCTCAGAGATGGTTGATGCAACGCGAGCAACTTTGTCCTGCCTTATGGCAATTGCAACATAGGTTCTTCTATCAATCCCAAATGGAAACACAAATCCATTGTTGTAATCAGTGTGCTCACCTATCAGATTCGCCCTGCCTGGTGCTGACCAAACTCCTGTTGGTTCGTATCCATAGGCTTTCCGGAAACCAGCTTTTGCTTCTTCCAGCATTAGATCACCTCGCGTAGGCGAGCCGCTGTCTCTTCAGGCGCAATGTCTGCAACAAAGGCGCCCATCGCACTCTCAGAACCTGCAAGGTACTTGAGTTTGTCGGCTGCACGTCTAGGGGAGGTGATTTGCAGCATTAATCTAATTTTTTCACGACCTTCAATCATCGGTGCTTGGTGCCAAGCAGAGATGTATGGGGTTGGAGTCTCATAGTAAGAGTCAAAGGCCTGAAGTAGCCTCTTGTAAACCTGAGCTAATTCCACTGCCTCATCTGCTGTCAGTTGCGAAAGATCATTGATTTGTCTCTTTGGTAGCAAATGGGCCTCAATGGGCCAGCGAGCTGCAAAGGGAACAAAAGCCAAGAAGTTTTCTGTTTCTAAGATTGTTCTGTTTCCTGATTTTTCAAATTTCACCAGCTCTGCAAAAAAATCTCCAGAGAAGGAATCGACACTTTGGATCAGTTTTTGTGTTCTAGGGGTCACAAAAGGATAGGCATAGATTTGCCCGTGCGGATGGTGAAGAGTTACTCCAATTTCTTCGCCTCGGTTTTCAAATGGAAAAACCTGCACTACGCCTCTGATTTGCTGCAATTCTGCTGTGCGATTCATCCAGGCTCTAATTACAGTTTCAACTCTTTCGACCGGCATCTCACTCAAGCTACCAACGTGATCTGGGCTGAAAACAACCACCTCACATCTTCCGTAAGAGGTTGTTGAGAATCCAAAGCGTTCGCCGTTGGGCAGGTCAATAACGTTCGCTTCTGGACCAAAGGCAGGGCCCTTGTTCTCAAATACAGCGACATCAAATTGATCTGGTAGTTCACTTAGGTTTTCTTGGGTGGTCGGGCAGAGCGGACAGGAGTGAGCAGGTGGAAGAAAAGCTCGTTGCTGTCTATGTGAAGCAACAGTTATCCATTCCGAAGACAGTGCATCGAATCTGAGCTGAGCGGTCTGTGGACGCCCGGCTGGTTCCCTAGAGTCTGACTTTCGAGTGTTTGGAAGAGCAGAGGACTCATCATCAAAGTAGAAAATGTCTCTACCATCGAAGAGCTTGCCGTCTATTCTGGCCTTCAAGCTGTCCACCCACTCATCAATCAATAACATTAGGGAGTGCCAAAAATGCACCCTGAACAGCAACTGAGTATCGCTCGGAATTCCGAAGGCGCTACCAGTATGGCAGTTATTTCGCCCGTTGGTGGCGCCTTGCTGAACCTTAGCCTGCAAGGAACCCCAATTATTGATGCAACAGGCGTTGTCGGCATTGAGGAGATGTTCTTCGGATCCATCCTGGCGCCCTGGCCGAATCGCCTCGCAGACCACACATATTCTTTTGCTGGTAGAACATTTTCGACTCCGAACGTGGATTCAGACAACAACTCAAACCATGGGCTTGTCTTTAAGCGAGAGTTTGAAGTGCTTAATCACAGCATCGATTCAGTTGAGTTGAAGTATCAACTTGGACATGATGAGAGCTATCCATTCGATGTTGAGCTCTTAGTTGAGTATGAAATCTCGAGCGATTCACTCAAGGTTCTAGCTTCTGCAAATAATCGAGGAGAAGCAGCTCCCTTTGGATTGGGTTTTCACCCCTATTACTCGGTAGGCAATAGCTTTAGAGTGCGAGCAGATTTTGATAAGCAAATTCTCACCAACGAGAAAATGATTCCGGTGTCTAGCCGCGCGATTGAGGGGCTTGATTACACGGGAGGAGCCTTAGATGACTGCTTCTCAGGATCTAACCTAGTTGAACTTCAGACCGAGACTTATTCAGTTTCAATCACTCTTGATCAAGGGTTTGATTACTTCATGCTTTATCGACCCAGCGAAAGTGTTGGGAAGAGCTTGTTGGCAATTGAACCGATGAGCTGTCTAACCAATGCATTTAATTCACACATGGACTCAGTTGTCTTGCAATCGGGCGAGACAAAGAATTTTGCCTTTTCAATCAAAAAGAACTAGCCGGCAAATCTTTTTCGTCTGCTTCAATTGCTTGAAGAACTCTCGCCGCTACTTCCGTTGCTGTCTTACCTGCTGGAAATTTTGGCGCAGTACCTGCAATTGCCCTGTCGGCTAATCCTGTTTCAGTGTGACCCGGTCTTGCAGAGATAACATTTGTTCCAGCTCTGCGCCATTCCCGCGCAACCGCCTGCAAGAATCCGTTGATCGCAAACTTTGAGGCAGAGTAAGAAGCAATTGAGGGCAGTGCAGTCTCTGCAACTACTCCGGTCAGATTAACCACCACCGACTGCTCCTTCTTTGCTAGCACAGGCGCCAGCGCGCTGAACAGCTGAATCGGACCTAGGGCGTTGATGGCGAACAGCTTGCTTACTGTTTCGGGTGAAGTTTCAATCGCGTCGCCAAACGCGACTACTCCGCTGGCATTGATGATTCCATCAATCTCTGTCGAAGCAGCCAGGTAATCCGTCAGAGTCTTGATGCTCTCGGGTTTTGTGTAGTCCAGTAGAAGTCGCACTTCAACTCCCGCTGGGATCTTGGCGGCCGACTCATTGGTGCTGGCAGTACCAAGCACGGTGGCACCCTTTGCCCGCAATTGCACAACTAATTCGCTTCCGAGAGCCCCGGATGCACCACAAACCAAAAACGTTTTACCCGAAATATCCATTCCTTCTATAACTGGCAACAGCCGCTGGTTATTTCGAAGACTTACGTTTTCGGCCTAAACAGCCTTATTCATGCAACTAATTGCAGGTAGTAATCAAATCGAAACAATTCCCAACCCTGGCTGAGCGGAGCCTTTCTGGGCCAGGGGGATAGGCTATGACCCTGCAACGATGCAAATAGGAACACGGCTGTATGGATGGCAGGTATCGAAAGTGGCCATAACTTGTTGAACGAGGGCACTACACCTCTAACCTCAGGTGTCTCAATCAGAGGACTTAGCAAAAGCTTCGGTTCGGTCGAAGCTGTCTCCGGGGTCAATCTAGACATCCCTCAGGGTGAATTCTTTTCCATGCTGGGTCCATCTGGCTCAGGTAAAACAACTGTTCTTAGGATGATTGCTGGATTTGAAGCAGCGTCTGCCGGAAGCATTTTTCTAAACGGGCAAGACGTCACAGATCAGGCTCCGTTTGATCGTGAAGTCAACACGGTATTTCAGGATTACGCTCTGTTCCCACACATGAGCATTCAGGAGAACGTAGAGTTCGGTCTGAGAGCTAAGAAGATCTCTAAAGAAGAGCGTGCTGCAAAGGCCACTGAAGCTATTGAGCAAGTAAAGCTAGGTCACCTATCCGACCGTCTGCCTCACCAGCTATCTGGGGGACAGCGCCAACGCATTGCCCTAGCCAGAGCCTTGGTTCTTCGCCCAAAACTGCTCCTGCTCGATGAACCGCTAGGCGCGTTAGACAAGCAGCTTCGAGAAGAAATGCAAGTGGAGCTGAAGACTATTCAGCGAGAATCAAAAATCACATTTATTTTTGTGACTCACGATCAAGAAGAAGCCATGCGAATGAGTGATCGAATCGCCGTGTTTAACGCTGGCAAGATCGAGCAAGTTGGCACTCCTGAAGAGGTCTATGAAAGACCAGCCACTTCTTTCGTTGCCGGCTTTTTAGGAAGCTCCAACATCATTGACGCCAATTCTGCATCTGGCCTGATTGGTATGCAGGAAATGGTCAATATCCGCCCTGAGCGCATCAAGCTGGTCGCAAGTTCTGAGACTCTAGGCAGCGACGAACAAGGAGTTCAAGCCACCATCAAGGACACCGCATTCCTGGGGGCAAACACACTTTTCATTCTGGATGTCAACGGCATCACGATGATTGCAACACGAGTAAATGAAGAATTACCTGGCGAAACCAAGGGTTTCGTTGTGGGTGATCGAGTGCTGGCCAAGTGGAAGAAATCCCACGTAACGAGCATTCCAAAATAATGGAAGGAAACAAATTGAAGCGTAGAAAACTAGCATTTGCTGCTCTGCTTGCTTCATCTTCACTATTTCTTGCTAGCTGTGCAACGGACAGCGGAGAGCTGACACTAACCGTGCCAGATGTCCCAATGCAGCAAGAACTAGGAGAATTCGAAGGTGAACTAAACATCATCAACTGGTCAGGCTTTGTTGAGCCTGCCTGGACTGACAAATTCACCGCTGACACTGGCTGTAAGGTAAATCCTCGCGTTGCCGGAACAAGTGATGAAATGGTTACCCTGATGCGTACTGGAGAGTACGACATCGTTTCAGCATCTGGCGATGCTGCACTTCGTCTGATCGTCGGTGGTGACGTAGCTCCACTAAACCTGGAACTAATCCCTAACTTCTCTGAAGACATTGCTGAAGGCATGAAGGGCCAGATTTACGACACAGTAAACGGCAAAGCATACGGTGTTCCAATTGGCCGTGGTGCAAACCTTCTTCAGTACAACGAGACTGTTACTGGCGGCGCTCCTGAGAGCTGGAATGTTGTTTGGGAGACAGACACCCCATACGCAGGAAAAATCACTGCTTATGACGCACCTATTTACATCGCAGACGCTGCTGTCTACCTGATGTATCACAACCCAGAGCTAGGCATCAAGAACCCATATGCACTAGATGAGACTCAGCTTGCTGCAGCAGTTGACCTGCTAAAGCAGCAGAACACAATCATCGGTGAGTACTGGGCAGATCCAGTAGCTCAGATCACTTCCTTCGTAGGTGGCAACGTAGTAGTTGGTACCTCATGGGAAGTTCTGCGCAAGTTCGCTGGCCAGGACAACATCAAGACCACACTGCCAATTGAAGGATCAACTGGTTGGTATGACGCTTGGCTATTGTCCTCAACCGCCAAGAACCCAAACTGTGCATATGCATGGATGGACTACACCAGCACCGCATCAGTTAATGGCGCAATTGCCATGAACTTCGGTATGGCTCCAGCCAACATCGCATTCTGTGCATCAAGCCCAGAAGCACAGGCTCACTGTGACGAGTTCTTTGCAGAAGACGAAGAGTTCTTCTCAAGAATCTGGCCATGGACCACTCCAATCGAAGAGTGCATCGACGGACGTAAGGACGTTAAGTGCACTAGCTTCCAAGATTGGACTAATGCCTGGCTCACAGTAAAGGGCTAAGACCAGTTGCTGGGTGGGGGAAACCCCACCCAGCAACATTCCAAAGAAAGGAGGTAATCGGATGACTTCACTTTTAGAGAAAACCAAGTCCACAATGCCGATTTCTTCCTATTTGCATTTGCATCCAAAAGTCAGACTTCGTGCGCTACTAGCTCTACCAATGACATGGCTGGTTGGCGTATACATAATCTCGCTGTTTTTGTTGTTGATTACTGCTTTTTGGTTTATCGACCCCTTTACTTCTAGGGTTCGACCTGGCTTTACTCTTGAGAATTTTGTGTCCATCTTTACCGTTCCGGCCTATCTATCGACTTCAATTCGCACTCTTTTGATTGCTCTTGGCGTGACGGCCCTTTGCATTGTTCTTGCCATTCCTCTGGGAATCTACATGGCCAAGATTGCTAGGCCATGGGTTCGAAATCTTTTAGCGGTTTTAATCACCTTGCCACTCTGGGCAGGTTACCTTGTGAAGCTTCTGGCTATGCGACTTACTTTTACGGAAAACGGATTTATCAATTGGCTGCTAGATCCGATTGGCATTTCAGGACCTGGCTTTGGTATTCCAGTGGTTGTTCTAACTCTTACCTACCTATGGTTTCCGTACATGGCTCTGCCGGTCTTTACGGCAATCAGACAGATTCCTAACAATCTTTTTGATGCGTCAGCAGACTTGGGACAAAAGGCTTGGCCCACAATTTTTCGCGTTGTGTTGCCTCTCATCACGCCTGCCATAATCGCGGGTTCTGTCTTTACCTTTTCATTGAGTCTTGGCGATTATCTGGCTGCCAGATTTGTTGGAGGTTCGACCCAGATGATTGGAAGCATTATTGCGGCCAATATTAATCTGAATCCACCAGTTGCAGCGGCATTTTCTATGGTGCCAATTGCATTCGTAGTCATGTACCTATTGGTAGCGCGTCGCACCGGTTCATTGGAGCGAATGTAATGCTCAGATTCTCGAAACTCTCCAAGGCTGGAATGATTGCAATCATTGCCTTGATTTTGGCATTTATGTACATCCCTTTGTTCATCCTGATGCTGAACTCCTTCAATGAGGCTCAGGTCTCTTCCTGGCCCATCCAGAGCTATTCATTGAAGTGGTGGGAAACAGCCTCTGAGTTAGAGGCAATTAGAAACGCGCTACTGAATTCAGTGATTGTTGCTCTTGGCGCGATGGTGGTGGCTTCCATCTTGGGCACGCTGACAGCTTTTGCCCTGTCTCGCTTTGACTTTTTCGGCAAGACAACCGTCAACCTGCTGGTTGTTTTGCCCATTGCTTTGCCGGGTGTTGTTACTGGTGTTGCTTTTAGCAATACCTACAGCAACTTTTTGACTCCTGCCGGATTCCAAATTGGCTACTTCGGCATGATTGTTGCTCACGCAACATTTTGCATAGTCATGGTTTTCAACAATGTTTTTGCCCGATTGAAGAGAATGAATCCCAATCTGCAAGAAGCTTCCATGGATCTTGGACAAGGGGTTTGGGGAACCTTCCGCCTCGTGACATTCCCACAATTTCGTGCCGCATTTGGCGCTGGAGCCCTGCTTGCATTCGCACTTAGTTTTGATGAAGTTGTTGTGACCATCTTTACTGCTCCACCAGGTGTTGATACCGTCCCACTCTGGATACTTAAGGAAATGGCCAGGCCAACGCAAGCCAGTGTGGTTAATGTCGTTGCAACGGTAATCATCATCTTGTCGCTAATTCCGGTCTATGTTTCACAGCGCCTATCCAGGGCTGCTGATGATGGTAAGTAGATAGTTTTCTGTTTGGTAGTGGCGACCAGCTCATCTAGAGTCTGCGTTGAGTAGTGTTTTCCTGTGATTGAGTTTGCAGTTGATGTAATCAACCAAATTGGCCTGCTCGGTGCTGCATTTCTTATTGGTATCGAAGTGATTATTCCTCCAATACCGAGTGAGGCAGTACTTCTACTAACTGGATTCAACATCTCTCTCGGTCGCTTCGGGTTTATTGAGGCACTTATCGCCACTACTCTCGGTTCCTTAGCTGGCGCAACATTCTGGTTTCTAATTGCTTATTTCTTCACTCAAAACCGAGTGACTGCCATTATTGCCAAGTATGGAAGATGGGTTGGCTTACCCGTTGAAAATTTCACAAAGACAATGGTTTGGTTTGAAAAGCATGGACGAGCGTCTGTGTTCTTCGGGAGGATGGTTCCGATTATCAGAAGCCTTGTCAGCATTCCTGCTGGTTTGGTCAAGATGGGATGGGCAAGGTTCTACGTTTTCTCCACAAGTGGAATCCTTATTTGGAACACACTCTGGCTGACGATTGGTGTGAATCTGGGAGAGAATTGGCAACTTGGCGAGGAGTTTGCAAGCTTTCTTGATTGGGCTGCTTACGCCTTTCTGGCTGTCATTGTGATCTATGTGTTGATCAACTTCTTCAAGCAGCTAAAGAGAAACCGAGAATAGCCACTACTAGTTGAAGAGATCCAGCCTGGTTCTGACCAATCTTTCAAAAGATTCGACTCTTCCATCGGCTGCTTTTAGGTCGACAAAGTCTAGAAACATTGAAATAGAGCCGTCTTGGTGTTGAAGCAGGACGCAGGGCTCCCTACCTTGAGAAGCTGCCAGTTCGGCTTCAGTGCGCTCGTTCATGTGGACTAGTCGGAAGCCAATGCCAAATTCATCATTTAGTTTCTTCTCAAGCGCCTTGAAAGCACCTTTCTTCTTTATCGGCGAGTGGGTTATGTCGCACAAGCTGCACTCGGCTTGACCAATCAGATGGCCAAAGAAGTAGCTGAGTTCGCCGATAAGCCCACCGTTGGCTTTATAGACGCCGATAAGGGTTTTGCTGTTCACATTAGATAACAACCGAGCCGCACAGGCTTTTCATCCTCGAATTCAGCCCTAGTTTGTCTGGCGGAGGTTTGAATTCAGTTCAAAGTAGTGAACAGTCACCATTGCATCCTTGAATAACTCCACCCAGCTTTTTGAGGTATCCTGGACAAAACCCAGAGCTCTTAGTACTGAGATGGATGCGGCATTTCGACTGTCCGTGTTGGCAATAACTCTTATTGCTCCAAGCTCTCGGAAAAGGAGCGTTATGAGGGCTGAGGCAGCTTCTTTGGCAAACCCTTTGCCCTGGTGTTGCTTAGCAATGGTGAAGCCAATTTCAAATTCATCCTCAGTCAAAGAATGAAGGGCTAGGTCTCCCAGTAGCTCGTTACTCTCAGCATGATGCAGCGCTAGCTGGAGCCAATTCCCCTGGGCAGGAATGAGTACTCCTGCCTGTGACTCAATTAGAGCCAAAGCCTGTTCTTTGGAATAGTTCGTATCCCAACTTTGAAACTTAGCAATCTCTGGATCTTGTCTGTAACTAACAAAGTCCAGCAAATCCTCCCGAGCTAAAGGCTGAATCGTTAGCCTCTGAGCTAAGAGTGGGTAATCCATGCGTAAAGCTTATTTGGTCTGATCTGAAGGAATGAGAATGGCAAGGTTTAGCGCTCGTTTCTATGGCGCTTAACGGTTTCATAATGCCTCCGAGATAGCCGCCAACACTTTATGCTTCTTAGGTTGACTCAAAGTGAGGTAGCTGTGAAGTTTGCAAAGTTGTCAGCTCGATTGCTGCTAGGCGCAGCCTTGATATTTGCTGGCATAGGCCATCTCACCTTCTCCAGACAAGAGTTTCAGGCACAGGTGCCGGTTTGGTTGCCACTCGATCCAGACTTCGTAGTTTTGGCATCTGGGGTGGTGGAGATTCTCCTAGGTCTTGGGGTGGCTTCCTTCGGAAAGATTGTTCCGCTGGCTGGCTTGGCAGCAGCAGCCTTCTTCGTCATTATTTTTCCTGGCAACATCAACCAATACGTTGAAGGAATCAGCGCTTTTGGTCTCGACACGGATCAGGCGAGGCTTACCAGACTCTTCTTCCAGCCAGTTCTTGTTGTTTGGGCTCTATGGTCTACCGGGGCTTGGCTGCTTCTAAAGACGATGCTGGGAAAGCTAACTAAACGCTCATCAGCTGCTTGAGTTTTGAAGTAGGCCCCGTCGGGATCGAACCGACGACCCACGGATTAAAAGTCCGTTGCTCTACCGACTGAGCTAGAGGCCCTTGCAGCCTAGAAGTCTAACAGGCTAACTGAGGATGTCTTTAGTAGTGAATCGGCCATAGGCCAGGGCGCCAAACACGGCAATCCAGCCCAATTGCAGAACCAGATTGGACACTAAAGAACTCCATTCAATCGGCACTCGCATGAGGTCCGCAAAATCTAGCCAGTAGTAGGTGAAAAGCCAGGAGTGCATCCACTCCAGCTGTGGAATGTTTCCCAAGATGTTGCTCACGCCGGATGTTACCAACGTGGCAGTCATGGCTCCAACTGGCACCGTGGTCAAGGTCGAGATAAAGAGCCCAACCGCTGCCATCCCAGACAGTGAAACTGTTGTATAAAGGGCAACCAGCGCCATTCGTCCAAATGCCTCAAATATTGAAATTGTGTCGCCAGATAACAAGGTGACTGGACCGACAGGGAACAATGCCGCACCGATTAGAGCACCAGCGATCATCAGAGTGAAGGTGCCAGCCAGAATGAATACGAGGCTCGCTAAATACTTAACCACCAGCAATCTCACTCGGTTAACCGGAGCAATTAGAAGATATCTAATGGTTCCCAGTCCAGCTTCACCGGCAATTGTGTCACCGGAAACCACCGCCACAGTTAGAGGCAGGAACAACGGAAGTGCCAGCAGCATCGCTGTGAAGCCAGTGAAGAATCCATTTTGTGTTACCTGTGCCAAGAATGGCGGGCCCTCACCAGGTGATAGACGCTCGGATGACAGAGCGACGGCAATTGCTAACAGAATCGGAATTAGTGCGATTGCGGCTAACATCGCCCAGGTGCGGCGACGCGTAAACATTACTTTGAGTTCTGATGCCATTAGGCGTAGTCCAAGGGATTTAGCGAACAACTTCAAACCCCTCTCCTGTTAGCTTCACGAACTTTTCTTCCAGGGATGGTTTTTCTAGTCTTATCTCTCGAATCGGGATATTCTTAGAAACCAATACAGCTGCAAGCTTTGCAACGTCAAAATCATTTTCGACTTCAGTGATTATCTGAAGGCCGCGAATTCTTGATTTGCCCAGTCCTTCAGATTTGAGCACATCAATCGCCGCATCAGCCTCATCGGTTGCCAAAATCAATCGAGTTGGTTCTTCATTGCGAAGATCCTCAATCTTTCCTTGCGCAACAATCTTTCCGGCACTCATGACCGCAACGTGGGAGCACAGCATTTCTATTTCACTAAGTAAGTGGGAAGAGACAAAAACTGTGATTCCTTCATCGGCCAGAGATCGAATTAGGTTTCGAACCTCTCTGGTTCCTTGAGGATCAAGGCCGTTAGTCGGCTCATCCAGAATTAGCAGCTCACGAGGCTTTAGTAGTGCATTCGCTAGACCTAATCTTTGCTTCATTCCAAGTGAGTAGGCGTGAACTTTCTTCTTGGCTGCATTAGCTAATCCCACCCGGTTTAGAGCGGATTCAACTCTTGCCTCTGTAGTTTTTTGATCGGCAAACCTGTCAGCTGCATCGATTCTCAGGAGGTTGTTTCTTCCTGACATGAATGGATAGAAGGCCGGTCCCTCAACTAAGGCGCCAACCTTAGGAAGGATTTGCTCAATTCGCTTTGGAACTTCTTCACCCAGCAACTCAATAGTTCCCTCGGTGGCCTCGGCCAAACCAAGCAGCATGCGGATGGTTGTGGTTTTACCAGAGCCATTTGGACCTAGAAAACCGAAGACTGAACCTTTGGGAACTGATAGGTCAATCCCATCAACTGCCGCCTGATCACCAAATCTTTTGGTGAGCTGGCTGGTCTTGATTGCCAGCTCGACCATTGATTAGTTGGCCAGCTTCTGAAGGTGTGTGAGGGTGACCGCTCCGGCAAAGATGCGGCCGTCGTTAGCGATGAAAACCTTCATCAAAGGCGTTTCAAAAACCATGCCACCATCGACCGAAGTCATTAGCGAACTCAAAATCTGATTTTCTTGAATCTCTGCGAGCAGATCGTTTTCACCCGCTGGCATGATCAAAACTGAATCCCAGTCCTCACCAACCATGGTTGGCTCTGGTCCTTCATACTCACCAGCTTCAGGCTTTGGAGTTTCCGGCGCCTCTAGTTCATCTAGATTTCTCACTTCCGCACCAGCAGGAGCTGTGAAGGTGAACAAAGACTCGTCTTGGTTTGCAAATGTAATGCTCTCAAAACCAACTTCAACTGCTGGCTCCACTTGCTCAACTGAATAAACAGTGACAGCTAGAGGAACAGCGGTCTCTGAATCAATCGAAAGAACAACTGACTCAACCAGCGAAACATCGCTATTTGGCTTGACGATTAGTTGGTAAGCGGTGCGACCAGCTTTGTAGTGGTCTGTTCCAACAGAAACTTCTGAGCTATCGCCAACTAGAGACATCACGTACTCGGCTACTGCTTGCGGGTTTGTCATGTCTAGGCCAATTTCGGCAGCATACTTTTCAATTTGCTCCATGGCGCTGACTCGACCCTGGTCAACTTTTTGCTGATCAATTGACGCAAAAGTTGCTAGCTGCTCGCGTGAGTTGTAAGTCCATACTTCGGATTGATTAACAATTAGGTCTCGCTGAGACATGCGGTCAAGAATCTGAGCGCGCATTCCAGTTTCGCCAACAAAAATTCTTACTCTGTGTTCTCCTGTGATGAGCTCCATCGCTGAGGCCAACTCCTCTGAAGCGGCAACTTCGGGAACAAACTCAGCAAACTCTTCAGGAGTCTTTTCTCTCATGCGCTCAACTTCTTCTTCACTGAGCATGGAGGAAAGTTCAAAAGCGGGAAGACCTAGGTTGGTGGTCTTTAGAACCACGCCGGTGAACTCGACAGGCTGCGCATCTTGCATCATCACCATCACCTCAGTTGGACTGAGGTCTGGCAGATCAACTGCACTTGCCTGGATAGGGAAGGCCGCCACCGCACCGACGACTGCGGGAGCTATTACTGCTGGAAGCCAGCGCTTTGAGATTTTCATGTTTATCACCCTTCACCTATAACGCTAGGGGTTTCATCTGGGTATTGACTGAAAGCCCCAGGGTTTTTATTAGACAACATCTAATAACAACCCTGGGACGCTCACTTCTATTCCCAGTCTTCGTCGATGACGCTTGGATTCTCGGGGTTTCTGTCCTGAACACCGTATGGCTGCTTATATGCAGTAGCCATTAGATCGAGGAAAGCTTTGGCATCAAACTCTTCGGGAGCCTTAACCCCAACGCCTCCCCAAGTGCCTCTCGCAAGTAGCTCGAGAGCTACCACCGGAACCAGAGCGGTTTGCCAAACAACAGCTTGCGCGTCGAATTCATCGGCGGTCCACTTGGTGTCGGCTACGTGATATAGGAAGGTGGCTCTTGGCTTACCCTCTTTGCTCTTTCCAGTAACCAAAGTTCCAGCACAGGTTTTACCCGTCATGCGATCCACCAGTGAGGCTGGATCCGGCAGAACTGCTGCCACCACGTCACGAGGAGCTACTTCAGCTCGACCTGAGCGAGAGCGAACCCAAACAGGGTTCACCTTGTCCAGGCCTAGAGCATTCAAGGTCTTCAGCACGCTAATGAATTCAGAACCTAGGCCGTACTTAAACGTGACGCGCTTTGCATCCATGGTTCGAGGAAGCATGTTGACTTCTTCGTGCTCCACGTTCACACACTTAATTGGTCCGATGCCTTCTGGGAACTCAAACAGTTCAGGTTCGCTGAAAGGTCGAGTAGTAAACCAACCGCGTTCTTTTTCCCAGATCAGTGGGGGATTCAAACACTCTTCAATCACTGTCCAGATCGAAAACGAAGGAGCAAAGATCTCTTCGCCTTCGTCATTGGTGACCACAAGGTTTCCACCATCCATAATGGCAATGTCGTCAATTTCACTAAATAGGTGATCAGCTGCATAACGAGCAAAAATGTTTGAAATTCCTGGCTCGGCTCCGATCCCGATTAGCGCCAACAAACCTGCTTTTTCAAATTCTCCGTGCTTGGCATATTGCCAGTCACCGAGCTTTTCAGCTGGTTTGTTGAATGGGTCTTCGGGGTGAGTGTGGCTGAGGCTCATCGCCATGTCTAAATAGTTGACCCCTGCGTCCAACGCGCCTTGGAAGACAGATTGGACAAACTTAGGTTCAACAGCATTCAGGATGTGTGTGGCCTTGTGTTTCTTAGCCAGTTCCACCACCAGGAAGGAATCGCTTGCGTCAATTTGAGCTGCCTCAAATTTGCTAGCGATGTCGCCCGGGTGCCATTTCTTCACCCAGTCGACGGTTCTTTGGGCTCTTTCTAACGAGTAGTCAGAAACAACCATTTTTTCGAAGAAGTTACGTTCTGCGGCAATTTTGACAATAGCATCGCCAACACCGCCTGCTCCAATGAGCAAGATTCGCATTGTATTTCACAACCAAACAAGTGACCGATTTCTTGGACGGGCCCAGTCTTTGCCCTCATTCCCCGATAGGCACAAGCCTCTTTGGCGTCACAGCTAGTAACTGTGCCTTCACCTGGGGAACTACCTGACCATTATTACCCAGGATTAGTGGTTTGGCTAGTCGCCTAGCTGGCGAATCGGGATAACCACTGGGGTTTTTGCTACCGGATCTTCAATAACCCTTGCCAAAATGTTGAATCCATCGGCCAAAGTCGTGGGGGTGATGACTTCTTTGGGAGTTCCCTGAGAAATCACTTTCCCCTCTTTTAGAACAACCACCCAATCAGCAAAACGCGCAGCGAGGTTCAAGTCGTGGATAACGGTAATAATCGTCATCTTTCTCTCACGCTTCAGCGATGAGAGCAAATTAATCACCTGCAACTGGTGCGAGTAATCTAGCGAGCTGGTGGGCTCATCCAGCAGCAAGACCTGAGGATCCTTTACTAGAGCAGCAGCAATTACTGCCACCTGTCGCCAACCAGAGGAGAGTTCACCTATTTTCTTTTTCTTTAGCGACTCCAGGCCAGTGCGCGTGAGAATTTCGTCAATTTGAGTCTTTAGGCGGGGGCTTACTCTCGAAATTTGGTTGGCCAACATCGCACTTCTAGAAACCAGGTCGTAAACGGTTTCATTATTTCTAGTGGCGGGAATTGTTCCCAGAAAACCGATAGCTCCCTCAACTTCAGCTTTACTTAGCGAGGAAATTGAAACACCGTCTAGCAAGACTGCTCCACCAGAAACTTTTATCTTGCGGGCCAGAGCTTTTAGCAAGGCGCTTTTTCCAGCACCATTGGCGCCGACCACTGCGGTGATAGAAGCTGGCGCGAAGTCTAAGTCCAGGTTCTTGATGATGTCATCGGCAGAATAGCCAGCGTTCAGAGCCTGCGCGGCTAGCTTTGATTCGGCTTCGTACATATCAGCAAGCTTAGAACTTGCTAGTAGCTTGCACCGCTTCCAACCAGCGCTGATATGAGTCGGAGCGATCCTGCTTTGGAGCGAACTCTTCGGCAGCAGGGTTGAGCTGCCTAAGTTGGTCTAGAGAAGACCAGATACCAGAACCCAAACCTGCCAGTAAGCCGGCTCCTAAACCGGTTGACTCTAGATTCTTTGCCCGAACTACAACTGCTTGCAATTGGTCTGCCTGGATTTGAAGCATCAAGGAGTTTGCTGCAGCGCCACCATCCACTCTGAGTAATGCAACCTTTTTTCCAGAGTCCTCACTCATAGCTTTGACTACTGCACCAACCTGATATGCGATTGCCTCCAAAGTTGCATAGGCGATGTTTGCCTTGGAGGTTCCTCTGGTGATGCCCAGCAGGCTGCCCCGGATTTCAGAGTTCCAAAACGGCGCTCCCAAACCTGTTAGCGCCGGCACGAAAACCACTCCATCGCTGCTGCCGGCTGTTGTGGCCAACTCTTCAACCTGAGCCGAAGATTCAATAATCCCAAGTTGATCTCTTAGCCACTGCACCGCAGCTCCTGCAACGAAAACTGAACCTTCCGATGCGTAAGTGACTTCTCCATCTGGGGATTTCCAAGCGACTGTGGCAAGTAATCCTCTGTCGCTGATGACGATTTTGTCTTTGGTGTTGGTGAGAATAAATGCACCGGTTCCGTATGTGCATTTAGAAGAGCCTTCATCAAATCCAGTCTGTCCAAAAAGTGCTGCCTGCTGATCTCCAGCCATACCAGTGATTGGCGCAGCAATGCCTAAGAAGCTATCGGGATCTGTTTTTGCTAAGTTTCCCCAGCAAGAAACAATTTCTGGAAGTGCGATGCGGGGGATTTCAAAAGCAGCCAACAGGTCGCTGTCCCATTGGCATGTCACCAAATCCATGAGCTGAGTTCGTGAGGCATTCGATGCATCTGTGATGTGATGTCTGCCACCAGAGAGTCTGGCAACTAGATAACTATCAATTGTGCCAAGCGCATATTTTCCATTTTCAACGCCAGACCAAATTTCAGGTTTATTTCTTTTCCACCACAAAAACTTGCTAGCGGTGAAATAGGGGTCGATGTTTAGACCTGTCTTCTTTCGAATCCAGTCACCCTTGTTTTTTTCAGTTAGTTCTTCTGTGAAGATCGAGGTTCTGCGGTCTTGCCAGACAATAGCCCTGGTGGGGGAGACCAGTGTCTGACGGTCCCAGATAACCGCCGTCTCTCTTTGGTTTGTTATCCCGATGCAGCTAATCCCGTGGTTGATCGCGTCGGACTCTTTAACAGCCTGCAGAGTGGCCTGCCATATCTGCTCAGGGTCGTGTTCGACCCAGCCAGGGGTTGGGAAGTGCTGCTCGAATTCGCTGTAGCCGCGGGCAATAATTTGACCGGCCTTATCAATAACGAGAGCCGTTACGCCGGTGGTACCAGCATCAATGGCAAGAATCGACACTTTATTTCCTCCTCGAAATTGCTAGATGAACCGCAGCCAATAAATCTGGAATTATGCTTGCACTGTGACCAATCAAAATCAAACTGAAACGAACAAATTCGAACAGTTTGACGTTGCCATTGTCGGGGCCGGTATCAACGGCGCGGTTGCTTCCGCTGCCCTCTCGGCCGCTGGTCTCAAGGTTTTACTGGTCGACCGGGGAGACTTCGCCGGATTCACCTCCCAGGAATCGTCCAATCTGGTCTGGGGAGGAATCAAATACTTACAAAGCTACGAGTTCTGGTTGGTCTTCAAGCTTTGTCTGGCAAGAAACCGTCTGATGCGGGCATATCCGAATCGGATTAGACAAATTGGCTTTCTAGCATCGTTAGGGCCAACTGCCCCCTTTGGAAGACTGCTTGGCACTTTTGGAACCTTGTTCTATTGGGGGATTGGATTGTTTGGCACCAAGCCACCACTTTCCTACTCCGCAAGATCGGCAAAGAGGCTTGAACCAAATCTGATCACAGGCAGAAAAGCAGTTAAGTATTTTGACGCTGAGCTACCTGACAATGACTCCCGATTTGTCTTTGACTTTGTCAAGCAAGCAATGAAGCAAGGTGCGCAAGCTAGAAACTACACCGAGCTGGTTGGCGCTGAATTTGATGGCGAGTGGACCCTTAGGCTGCAATCGCTAAGCGGTGAGAGTCACGTGATTGCTAAGACCGTTATAAACTCTGCCGGCCCTTTCGCTTCCGATGTCACAAGCATGTTGAACTCCCCAACTAAAGCGAGTCTGGTTTTTTCAAAAGGTGTTCACTTTGTTTTGAATCGAAAGCTAACAAGTAAATATCAGGTTCTAGCTTTCTGGGACGAGCAAGGTCGACTCTTCTATGTCTTACCCATGGGAGATAGATCCATGGTTGGAACAACTGACACCAGGGTTGACCATCCTGTGACAGAGGTAACTGATGAAGATGTTGAGTTTGTCCTTAGACAGATAAACGCTCAGATGGAGCTGGCGGAACCAATCACTAAAGATCAGATTGTCTCGGCCAGATGCGGAGTAAGGCCACTAGTGATCGAAAGTGCTGGTGATGGAAACATTGCAGATTGGCACCAACTGTCTCGCAAACACGTGGTTGAGGGTGACAAAGATCGCAAGGTCGTGACAATTCTGGGGGGCAAGCTAACAGACTGTTTGAATGTGGGCGAAGAGCTAGTTGGCGAACTTAATCGTTTTGGCCTAAAGGTTAAAGTGCCAGGACGTTGGTTTGGCGAGGGAAGCCAAATTAGAAAAGACGAGTTCTTTGCACTTATCAGAAGGCTAGCTAAATCTGACCCACAGCTAATCGCTGATGGCCTTTGGCGTAGGCATGGCGATGAGGCGTTTGAAATAGTTGGAGATTCAGAACTCGATGACATAGTTCCTGGCCTTGGAATAACCGAGCAAGAGATTCGATACATTGCAATAAATGAGCGCGTGCAAAAACGCGAGGATCTTCTCAGAAGGCGCCTTCCAATTAGCATGGCGCGTTCGGACGCAGAACTTAGGGCTAATCAGCCGCTGCAGAAACTACTCGTGGAGCTGGGTCTGTAACTGAACTGGTTGCTTTTTACTCGGCCATTCCACAATCAGCATTGCAATAAACATCAATCCACCACCAAAAATCATGGCAAAGGTGATTGGCTCTTGACCCACTGCAACGGCGACGAGCGCAGTGAAGATAACTTCCGATGTGATGATTAGGGCCACTCGGGCTGGATCGATTAGTGTCTGAGCCCACGTCTGAACCCAGAAAGCAATTACCGTGGAGAGAATTGCAGTAAAGAAAATCGCAAACCAAACTTCCGCATTAGGAGGAGGCTGGTAACCATCGACAATTGCAAATCCCCATGTAACAACAGCCATCCAGCCAATTTGCAACATGGCGAATCTATAAGCAGAACGTCCTTTTCCATGTTTTCCGAGCAGGAGAATGTGGATGGCATAAAACACGGCGCATGCCACTAACCAAAGTTGACCAACCTGAAACTCAACGTCACTAGCGGCACCAGAGAATATGGCCAGTCCACCAAGGGCTACTAGTACTCCAACAACTACCCTCTTGGCGATCGTCTGCCGCATGAAGACCCACGCGATGAGCGGTGTGAGAACTACATAAAGCCCGGTTAGAAAACCACTTGTGGCGGCAGTGGTTAGTTCTAGTCCAATTGTTTGCGTGATGTAGCCAAGAGCCAACACTGCTCCTAGCAGTGCCCCATAAGAGACATCGCCTTTTTCGAATCTAGTTGCAACTGCCGGTCTCAAAATCAGCATGGCTAAAAAAGCAACCGTGAAACGGGTGGCAAGAAAATCCATGTAGGGCTGTTGCTTGATGGCATCTTTCATTAGGACGAAAGCGGCGCCCCAAACAAAGCCAACGCCCAGCAGGGCAAAAACTGCTAGGCGCATTTTTGTCATTGGCTAAGAATAGCTCAGGCTTTCTTGGCGCTCTTGCCAGCCATCTTTTTGGCCATTGATGGGAAGACAATTCCATGCATCGGCAACACCAACCACCAGTAGAGATGTCCAAACAATCCTCTTGGGTGATAAAGAGCCCTTTGTGTAACCAGTGTCTTGCCGGTCGGAACCCGCTCTACCTTAAACTCGAGCCAGGCTAAACCTGGCAGTTTCATTTCAGCTCTGAGTCTCAGAAGCTCTGGCCTGCGAATCTCTTCCACTCTCCAGAAATCCAGAGCCTCACCCTCACGCAAACTAAGTGGATCTCTTCTGCCTCGGCGCAAACCGACACCACCCACCATGCGATCCATTACACCGCGCAGTTCCCATGCCCAAGTGGCAGTTGAGTAGCCATTGTCTCCACCGATTGCTTCGACCCGTTGCCAAACTGTCTGCACATCATCATCTGATAGATACTTTCGCTCATCGATGTAGAGCGACCCACCTGCCCAGTCAGGATCCGTTGGCAGTGGTTGCGAGTGAGTACCGGGTGTTTGTGCCGATGACCAACGAGTTTCCACTTCGAGATCTTTGATTCGAGTCAAGGCTAGTGAAACGGCTTTCCGGAAGTCGGTCATTCCTTCCGGGTGATCAGGCACGTACTTTCTGATGTCATCATTTCTTGCAACCACTTCATGCTTCAACGAAGCGACCAATCTTTTCGCAAGCGTCACTGGCACTGGAGTGACTAAGCCAATCCAGCCCGATGCAAGCTTCGGCGTAAGTACAGGTAGCGGAATGATGATTCTCTTTCTAAGTCCGGCTACGGATGCATAGATTTGCATCATCTCCATGTAGGTGAACACTTCGGGACCACCGATGTCAAAGTCTTTGTTGACACTTGAATCAATTGTTGCGCTGCCTACTAGGTATCGCAAAACATCTCGTATCGCAATTGGTTGAATTCTGTTCTTCAACCACTTAGGTGTCACCATAATTGGCAATCGTTCGGTCAGGTGGCGGAGCATTTCAAACGATGCCGAACCCGCGCCAATTACAACGCCCGCACGCAGTTCAATTGTCGGAACTCCGGATGATCGCAGAATCTCTCCAGTTTTTGCTCTCGCTGACATGTGAGGGGAGAGGTTGTCATCTGGCGAGGCAATACCGCCTAAGTAAACAATTCTTTTCACGTCATTGGCCTTGGCTATCTGGCCAAACTTTCTTGCCAGTTCCTCTTCTAACTCCTCAAAGTTTTTAGGAGCCATCAAAGCGTGAAGCATGTAATAGGCAAGATCGATGTTGTGGAGAGCTTTCTCTAGGGCGCCAAGATCTGTTGCATCGCCCTCGACAATTTCAACCTGATCTCGCCACGGGTAGTCCTGAAGCCTTTTGGCGTCTCGAACTAAAACCCGAACTCGATAATCGTGGCTCAGCAGCTCCCTCACCAGCCTGCCTCCGACGTAGCCGGTGGCGCCAGTTACCAGCACCCGAGCCGGTAGACCATCTGAAGAGCGCAGAACGGCGAGGTCTTGAGTGACTGTTTCGATCATCTAGTTCTCAACCCCATTTAGGGCAAATTTGTTTCTAGCCAAAGCGGCCAGAAACATAATCTTCGGTCTGCTGCTGAGCAGGATTGGAGAAAATCTTCTCGGTCTTGTCGTATTCGATGAGCTTTCCAGGTAGCCCTGTTCCGGCAATGTTGAAAAACGCTGTCATGTCTGAGATTCGAGAGGCTTGCTGCATGTTGTGAGTGACAATCACAACTGTGAACTTTTCCTTCAACTCCACAGCCATATCTTCAATTGCCGCGGTTGAAATTGGATCCAAAGCCGAAGTGGGCTCATCCATCAGAATCACATCTGGCTCAACAGCAATCGCGCGGGCTATACAGAGCCTTTGCTGCTGTCCACCAGAGAGTGAAGAACCTGGACGCTCTAGGCGATCTTTGACTTCATTCCAAAGATTCGCACCCTTGAGGGCCCTTTCAACCAAGTCGTCAGCATCGCTCTTGGACATTTTGTTGTTGTTGAGTTTGTAACCTGATATCACGTTGTCTTTGATTGACATAGTTGGGAATGGGTTTGGTCGCTGAAAAACCATTCCAACCTGGCGCCGAACCTTAACTGGATCAACATCATCGCTATATATGTTCTCACCGTCCATCAGTAGCTCACCCTCAACGTATGCACCAGGGATAACCTCGTGCATACGATTCAGGGTTCGAATCAAAGTGGACTTACCACAACCTGAGGGGCCAATGAATGCTGTGATTGCACGAGGCTCAATCACCATGCTGATGTCTTCTACGGCCTTGAATTTGCCGTAGTAAACATCTATTGACTTTAGTTCAATTCGCTTAGCCATTTAGGCACCCTTCGGTGAGAGGAACTTGGATATGAGTCGAGCAAAGAGATTCAGAATCATAACAATCAACATAAGTGTTAGTGCGCCAGCCCAACTTCGATCGAGGTAAGACTGCGTATCGATACCTTGGTTAGCAAATGATGTAAATACAAAGACTGGCAAGGTCATCATTTTGTCACTGAATGGGTTGTAGTTCATAGAAGTTGTGAATCCAGCGGCCAAAAGCAAAGGTGCCGTCTCCCCAATTACTCTGGCAATCGCGATAATGACACCGGTCGCTATACCAGCTAGAGCGGTTGGAATAACTACTTTTACAATTGTTAACCACTTCGGAACTCCCAGTGCATAAGAAGCTTCCCTAAGTTCGTTTGGAACAATTTTTAACATTTCCTCAGTTGCTCTAACTACCACTGGAATCATCAACACACTCAATGCAATTGACCCTGCAAAGCCATTTATTGCCGCGGCAGGTCCAAGTAGAACCAAGAAGAGAGTAAAGGCGAAAAGGCCTGCAACGATTGAAGGTATTCCCGTCATGACGTCAACAAAGAACGTCACTGCACGAGCTAGCTTGCCACGACCATACTCAACCAGGTAAATAGCGGTCATGATTCCAACAGGGACAGATATCAAGCTTGCGATAAGCGTTAGCTCCAAAGTTCCAACGATTGCATGCAAGGCACCGCCGCCAGGACCAACCACGTTTCTCATTGACATCGAGAAAAAGTCTGCGTCCAATCTTGCAATTCCGTTTGTCACAACTGTCCAGGCCAGGGATACCAGTGGAATAACTGCCAGTGCAAACGCGGCCGTGACAAGAGAAGTGATGAGTCGATCGGCTGCTTTTCTTCTTCCTTCTACCAGCCTTGAAACAATTGCAACCGTCAACAAGTAAAGGGCAAAGCCAACAAAGCCAACACCCACCAAACTGGTGCCGCCCTCAGACGGGGTCCTAGCCAAGGTGAAGACAGCTAACGCAACTGAGAAGGATCCGACCAGAGCAGCGGGGGTGAACCATCTCGGAAGAGAGGCAGAAGCTTGGAATCCCGTTGAAATGATTGCCATTAGTTAGCCCCCGAGAATTCTGCTCGACGGCTAATGATGTAACGGGCCAACATGTTGACCACCATGGTGATGAGGAACAGCATCAAGCCAGTACCAATCAAGAGGCTTCTGAAGTCGCCACCGGATTCTGGGAAGTCGAGTGCAATGTTTGCTGCGATGGTGTTGGAATTCTGTGAAGTCAGTAATGCAAAGCTAATAATTGAGGCCGGAGACAAAACCATTGCAACGGCCATAGTTTCCCCCAGAGCTCTTCCAAGCCCCAGCATCATCGCTGAAATGATTCCTGGTCTTCCAAATGGGATCACAGCCATTCGAATCATTTCCCATCGAGTGGCACCCAAAGCCAAAGCCGCTTCTTCATGCAGCTTAGGAGTTTGTAAGAAAACTTCTCGGATGATTGCAGCCATAATTGGCAAAATCATGATTGCCAGCACAATACCGACAGTCAACATGGTTCTGCCAGTCGCTGACACCTGACCAGCAAATAACGGAATCCATCCAAGGTTTTGATTAAGCCAGTTATATGTTGGTGTCAAAAACGGTGCTAAAACCAGAATTCCCCAGAGTCCATACACCACCGAAGGAATTGCTGCTAGAAGATCGATGATGTAACCAAGAGTCTGAGCAAACCGTCTTGGGGCGTAGTGAGAAATGTATAGAGCAATTCCTATTGCAAGAGGTGTGGCAATTAGGAGGGCGATGATTGCGCCATAAAGGGTTCCAAACACATATGGTGCAACGTAGGCCAGGGGCCCATCAGGCGCTTGAGCACCAAGTTCAGCATCTGGTGCAAAAGCCGGTAAAGCCTGAATGAAAAGGAAAAAAGCAACCGCGGCCAAAGTAACCAAGATTGAAGCACCGGCGATGGTTGCTAATTTGGAAAAGACAAAATCGCCAAGGCGTATTTGGGGCTTACCACGGTTGGCCGCTGTGGTCATTTCCCCTCCGCCACTATCCAATTTAGAAGATTAGCCCGAGCCCGGTTGCCCAAGCTCGGGCTAATCCTACGGTTTTTCTTTACTGAATTTGGTCGATGATGGCCTGTGCCTTTTGGCG